>Ga0209048_10003569_pt1 | contig 15065 bp, 13 predicted proteins | sample FrelakmetCRP12CR_FD_187146 | JGI IMG/M metagenome (GOLD analysis project Ga0209048, IMG submission 187146) | Freshwater lake sediment microbial communities from the University of Notre Dame, USA, for methane emissions studies - CRP12 CR (SPAdes)... | ecosystem: Environmental > Aquatic >... | reverse complement strand
GACACCTGACAACCGACAACCGGACCATTCCGGATCGAACACTGGCCGGTTGTCGGGTTTTCATTTTGCATGGTCTCGGATTGGGCAAGCATCCCTAGCCACCCCCGGCGCCTCCGTCCGAGGCGGACCGGGGAGGAGGACACTCGCATGAGCACCCAGACCCCCAAGGGGCTCCTCGCCACGACCCAGCCTGACCTGTTCTTCGAAGACAACGCCGTCGGCCGGCTGAAAAAGGAGATCTGGGAGGCCTCCGACGCCCAGATCGACGCCTGGCTCCAGGAGTACGGCTTTCCGTCGCCCGGGTGCGAATGGGCCAAGCCGGGCGCCTACATCCAGACCACCGTCCGCCACCAGGTGGAGGCCAACCGGCGGAAGAACGACATCGTGCTGGTCCCGATCGGCTGCACCGAGAACCACGGCCAGCATATGGTGAGCGCGGCGGACACGCTCTACGTGAGCATGATCGCCGAGGGGGTCCGGCGCTTTACGGCCAAGCGCGGCGCCCCCATCAACCTGGCGCTCCCGCCCTTCAACTACGGCGGCCACCCCTACCACCACCTGGGCATGCCTGGAACCGTCATCCTGCGGGAAGCGGTGGTGCGAGAACTGATGATCGACGTGATGCTGGGGCTGTGGAACGACGGCTTCCGCAAGCAGATCTACCTCAACAACCACGGCCACCTCTGGATGTTGGAGTCGGCCCTCCAGGAGTTCTGCAAGCGGTATCAGCTCCCGGGCATCTACCGGGTCATGGACTGGCACCGGGCGGTGCGGGAGTTCTTCCGCACCAAGGAGAAGGGCGGCGAGTACGACACCCCCTTCATCCACGCCGACGAATCGGAGACCTCACTGTCCCTGTACCTGTACCCCGAGATGGTGGACATGACCCGCGCGGTGGACACCGAGTCGGTCCAGTTCCTGCCGGGCGGCCACTTCGACACCTCGGTGGACATGTACGCCCGACCGCACCGCTGGAGCGAGGGCGAGGGCCACTTCGCCATCGAGATCAAGGGGACCCCGGAGGGGGTGGTCGGCAAGGCCACCCATGCGGACCCCAAGAAGGCCAAGCGGCCCCTGGTGGCCATCCTGCGGTACCTCACGCTGGTCCAAGACGAGATTCTCGCGGCGTTCCCCGCGGGCAAGCTGCCCCCGGTGGAGAAGACCACGCTGCGCGACCCGGCGGAGCTGGCCCCGTACCTCAAGGAGCCCCTGAGCCCCGGCTGGAAGTCGGTCTACGGGTTGCCGCTGGTGGGGCCACGGTAGCTTGCACGGGCCGTTCGAAGGAATGGAAGAAGAATGTAAAACCGACAACGGACAACGGACAACCGGCCAGCGTTCGATCCGAAATTGGCCGGTTGTCAGTTGTCAGTTTTTCATTTTCAATTGTGGTCTGGTGAATATATTTCGTCTTCGGGCTCACGACGGTCGCCTTGAAGGAGTAAGCCGGGGGCGTGACACATGATTCGTGGGCTGTGCGGCAAACAGAAGGAGACAGGAGGATACCAGTGAAACGCGTGGGACTTGTTGGACTCGGCGATATGGGGATTGGCTTGGCGAAGAACATCCTGAAGCATGGCTTTGAGCTCACAGGTTTCGACCTGCGCCCGGAGCGCCTGACCATGCTCTCCCAGTTAGGTGGGAAGCCCGCTGCGAGCATCCTCGACGTTGCGAAGAATGCCGACGCAGTCTTTGTCATGGTGCTCAATGGTGCGCAAGCCAAAGAGGTGGTCCTGGGCAAGGACGGCCTCGTCGCGGGCCTCCGGCCCGGCGCCGCCGTGATCGTCTCCGCGACGATCAATCCGTCGGAGGTCCGCGAACTGGAAGCGCCGCTGGCCGCCAAGAGCATCCACCTGATCGATACGCCGGTCAGCGGCGGGAAGTCCGGGGCGGAGAACGGCACGCTCATCCTGATGACCGCGGCGAAGCCGGCGGTGCTCGCGGAGTTCCGCGACGTGCTGGAGGCCATCAGCCAGAAGATCTTCCATGTGGGGGACGAGATCGGCTTGGGGCAGACCGTCAAGGGGGCGCTCCAGGCCCTCATCGGGGCGAGCTTCACGGCGATCTTCGAGTCGCTCGTCTTGGGCGTCAAGGCCGGCGCCAAGGCCGAGACGCTGTACGAGGTCTTCAGCGCGACCGGCGTCGGGAGCCCGCTGTTCAAGAACTGCGCGAAGCTCATCATGGAGCGGCGGTTCAAGGACACCGGGAGCCAGATCACCACGATATACAAGGACCTGTCCATTACCATGGCGATGGCCAAGGAGAACGGGGTCCCCATGTTCACCACCAGCGCGGCCTTCGAGCTGTTCCGGGCGGGCCTGTCGCTCTACCCCGATGAGGACAACTGGTCGGTCATCAAGTTGCTGGAGCAAATCGCCGGCACCGAAGTCAAGCAGCAATAGCCGAGGGAGGCAAGGGCATGAAACTAGGGGTTATTACCGACGGCATCAGTCGCGATCTGGAGCACGCGCTCCAGGTGATGAACGAGACGGGCATCGAGTACGCGGAGCTGCAGTTCGTCTGGGACAAGGAGATTGGCGACCAGACGCCGGAGGAGATCCAGAAGATCAAGGATCTAATTACCCGGTACCGGGTGAAGGTCCCATGCATCACGCGGCATAACTTCGTCGGCCTCCCCGTCATGACCACGACCCCGGAGGATGAGGCCTACCGGAAGCATCTCGACGGCCTCAAGTGCTGCATCGCGATCGCGAAGGAATTGGGCACCGGCTTGGTGCGCACCATGAGCTGCCGGAAGGAAATGATCATCTTTGGCTATAACGGCGCCGAGCAGTGGGTGGCGAGCACGGGCGCGTGGAGCAAGCTGCTCAAGCTCCTGGAAGTTCCTGTGCGGATGGCCGAAGACGCCGGGATTACACTCGTCGTCGAAACCGGCAACAATGCCATGATCACCTCCGGCTATCTCGCCCGGAAGCTGATCGACGACATGGGCTCCAAACACCTCAAGGTGCTGTGGGATGTGCCAAACACCTTGTACTGCACGGACATCCCCTATCCCGACGCCTACGAGCAGATCAAGGACTGCATCGGGCACATCCACATCAAGGATTGCAAGGCCAACATCGCCCAGGCGACGGTCCGCTTCTGCCCCTTGGGCGAAGGGGACATGGCGCCGTACCTGGAGGGGCTGGCGGCCGCGCTGAAGCGGGACCGGTATGATGGGGTGATCTCAATCGAGAGCGTGTACCGACCGGATGGCGGGACGTTCGAGGATGGCTTCCGGCGGGTGCTTCCGATGACCAAGAAACTGTTTGGCGATCACTAGCGCGTTGGCGCGCTCGCGCCGTCGGGTAGTTCCACGGACGCAGCAATGTGTGAGCCCCCGGCAGCCGAGATGTCGATATATGAAAAAATCCATTTGCATAGAGAAAATCTTCCTGGAGGTTCCGTTCTACGAGCGGCTCAAGCTCGTGAGAGATGCCGGTTTCGATTATGTTGAATTCTGGACCTGGGAGGACAAAGATCTCGACAAGCTTCTTGGACTCCTGAAAGAATATCGGTTAATGGTGGCGAGCATCTCTGGGGACAAGTTGTTCTCACCCACCCTCAATGAGGAGCGAGCACCATACCTGGAGTATCTGGCCAGATCGATCCAGGCAGCCCGCCGCCTCAATTGCCAGCACCTCGTCATACACTCGAACGGCATCGACAAAGGCAAGGTCACCACGGATGGGGCCGGAACGAGCTACGCTAAGAAGATCGCCAGCATGACCCGCACGCTGGGTGAGGCAGCCCGGATGGCCGAAGCCGCAGGGGTGGTCTTGGTGCTCGAAGCGATAAATACCTATAGCATGCCCGGCTATTTCCTCAACACGACGGTGGTGGCCGGGGACATCGTCCGGGTGATCGGATCCCCGGCCCTCAAGATACTGTACGACACCTGGCACATGGGGCAGATGGAAGGCAACATGGTCCATTTTTTGACGGAGTATCGTGACGTGCTGGGGTACATCCACATCGGCGATGTCCCAGAGCGGCACGAGCCGGGAACGGGGGAAATCAATTTCGACAAGGTTAAACGGACGCTGCAGGCTCTCGAGTACGATGGCATCTTTGGCTTCGAATTGGTGCCATCCGAATCCTCCGTCAAATGTTGCGAAATGCTCAAGACGTTTTAAGGCGACTCATTGAAAGAGAAACCATTGGCCGGCACCAGTGGACCCTTAGCAACTAAGCAGGCTGACATTTTGGTCGCGTTCCTGGCCGGGAAGCTGCCGCCCACCGACGAGGTCAGCCTCCACGATCCGGCCCGCCCTGGCGTCAAGGTGCCTGTACCGGAAGTCCGGATCGAGGGGAGGGGCCTCCTTGGGTAGATACTTCCTGTACCGGATATTGTCCATGATACCCGTATTGCTGGGCGTGGTCCTGTTCATATTCGTGGTGCTACACCTTGCTCCCGGTGATCCAGCCCGGGAAATGCTCGGTGTCATGGCAGCACCGGAAGACATTGAGAACTTGCGGAATGAGCTCGGTCTGAACGATCCGTTGCTCCTGCAGTTCGTCCGATACATCGGACATGTCCTGACGGGGGATTTCGGCATGTCATATTCGAGCCGGGCGCCCGTTCTGGACGCATTGCTTTCTCGCTATCCTGCCACGCTGACCCTTGCTGGCATGAGCACCCTGATCATGGTTCTCATCGGTTTGCCGATCGGCATCATCTCGGCCACCCGGCAGTATTCGCTTCTTGATCGACTGCCCACCGCCGTTGCCCTGATGGGCGTCTCCATGCCCACGTTCTGGATCGGCATGTTGCTGGTGCTCATCTTCGGGCTCCATCTTCGCTGGCTACCGGCGTCCGGATTTTCCACGCCAATCCACTGGATCCTGCCTGCGTTCGCCATTGGCTTTAATGCGGCCGCGATCTGCATGCGCATGACGCGTTCGACCGTGCTGGAGGTCATTCGCCAGGACTTCATCAGGACCGCGCGGTCCAAAGGACAATCCGAACGTCGGATCCTGGTGCATCACGCGCTGAAAAATGCGCTCATCCCCATCCTCACCGTGGTGGGCATTCAATTGGGGAGGAACCTCGGCGGCTCGATTGTCACGGAGACCGTCTTCTCCATTCCGGGTCTCGGTTATTACATGCTCCAATCGATCCTTGCCCGCGATTATCCCGTGGTGCAAGGCGGCGTCATTTTTATCGCGGCCACCTTTTCTCTCGTCAACCTGGGCGTGGATTTGCTGTATGCATTCGTCGACCCGAGGATACGGTCGCAATATCAAGCGATGTCCAAGAAAAAGACGGAAAGGGGTGTCGCAGCATGAACTGGGTCACCTCACCGGTATCGACTCGCTCTCCCGGAAGCGCGCCCAAGAAACGCCGCAAGATGCGCGAGGTCTGGTCGCGCATACGAAGAGACAGGGCGGCGATCGGGGGGTTGGTCACCCTGGTGCTGCTGGGTCTGCTGGCCATCTTTGCCGATCAGGTTGCGCCCTACGGGTACGACGACCAGAACATTCCCGTGGCACTGACCGCTCCGGGGGTGCTGCTGCAATACCCGCTCGGAACGGATAGCCTCGGCCGCGATATGCTCAGCCGTCTCATATATGGGGCGCGGGTCTCGTTCGTCGCCGGCCTCAGCGCGACGGGCATCGCCACCCTCTTGGGCATGCTGCTTGGCGGCATCGCGGGCTTCTATGGGGGCAAACTCGATAATGCCATCATGCGTTGCATGGACATTCTGCTGGCGGTACCGGGCATCCTCCTCGCCATTGCCGTCGCCGCTGCATTGGGACCTGGGCTCCGAAACGCAGTCATAGCGGTCGGTACCGCGGGTCTTCCGATATTCGCACGCGTGATTCGCGGATCCATTCTCTCGGTGCGTGAGATGGAATACCTTGAGGCGGCACGCGCGATCAATGCCAGCGACCTGCGCCTCATGCTCAAGCATGTGTTCCCAAACGTCCTGGCACCAGTCATTGTCCAGTACACTCTGGAGGTTGCCCATGCAATCATGGAGATTGCCGCGCTGAGTTTCCTCGGCCTCGGTGCGCAGCCGCCCATTCCGGAATGGGGAGCCATGATTTCCTCCGGGCGCGGCTATTTGCGCGACTATGGCTACATGATGACCATGCCGGGCCTCGCGATCATGCTCACTGTTTTTTCTGTCAATATTCTAGGTGACGGCCTGCGGGATGCGCTGGATCCGCGTTTGAAACATTAGCGAGGACGCAGTGGGCAACGCACACACGCTCCTGGCAATTAAGGATCTGACGATTCATTACGTCACGGATGACGGCTCCGTCCATGCGGTCAACCACGTCAGCTTCGCACTCGAAAAAGGCAAGACGCTGGGCCTGGTCGGCGAGACGGGTGCGGGCAAGACAACGATCGCACTCGGCATCATCGGCCTGATTCCGAATCCACCGGGGAAGATCATCGGTGGGGCCATCGAGTTGAATGGGGAGAACCTGATCGGCAAGCGAGAATCGGTCATGCGGCGCATCCGCGGCAAGAAGATCTCCATGATCTTCCAGGACCCGATGACCGCACTCAATCCCATCGATACCGTCGGCGAACAGATCGCGGAAGTGCTCCTGTTGCACGAAAAAGTGTCCCAGGCGGAGGCGCGGATCAAAGCGATCGAGGTGCTCGAGCGGGTGGGCATCTCGGGCGAGCGGTATGACGAGTATCCGCATCAGTTTTCCGGCGGCATGAAGCAACGGGTGGTCATCGCGATCGCGCTGGCGTGTAACCCCGAGCTCCTGATCGCGGATGAACCGACGACCGCGTTGGATGTGACCATTCAGGCCCAAGTGCTGGCCATGATGAACCGCCTGAAACACGAACTGAATACGTCCATGATCATGATCACGCACGATCTGGGCATCGTGTCAGAAATGTGCGACCAGGTCGCCGTCATTTACGCCGGCGAGATTGTGGAAAGCGGCAACCTCGTGCACATTTTTGACGAGACGAGCCACCCGTATGCCAAAGGCTTGTTCAACTCACTCCCCAGCGTTGCGGCCGCGGCCAACCGGAACCGCCTGGTGCCCATCCCGGGTCTCATGCCGGATCCGACCAATCTGCCCGCGGGCTGCCGGTTCTCGCCTCGATGCCCCTTGAAAGAAGAACACTGCGAACGCGTGGCGCAGGATCTCGTGGAAATCTCCCCGGGTCACATGGTCCGCTGCTGGAAGTGGGATCGAGGATAAGGAACGCGATGGCACCTCTCTTGGAGGTTCACGAGCTCAAGAAGTACTTCAAGACGCCGTACGGGCTCTTGCATGCCGTGGATGGAGTGAGTCTCACCCTGGAGAAAGGCAAGACGCTCGGCGTCGTCGGGGAATCCGGGTGCGGCAAGACGACCCTCGGACGGGTCATCCTGCATCTGCTGGACAGTACCGGGGGACGGATCTGTTTCGAGGGCGAGGATATTACGACCGTCAGCCGGGCAAAGTTACGGGCATTGCGCGAGAAGATGCAGATCATCTTCCAAGATCCCTTCTCGTCGTTGAATCCGCGGCAGACGATCAGCCAGACTATCGGGGAGCCGCTGATCATCAAAGGCGGCCTGTCTCGGGAGCAGGTCAGCCGGCGTGTGGGTCAGTTGATGGAGACCGTGGGGCTGGCCGAGCGTCTGGTCAACGCCTACCCGCACGAATTGGATGGGGGACGCCGCCAGCGTGTCGGCGTCGCCCGCGCCCTGGCGCTCAACCCGCAATTCGTCGTATGCGACGAGCCCGTGTCCGCGCTGGACGTGTCCATTCAGGCGCAGATCATCAATCTGATGCTGGACTTGCAGGAGCAGTTGGGCCTTTCGTACATTTTCATCACCCATGACCTGTCTGTCGTCCGGTTCATATCACACGACATCCTCGTCATGTATCTTGGTATGATGATCGAAAGAGCCGCATCGAAGGAACTCTTTGAATATCCGCTGCACCCGTACACCAAGGCGTTGCTGGCCGCTGTTCCCGAGCCAGATATCCATCACCAACGTCAGAAGCTTCTGCTGCAGGGCGAGTTGAGCTCGCCGATCAATCCCTTGCCCGGTTGCCGCTTTGCGCCGCGATGCCCGCATGCGAAGGAAATCTGCAGCCAGGCACAGCCTGAATGGAAGGAGGTCCGTCCGGAACATTGCGTAGCATGCCATTGTGTCAAGGAGATCAACGGCTTGTAGGTACGGCAGCCATCCAACCCTATCAAGCCTTGGACGCGCGTGCGTCCAGAATCAACATCCATCGGAGTCGTGAGCGTACCCATGCTCGCATTGCGATGGACAAGAAAAACCAAAAGGAGAGGAGACGATGAAAAACTGGCTTTGGTCTCTACTGGCAGTCACGGTACTGGTTGCCACGAGTGCAGTTGCTACAGCAGCTCCCGCACCCAAGGCACATGCGACGTCCAAGACCACCATGGTGGTGTCCAGCTTCGCTGACCCGAGAACTCTGAACCCGTATGCAAACGACTCCAGAACCGGGATGCGCGTCTATTTTCAGGTCTATGAGCGCCTTATCAATCGCGATCCGGTAAAGCCTGGCGAGTACGTCGGCGGGCTGGCCGAGTCCTGGAGGGTCGCCAACGACGGCCGCTCGATTACCTTCAAGCTGCGCAAGGACGTCAAGTTCCACAACGGCGCAGAGTTGAAGGCCAGCGACGTGGTCTTCTCTTTGAAGACCATGGCCGGATACCCGACGGCGGTCGCTGGCGAGGAGTACATCAACTACAAGGGCGCAACTGCGACCGACGACTATACCGTCGTCGTGCCGCTCGCGTACAAGTGCAGCCTGGCGTTGGTCGCCCTGGCCAATACCAACCATATCATCGTCAGTGAAAAATGGTGGACCGCGGCGGGGGACAAGGTCGCCACCACGGCCAATGGAACCGGCAAGGTGATGATCAAGGATGGCGACTACAAATTGAACAGCCAGGTGACCTTCACGCGGTTCGATGGCTACTGGGGAACGCCGGCCGCGCTGGAGAAGATCGTCATGCGGTTTATTCCCGAGAACACCCAGGCTGCCATCGAGCTAGAGACCGGAGCGATCGACCTCGTCCAGGATGTGTCCGCCGTTGACTACAAACGGATCGATACATCGGCCACGATGAAGCTGCTCCAGTTTCCGTCCAACGTGAACGATTTTCTCAACTTCCTCACGACCGACAAGCTATTCTCCGATGTGAGAGTTCGCCGGGCGGTCGCGTATGCCATGAACGCCGACGACTACTTCAAGGCCGTCTACCTGGGCTGGGGCCGCATTGCGTACGGTCCCATCACGCCAGACGTCGCCTTCTACACTAATGAATTCGAGGGTGCCAAGTGGCCGTACAAATACGACGTTGAAAAATCAAAAGCACTGCTAAAGGAAGCCGGGTATCCCAACGGAGTCACGTTTGATCTCTGGGTCGACCAGGACGGCAACCGCCAGAAGGTGGCCGAAATCCTCAAGAACCAGCTTGCCAAGGCCGGGATGGTCATGAACATCAAGAACACGGAGAGCACGGCCCGAGACCAAATGCTGGCCGAGGGCACTGCGCAAGCCTTTTTGAATGGCATCAATGCCAACACGATGGAGCCGGATCGCGCGTTGTATGTCCGCTTCCACAAATCTTTGGCCGTCAAGAGCGGGACCAACCATGACCGCTGGTCCAATGACGCATTCAGTAAGGCCATCGACGACGCCCGGCTGACCTTCGACAACGCGGAGAAGGCAAGACTCTACAAGACGGCGCAGCAGATCTGGGTGGATCAGGTACCGTCCATTCCGTACTACGTGCGCATGCAGGCGGTTGGTGCCAACAAGAAACTCCAAGGTGTGGCTCCGTACGGCGAGGCTTACAATCTCTTTGATGCCTACTTTGAATAACCTCCCGACGCATTCGAACACTCGGAATGCCATGACGATGTCGCGTTGACGCCTACTTCTAGGGGGGGCTGCGGGGGTTGGATCCCCTCGGCCCCCATATACTTGCCGTTCAGCAGGGGTGTTGATCGGTGCCTACCCACTGTTTCCGTTGACATGATGCCATTCGCGGCGTCGTGGAGAGCTTCGGGTCAGGGTACCTCTCGCCGGATTACGAGGACATTTGAGCCGCTTGCAAAAGTCCTATTCACCCTTCGACAAGCTCAGGGCGAACGGACTTCGGCTTGATAACTCATTGATATTTCGTTCATGGTGAGCTTGTCGAACCACGAACGAAATAGTTTTGCAAGAGGCTCATTTACCCTTTCCTTGTACTCATGCTGGTCTTGATGATCCGGCCGACAGGATTTCTGGGCTAGAAAGATCGTGAGAGGGCTTAGGAATCGTCGTGCAGCGCTGATGGTACCCTTCCATCCACATCTGCCAAGAAGAGAACCACTGTGGGGGCATCATAGCAGAGCGCAGGGGAATAAGTGGCAGTAAGCGGGATGGAGGCATCCATGGAAAGGTATAGCTTCGAGTGTCTCCATCCTGAGGGTTACCGTGCTGTGCGGGTGCGCCCGGAGGAGGAATCATGAAGTTCGCAATGGTGGTAACGACGGCCGATAGCCAGTTCTCGGCGGTCGCGCTACGCGGCGACCTCGGGGACAGCTTCTCCCGGGTCAAGAAGCTAGGTTATCAGGGAGTGGAATTGTCGTTCCGGAAGCCCAAGGAGGTCGACGCGCGGGCGCTTCGGGTATTGCTGGAGAAGCACGACCTCGAAGCCGTCGCGCTCGCTACCGGACGCTCTTGGGGCGAAGACAGACTCAGCTTTACGAACCCGGATTCGGCGGTCCGACGTCAGGCGGCTGTTCGGATTGGAGAATATGTACGGCTTGCAACTGCCGTCAACGCTATGGTCATTCTCGGGCTGATGCGCGGACGTATCGTTGAGGGGGTACGTGAGTCCACGGCGCGGCGCTGGGCGCGGGATGCCGTGCGCCGGGCTGCCGACTTGGCCGCGAGGACTGGCGTACGGCTGGTCATCGAGCCGATCAACCGCTACGAGACAAACTTCTTGTGCAGTGTTCAGGACGCCCTCGAGTTCGTGGCCGAGGTCGAGCGCCCGAACGTGGGAATCTTGGCCGACACGTTTCACATGAATATCGAAGACGTGTCGATCCCGAGGAGTCTTGAACAGGCGCGAAAGCGCCTTTTTCATGTTCACGTGGCTGACAGCAACCGGTGGGCACCAGGGTGTGGGCACCTGGATTTTACGGAAGTTTTCAAGACGCTTCGACGCATCGGATACAAAGGGTACGTTTCCGTCGAGTGCCTCCCGAAGCCGGATGCAGTCAGTTGCCCGCGCATTGCGCTGAAAACGCTGACGCGTAGCTGGCGCGGAGTGCAGACCAAGCCGCGAGGTGCCGGTCCTCGGACTGGCGCCGATAGGTCTCATTGACGCCGCGCGGAAACGGGCCGTCACGCACGTCTCAGGCCTCGTACTGGGGTGCCATGATTGCAGCAGCGAGCCGGCGCTTGAGGGGCGGCTGAAAGGAAAGGCAGGACATGCGAAAGGGGAAGATAGCGTTTCTCCGTGGGCCAAAGGATTTGCGGATAGAAGAGGTTGCGATTCCCGATCCCGGGCCCGAGCAGGTGCTCATCAAGGTAGGGGCGGCGGGGATCTGCGGCTCCGATGTCGAGTGCTTCGAGGGAAAATCCAAGGAGGGACGATACGATCTCGGGCCCTACACCCCAGGGCACGAATGGGCGGGGGAAGTGGCGGCCGTGGGGAGCGCGGTGACGGGGTTCGCGGTCGGGGACAAGGTGACATCCGATTGTGTGATGAACTGCTTCAAGTGCGAGAATTGTAAGCAGGGCTTGATGCCTGCCGCGTGTCTGAATTTCCGCGAAGCGGGTTTTCGGCCCGACTCGCCCGGGGGCTGGGGGGAGTATCTCACGATCGAAGAGCATTACGTCCACAAGATTCCGTCGGCGTGGACGTTCGAGGAGGGTGCTTTGGTGGAACCCTTCTCGGTCGGGCATTACGGCGTGTGGGGACCCGGCGGGTGGGTGGACGCGGCCGACGACGTGGTGGTGTTCGGCGGCGGCATGATTGGTCTGTGTGTCTTGATCGTGTGCAAAGCGGCCAATGCCAACGTGATCGTGGTCGAGCCGCTGCCCAACCGGCAGGAGTATGCGAAGCGATTCGGCGCCGATGCAGTGATCGACCCGCGGCAGGTCAAGAGCTTGGCGGACGAGATCGCGCACCACACGGCGCGCAAGCGCGGCGCGACGGTGGTGGTCGAGGCTTCGGGCAATGACAACGCGATTGCGAGCCTATTCGAGGTCGCGGGCCTGCAGTCCCGGATGCGTCTCATTGGGCACTCCGTCGGCCGAAAAGTACCGGTGGAGATCGGCAAGACGATTTGGCGAGGCATCTCGATCTACGGTCAGGGTGGAATCTCTTATGATATGCCCCGGACGATCATGTTCATGGACCGTATCCGGAAGAAAGTGGATTTGACCCAGCTCATCTCCCACAGGTACCCCTTCGACAAACTGCATGAAGCAATGGAGACTGTGGTCCACAAGAAGGCCGAGGCCCTGAAGGTGATGCTGACGTTCTGAGAGTCGGGAGGCCATTCGAGGGAGACCCGTCGTAGGAGATCGAACAAGAGCCGGGGCTTCGGCACCGCCGATGCTGATGCTGCTGTCAGCGAATGGTCTTCGAATTTGACGAGGGTCTGCGATGAGCAATACCTTCGGGCTGTCGCAGGACGCGTGACGCGACACAAGGGGGTGCATGGTGATTCCGGCGAGAGTTCGAATTGCGATATTCGGGGCTGGGCCCATTGGCCGGCTTCATGCCAAGCACGCGGCTGAACATCCTGATTTCACCCTTGCCTACGTGGTGGATCCTGTCGAGGTAAACGCCGCTATGCCACGGCAGAGTCCTGCGTCCAGACTTTGAATAGCCACAAGAGTCGGTGCATGCTCGGCTTTCATCGCCGATACGACCCGAGCTTCCGGGCCGTGCGCGAGCGCATCAGAAACGGGGAGGCGGGGGTAGTGTACCAGATCGTTATCTTCTCCCGCACGGGTGCGATCCCCCCTATTGACTACATCAAGGTTTCCGGTGGGTTGTTCCGCGATTCATCGATCCATGATCTCGACATGGCTCGGTACCTGCTGGGCGAGGAGATTGCGAGCGTCTATGCCGTTGGGGGGTGCCTCGCCGACGAGGCAATTGGGGCTGCAGGCGACATAGACACCGCCATGATCACCATGGTGTCACGTTCCGGCGCGCTGGTGAACATCAACAATGGTCGCGATACGCCGTTTGGCTACGACCAGCGCGTCGAAGTGCTCGCATCGCACGAACTGCTGCGCGTCGATAACGTGTCGCAGAACAGCACCGTCATAGGAGTGCGCGACGATTTCAAATCCGCGGGTCCCGTGAATTCGTTCCTTGAGCGGTACACGGCTGCGTATCGCGCGGAAATGGACGCCTTTGCCGCAATGATCACGAAGGGCACGGCTCCGCTCGCAGACCAGAACGACGGACTCGAGGCCCAGCGATTGGCCGAGGCGGCGGTCCGCTCGATCCGCGAGGGCCGGCCGGTCGCGCCCTGATTGCGTGGCACGTGGGCCGACAGGCTTCTTTCCGACCGAGGATTGATCAGTAGGAGGGAAAGCAATGGGGCGCGAGAAGATCCGGGTAGGGATCATTGGAACTGGCCGCATTGCCGCCTTGGTGCACGTTCCATCGTTACGATTCTGGCCGGAGGCGTGCGAGGTCGTGGGCGTGGCCTCCCGCACCGAGGAGAATGCAAGGAGGTTTGCCGCCGAGTGGAAGATCCCGCGTGTCTATCCCGAGTGGCGTGCCATGCTTGCCGACTCGGATGTGGATGCGGTGGTGGTATGTCCGCCGAGCGGGCTCACCGCGGCCGTGGCGAAGGCGGCGATTACAGCACAGAAACACGTCCTCTGTGAAAAGCCTCTGGGTGTGGACAGCACCGAGGCATCGGACCTCCTGGCCACGGCCGAGCGAAGTGCCGTCGTCCACATGGTGGCCTTCACATACCGATTCGTCCCCGCCCTGCGCTACCTCAAGCGTCTGATCACGGAGGGGCACTTCGGCGAGATTCGCCACTGGCGGATGTCGTACGTCTCGGACGGGATGCTGGATCTGGCCACACCCATGACCTGGCGGAACGACCGGAAGCTGGCAGGTGCCGGGGTCTTGGCGGACATGGGGTCCCATGGGATTGACGCCGCGCGGTATCTTCTGGGGGACATCGCCGCCGTGAGCGGGGTAAGTCGTCTATATGCGCGCGACCGTCCCGATCCGTCCGGTTCAGGGCGCATGCTGGCAGATGCAGAGGACGCGTATGCGTTTACCGCAGTGTTCGCCAATGGAGCCATTGGAACGTTCGACTTCAATCGAGCGGTCGCAGGCCGTGGCGGGAGCGGGCGGTCGAACTACCAGAGCATCGAGATCCACGGAACGGGCGGGGCCGCTGTTTACGAACTGATTACTCCTTTCGCTCTCCAGATCAGCCTCGGCCCGGCCATGACGCGGACCCAGCAATGGGTGCGCGCGGAGGTTCCGCGCGACCTGCAGAAGATTCCTGGATCGCCGCGGAACCCGTGGCTGGACGATCCATTGCTCGGATACAAGTTGGACCAAGATATAGCGTTCCTGCAAGCGATTCGCGGGGACATGCGGGAGTATCCAACATTTCGAGACGGGGCAGAGGCCCAGCGGGTGGTGGACGCCGTCGATCAGGCTGCCCGGGCGCGACGCTGGATCGATCTCCGAAGCGAGGCTTCCCACCGGCTCTGACAGAGCGAAGGCTGGCTCGCAGCGCAACGCACGGATAGTTCCTGGACCTGCGGCGTCCGCGTGTAAACGATAGCGACGCACCTTCTGAGGAGAATCGGGGCGCGCGGCGACATGCCGCAGCAGGAAATGGCGGAGGAGCATAGGAAAGACGTTGAGTTGATACCTGATTCGAATAGGAGGATAAAATGAAGACTGTCGGCATCATCGGTCTGGGCAACATGGGCATGGGCATGGCCAAGAACCTGCTGGCCAAGGGTTTCACAGTCAAAGGCTACGATTTACGGAAGGAAGTGCTGGATGAATTGAAATCGCTGGGCGGGGTCCCGGCCTCGTCAGCCGCAGAGCT
>Ga0209048_10003568_pt1 | contig 15067 bp, 15 predicted proteins | sample FrelakmetCRP12CR_FD_187146 | JGI IMG/M metagenome (GOLD analysis project Ga0209048, IMG submission 187146) | Freshwater lake sediment microbial communities from the University of Notre Dame, USA, for methane emissions studies - CRP12 CR (SPAdes)... | ecosystem: Environmental > Aquatic >... | reverse complement strand
AGCAAGCGCCGCTCCTCGACGGCGAGATCGGTGCCGGCGATGCCGATTTCCTGAAAGCCCAGCGCCTCGCCCCAGCGTCGAATGTCGGCGGCGAGCGCCGGCCAATCGGGTGGCGCCTCGGGCGCGGGTGCCGCCGTAGCTGACATGATCCAAAGGGTACACCACGGTTTCGGCGCGGGCCTGAGCTACGCCCGCTCACAAGTTGATGTCGACCGCCACCTTCCACCTCCGCGATGCCGCTGCCACCGAAGCGGCGGGCGCTCGCCTCGCGGGCGCGCTGCGTGGCGGAATGGTGATCACGCTGTCAGGCGATCTCGGCGCAGGCAAGACCACACTTGCCCGCGGATGTCTGCGCGCACTCGGCTGGACGGGTCCCGTCAAGAGCCCCAGCTACACCTTAGTTGAGCATTACACGTTTTCGAGCTTATACTTCTATCACTTTGATTTTTATCGGTTCACCGATCCGGGCGAATGGGAGACGGCGGGGCTTGCCGAATACTTCCGCGACGATGCGGTTTGCGCGGTGGAATGGCCCGAACGGGTCGCCGGTCTGCTGCCCCTGCCGGACCTCGAGTTGACGCTCGAACATCGGGCCGATCCATCCGTGTCGGGGCGGCAAATTGCGCTCGTTGCGCATACGGAAAGTGGTGAGCGATGCCTGAAAGCGATGACTTCATTCGAGCGCGGTCCAAAGGACTAGTCGCGATTTCGCTCGAGCGTCGCCGGGTGGTCCGGTGGCTGCTGCTTCCTGCCGCGCAACTCATCGTGCCATCGGCCGCGTGGGGGAACGCCGCCCGGATCGCATCGGCGCGGATGTGGCCGGCGCAGGAATACACGCGCGTCGTTCTCGAGGCGACCGTCCCGGTTTCACACGAGGTCGTGAGCCTCAAGGATCCGAATCGTGTCGTGCTCGACCTCGCGGGTGTCGCGCTGACGCCCGAACTCGCTCAACTCCCGTCGCGCGTGCAGCCCTCGGACCCGTACATCGCCGCGATCCGTTTCGGCACCAAGGCGCCGGACACGCTGCGCATCGTGTTCGACCTCAAGACGGAGACGCGGACACAGCTCTTCGCGCTGAAGCCTGTCGCCGAATTCGGGCATCGCGTCGTGCTGGACCTCTATCCAATGCAGCCGCAGGATCCGCTGATGGCGCTGCTCGACGAGAAGCGCGACGCGCTGGTGGCGGTACCCAGGCAAGGCGGTGCGTCGCCGGATCGCCCGCCCGAGGCCAAGGCCGACGCGAAGCCCGAAGCGAAGCCCGAAGCGAAGCCCGAAGCGAAATCACAAGGCCGGCGCAGGATCACCATCGCGCTCGATCCCGGGCATGGGGGCGAGGATCCGGGCGCGGTCGGCCGTCGCGGCACGTACGAGAAGAACGTGACGCTCGCGATCGGCAGGAAGTTGAAACGCATCATCGATGCCGAGCCGGGGATGCGTGCGATGCTGACGCGCGACGACGACTACTACGTGCCGCTCGCGGCGCGAGTGCAGAAAGCGCGGCGCGTGCAGGCGGACCTCTTCGTGTCCATCCACGCCGACGCGTTCAGGGAGGCGCGTGCGCACGGCTCGTCGGTATTCGCGTTGTCCGAGAGCGGCGCGACGAGCACCGCGGCAAAGTGGCTTGCGCAGAAGGAGAACGCGGCCGACCTGATAGGCGGAGTCAATCTCGACAGCAGGGACCCGGCGCTTGCACGCACGCTGCTCGACCTGTCGCAGGCCGCGCAGATCAACGACAGCCTGAAGGTGGGGCGCCACATGCTGGACAGCATCGGCACGATGAACCCGCTACACAAGGCCGCGGTCGAGCAGGCGGGCTTTGCGGTCCTCAAGGCGCCCGACATCCCATCCATACTGGTCGAGACCGCGTTCATCTCGAATCCCGAAGAGGAATTGAAGCTTCGCAGCGACCGCCAGCAGGCGAAGTTCGCCGAGTCGATGGGGGACGGCATCCGCCGCTACTTTGCGGCGAACCCGCCGCTGGCGCGGACCCGTTCCGGCTGAGCGCGTTCGGTAGAATCCCGAGGTGCTTCGATTCTTCGTCACGTTCGTTGCGCTGCTGGTCGTGCTGTTCGGCCTCGAGCTCACGCCGTGGGTGCAGGAGTACCTGGTCGCGCCGTGGACGAACGCGGTGGCGGCCGCCAGCGCCGGGCTGGTCACCCTGATCGATCCCGCAGTGGCCGCCATCGGCAAGATCATCCGCAGCACGGCCAACGGCTTCGCAGTGACCATCGAGGCGGGCTGCAACGGCGTCGAGGCGACGATCGTGCTCGTCGCGGCAATGCTCGCGTTTCCGGCGCCCTGGTCCCGAAAGCTGCTGGGCATTGCCGCGGGCATCGTTGCGGTGCAGGGGCTCAACATCGTGCGCGTGATCAGCCTTTTCTACCTGGGGCAATGGAATCTCCAGGTGTTCGAATGGGCGCACCTTTACGTCTGGCAGGCACTGATCATGCTCGACGTCCTGGTCGTGTGGCTGGTCTGGGTTCGCCTGCTCCCGAGTACCGGGGGGCCGGCATCGCGGCCCGGTGGACCGGGTGGCGGATCCGCTGCGCCGGCGTCGGCGTAGCCGGCGGTGGGCGCGGCGGGGATCGCCATGCGCAGTCCGCTCGTCGTGTTCATCTTCAAGATTTTCGGGTGGCTGCCCGTGGCGTTCGCCGCCTGGTATTTCGCCGCGCCGGTGCTGTTCTGGCCGGTAGCCGTCATCGTCGAATTCGTCGCGCGCGCGGGATTCGCGAATCTCGTGCAGGGCATCGAGCAGGCGGGCGCAACGCTAGTTTTTGCGACGACCCTCAAACCCGGCGGGACGACCGCGCAATCCGCACAGATCACCGTCGACGTCGACATGCTGCTGTATGGGTTCGGCTTGCCGCTGTACGCGGCGCTGGTGCTCTCGGCGCGCGAGCCCGGCTTGGCGCGCCGGATGGCCGTCGGCTACGCGCTGCTTGTGCCCGTCGTCGCGTGGGGCGTGCTGGCCGATTTTCTGAAGACCGTGGCGATCGCGTCGGGCCCGGTGGTCGCGTCGCAGACCGGCTTCGTCGCCTGGCAGCGCGAGTTGATCGCGTTCGCCTACCAGTTCGGCTCGCTGATACTCCCGGCGGTGGTCCCCGCAGTCGCGTGGGTGCTCACGCACCGCGCGTTTCTCGAGCGCCTGAAGAAATAGTTTCGTCGCCGGTTTCCGGGAAGGCCTCGTCGTGAACGCGGAATTCGGGCGCTTGGGCGGAGCCCCGCCCCGAGACATGATTGCGATCGGGCCATGACGACCTACACTCGAGTTGCCGCTTCCGGAAATCGGCGAAGGACCAAGACTTAGCTCGACCCAGTTGCCGTTCCCGCTTTCCGTTCGCGCTCGCGTTCGCGCAACACGCGCCGCTGCACCTTGCCGGTCGTCGTCATCGGCAGTGCGTCGATGAATTCGATTTCCTTCGGGTATTCGTAGGGCGCGAGGAACCGCCGGACATGCTGTTGGATGTCGTCCTCGAGCGCCGGCGAGGGGACATGGCCTGCGGCAAGCACGATGAACGCCTTGACGACGTTGCCGCGCATCTCGTCGGGCGAGGGGACGACCGCGGCGTTCGCGACAGCCGGGTGCTTGACGAGGCAGTTCTCGATCTCCGACGGTCCGATCCGATATCCGGCCGCCTTGAACATGTCGTCGGCACGGCCCTGGTACCAGAGATAGCCGTCACGGTCGCGCTTCGCGAGATCGCCGGTGCGGCACCAATCGCCGGTGTACTTGTTCGCGGTCCCCTCCGGGTTGCCGGCGTACTCGACGAAGAACACGGGATCCGGCTGGCCATCGGGCGCGATCCGATGGACCGCGACTTCGCCGACCTCGTCATCGGGCACCTCGCTGCCGGCGTCGTCGATCACGGCGATCCGATGGCCGGGGTACGGGCGTCCCATCGAGCCGGGTTTCGTTGGCCACGACGCCTGCGAGTTGCCGACGATGTAGTTCATCTCCGTCTGCCCGAACATCTCGTTGATCGTGACGCCGAGCGCATCGCGCGCCCATTCGAACACGGTCGTGCCCAACGCTTCGCCGGCGCTCATGATGCTGCGCAGCTCGAGATCGAACCGCTCCTTCGGCCGCGGAAACGCCTTCATCATCATCTTGAGCGCCGTCGGGAACAGGAACGCATTGCGGATCCCGTATTTCGCGATCAGCGCGAACGCGCGTTCCGGATCGAAGCGGCCGCGATACCCCACGATCGGCTGGCCGAAGTACAGCGCGGGCAGCAGCGCGTCCATGAGGCCGCCGGTCCACGCCCAGTCGGCCGGCGACCAGAAGAGGTCGCCTTCGCGCGGATAGCCGTCGTGCGAGTGCACGAACCCGGGCAGATTGCCGAGCAGGCACTGCTGCGGCATCAGTGCGGCCTTCGGCGGGCCCGTCGTGCCGCTCGTATAGATCAGCAGTGCCGGATCGGTGGGCCGCGTTGCGACCGGCGTGAACCGGCTCGAAGCCTTCTCGAGCAGCGCTTCATACGGGGTGATCCACGCATCGCGCACCCCGGCGATTCCGATGACGTGGGTCACGCCGGGGCAGCGGTCGCGGATCGGCGCGAGATTGGGCAACGACTGCGGGTCGACCAACGCGACCTTCGCCGCGGAATTGACGAGGCGGTATTCGAGCGCGTCGGGACCGAAGAGGAACGACAGCGGCACCGCGACGGCGCCCATCTGATACGCGGCGATGTGCGCGACGACGGTCTCCGGCCGTTGCGGCAGGATCAGCGCGACCCTGTCGCCGGGTCGAACGCCGAGAGCCGCCAGCGCGTTGGACAGACGATTCGCACGCTGCTGCAGATCCCAGAACGTGCAGGCCGCGGTGGCGCCCGACTCGTCTTCCCAGTAGAGCGCAAAGCGCGCACGGTCGCTCGCCCAGCGCGTGCAGCATGCCTGGGCGATATTGAATTGCGCCGGCACCTCCCAGCGGTGCGCCGCGCAGATCGCGTGGTAACGGTCGAGGGTCACGCAAGCGACGTCAGGGGGTCGGGGCGGCGCCGCTCGCGGCGGGAGCGGTGTCGAGCGGTTCGATCACTGTCCAGACCCAATCCGTATGCTGCTCGAGCAGTCGTCCGTAGCGAATCACGCGCACCGAACCCGGCGTGTAGAGCGTGTAACGCTTCCCGGGCTGGTAGTCCGCGTGCGGGACGATCAGCGATTGCACGGCGGGCTCGCCCGCGCGCCGGCTGTACGAGAGGAAGAGGCCGCGGAACCTGCGCTCGCCGATCGTCGTCGGTTCGCGGTCCACAGTGTAGTCGGCGTCGCGCGACTTGCGTTGCTCGACGAGTTCGGCACTGACCAGCGTATTCGCGATCAGCTGCAACCCGATCTCGGCATACGCCGTCGAGAGCCTCTTTATGCGGCGGACGATTCCCATGACCCAGGCGTTCTGGCCGCAGCGATCGATGGCGACGAGCATGCTGAGCTTGACCTCGGTTGCGACGCTCATCGGTGCGTGCAGGCGAAAGCCCGACGAGCTGATGTCCTTCATTTCCCACGGGCCGCCGGGTGCCGCGAATGCGGCGAGCCGACGGCGCCCGTGTTCCACGCGAAAGTCCGGCTCGATGCGCGCGTGCCCGAAGATGGCGAGGTCCATCGTGTTGGCGAAGCTCCGGCCGGTGTCGGATCCGGTCATCGAGGATCGGGGCTCGTCGCGCAGAAACCCCGAGATGCTGTCGAAGCCGATGATGGCGTCGACGGATCCGCTGGCGGGAACCCGCTCGCCACGCCGCGCGATCGGCCGCAATTCGGGGTCGATCCGGCTCGCGAGCTTGACGAACAGCTCGAGCTGCTCGCGCTGCTGCGGTGTTCTCCGGGACAGCGGGTCGCTCCGGACGCCCTGCTCGAGCGCGGCGCGGTTCTCCAGCAGCAGCGCGTGCATCGGCAGGGTGTCCACGAACAGGACGCGGCCCTCGAGCGGACCGAGCGAACGGCGCCGCAACCCCGCGCTACCCGCGAGGTCGATGTAGAACGTCGTGGCCGAGCGCGGCGCCACCGTGAAGCGCAGCGGCCGGCACCATTCGTCGAGCTGCGACGCGACCCATTCGATCTGTCGCGGCGTGAGGTTGCCGGGGTCCGCAAGCTGGAGCATCAGGACGACGAGGTACTTGTGCTCGATGGTCGTCGGGCCACCCTTCGGGTCCAGGAGCAGCGGCTGGCGCTCGACCTGGATCGAGAAGGCGCGCGCGAACAGCGCGTGCAATTCAGCCCATTTCGCCGGGATCCACCGCTCGTAGCGGAACAGGCGCAGCTTCGCGTCGAGCCCGAGGTGGCCGATCTGCCGCGCGATCAGTTCCGGCAGCAGGATCTGCCACTTCTTGTGTTGGGTGTTGTCCTTGATCTCGCGCGCGAAGGCGGCGTAGCACGCCTGAAAGCCCTTCGCCAGGTCGAACAGGGCCTGCCAGAGCTGGCTTTCGATCTTCGACGAACGGTTCGCGTGCTCGACGTACTGCGCGACGAGGTTCCGGACAAGGCCCTCCGCATGAGCGTCGAGGGCGAACACGGCCTCGAGGCCGGCGGGCGTACGTCGCGCCGTGCGGTCCGCGAGCTTCTCCAGCGCGGCCAGGAGTTCCCGCTGGACCAGAACCGGATCGTTTCCGGGGAGCGTGGCGAGCCACTTGCGCGCCGATCGGGCGTCGCCGAGGGGGGCTGTCAGCTTGTCGCGGAAGTTCATCATCGGGACGGTGACGTGGTCCGGTCGTTTCAGGAGCAGAAAGCCGCGGACCGAACAGGGCCGCCGCCCGGCAGAAGTGCACCGTCGGCCGCCGCTCCCTCTTCATCCAATGCCGCCGGCGACGAGGGCGGAACCCCGGGTGGCCAATGGCATTCATCCGGACCTTCGCCGCGGGCAGATCATCGCGCAAAGCCGGGGGTCGGGCAATAGCGTGCCCAAACAGCTGGCACGCATCGTGCATGGTACCGGCCGTGCTCCACAGCTTGCGCATCGCGAGTCCGAATACAAGCAACGCGCGTTGGACAAGCCGAAGCACAACGCAAACCGGGTATCTCGACCACTTGTGCAGCACAGCTTGCGCCGCCGTAGTGACGCAAAACGCTAGGGAAAGACGACGATGGGCATTCTGATCAAGGCGCCGGCTCGCCGGCGTGAGCCGCCGGTTGAGCTGGCCGAAGTTACCGTGGCCGCGGCCGATCCCCGCGGTGCCCTTCACATCCGTGAGGTGGTCCGGATCACCGGCCTTCGCCGCGAACAACTCTACATGTGGCAGCGCCGCTATGGTTTTCCGGCGCCTTTGCGCGATGGTTTCGGTGATCGCGTCTATCCGCCGGAGCAGGTTGCCCGTCTCAAGTTGATCAAGCAGTTGCTGTCGGAAGGCTGGCGTGCGGGCGCCGTCGTGCCGCTGACCGAGTCCGTGCTGCAATCGATGCTGGGACTCACCGTCGAGGATCCCGCGCCGCTCCCGGTCGAGATCGAAACGGCGGTCAAGTTGCTGGCGCAGCATCGCATCGGGGAATTGCAGAACCACCTGTCGAAGCTCCTGGTAGGACAGGGGCTGCGCAAATTTCTCGAGGCGACACTGATACCGCTGAACGAGGCCGTTCACGAACGGGTCGTGCGCGGCGAGATGCAGAACTTCCAGGAACTTCGCTTTGCCGACCTCGCGCAGCGGCTGCTGCGTGACGTGACCCGGCTCGTGCGTCCGACGCGCGATGCGCGTCAGGTGCTGCTTGCCACGCCGCCAAACGATCCGAACCAGCTGGGCCTCGCGATCCTCGAGCTGCTGCTCTTCACCGAGGGAGTCAACTGCCTGACGCTTGGCGCTGGCGTGCCGGCGCAGGAGATCGCCAGCGCCGCATCGGCCTACAACACCGGCCTGGTCGTGCTGCTTTTCGATCGCGGCATCTCGGGAAAGATCGCGGGCCAGGAGATCCGCTCGCTGCGCGCCGAGCTGCCGTCGAAGCTCCCGTTGGTGGTGAGCGGACGCGCGGTGAACCTGCTCGCGAAACCGATCGCCGACGTTCGTACCGCCGCCGATTTCAGCTCCATCATGGCATTGATGCGCGAACTGGGGATGACATCGCAGTCGCCGCCGATGCTGCCGACGTTGCAGCCGCTGCAACCGCCGGTCTCGATGGTCGGCATGTTGCCGGAGCGGCCCGCGCGGGCGTAATCTCTGCGCGTGGGTCCCGCAACCGAACCGACGCTCTCCCGACCACCGCACGCGGCGCGCGGACACATCACGCGAGCCATGTGGCACACGATCGGCCTGATCCTTGCCGCGTTGCTCGCCTACGCCGTGTGGCGCGGCTACCAGAACCCGGACCTGCTGCTCGACCTTTCCGCGCTTCGGCTCTGCTGACGGCGCCGGCGCAGTCCATCGGCGCCCGTTGCGCCGATGACTTACTCCGACCCTGCTGACAGTTCCCGCATCCATGCCGCCGTCGCGGTGGCATCGGCGTAGCCCTCGGCATCGAGGCCCGCCGCCACGCGAAGGCGGTCGCCGGGAGTGCGGTTCTGCGACAGCTTCAGCTTCGCGTCGATTCGCTTCACCCTGATCCGGAAACCGACGATCGCGTCGACCATCGCGCGGAGACGGACGGGGTCGAGGTCCAGCTGCCAGGGCGCCGCGCGATGGGCCTCGAACCGCTGGATCAGCAGGTCGAGGATCGCGCGGGTTTCCTCGCCGTCCTGCGCGAGCTGGATCGTCCCGTGCGCGTGCGCGATCGCGTAGTTCCACGTCGGGACGGCGGCGGCGGGATCCTCATACCAGGACGGCGACACGTAGGCGTGCGGCCCCTGGAAGATCGCGATGGAGTCCGACGCCGATGCGGCATGCACGTGCGGATTCGCTCGCGCGAAGTGACCGAGCAGGGTGCCGTTCGGCTCGCGATCGGGCACATAGATCAATGGCAGGTGCGTGATGTACGGCTCCGGCGCCCCGGGTGTCATGAGCGTCGCGAACGGGTAGTCGTGCGCCAGGCGCGCGAAGATCGTCCGGTCGCGAGCGGCGAAATGGCTGGGAACATAGAGGCTCATGCGCGGGTCTCCCGCCCTAGTGGCGAACGGCATCGGGTGGCGCGTCGATGTGCGGTTCGTGCCGCGTGAACAGCGCCAGCGCGTCGGCCTCGGTGAAACGATAGCTGCGATTGCAGAATTCGCACGTCACGCCGACCATTCCTTGCTCGGCGAGGATGCTTTCGACTTCGCTGCGGCCGAGCATACGCAGGGCGTTCGCTACGCGCTCGTCGGAGCACTCGCAGCGGAACCGCGCGGCGCGCGGCGCGAACACGCGGACGTCGTCGTCGTGGAAACGTGCGGCGAGCAGCGTTTCGACCGCCGGCGCCCCGAGCAGGTCGTCGCCGTTCAGCTGCTCCACCCGCTTGAGCGCGCGCTGCCACGCGGCTTCGTCGGCGGGTCCCGCGCTGGGCAGGCGCTGGAGCAGGATCCCGCGCACGCGCGTGCCGTCCACGGCCAGCACCATCCGGCTGTCGATCTGTTCGGACGTCCGGAGATAGTGTTCGATCAGTGTCGCGATCGACGTGGCCTCGAGCGCGACGATGCCCTGCGAGAGCGGGCTGCCGTCCCTGGGGTCGAGCGTGATCGCGAGCCGGCCGCGCACGGGATCGCCGGCCAGCACGGAAAGCGGCGTTTCGGCGGGCAGCGCGTCGGCGTCGTCGCGCCACTGCGCGGTCGCGCGGAGGTTGAGGCCGGCATCGCATTCGACGACGAGCAGCCGGACCGGGCCGGCTCCCTGCATCTGGACGATGAGGGTGCCTTTGAACTTGAGCGTCGACGCGAGCAGCGCAGAGGCCGCGAGGAGCTCCGCCAGCACGCGCCGGAGCGCCGGCGGGTACGGATGCTGGCCGAGAATCTCGCGGCAGGCGTCGTCGAGGCTCACCAGCGCGCCATGGACCGCCGCGTGCTCGAACAGGAAGCGCGACAGCGAGTCGGCGAACGGAGCGGGCGTGGCCACGCGGTGCATCAGCGCTTCAGCGGAATGGTGTACAGCGTCATCGGCAGGCCCGAGTTGCGGTCGAACGTCGCGCCCGCTTCGATGCCTGCCTTGGCGATCGCGGCCGCGGTCCGGAGCTTCGGATAGAGCGCGTGCATCGCACCCAGCGCGAATTCGCGACCGGAGCCCACCGCCCAGAACTGCGTGTACTCGAACACTTCCCGCATGGAATAGACCCCGAAGATCCCGTGCTCGTTGGCGACGAGCGCGGTGATCTGCGTCGACTCGTACGGATCGTCCTCCTCTTCCTTCGGATTGAGGAAGTGCTGCTCCTTGAGGATCGGGTGCAGCTTGCGAAAAGTCTCGAAGATCGCAGCCTTGTTCGAGAAGTCGAGATCGCCGTGCTTTGCGAGCAGGCTCTGGAACACGAGCTGGTGCGCGGCGCTGCCGCACAGCCCGATGTACGTGCCGTCGTAACGGACGATCTTGTCGGAGGTCTTGTCGAACTGCGCGGACAGGCGCGTGTCGCCGAACGTCGTGAGCGAGTCGGCGGCGATGGTGATTTCGTCGTTCTTGAGAACGGCAACGAGAGTGGTCATGGGCTTCCGGATGCGGTGGCGCGGCCGAGTGCGGGGGCCGCAGGTCCCGCAGGCGCTCGCAGGTGTGTTCGGGCCGCGGGAAAACCGACAATTATACCCTTCGCGGCGAGGCGCTTTCAAACGCCTGCGGCGCGGGCAGCATCGCGGTCGGCGGCAGCTGCGCCGGATTCCAGGCAGTGATCGCCCATGACCAGAATTCGGCGACGGAAGCGGGCGCGTCGTTCCCTGCGGGCAGCGGCTGGCCGAGAAGGCGCCAGGCCGCCAGCAGGATGGGCATCGCCTCATCGGGCAGCGGCGCAGCGCGCGTCTGCTTCGACAGCTTGAGGCCGCCGGCGTTGATCGCGATCGGCACGTGCAGATACGACACCGGTGCGTATCCGAGCAAACGCTGCAGCAGGATCTGCCGCGGCGTCGACGCCAGCAGGTCCGCGCCGCGAACGACGTGCGTGATGCCCTGCAGGGCGTCGTCGACGACGACCGCAAGCTGATACGCGTAGAACCCATCCGCCCGCTTGACGACGAAGTCGCCGACGTCGTGCGCGAGGTGCTGAACCTGCGGCCCTTGCAGCCGATCGCGGAATTCGATGCGCGCGTCGCCGACGCGAACGCGCCACGCGCGCTGCGCGCGGCCGGCGCGATCCGCGGGAATCCCGTCGCGGCAGGTTCCCGGGTACACGCGCTCGCCACCGGCGCCCGTCGGCGCCGCCTCGAGCTCGCGCCGCGAGCATGCGCATTCGTAGGCATGGCCGGCGTCACGCAACCGGGCGAGCGCACTCGCATAGAGTCCCGTGCGTTCCGATTGCCGCACGACCTCGCCATCCCAGGCGAATCCGTAGCGTTCGAGCGCTTCCTTTATCGCCGATTCGGCATCCGGCCGCGCCCGCGGCAGATCGACGTCTTCGATGCGCAGCAGCCACGTGCCGCCGGCGGTGCGCGCATCGCAGTAACTCGCGAGCGCGGCGACGAGCGAGCCGAAATGCAACGGGCCGGTGGGGGAGGGGGCGTAGCGGCCGCGGTAAGGCGGCGGGACCGGAGCCGGGCGTTCGCTCACCGCACCGCGACGGGCGACGCCACGGCCCCGAGCTTTGGTGCGGCCGCCGGCGCGTCCCAATGCCAGTGGCGGCCGATCGCGGCGACGACGGCGCTAGGATACTCGGATCGACCGAGGCTGCCGTTGTAGCGGCCCAGCGCGCGATACAGGTCGCCTGTCTCGACGTCGAGATAGTGGCGCAGGATCACGCAGCCGTAGCGCAGGTTCGTGCGCAGGTTGAACAGATTCTGGTCGGGCGCGCCGATCAGTTTCGTCCAGAACGGCATCACCTGCATGTAACCCCGGGCGCCGACCGGCGACACGGCGAACTTCTTGAATCCGCTCTCGTGGTGCATGACGCCGAGCACGAGCTGCGGATCAAGCCCCGCGCGCTGGGACTCGTAGTGGACGGTCGCCAGCAGCTCGCGCCGGTCGCGCTCGTCGGGCACGCGCGACGCGAGCCGCCGCGACATCTCGGCGAGCCAGGGCTGCAGATCGGCCCGGTTGATGTAGTCGGTATCGATCGGGTTGTCGGCGATGGCGCGCTGGAGGCCCGCAACGACGGAGGGTGCGAGCCGCTCCTCGACCTGTGCACCGGCAAACGACGGCAATGGCGCGAGCGCGAGCAGCGCAGCCGCCGCGATGGCCGCGACGTCAGTGCATGTGCCCGCACGCGTAAACCTCATCCCTGTCCAATCCTCGCCTTGACGAACGCCGCGATCCCGGTGACCGCAACCGGGGTCGCCACCCCTTCGCGCCGCGTCTGGTACTCGACGTTGCCTTCCTTGAGTCCCCGGTCGCCGATCGTGACCCGGTGGGGAATGCCGATCAGCTCCAGATCAGCAAACATCACGCCAGGACGCTCTCCGCGATCGTCGAGCAGCACTTCGATGCCGGCTGCCTCGAGCTCGTCGTGCAGCGAGTCGGCGAGCGCCCTGACCGCCTCGTTGCGATCGTAGCCGACAGGTGCGATCGCGACGGCGTACGGCGCCAGCGGCGAAGGCCAGATGATGCCCTTGCCGTCGTGATTCTGCTCGATCGCTGCCGCCACCACCCGCGTGATGCCGATGCCGTAGCAACCCATTTCCATTGCCTGCGATTGACCGCCGGCGTCGAGATAGGTTGCACCCATCGCCTTCGAGTAGAGGTCGCCCAGGGCAAAGACATGGCCGACCTCGATGCCGCGCAGGATCTCGAGCGGTCCCTTGCCGTCGGGCGCGGGGTCGCCGGCGACGACATTGCGCAGATCGGCGATCACGTCGGGCTCGCGGCAATCGCGGCCGAAATTGACGCCGCGCAGGTGGAAGTCGCGCTCGTTCGCGCCACAGACGAAGTCGGCGGTCACCGCCACCGTGCGGTCGACGATCAGCGTCAGGTCCTTCGGTATGCCGACCGGGCCGAGATAGCCGGGGTTGCAGCCCGTCACGGCGACAATCTCGGCTTCGGTCGCCCAGCGGAACCTCTCGAGGCCCGCAATCTTGGAGGTCTTGACCTCGTTCAGCGCGTGGTCGCCGCGGATCAGCAGCATCCACACGCGCGCCGGCTGACCCTCCGTGTCGGTCGCCAGCATGATGCACTTCACGGTGCGCGCAAGCGGCAGGCCCAGCAGCTCCGCGACGTCTTCGCAGGTGGACTTGCCCGGCGTCGGCACTTTCTGCATCGATTCCGCGGGCGCCGGGCGCGACGGCGCCAGCGCGACTGCTTCCGCGAGCTCGATGTTCGCAGCGTAATCGGAGGCGGGGCACCACGCGATCGCGTCCTCGCCCGATTCCGCGAGCACCTGGAACTCGTGCGACGCGCTGCCGCCGATCTGGCCGGTATCCGCGGCGACCGCGCGAAACTCGAGGCCCATCCGCGTGAAGATGCGCGCATAAGCGTCGTACATCACCTGATACGATTTCAGCATTCCCGCCTTGTCGGCGTCGAACGAGTACGCGTCCTTCATGATGAACTCGCGCGAGCGCATCACGCCGAAGCGCGGCCGGACTTCGTCGCGGAATTTGGTCTGGATGTGGTACAGGTTGATCGGGAGCTGCTTGTAGCTCCTGAGTTCCTTGCGCGCGACGTCGGTGATCACCTCTTCCGAGGTCGGCTGGACGATGAAGTCGCGCTCGTGCCGATCCTTCAGGCGCAGCAGTTCGGGGCCGTACTTCGCCCAACGCCCCGTCTCCTGCCACAGCTCCGCCGGCTGGACGACGGGCATCATGAGCTCGATGGCGCCGGCGCGATTCATCTCCTCGCGCACGATGGTCTCGACTTTGCGCAGCACGCGCAAGCCGAGCGGAAGCCACGTGTAGATGCCGGCCGCGAGGCGCTTGATCATGCCGGCGCGCAGCATGAGGCGATGGCTGACGAGCTCCGCTTCGGCCGGGGCCTCCTTCAACGTCGGAACAAAGAAACGCGAAATGCGCATGACACTGTTTTTGTTGGGAAAACGGCGATTGTAACCCGGAACGGGCGCCGTAACGACGAAGGCGCCGTGCAGGCGCCTTCGGGGGACCGGGGAAACGACCCGCCGCGCGGGGTCCCGAGCGCGCGGCGTCTGGCGTTGCGTTCCGGCGTTGCGTTCCGGCGTTGCGTTCCGGCGTTGCGTTCCGGCGTTGCGTTCCGGCGCTTCGCTACCGGACGACGATCACCGGCAGCTTGCTGTGCGTCAACACCTTCTGCGTTTCGCTGCCGAGCAGCACGGCCGAGATGCCACGCCGGCCATGCGAGGCCATGACGATCGCGTCGCACTTGTGCTTCTTCGCCGCCGCGAGGATCGCTTCCCATGGCGCTGCGGCAATCGTATAGGCGGTCTTGCAGTCGATGCCCGCCGCCGCCGATTTCGCAGTGGCCGCATCGAGGATCTTCTGCGCGTCCTCGGCTGCGAGCTTCGCATACTCTTTGCGTGATACGGGCTCGTAGACGACGCCGTCGGCATAGGCCGGCATCGGATAATCGGGCGCGGCGTAGAACGCCGTCAGCGTGGCGCCGACCGCCTGCGCGAGCGCGATCGCATGCGCCAGCGCCTTCTCGGAAAGCTTGGAGCCGTCGGTCGCTACCAAAAGGTTCTTGTACATGCCCGCTCCTCGAATGGATGGGATGCCTGCATTGTCCACGAGGATCATCCCACCGGCGTTGATCGAGGTCAACGGCAATGCCGGACGCGACGCGCAGGCCGCCATTCGGGTTGACCCGACGGGGCACGCGCCGTAGATTCGGACCGATGCCGGCCCCGTATGTCCCCGCGGATTCCGTGTCGCGCGCGCCGTCTTCCGCTGGAAGTGCGACGACAGCGGGAGAGCCGCGCGCCACCCTCTGCTTCCACTGCGGCAATCCGAATCCCGAGCCGTCGCGCTGGCGATGCGAACTCGACGGCGTTGCGCAAAGCTTCTGCTGTGCGGGTTGTCTCGGCATCGCACGAACGATCCATGCCGCCGGTCTCAACGCGTTCTACGCGCGCCGCACCACCGCAGCCGACCGGCCGGAGCCCGAATTCGAAGCGCGGGACGAATGGACGCAATGGGACGAGGCGGCGGCGCAGG
>Ga0209048_10003567_pt1 | contig 15067 bp, 25 predicted proteins | sample FrelakmetCRP12CR_FD_187146 | JGI IMG/M metagenome (GOLD analysis project Ga0209048, IMG submission 187146) | Freshwater lake sediment microbial communities from the University of Notre Dame, USA, for methane emissions studies - CRP12 CR (SPAdes)... | ecosystem: Environmental > Aquatic >... | reverse complement strand
CGTCCCTCGAGGATGATGTTCTCCTTCTCCGCAGCCATCGCCAGCATGGAGTCGTCGATCATCTTGTCGTACTGAGGGTCCTCCTCCGCCAGACGGCCGAACTCGGCCAGACCCATGCCCAACTTCTGGGCCATGTCGCGGAAGACGGAGCCGGATATGATGTACTCGTAGCCCAGCCGCTCGGCCAGGATCTTGCAAATCGTGGTCTTTCCGGAGCCGGGGGGGCCCGAGATGGTTATCCTCATGCCGGTGCCGTGCCCTCTTTCGCCTCGATCACCCGTAGGCGCTTCCTGAATTCGTACCATCTGAGGGCTCTGGCCAATACCTGGCCGAAGGGAATGCTCACCAGTGAATAAAGCAGCACCCAATTGGGGAAGAGGATGGCGTTCTGGGTCAGGTTCACGCTGTCGGCCCATGGCACCGAGATGATCGGGCTGTGGGCATTGGCGATGAACACCGCGACCCACGCGAAGATGGGGATGACGATGATCATGGTGGCCGGAAGAAGCTTGAGCTGGGTGGAGCTGGACTTGAGCGAACGCTGCATGATGGAGCTCTGCTGCTCCATGAGCTTCTTGGTCTTGTAGGTGTTGTTCTCCTGACGGGCCTTCCTTAGCTCCAGGTTGAAGGCGCTCACAATCTTCTGGTTCTCCGCCTGTTCCACATAATTGGTGAAGAAGTGTCTGACCAGCACGGTCAGCCCGGTCATCAGGATGCCGGTGATGAACAGGGTCAGCACAGGGTACTGGTAGTTGAAGCCCACCAAGGGGTTCAGGACGTACCCTACCGCCGTGCCCAGGGCGGTCCTCAGGCCTTGATCGAAGAGCACGAAGACGGCCAGGATGAGGATGAATATCGTGGCGAAGCGGGACCAGGAGGCCCCCGGGGTGGGTGCTCCCGTGGCGACGCCTCCGCCCGCCTTGGCGGGGGCCGCCATGCTCACTCACCTCCGAAGAACTGCCGGAGCACTGGATGCATCTCCATCATCTGCTCGCGGCTGATCGCCTCGTAGAATTGGATCATGATGCCCACGGCTAGCAGCACTCCCGTACCCGAAGCATTGCCGACCGTACCTATAAGGTCAGCGCTTGCGGCGAGAGCACCTACCGTGGCACCGGATATCACCGTCACGACCGGGATGTACCTCTCAAGGACGCGCTTCAGCACCCTGGGGTCACGCCTGAACCCGGGGATCTGCAGCCCGCTGGACTCGATCTGCCGGGCCACCGCCTCCGGGCCCATGTTGGTCGTGGATATCCAGAACTTGGCGAACAGGATGGAGCCTCCGACCATGATGCCGAAGAAGAATAGCACGTGGATCGCCACCTGCCATGGGTCATGGCCTGTGGCCAGGTAGCCGTACTTGGCCGGGTCCAGGATCGGCAACAGCCAATTCGATAGACCGTTCGGTGTGGAGATGTACCAGGCGCCACCCGCTTGCGGTGCGGTACCCGTGGTGGGGGTGTACCACCCTATCCACCATTTCCCTCCTATCAGAGGTATCTGGCTCAAGGTGGCATTGGTGTAGAGCAGGTACGTGACCATGGCCACATTGGCCAACAGCGCGGCCATCAGGATGACCGGGATGTTGGACGCGTACAGCAGCTTGATGGGATAGCGCCCTCTCGCTCCCCGCGCCGTGCCATGGGCGAGGGGCAGCTCGATCCTGGCGCTCTCCACATAGGACACGAACAGGAATATCACGAGCGTTCCCACTAGGGCGACCACAGGATTAGGTGGTCCGATCAGTATCTGCTCGTATCCTCCATTCGCAAGCTGGGAGGCCGATTCGTTGTGGATGATGTAGAGCGTCTTGGGTATGGTACCGGCCGGCGGATTGCTCAGGCTCATTGACAAGGCCGGGTTCACGGCCTGCCAGTTCAGCGTACCTGTGAACATGGCCTGGGCCACACCCGCAGCTATGAACAGCGATATGCCGCTGCCTATGCCCCATTTGGACACGACCTCGTCCATCAGGAACACCAGGTACGAGCCGATGAACATCTGCAGGATGAGGATCATCTTGGCGACGCTGTCCCCGTTAATGAGCCCCTCGGTTCCGAAGACCCCGTTCATATTGGTGACGAAGGTCGCGGAGGGCGTTAGGTAACCGAATACCTGGGGTATTGCCTCCACCAGGATCATGATTATGACCAGGAACTTCTGCGTGCTCTGATAGACCGCCTTGTCATCGGAGTCCTGCAGGTCCAGCTTGATGATCTTGGCGCCCACGAACAACTGCATGATGATGGACGCTGTGACTATCGGGCCGATGCCCAACTGCATGAGCGAGCCCTGCGCCCCCGCGAGGATCGCACGATATTGAGAGAAGAGGTCTACGACGCTGCTCTGGTCGAGACCATAGAGGAAAACGTTTGTCATTACGAAGTAGAAGATCAGTATGACGACGACCCATAGCATCTTGGTACGGAAGTGGACATGGCCTTCAGGCTTGGTGACCGCAGGCATCCGGTCCGTCAGTGGCTTGAGCTTGTAAAGGAAGCTCTTTTTCTCTTCAGCCATGGTACCCCCATCGGTGTCATTACTGAGGTTCTACGATCGCTCCACCCGCACTCTCGATCTTTTGCTTGGCCTTCTCAGAGGTCTCCGAAACCACGATCTCAAGCTTGTCCTTTACCTCGCCGGTGCCCAGGAGCTTGTCCACTCCCATCTCAGCCAGGTTGATGACCGTCTTGTCGCCCTGCCTGACGGCATAGCCATCGGCCAGGAGCTTGTCGATGCTCTCCTGCAGGTCCCCCACGTTCACCGTGATCTTGGCGGAGACCATCTCCTGCGGCCTCTTGAAGCCGTGCCGGCCGAAGTGGTCCGGCATGAACTTGAGCATCTTCATGACCTTGTGCTTGTGCAGACCGGCGTTGCCGGTTCCGCCGTGCAGACCGGCGCCTCGGCCGGCCTTCTTGCCGCGGCCGTGCGTCCGGCTCCCTCTGAACTTCCTAGTTCTGCTTGGCATTGTTCTGTCCCCCAAATGTCTGTCTGGTATTATAACATTCGTTCGACGAGCTCGTTGATTTCCTTGCCGCGGTAGCCCAATGCTCCGCCGCGTTGGAAGGAGCGCTTGTTGCCCTCGTAGCCCTTCCTTGGGGGGCTGAGGCGGAACACCGGCTTGAAGCCGTCCAGGCTCGCGTAGGTGATCTCGCCCTTCTTGATGCCGCGCGCCAGCGCGATTATCGAGGTGTACGTGGAGTGCGTCTTGATCGCCTCATCGTCCACTGGCTTGTCCCCGACCAGCCGGCCGCGGAACTTGATCATCTTGGCGATGGTGGTCTCGTCCACCTCTCCCCAGGTGACACAGTCCTTGGTCTTGTAGAGCATGCCCCGCACCGAGTCGTTCTCGGGCAGCAGGACCGCATGGTTCGGCCTGGTCAGGTTCATGAGCTTCATGGTGTCCTTGATGTCGGCGTTGACCTTGGAGCTGCCCGTGACCCTCACGACTACGTAAGCCATGAGCTTCAGGCCCCCTTGGTCCGGTCGGCCTCGGCCGCCTTGGCCATGTCCAGGCCGGATGCCACGTGGACGTTCACAGGGCCGCTGACGATCTTCAGCCGGTTGGCCTGGTCGTCCGTCACGCGGACTTTGGACGTCTGGCGCAGCGCCTCGAAGGTGGCGATGGCGTAGTTGATGGTGGTCTTAGTGTGCCCCCCGACGAAGCCCCAGGAGTCCTTCACTCCCGCGAGCGTCAGGATGCTCTTGGCCACGTCCCCGGTCGCCAGCGATATGCCTCGGGGCGCCGGCTTCAGGTGCACCTCCACGCTGCCCGCCTTGCCCACTACCTCGAACGGCAGCGAGTGCGGCGTGCCGCAGCCGCATTCCCACGAGCCGCAGCCGCGCTTGATCTCGATGATGTTCAGCTTGGCGTTGTCGATCGCCTTCCTGATGGAGGGACCGACCTCCTTGCCCTTCGCCCGGCCTATGCCCACGAAACCGTCCCCGTTGCCCACGGCGACGGTGATCCTGAACTTGACCCTCCTGCCGGAGTCGGTCATCCTCTGCACGATGTTCACGTCGATGACCTCGTCCTTCAGGTCGGGCAACAGGATATCGACGATCTCCGGCTCCCTCAAGGGGAGCTTGGTGGCCAGGGCCTGGCTCATGGTGGTGACCTCACCCCTCAGGACCATACTGCCCAGCCTTGTCTTCGGAGTCCATTCCATCTTAATCACCCTTCATCCGGTTCTTGACCTCTTCAATCATCTTCTCGATGTCCGCGTTGATGTGCTTCCCCTTCAACCTGTCCGCGCTAGGCAGGATCTCCTCCCCATGGGGGATCTCCACGCCGGCGTCCAGCAGGCCCTTCAGGGTCGCGAAGGCGGCGGCACCTTTTACGGGCTCCTTCAGCCCGATGTCCAGCACCGCCTCGTCCACTCCCTTCTTGACCGCCCTCTTGCCGGCCAGGTAGCCGGTGAGGTACGCCGCGGGCAGGTTGCCCGTGGACGATGTCCAGCCCATGTCGGGCAGCTCGCGGGAGTGTGCGCTCGCCACGATGCGGTCGCCCTGGGCGTCGTACTCCACCAACTGCACGCTGGTGTGCCTCAGGGTGATCCGCACGACGGCCCGAGGGAGCCTGGCCCTCAGGAGGGCCGCTCTCTGCCTGTAATCGGTCCTGCCCTCCCGCCTGCGGCGGAACGGCACTTTGTATCTAGGTCCGGTAGCCATTAGTTAGCCTCCTTGAGGTGTCCCGCCATCTGGAGATGCGAGATGAGGTTCTTCCTGCTCTTGAACTGTCCGCCCTTGGCCTTCATGTAGAACTCCCGGTACACCTTGCGACTGATCTTGCCGTTGTCGCGCAGGCCCTTGAGTTCCGCCCTGATCGGCCTAATGGTCTGTATCCAGTCCCTCTTGGTCGGAGTTCGGGCTCCGGATGTTCCCTTCCTGCTGCCCGGTCCGCGCCTTCTCCCCTTGCTCCTCTGCGCCAGTCTGTATCTGGTCCTGCCACGGGATATGCCCTGCTTAGGGAGTGCGCGTATGGTCCCGGACTCGATGGCGGTCCGTATGTCCGCCCGAGTGATGGCATCGGCAACGTCCTCTATCCGATTGGGGTCGATCCAAACGCGGGTCTCGCCGCAATTGAGGATCGCCGCTGCCATTCTTTTCTGGTTCTTCAGATCCATTGTCTATCCCGTCCTGTTGAGCACTCGAATGCCTAGCTCGTCAGCGCGCTTCTCGATGGCGAGCTTCTTCTTGAAACCCACGGTCCCGCCCACGCGGGCCGCCTGGGTGTGGGGGTCCATCTTCTCCAGCTGCGCTGGGTTGTGGATCATGACCTCCATGAATCCAGAGGGGTGATAGCCTCTCACGTCCTTCGGTCCGCGGTACCCGATGGAGACGATGGGAGGCCGGTAGCCGTAGTGGCGGCGCATCTTGCTGTGTATGCCGCGCGGCTTCCTCCACTTCTCGCCCAATCGGCTGAAGCGGAACCACTCCTGGCGCAGGAACGCCGGCCTACGGGAGTCGATCTCCTCCCTCTTGGCCAGCAGCAACTTGGTCTCGGCGGTGAGCTCCGGCTTCTTCTTGACCACATAGCCGCCCTTCTCCACGACCTTGGTCTCGGGGGTCTCGACGATCTCCGTCTCGGCCTCCTTCTTGACCTTCTTCTTGGCGGGCTTCTTCTCCTGCTCCGCCTCGGGCTCCGCCTCTTCCGGCTTCGGCCCCTCCTGCTCCGCGGCGGACTCCTCCAACAGCTCCATCCAGGTGTCGGCGTGCTTCTCGCCGATGCCCTTCAGCTTCTTCTTGGTGATGAGCTCCTCATAGCCGTCCGGGTCCTGCAGCTTCTCGAGCAGCTGGGCAGGGGTGGTGATGTCCATCTCGGCGAGCACTTGGGCGTGCTCCTCCTTGAAGTACGGCAGGTCGGCTATCTCCTTGATCTCCTTCTTGGCAGCGCTCATGCCTTCACCTTCCTGGCCTTCTCGACGATGTATATGCCGTCCTGGAACACCCGCGGGTCGAAGTTCCTGATCTTGCAGGCGCGCTCGATGTTGGCCGCGGTCTGGGAGACCGCCTCCAGCTCGATGCCTGAGACCACGACCTCGGGGGCCTTGACGGCGATCTTGGTGTGACCGATGATGTTGGCGTGGCGCGGGGCCTTTTCGCCCAGGAAGTTCTCGATGATGAACTTGTCGCCCTTCACCGTGGTCTTCATGGGGAAGTGGGAGTACACGATCTTCATGTGGTACTCGAACCCGCCCTGGACTCCATCGATCATGTTCTGGATGTGCGAGGCGAAGGTCCCCACGATGGCCTTCTCGGCCACCCGCGGGTACTCGCACTTCACCACGACGTGGCCGTCCTCCACGCGCATCTCGACCTTGGGGTTCTCGAGCTTGCGCTTCAACTGCCCTGACTTGCCCGAAACGGACACCTCGGAGCCGCTGATGGAGACCTTCACGCCCTGGGGGATCTCGACCTTCTCTTCGATTATTCCTGTGATGGTCATTTTAATCCCTCAGTACACGTACGCCAGGAGCTTTCCGCCCACTCCCAGCTCCTTCGCCTTCATGTGGCTGATGACACCCGCCGTGGTGGTGAGGATCAGCACGCCGAAATCCTGTGCCGGCAGGTACCTGGCCTCGAACTTCTCCAGCTCGGTCTTGTGCACCGAGTAGCGGGGCTTGATGACGCCGCAGTTGTTGATCCTGCCTTCCAGCAAGACCCGGAACACTCCGGCCTTCCCATCCTCGACGAACTCGAACTGGTCGATGTAACCAGATTCCTGCATTACCTTGAGCACGCGTCCGATGAGCTTGGAGGAGGGCTTGATGGTGCACTCGTTCTTGCCCACGACGGCCGCGTTCTTGATTGTTGACATTGCGTCATTTAAGGGGTCGCTCTGCATCTTTTCACCTCATGAGTACTTCTTGAATCCGATCTGCGGGGCGATCTCCCTGAAGCATTGGCGGCACAGATGCATTCCATACCTGCGTACGATGCCTCGCTTGCGCCCGCAGCGGGTGCAGCCCTTCGACCTTCCGAACTGCTTCTTTGGCTTCACTCGACCACCTCTGCGTTGAACTTCTCCCTCATGAACTTGACCGACTCCATGCGGGTCATGCGGTGGTCCCTGGGCAGGCGGCGCTTCATGATGCGGCGCTGCGAGACCCGGTATCCCGGCCGTTGGATGACCACGCTGACGTCCATGCCGAAGATGCCTATCTCCGGGTCGTACCTCATCCCGTCGAAGTCCGTGTAGTCCGGCACGCCGAACGACAGGTTCCCCTCCGGGTCGAAGGAATAGACCGCGACCCTGCGCTCCCGGGTGGCCAGCGCCCGGTTCAGGAAGGTCTCCGCCTCCTTGCCCCTGAGGGTGACCTTGCACCCGATGGGCATGCCCTGCCTCACTCCGAGGTCACGGTTGGTGACCTTGGCGATGGTGATCAGGGGCTTGTGCTTGGTGATCATCTGCAGCACCTTCTGCGCCTTCACCAGACGTTCACCGGCATCGCCGACCCCGATGTTGACGACCACCTTCTGGACCTTCGGCTGCCTCATGACTTCGCTCATAGTGCGCTCGCCTCCGGCAGTTCGACCTCAGGCCCCTTCGTCCCGACCACGAACACGTTGTCCTTGACGGTCAGCTTGCCGTCCTTGAACTTCACCATGTTGGGGCCGGGGGTGCGCTTGACGATGTACTCCTCGATGACCGCTAGGTCGCCCACGTTGTTGCCGCCGATGATGACGGCGGTGCTGCCCTTGGCGATCTTGTAGGTGTCCAGGATCTTCTGGCTGGGGACCTCCAGCTTGAGCACGTCCCCGGCCTTGAAGGTGTCCTTGGCCACCAGCAGGTTCCGGCCGTCATGGAGGTTCAGTTGGGTCTTGCCCCCCGGCACGGTGGTCTTGCCCTCGATGCGGCAGAGCTTCCAGCCCTGCTTGCCCTCGGGGACCTTGACCAACCGGAACTTGCCGTTACGGTCTAGCATCATGCGGTAATGCTGGTTGAGCTTGGGGATGGACACCACGTCCATCAGTCCGATGGGGAACGCGTAGTCGGTGACCACTCGCCCGTCCACCAGGACGTCGTGGTTGGTCAGGATGCGCCGGGCCTCCTTCGCCGTGTCGGCCAGCTTCAGGACGTCCCTCAGCACCACGACCATCGGCATGCTCTCCTCGATCCCGTGGGGACCGGGGGAGGGCTTGGCGATCCATATGTTCGTCTTCCTCGGGACCGGCCACGAACGCGGCGCGGTCAGTCTCTTCATGTCATTGCTCATGCGGAACCCTCCTTGCTGCCCTGGAGCTTCTCCTTTCGCCAGGGGTCATTGAGATCCAGCCTGGTGATGACCAGGTTGGAGCAGTGTACAGGCTTGGCGACCTTGGTGCCGTCCGCCTTGGCCACGGTCACTCCCTCGACGACGACCCTACCTGTGTGGATGTCGACCTCGGTGACCTTGCCCTCCAGTCCCCTCACGTCCTCGTCGCCCCGGAGCACCCTGACGGTGTCTCCCTTGATGACGCAGGCGGAGCGCCGGTTGCACTCCTTCATCAGCTGCTCGCTGAGGTGAGAGGCGGTCATTCTCCGCTTCACATGGTTGGGCGCGTTGTACAGCGCCTTCCTCTGCTTCCTTGCTTGCTTGCTTACCATCTCTCCTCACCTCATACGATCATCGAGGCGGTGGCGGCGATCCTGGGCCACCTCTCGGCAGCCTCGCGTGCGACCGGGCCCTTGATGTCGGTACCCTTGGTCTCGCCCTCCTCGGTGGTAATTACTGCAGCGTTATCCTCGAATGTGACCATGGTGCCGTCCGCGCGGCGGAACGGCCTCCTCTGGCGGACGATGATCGCGTAGACGACCTGTCGCCGCATCTCCGGGCTGCCCTTCTTGACGGACGCCACGATGATATCGCCGATGGCGGCCGAAGGCTGCCTGCGGGCGGTCCCGTGCCATCCCGGCACCGCGATCACGCTGATCGTCTTGGCGCCGCTGTTGTCTATGACATCCAGAATGGTCCCGGTCATTATCCCTCGCATCTGCTTGCCAGCCAATCCCTTCATCAGCGCTCACCTCTTCTCCACGATGACGAAGGAGACCGTCTTGCTCAGCGGCCTGCACTCCACGAGCTTGACCTCGTCGCCGGCCTTCACCTGAAGGCAGGGCGGGCAGTGCGCCGAGTACCGGCTGGTCTTCTTCATGTAACGCTCGTACTTCGAGTCGTACTTCAGATAATTGCGCTCCACCACGGCGGTGTTGTTCATCTTGTCCGAGATAACCACGCCGTCTATGACCTGGCCGCGGATGGACAGCTTGCCGTGGAACGGGCAGTGTATGTCCTCGCAGGCGGTCGCCGGAGCCTTGACATCGATCCCAATATCCTTGATCTGGCCCTTCATTGAATCACCTTATCTTCTTGATCCGATCTTCCGGTCTGAACTGGATATCGTATCCGTTGACCGTGATCCGATCGCTCTCGTATGTGAACTGGAACTCGTTCCCCGGCTTGGGGACGATGACCTCCTTGGTAACGGTAGAGATGGTCAGCGTGTTCTTGGTCTCGTCCACCACCACTCCCTTGACGTTCCGGTAACCGGGGTGGTTCGACGCCACGACCTCGACCTCCAAACCGATGAATTCCAGTTTCATGAAATCACCCTTCTTCATGCTCCTCATCTGACTTCCGTCTTGAAGCCCATGTCCTCCAGGGTCTTCTGGACCTTCTTCTTGTGGTCCCCCTGGAGTTCGATCTTGCCATCCTTGGCAGTGCCGCCGGCGGCGCATTTGGTCTTCAGCTTCTTCGCCAGGTCATCGATGTCGATGTCGTTGGGATCGAAGCCCTCCACGATCGTCACCACTTTGCCGTATCTCCGGCTGTCGGTGCTGATCTTGACCGTCTGCTGTTCCCGCGCGATCTCCTCGCACATGCACAACTCTTTGGGCAGTCCACATACGGAGCATATCTCAGCCATTACTTCTCTTCCTCCCTCTGGACGGTAAGTATTCGGGCGATGTTCGTCCTGATGGCCCTGATCCTGCCAGGATTGGCGGGCGCGCCACCCATCGCTGCCGATCCCCTCTCATGCATCAGCTCGTCGCGCAGCTGGCGGAGCTGCTTGCCCCGGTCAGCGTCGCTCATCGACCTGATCTCCTTGGTTCTCAGAAGCGCCATTAGCTCGAGGCCTCCTTCTTCTCCACGGGCTTGGTCTCATCCAGCTTGGCCTCCGCGTCCACCTTCGGAACGCCCTCGGCGTCCAGGCGCACGGCCTCGGCCAGGGCGGACTCCTGCTTGGGCATGATCTTGTCGACCAGGTCCGGCAGTGCCTTCACGGCCTCCTCGAGGCTCATGACATCGGTCTCGTCCGGTAGCCTGGCATCCGGGGCCATGATCTCCACCTTGACGCCGATGACGCCCGGCTTCAGCTTGGCCACGGCGAATCCCTGGCGCACGAACTTGAGCTTGGGCTCCCCGCAGAACTTGATGTAACCTTCCTTGAACTTCTCGGTGCGGTGCCGCTCGCCGGTCAGCTTGCCGGCGATGACCACATGGCATCCCCTGGCGCCCGCGTCCATCACGCGGCGCACGGTGGAGTGTCCCGCCCGCCTGAAGTGCCAGCCGCGCTCCAGCGCGAAGGCCAGCTTCTCCGCCATGATCTGGGCGTTCAGGTTGGGGTTGTCCACTTCCTGCACCTCGACCTGCGGGTTGTCGAACTTGAAGTCCTTCTCGATGGCGTTGGTGAGCATCTTGATGGCTGCACCGCGCCGGCCGATGACGATGCCCGGGCGCTCGGTGATCAACGTCACCCTGGTACCCATGGGCGTCCTCTGCACGTCGACGCCTCCGAAGCCCGCCCTGTCGACGGCCTTCATCAGGTACTCCTTGAGCAGTACCCTCCTGATGTTCTCGGTAACGAACTTTCTCTCGCTAGACATCTACTCGACCTCCTCCAGGATGACCTCGATGTTCACGGTCTGCTGGTTCCACGGGGAGCTGCGCCCATAGGCTCGGGGCATGTAGCCCGAGATGGTTCGGCCCAGGTTGGTGGTGACCACCTTGACGCGCATGTTCTCCGTGTCCAGGCCCTTGTACTCTGCATTGGCCCTGGCGCTCTCGACCACCTGACGGATGGCCTTGGCGGCCTTCCTGGGGAACCGGCCGGGACCGACCCCGCGCTTGTGCGCCACGCCGAAGTTGAAGCGCCTGAGCGGCACTGGCCGCTTCAGGGCCTCGATCTCCTCGAGCATGGTGATCGCCACCGCCACGTTCTTCCCCTTCAGCATCCTGCAGATCTCGCGGGAGTCCTTGGGGGACACCTGCATCTCCTTACCGATCGCACGGGCGGTCGTGTCCGGGTTTGTCTGTTGTGTGTAGCCGGGCATTTCTCCACCTCACTTGAGCGGCAAGAACTTCGAGGACCTGGTCGCACCGACACCTGGGCCGCTGTGTTTCACGGACCTGCGGGTCTGGGAGAACTCACCCAGGTAGTGCCCGATCATCTCGGGCTTGATCTCGAACTCCTTGAATTCCTTTCCGTTGTACACGGCCACCTTCTTGCCCACGAACTGGGGGATGATCGGGATGTCGCGGCGGTGGGTCTTGACGACCTCGATCTCGCCGTCCTTGATCTTGTCATAGGTGACCTTCTGTTCCTCGTTCAGGCCGCGGGAGAAGGTGCGGCGGACCCGGGACGGCATAAGTCCGAGGGCCTCGTCGAAAGGCATCTCCAGGAGCTCGTCCATGGTGAAGCCGCGGTAGGTGAACTCCTTCTTCCGCTTCGCCGTGATCGCTCCCCGCTTCTTCCTCTGCTTCCTTCTCGAGGCCTTCGTTCCAGTTAGCTTATCGTCAGCCATTGGATCACTTCCTCTCCTTCTTCTTCTTCTGCGGCGACAGGCGGCCTACCTTCCTGCCTGGTGGGGCGTTCCGGCCCACGGTGCTCGGCTTCCCGACATGCGGGTGCGAGCCACCACCGTGCGGGTGGTTGACCGGGTTCATCGCCACGCCCTTGACCTTGAAATACGCCTTGGCCCTGGAGCGGTAGGCGTGGAACTTGTTCCCCGCCTTGCCGAAAGGCTTCTCCGTGTGCCCGCCGCCGGCCACCGTCCCGATGGAAGCGCGGCAGCGTGCGTCGAAGCTCTTGAAAGCCCCAGAGGGCATCATGACCACGACCTTCTCTCCCCGGGTGACCACGGTCGCGGAACCGCCGGAGGTGCGCACGAACTTGCCACCATCCCCGGGACGGCCCTCGATGTTGTGCACCAAGGTCCCTTCTGGCATGATCGAGAGCGGCATGACGTTGCCGGCATTGAAGGGCCCGTTCGGGCCGACATAGACCTCGTTGCCGACCATCATTCCATCCGCGGCCAGCATTAGCTGTACCTGTCCGTTGAAGTCCACCTTGGCCACCGGGCCGAGGCGTCCAGGCGCATGGATCAGGTCCAAGATCCTGCCGTTCTGGTTATTGACCTCCGGGTGCCTCACGGAACCCACATGCCTGTGGCTGGGGGAGGTGTAGACCGATCCAGCCTTCCCGCGCCTCTGTTGTCTGAGTTGTTTGCCCATTCATCCCACCTCAGAACACTCCGACCCTCATGCCGATGTCCTCGGCCGAGTAGCCCTCAGCGAGCTTGATGATCGCGTGCTTGCCTTCCTTGGATATCCTGGTCCACACCTTGGCGACCTTGACATCGAACTGCTTCTCGAAGGCGGCCTTGATCTCCGCCTTGCAGGCCTTCCGGTTGACGATGAACTCCAGCTTGTTGCCGTCCTTGAAGTCCTGGGTGGGCGTGCCGGTCATCTTGTTCATGGTCTTTTCTGTGACATATGGATGGAATAATACATCATCGAGCTTCATGGCTCACCACTCTCCTACCTTCTTCAGCGCGGCCTCGGAGAACACTGCCAGCCTGCCCGCGTCCCCGCCCGGGGCGAGGAGACCGGCGTTCAGCTGCTCCGGCGCCACTACCTCGACGCCGGCCAGGTTCTTGGCGCCCCTGAAGATGGGGGCTTCTTTGTCGGCCACGACGATCAGCAGACCGCGGGCGCTCTTGTAGCGTCGCCCGCGCATCTTGCCCTTGCCAGGCCGGACGGTCTTGCTGTCCTTGGCGCGGTTCACGTCCGCCTCCAGACCTAGGCTCTCCAGGGCCCTCAGGACCTCGGAGGTGGTCGCCAGCTTCTCCACGGAGTCCTCGAAGACCACGGGGAGGGTGACATCGTCCTTGAACTGGTGCCCCCTCTGCTTGACGATCTGCGCGTTCGACAGCGCGGCCAGCGCCGAGAAGCGCGCGACAAGCCGCTCCTTCCGGTTGACCTTCAATTCCCAGGATTTCTCTACCAGCGGCGGGAACGCCCTTCGGCCGCCGACATTATTCGGGGATTCGGCGCCCTTGGCCCCCTGCGAAAGCCTCTGGACCCTGGCCGTCCCTCGGCCCTTGCCCCAGGTGGAGACCGCGTGCCTCGTGCCCGCCCCCGGCTTGCTGCCATAGGGCTGGCGCTTGTTGGACTCCTCGGCTATTACCGCCTTCCTGATGACATCGGGGCGATAGGAGGTCTCGAAGATCGCGGGCAAATCGGCCTGCCTCACGACCTCCCCCTTTATCGAATACACGTTAACCTGATTCTCTGCCATTGCTTACGCCCCCTGCTTGCTCTCCGTGGACACATAGGCCACGGTGGGAGCCTCCTTCAGCACGACGCCGCTCCTTCTGACCGGGTCGCGCATCCTCACAAGCCGCTTGGTCGGGCCGGGCACCGAGCCGTGGAGGAGCACGTAAGAGTTCACGACCTGTCCGTAGTGGACGAAGCCGCCCTTGGGGGTGATCTCCTCGCCGGTGGCCCCGATCTTGACCACGCGCTTGTTCATCTCGGTCCTCTGGTGGTAGCCCATCTGGCCTGCCTGCGGGACCGTCGGGCGCACGTAACCCGGGCGCTTCGGGGCAAGCGTGCCGATCATCCGGCGGTGCTTGCTGTTCTTGTGAGAAAGCAGCTTCAGGCCCCATCTCTTGATGGCGCCCTGGAATCCCTTGCCCTTGGTGATGGCGGAGACATCGATCATGGCGCCATCCTTGGCGAAGTCGGTGATGGCGATCTCCTTTCCCAAGAGGCTCTTGGCGTACTCCATCCTCTGGTCCATGGTGCCGCCCCCGATCCGGAGCTCCATGAGCTCGGGCTTCTTCTTGGGGACCCCCTTCACCAGCTTGGGCTGTGTGTAGGCGAGCACCCTGATGTCCTCGATGTCCACCGTGCCCAGCTTCTCCCAGGACGAGGCCGCGTCGATCTTCTTGGGGAGAGGCAGCAATCGGCTGAGCGTCTCGTCGACGCTGCCGGCCCAGACCTCTCCTGCGGTCTTGAGCCCATAGCGGGTGTTCTCATAGACCCTAACCGCCGCGATCCTCATCGGTGGCACCTCGAGCACGGTGACCGGGACGCGGATCTCCTGTCCGGCGGTGGTGCTCTGTGAGCGGAAGTCAACTATGAAGGCGTGCGTCATGCCCGCCTTGTATCCTGCGAAGCCCTGTACCTTCGGTCCCTCGGTGATCTCGGGCCAGGCTTCCATCCTTGGCGTCTGCCGCTTCGCTCTTACCCGGGGCGAATAGGCTTGCGATCCTTTCTTCGGACGTCTTTTGTTCGGCATGGTTCCCCCTCTCAGCTCTGCGAGAGAGTACACTCTCTGTTGCTAACGCTTTAGTGCAAGAGTGCAGTTTCTGAACCTTCGACCGTGACACCGTTTTCGCCATCCAGAAGTTATCGGACGGCGGTAGAGGGGTGCTCGCGCATTGCCCATGGAGTCTGGTCGAACGTCCCTAGTGCGTTGAGCAGAAGTCGCATAAGGGTAGATGTATTTAAAGAAATCGGTACCCTGCTTTCATATATTATCGGGACACCTGGACGCAGCTTGGGGAAGGCGTTTCCCCTTATCATTCTTTTGCCTAGAAGCGGCACTCGATTTCCGTCGTCAAACATGCCGGTCGAAATCGTGCGACCGGTCCAAGGGGCCCCTGCAGCATCACATGTTCTTCAGCAGGTCGCTCCTCTTCTGCTGGTACTCCTGCTCTGAGATCAAGCCCTTCTCCTTCAGCTCGTTAAGCTTCCTCAGCTTCTCCTCGACGCCCTCCGGGGGCGGCGCGATG
>Ga0209048_10003566_pt1 | contig 15067 bp, 13 predicted proteins | sample FrelakmetCRP12CR_FD_187146 | JGI IMG/M metagenome (GOLD analysis project Ga0209048, IMG submission 187146) | Freshwater lake sediment microbial communities from the University of Notre Dame, USA, for methane emissions studies - CRP12 CR (SPAdes)... | ecosystem: Environmental > Aquatic >... | reverse complement strand
GTTCGGAGCGGGCGCTATGCATCCGCGCACGCAGTCGGTTCGGACGATCGACGTCCATGTCGGCCGTCGCCGTATGCTGCAGCTTCTGGCCATCGGCCAGGACCCGTTCGCCGGTCACTTGCGTCGACACCTGAAAGCGGTTTAGCGACTGCAGATGGGCGCCCATGTCCTTGAGGGCCTGAATCGATCCTGGATCGACGGCGTTCGCGACCGGCTGGGCAGTCCCCGCCGGCGCAGTCTGTGCATCGATTCCTGGTGCCGCCAGCGACATTGCAAGCAGGCTCAGCACCAGTACGTTCTTGCGTACCATGGTTATCTCCCGGGTTGTGAACCCATTATTCTAAAACAATGCGGACTGCGCACCGAGATTTGCCACCGTCGCTGACCGCGTCGGACTGGGCCCGGAAACCCGCGCAATCGGGTTCACGGGAATGCACCCGATGCTGGTTTCCGGACCACACCCGGGCAAACAGGATGCCTTCCCGGCCGATCCGCTCGATGTTGGGCGTCTTGGCCATCATGCCGTGCGTGTAGATGCCGACGTTCCACATACCAATATCATCGCCCATGACGACAAGGATGTTGGGCTTCTTCTGCGCGAAGGCGGGCGCTGCCATGGCCAGCGACAGCGCTGCTGCCGCGAGCCAGGTGACGATTCGGTGACGATTCAGGAATTCATGTGTCTCTCCGTATGCGTCGGTATCACTCCAGGGACCAGTACATCCAACGCCCGCGGGCGGCCTGCCGCTTCGGCGCGGGCGGCGTTGACCACGTGGACGACAGCTTGTCGATGCCTTGGAGTGCATCGTCTGATAACATTTCCACATCGTGCTCGACCTCAGGCTTATCCAGCATGTCGTAATCCTCACGCGGCACCGCACCGGCACCCCGCCCAGCGCGCATGGCCGCGCGGCGATGACACGAGTCTTCTCCGAGCGATGCCGGCAAGCGCGGCAAGTTTGATGCTTCCGCAGGTGCGGCTCACGGCGATTCAGGAGAGGCTGGCCCCAGTCGTCCGCTCATGAAGTTCCTGCTCGACGTCGTCGTGCCGCTCCTCGTGGTCTTCATCATGACACTGGTCGGCCTGAACCTGCGCCCTGAGGATTTCCTACGCGTGCGCCGATACCCCGTGCTGGTGCCGGGCATCGTCGTCGGACAGTGGATCGTGTTGATCATTGTCGCCGGACTTCTCGGCAGGTTCCTCGGGCTGCCGTCCGCTGTCGCCAGCGGCGCCTTGATGTTCGCTGCCGCGCCGATCGCGGCCCTGTCCAATTACTACACCCAGCTCGCACGCGGTAGTCTCGCGCTCGCGGTGACGCTGGCGGCGGTGTCGAATGCGCTTGCCGCCGTGTTGACACCGCTCGCCGCAACGATCGGCTTCGGCTTGTTCCTGGGCGAGTCCGCCACCATTGATCTGCCATTCATCAAAGTGGCGCAACAGACCGTTCTCGGGCTCCTGCTGCCGCTGCTGGTCGGGATGTTCGTCCGCCATCGCGCCGCGAAATGGACCTTGCGCTGGCATGTCAGGCTCGAGTATCTCGGTATGCTCGCGATTACCGCCGTTCTGGGCTTCGTTGTCGTCGATCAGTTCGTGGCGATACGGAATCGATTCGCAATGTACTTCGGCGCGTCCGTGCTGTTCACGCTGGCGATGCTGGCGACGGGACTGCTCGTCTCCCACGTGGTGACGCGCACTGCCGAGGACCGGCGCGCGCTGCTGTGGGGATTCCCGGCGCGCAACGTGGCGGTCGCCGCGCTGATCGCGACTGCGGCGGTCGGCGAGGTCGCCGCGGCATCGTTCCTCGCCGTGCTGTTCGCCACCCAGGTGGCTATCTTGGTCCCATTCGCCCTCTGGCTCGGTCGACGCGCCGGCAAGCAACGGCCCATTGCGCGACCGGCGTAGCCACTATTTTTTGACTGGCGGCAGGTGCCTGCGCGAGCTTCGCTTGAGACTGGGCGCCGCGCGCTTCTCGTGCCTGCGACCGCGACGGTCCTGTTTCGCGACGCGCTGCTGCTTCGGGTGCGAGCCGAAGAGTTGCTTCCACTTGCCGTCCTCGTAGATGCCCTGATAGCCGCCATGGTGGATCTGGAACGGCTTCTTGATCGCCTTCATGTGATCGAACCGGACCGTGCCCGGCTTGTGGAAGGATTCGAAGTACGCCGGGTAGACGAAATTGGTCATCGGGATGGCGTTGACCGGGAAGCTCAGGTCCTCGACGGGGTCCGCGGCTTCGTAGCCGTACACGCGCTTCGAACGCGGCCGCATGGTGACGAGATTGATGCACGGGTCAACGAGCATTTCCACCAGCTCGTGTGAGGTCACCACGCTGAGAGCCTGCTTGTTGGCCAGCGTCGTCTTCACGAACACCTTGGACTGCGGATAGCCTTCGGGCGTAAGGTCGTGATAGGCGAGGGAATGCGCGTGGTCGGCGTGGTCGAGAAAAACGATCGCCCAGCAGCCGTGGGCGTAGCCGTCCGACTTGACCAGTTTCGCCCAGGTGCCCCAGACCGGCGCCACATGCTCGTCGATGAACAGCTGCAACGCCTCGATGAGATCATCGAGGTCGACGCCCAGCGGAACCGTCGCCCGGTTGAAGATCGTGATGGTGGGCGTGTGGCCCTTGAAGAACGTGTCGATCCTCGATTTCGTCTTGTTCATCCCGTACCCCCTGATTTGATTCGCTCTCGACTCGCCGGCGTCGCCGACGCGTTGTCCGCAAGACCCATCTTGTTGAGCAATGCCTGCCAGCGCGCATCGCCGTGAATATTGCGCAGCAGTATTTCGGCCTTGATCTCGATCATTCCGGGGTCGCGCTCGGCGTCGGCTCGTTCCAGCCAGGCGAAGGCATTGTCGGCATCGCCGATGTACGCATAGGCCAGCGCGATCTGCGATGCCCCGCCGGACGCATGCTTGTCGACGAGCTCGCGCAAGGTCGTCTGCGCGCCCGCCGAGTTGCCCGCCGCGTGGTCGGCCAGCGTCAACCCGAGCAGATGCAGCACTGCGTTGCCCTCCAGCTCGAATACCTTGCGCGCCCTGGCCCAATGCCCGCGCGCGAGGTCGATCATGCCCAGCCAGTAGTGCGTGAAGGCGCCGTTGGGATTGAGTTCGAGCGCCCTCTTCAGCGACGCCTCCGCCTCAGCGAGCAGTCCCGCGTTCAGGTAACGCGAGCCCAGCACGCGATGCGCCCGCGCGCTCAGCGGGTCGAGCGTCACCGCGCGTCGCAGCAGCGCGATGGCCTCGTCCTGTCGGCCCAGGCACGCGGCCATGATCGCCACGTCGCGCAGGACGTGGACATTGCCCGGCGCGAGCTCCAGGGCGCGCCGGAACGAGGCATGCGCCGCCTGCCAGTTCCTGTCGTTGGCCATGCGCACGAAGCCCAGCGCGGCGTGTCCCTCCGCGAGATTTGGTTCCAGCTCGATGGCACGCTGTGCGGCGTCGCGAGCGCGCTCGAAGGCCTTTGCGTAAGGCGCCCATGCGTAGCCCGCCTGGTCGGCGTAGGCGCGCGCCAGGAACGCCCAGGCCAGCGCGTACTTCGGGTCGCGTTGCACCGCCTGCAAATAGTAATCGATCCCTTTCGCGGTGCCCTCCTCGGTGTGGCGATCGGCGAAGAAGCGTCCCTGCAGAAAGAGCTGGTACGCGTCGGCGTCCTCGCCGCGCCCCTTGGTCGCGGCCGCGACATCGGCCTCGACCTGCGCGCTCGACGCGCCGCTGCCCTGCGTACCCAGCAGCGCGGTACGCAGCTCCTTCACCACCGCGTGCGCGATTTCGTCCTGCACCGCGAAGATGTCGTCGAGCTCGCGGTCGTAGGTCTGCGACCACAGCGTCGAATCGCTGGCGACCTGGACGAGTTGCGTGCTGATGCGCAGGCGCTTGCCCGCCTTGCGCACGCTGCCCTCGAGGATGGTCGCGACGTTCAGGCGCTTGCCGATCGTGGGAATGTCGACCTGCGTACCCTTGAAGCTGAACGCCGACGTGCGCGAGGCCACGCGCAGCCCGGAGATCTTCGACAGCAGGTTCAGGAATTCCTCGGCGAGGCCGTCGGCGAAGTACTCCTGATCCTTGTCCGCGCTGAGGTCGGTAAAGGGCAGCACCGCGACCGACGGTGTATTCTCGTCGATCGACGCGAGCAGTGACTGCAGCGGCGGGAAGGCCTGCGGCAGGTCCGGATGGCACAACTCGAACACGGCTTCGCGCCGCGCAAGGTCTTTCAGGCCGTGCACGCCCAGCGGCTTGAAGCTGACGCCCGGGGGTGCGAGGTCGCGGCAGAGACTGTGCGTGACTTCCGAAAGCAGCGTCTGTCCGCCGTGGCCCAGCGACGCCAGGCGGGCCGCCCGATTGACCGCCGAGCCATAATAGTCGCCGTCGCGAAGCTCGGCCTCTCCGGTGTGCAGCGCCATGCGGACGCGAATCCTGACCGCCCCCGGCCAGGCCTCGGCGTGCAGCGCATGCTGTGCGGCGAGGGTCGCGGCAAGACCGTCCGGCGCGCTGCCGAAGGCCGCGTGAAATCCGTCGCCGGTGGTCTTGATCACATGGCCGCCGTGCCGGGTGATGCAGTCGCGCACCAGCACGTCGTGGCGGGCGAGCGCGGCGCCCATCGACTCGCGCTGCAGCTCCCACAGCTTGGTGCTGCCCTCGATGTCGGTAAACAGGAACGTCACCGTGCCGACAGGGAACCGCTCCGCTCGGTTGCTGGGGTCAGCCATGGTCATTTTCGGGAGCACATGATCGGGATGCCGTTTACGCGCTGCGCTACTCGATTCCGGCAGCACATCGCCGGTGAATTGCTTCCCCCTCCATCACAGCTGGTGCGCCGATGGCAGAGACGCAACCGGTTGGCCCCTTTCGACGCGGCGCTGCGTCGAACATTGTATCGCGCATCCACCCGGCCTTGACGGCGCGCGCTCCGAGGCAGGGTGCCTGGCCACCACTCGCGCTGCGGCCTGCGACATACCCATGCCTACGCCGGCGCGCCGCCCGAAACGGCGGCCGGTTCCTGGCTCGGGACGACGACATCACTGAACGAAGCTTGATCCTGATCAGAGAGGCGCGCTGCGCACGAGCTAAAGTCCTCAGATATGTCAATGCGATTCGACGCCCCGAGCAGTTGAGCATTAGACGATCGTCCGACTCCAACTTGAGTCAGAAGCCAGCCAGATGACCGAACCGCGGGGGTCGCCCACAACCCGACACGGAACAAGGTGAGTGCCATGTTCAGTCAACCGATCAGATCTGTGATGGAAGCGGAGAAACTCGTCACTGCGTCGCCCGAGACGACCGTCCGGGACGCCGCCAAGCTCATGGTGGGGAAAAAGGTCAGCGCACTAATGGTTGTCGAAGGCCAACGCCTCGTCGGAATCTTCACCGAGCGCGATGCCGTATCCCGGGTCATCGCGGAAGAACGCGATTCTCGGACCACCCGGCTGGCCGACGTGATGACGACAGCGCCGAAAAGCGTCGACCCCGACAGGTCCTTGGGTTACGCGTTGCTCATGATGCATGAGCACGGCTTTCGTCACGTACCGGTGATCGAGCACAAGAAGCTCGTCGGGGTCGTCTCCGCCCGCGATGCGCTGGATCCCGATCTGGAGGAGTTCGTGGTCGAGGCAAAACGGCGCAAGAAAATCCAGCGCGAGCGGAAATCCGATTCGCCGGTCGACGTGAGCGACCGATGAAACTTCCAGCCAATTCCCCGACGTGATAGCTTGTCGCTATCGCGGTTGTAGTTGGCTCGCTGCCCGTTCTTGCTCATGAAGCGCGACGACCTCAAATCCATCCGTCCTGTCCTGGGCGGCCCCCTGGCGCCGCAATCCATTTCCACAGAGGTCCTGCTAGAAAAGTACGCGAAGGGAAACGAACGGAGCATCGAGGCGGTGCAGCGCCGGGTCGCGCGCGCGCTCGCCGCCGTCGAGGCGGCCGAGCAGCGCGAGCGGTGGGAGGAAAAGTTTTTCCAGGCTCAGGCCGACGGATTCATCGCCGGCGGGCGGATCAACTCCGCCGCCGGCACGGATCTCAAGGCGACGCTGTTGAACTGCTTCGTCCAGCCCGTGGGCGACAGCATCTCCGGCGATGCGACCGGAGTCGGTATCTATGTCGCGCTCAACGAGGCGGCCGAGACGATGCGGCGAGGCGGCGGCGTCGGCTACGACTTCTCGGCGATCCGTCCCCAGGGCGCGCACGTCCGCGGCACGAACAGCCGCGCCAGCGGACCGCTGTCGTACATGCGGGTCTTCGACCAGAGTTGCGAGACGGTGGAATCGGCGGGTTCGCGACGCGGCGCCCAGATGGGCATCCTGCGTTGCGATCACCCTGATATTGAAGCCTTCATCCACGCCAAGGACGACGGGAGTTTCACCAATTTCAACCTTTCGGTGGCGGTGACCGACGCCTTCGTGGCGGCGATGCGCGACAACGCCGATTGGGAACTCGTGCACCGGGCTCCGCCGGCGCCCGACCTTCTCGCATCCGGTGCGCATCAGCGCGACGACGACCTGTGGGTGTATCGCACCGTACGCGCCCGCGCGCTGTGGGACCAGATCATGCTGTCGACGTACGACCACGCCGAGCCCGGCGTGGTATTCATCGACAAGATGAATCGCGACAACAACCTCTCGTACTGCGAAACCATCGAAGCCTGCAATCCCTGCGGAGAGCAACCGCTCCCCGCCTACGGCTGCTGCGACCTGGGCAGCGTCGACCTCACCCGCTTCGTCGAAGAGCCGTTCACGCCCGAGGCGCGCTTCGATTTCGACGGCTTCGCCGCGACGGTGGCGGTGGGCGCGCGCATGCTCGACAACGTGCTCGAGGTCACGGCGTGGCCGTTGCCGCAGCAGCATGGGGAGGCGATGAACAAGCGTCGCGTCGGGCTGGGGTTCACCGGCCTCGGCGACGCGCTGATCGAACTGGGACTGCGTTACGACAGCGCACAGGCGCGCGCGGTGGCCGCCCGCATCGCCGAACACATGCGCGACGCCGCCTACACGGCCGCAGTGGAGATCGCCAAGGAGAGGGGACCGTTCCCCCTGCTCGACACCGAACAGTACCTGGCGGCGCCGCGCTTCGCCTCCCGGCTGCCCGAGCCGATCAAGGCGGCGATCCGTGCCCACGGCATCCGCAACAGTCATCTGTTGTCGATCGCGCCCACCGGCACGATTTCGCTCGCCTTTGCCGACAACGCTTCCAACGGCATCGAGCCCGCATTCAGCTGGTTCTACAAACGCAAGAAGCGCATGCCCGACGAGACGATGAAGGAATACCTCGTCGAGGACCACGCGTATCGCCTGTTCAAGCACCTCCACGGCATCGGCGACGACGTCGAGCTGGTGCCCTTCGATGCGGCGCTGGAACGCCCGGCCGGCACCGTATGGACCGCCGCCGACGGCAAGCGCCGCGCGATGCTGAGCCCCGCGTTCGTAAGCGCGCAGCAGATGAGCGCCCAGGATCACATGGCGATGAACGTCGCCGTGCAGCCGTACATTGATACCGCGATCAGCAAGACGGTGAACGTTCCCGCCGACTACCCGTTCGACGCGTTCAAGGACCTCTACTTCGAGGCGTGGAAGGCCGGGCTCAAGGGTATCGCCACCTATCGCCCCAACGCGGTGCTGGGCTCGGTGCTCGAGGTCGCGTCCCCCGCTCCGCCTGCCGTAGGACCGCAGGACTTCGACACCGCCGACCCGGATCGGCGCATCCGCCTCGACCGCGCGCTCCAGCCCACCTTGTCGAGCCTGCGCTGGCCGGGTCGCCCGGAGCTCGCCAACGGCAACCCCTGCTGGACCTACGTCGTTCGCCATCCGCTGGGCGATTTTGCGGTATTCATCGGCCACATCGAGGACGGGCATTCGTATCCGTTCGAAGTGTGGATCAACGGTGCGGAGCAGCCGCGGGGTCTGGGCGCGATTGCCAAGACGTTGTCGATGGACATGCGCACCGACGACCGTGCGTGGCTGGACATGAAGCTGTCGGCGTTGCAGAAGGCCGCGGGTGACGACGGCTTCGAAATGGCCATGCCGCCCGACGGCCGCAAGGTGAGAGTGCCGAGCCTTGTGTCGGGATTCGCGCGGCTCATTCGCTATCGCTGCAACGAACTGGGCGCCTTCGCCGGTGACGGCATCGGCAAGACGCCGGTCGTCGACGCGCTGATGGGCCCGAAGGAACCCAAGGCGGGCCCCGATGGCACGCTCAGCTGGACGGTGGATGTGGCAAACCATGCCACCGGCGACGACTTCGTCCTGTTCCTGAAGGAACTGGTCATGCCCGACGGGCAGCGCCGACCCTACTCGATGTGGCTCTCGGGGGAGTATCCGCGCGTGCTGGACGGGCTGTGCAAGGCGTTGTCGCTCGACATGCGGGTCTACGATCCGGCGTGGATCGGCATGAAGCTGCGCAAGCTCCTGAACTACGGTGAACCGAACGGCTCCTTCATGGCCCGTATTCCGGGCTCGGAGAAGTCCCAGATCTATCCGTCAACGATTGCCTACCTGGCGCAGCTGATGATCCACCGCTACGCGATGCTCGGCATCCTGACCGAGCAGGGATATCCGGTCGAGCACGCGGGCATCCTGGCCGTGCCGGCCACCGAGCTGGCCGAGAGCGGCGCGCTGAAGATTCTGCCCGGACGGAAATGCCCGGAATGCGGCAACAAGGGACTCATTCGCAAGGACGGCTGCGACTTCTGCTCCGCCTGCGGGTACACCGGCGCCTGCGGCTGAGCGACCGCTACTTCGCTGCGCCTTCGCTCTTGCCGTAGCGCTCTTCGTAGTACTTCTTGATCTTTTCCAGCTGCTCCTTGCTCATGCCCTTGACGTACCATTCGTGCCGCACATCGGGCTCGAGATATTTCCTGACGAGCTCGGCGTATAGCTCAGGGCCGGCGACCTGCTTCACTTCGGGCAGGAACTGCGTGTAGAAGTTCTTCGACACGTCGTACATGCCGTGCCACCACGCGTAGTCGGGTCCCGACATGGAAGCGCCGTGCCGGGCCCGCCTGCCCTCGTGGTGCCATAGCTCGTAGTAGATCCAGTCGAGTTTCTCGTCGAAATCGGCGCGAGTGAGCTTCCCCTTGTCCATGAGCTCGTTTCTGATCGCTGTCGCAGGTTTGGCGAACTTGTCGTTATAGAGGTTCACGAGGTTGTCGAACTGCACGTAGAAGCCTTCGACAAAGGGGCTGGCGTGACAGTTGTAGCAGACGTCCTTCATGTTGCTCCGTCGCACATCGGCATTCTCGAGCTTTTTCGAGATCGGCGGCCTCAGCGTCCAGCTGATCCGCGTGCCGACATCGTGGGTCGACGCCTGCTTCGGCGTCGCGCCCATGTGGCAGGTCGTGCAGGTCGGAGCGGCGCTGTAGTCCTTGCCCACGACCCACGAGTCCTTGTCCATGTTCAGCCGCGCCTTGTTCGCGACGTACAGGATGCCGTGCTTTGATTCCTGGTAGATCTCGGCCTGCGGGTGATCCGGGCCCAAGTGACATTTGCCGCAAGCTTCCGGTTCGCGTGCCTGCGCCTTCGAGAAATCGTGCCGCGCGTGGCAGGCGCTGCACGAGCCCAGAGATCCGTCGGGATTGATCCGCCCGATACCGGTGTTCGGCCAGGTGTTGATGTCGAGTTTGCCGTTGGCGAGAACCTTGACCTTGGACCCATGGCACTGGGTGCATCCGACGGCAACGGCCTCGGGCCCGGCCACGACCTCTCCCAGGTAGTTGTCGAGCGAATTGAGGATGTCCCCGGCCTTTGCGTGGTGGCTGGAGGTCATCTCCGCAACCTGCCTGGCATGACACTGCGCACAGTCCTTGGGGGTGACTAGGATCGACACCGTGAAGCCGTAGTGGTCCATGGCATCGGCGTCGGTTTTCTCGGCCCTGTGGCAGCCGTAGCAGTCGACGCCCTTTGCTGCGTGCTTGCTGGTCTTCCACTCCTTCACGAATGCCGGAGACTGGCTTTCATGGCAACCGATGCACGCCTGACCTTCCTTCGAGATCGCAGCCTTGGGCGTTGCGCCTTCCCCCGAAATGGCGAACGCAGCGATGGCGACGCACAGTGCTGCGAGCAATGCTCGGGCGCCGGTCGGCAATGTCATGGGATCCTCCCTCGTGTCGTTTTTTCCGAACCTCGAATACTCAAGCAGCAGTCTAGACAAGACGATAGGGGCCGGAATTGATCTGGAGCAAGTTCAACGAGAGCAAGAGCTGCAGAAATCGACGTGCTACGCTGGCGGCCCACGTCGAGGCCAGGCAGGCGTGTTCTGCGCACGGGCCGAATCAACTCCCGGGTACGATGACGGTCCAAAAACCATGACGACCACGCGTGACTCAACCAAACCGAAGGCGAAGGTCGCCGGATTCCCCAGCCTGCTGGCCGAGGTCCGCGCGTGCACACTGTGTAAGGCCAGCCTGCCGCTCGGGCCGCGCCCGATTGTGCAGCTGGATCCGCGCGCGCGCATCCTGATCGCCGGGCAGGCGCCAGGGCGCAAGGCGCACGAGAGCGGCGTGCCCTTCAGCGACCCCAGCGGCGATCGCCTGCGGGACTGGATGGGCGTCGACAAGGCGACGTTCTACGATCCGGGAAAAATCGCCATCCTGCCGATGGGCTTCTGTTTTCCGGGAACGGGCAACGGCGGAGACCTCCCGCCGCGCCCCGAATGCGCCGCCGCGTGGCGCATTCGACTCTTGGAGCGACTGCCGGACATCCGCCTGACACTGGTCATCGGCAGCTACGCGCAAGCTTGGCACCTCGGCGATAGGGCGACGGCCGGCGTGACCGAGGTGGTGCGCACCTGGCGTAAACACTGGCCGAGGGTCCTGCCCATGCCACACCCGAGCCCGCGCAACCAGCGCTGGCTGCGCAACAATCCCTGGTTCGAAGCAGACGTGTTGCCGGCATTGGCAGCACGGGTATACGAACTGACCTGAACGCCTCGACGCGCCGCAGCCACCGCGCGGCATCGGGTCTGGACGCCGGATCGTGGTCTTGAACGTCCGCGCCCTCCCGGACTACGCGCGGCCAAACACCTCGTTCGCCTGTTCCGAGACACGCACGAAGGTGGTTCGCTTCGAGAACTCGCGAAGCCGCCGTGCGCCGACGTAGGTGCAAGCCGAGCGCACCCCGCCCAGGATCTCCTGCACGGTCGCCGCGACCGGGCCGCGATAGGGTACCAGCACCTCCTTGCCTTCCGCCGCGCGGTACTGCGCCACGCCGCCCGCGTATTTCTCCATGGCGGTCCGGCTGCTCATCCCATAGAAGCGCTGGTACTTCTGGTCATTCTTCTCAACGACCTCCCCCGAGCATTCATCGTGGCCGGCGAACATGCCGCCAAGCATCACAAAGTCGGCGCCCCCGCCGAACGCCTTCGCGACGTCCCCCGGCGTCGCGCAACCGCCGTCGGCGCAGATGTGACCCTCGAGCCCGTGCGCGGCATCCGCGCATTCGATGATCGCCGACAGCTGAGGGTAGCCAACCCCGGTCATTTTGCGCGTCGTGCACACCGATCCCGGGCCGATACCCACCTTGACGATGTCCGCGCCCGAGAGGATCAGTTCCTCGGTCATCTCGCCGGTGACGACGTTGCCGGCCATGATCACCAGATACGGATACCGCTCGCGAATCTTCGCGACAAAGCGCACGAAGCCCTCGGTGTAGCCATTGGCAACGTCGATGCACACGTAGCGGATCGTCGCGTCCGCGCCGTTGCCCGCCCGCTCCATCACGCGCCCGAACTTCTCCTCGTCGGCCGGGGCGATACCCATCGAGTAGTATGCGGCGGACTTGCGCTCCAGCCCCTTGAAGAACGCAACGAGTTCTTCTACCGCATGGTGCTTGTGCAGTGCGGTTGACATCTCGAAGGCGTCCAGCGCGCGCGCCATCTCGAGGGTGCCGGTCGTATCCATGTTGGCGGCGACGATCGGCACGCCGTGGTAGTTGACCTGCGTGTGGCGGAAGTGAAATTCGCGCGAGATGTCGACGTTCGAGCGCGTGGAAAGCGTACTCCGCTTGGGGCGGATCAGCACATCCTTGAAGTCCAGCCTAACCTCGTTCTCGATGCGCATTGATACCCCTTGCGCCGGATGGCGGGCGACGAAAAACGCCGTGCCCGGGGCGGGCACAGCGTTGCACAATTATACGGCAAGGCAGTCGCCTGCCCGGTCTGCGCTCGCGACGGGGGATTCTACAATTGCAGTTTGGCCGGCCGCCTGATCGCATGGACCCCGTTGCTGTAACGCTTCCCGTCGCTTTCGCGCTCGCCGGCTGGCTGCTGGCCGCGGCGCTGGTCGCCCGCGTGGTGCGCGGTGCACCCTGGCACCGGGTGACGGAAGGCGCGGCCGTCCACGTTTGGTACGGCGGGATCTTCTGCCTCGTGGTGCTGTGGAGCATTCGCGCGACGGTCGGGGATGGTTTCACGTTCCACCTGCTGGGCGTCGCGGCGTTCGCGTTGGCGGTCGGCCCCGCCCTCGCACTCGCGGGCGGAGCCCTCGTCGTCGCTATCGAGATCATGGTGCGCGGCGATCCCTGGCTGAACGCCGGCCTCGCGTTCCTGACGATGGTGGCGGTTCCCATCAGCGTGGTGTCGCTGGTGCTGCGCTTCGCCGAGCGCAGGCTGCCGCCGAACCTTTTCATCTACGTGTTCGTCGGCGCCTTCTTCGGCGCCTGGGCGTCCTACGGCGCGGCCGCGCTGACCGGGGCGACGGTCCTCACGTTGGGCGCGGGGCGGCCCGCCGAGATCGTCTTCGGCGAGTACGTGCCGTACTTTCTCTTCCTGGCATTCGGCGAGGCGACGCTGACAGGGATGGTGATCACGCTCGCCGTGGTGTACCGCCCGCGCTGGGTTGCGACGTTCGACGACGCGCGCTACCTCAGGGGTCGATGACACGCCGCCGGGCCCGCACGGCCACGCGAATCACTCGTCTGCAGTCGGCGCCGCCAGCGGTAATCGGGCTGCTCCACACCCCCCGCCGTCTTGTGCGCCTCGGGCTCGTCTAGCAAGGCGCTGCGGATCGAATTGTTGTCGAGAACAACTGCCGTAGTGGGCCAGAGTAGGCATTTCGGCCGCGCTGCCAAAGAGTATCCGCTGGCATCCTTGGCCGTACAGCGTCCTTTCTCGTCACTAACCCACGTTTTTCGTCACAGTCGTCCAACCACGTTGGCTCAACGCCCCTGCCGGTAACTTTGTGGGCCACAGACCCTTCAACGCCTTTCGACAGACGCGGCCGTAACTTATGACAAAGCCATAGTTGCTCGACCGTGGGTGAACCGTTTTTCGGTGCGGCGTTTACGCTTAGGGAACGGAAATTGCATGACATTGGCATGCGGTCTTGGAAGGGGCAAACCCGTTGAAGGGCGGGGGCGCAAAGTACCGCCAGGTGAACTCATCCGGCGAGGTTTGATGTCGCCGGGGTGCGCGGCTCGCGTCGTTCGACTTCGGCATGCGCATTTCTCATCAACGAAAGGAGCAGATCATGTCCGAGTCAAATCGTGTTCCATCGGAAGGCGACAATCTCGTCACGTCGCTGAAGATCGGGGCCTTCATCACCGTTCTGGGGTGGATGGCACTAGCGGTCGAAGCCCAGCAATTGGTCGCCGCGCCCAACGACACCACGACAACCGCGCAATCAACAGTGCCGGTAGTGTCGCTATCGGCGGTCGATTACTTTCCGGCGCGGTTTCCCGCGCCCAAAGGCGAAGCAGAGCCTTTGCCGGCAACCTTCTGACCGACGCGATCGCGAGCGCGCGGCGCGTGGTGCTGCGCGCTCCCCAAGACGCGGTTTTGCGCGTGCGATCCCGGGACGCACGCTGGGTACTCCATTGGCCGATTCCCGCGCCCGTTACTGCGGAACAGGCAGCTACGCAGGGTTAATATACCCGCTCCTGCACAATTCGTTCCAAACTCTCGACGTCCTCTGCCATGCGAGTAGCCGTCTTCAGCGCCAAGAAATACGAGCGGGAACTGCTGAACGCGGCCAACGTCGCCTGGGGGCATGCGCTCACCTATTTCGATTCACTGCTCGAACCCGAAACGGCTTCGCTGGCGAGCGGCTTTCCTGCGGTGTGCGTGTTCGTGAATGACCGCACCGACGCACAGACCATCGGGACTCTCGCAAGCGGCGGCACGCGCCTGATCGCAACCCGGAGCACCGGTTTCAACCATATCGATCTCAAGGCGGCAGCGGCGTACGGCATAGAAGTCGTCCGCGTGGTCGACTATTCCTCGTATTCGGTCGCCGAATTCGCGGTCGGGTTGCTGCTGACGCTCAACCGCAAGATTCACCGGGCGTACAACCGCACGCGCGACGGCAACTTTGAGCTCGACGGGCTGATGGGCTTTGACCTCCATGGTCGCTGCGTAGGCCTGCTCGGCACGGGCAAGATCGGTCGCGTCTTCGCAGGGATCATGCGCGGCTTCGGCTGTGATGTCTTGGGCTACGACAAGGTTCTGCATCCGGAATTCGTCGCGGCTGGCGGGCGCTACGAGAGCCTTGACCGGATTTACCAGCGCGCGGACTTCGTTTCCCTGCACTGCCCCCTCACCCCCGAGACACATCACATCATCAACACGCGGACGCTGGCCCTGATGAAGCCGGGCGTTCTACTCGTGAATACGAGCCGCGGCGGTTTGATCGACACCGAAGCGGCCATCGATGCGCTCAAGGACGGGCGCCTAGGCGGACTTGCCATCGACGTCTATGAGCAGGAGGCGGACCTGTTCTTCCAGGATCTCTCCAGCGAAATCATTACCGACGACGTCATCCAGCGGCTGGTCTCGTTTCCGAACGTGATCGTGACCGGACACCAAGCGTTCTTTACCAGGGAAGCAGTGGGCACCATCGTTGCCACCACGCTCGAAAGCATTGCCGATTTCGAGGCACACCGGCCGCTTCGCAACCGGGACGTGCTGTCGCAGTGAGCCGCCCGCGCAGGTGCTGCCGCTGGATTCTCCGGCAGAGTGAGGACAACCGTGACAATCGCGCTCATCGTGCCGCTGACGCGATGCGGGCACGCCTCCACCGGGTAGTTCCGCGCTGCAGGAGCGAAAGCCCGGACGCCCTCACCGCGGGTCGGGAGTTCCATCCGACCCGCAGGT
>Ga0209048_10003565_pt1 | contig 15069 bp, 17 predicted proteins | sample FrelakmetCRP12CR_FD_187146 | JGI IMG/M metagenome (GOLD analysis project Ga0209048, IMG submission 187146) | Freshwater lake sediment microbial communities from the University of Notre Dame, USA, for methane emissions studies - CRP12 CR (SPAdes)... | ecosystem: Environmental > Aquatic >... | reverse complement strand
CCCATTGCCATTCCAGAGATCCTGATGGGAGTGAGCCTGCTCATTTTCTTCGTCATGATCAACCTCACGCTCGGTCTGTGGTCGATCGCGCTGGCCCACATCGCGTTCTGTATAGGTTTCGTTGCCATCGTGGTGAGGGCGAGGCTCGCCGGGATGGACGATAGCCTGGTCGAGGCTGCGCGAGATCTGGGCGCGACACCCTTCAGGGCGTTCCGGTTGGTGACATTGCCGCTGATCATGCCGGGTGTGATCGCAGGCGCCCTCATGGCATTCACACTGTCTATCGACGATTTCGTCATCACATTCTTCACCGCGGGCGCCGATGCGGTCACGCTGCCTTTGAAGATTTACACGATGGTGAAGACCTCGGTCACGCCGGAGGTGAATGCCGTCTCCACGCTGCTCATGCTGCTCACCTTGTTGCTCATCGTAATCGCTTCGCGTTTGTCCCCGAGCGCGCTCCGAGCCGAATGAACGGACACTCGCCGCTCGTCCCTCCCTTGTGTTCGCGCATCTGATCCGCTTCGGCGCGACCTGCTCTGTTCTGGCCGTTCTGACGGCGTGCATGGCAAATACCGCCTCGCGCTCCACACAGGACGAGCGGTCGTTTGCGGAAGATCAGGCCAAGTTCATCGAATTCACGCTTGGACTCGAGCGCGATCCTCGGATCGCAGGATATGTCGAGGAGGTCGGCCAGCGTCTTGCCGCACACGCCACGCGCAAGGATGTCGACTATGAGTTCTATGTCGTCGATATGGCCTCGGCGAATGCGTTCTCGCTTCCCGACGGCCACGTCTATGTTTCGCGAGGCCTGCTCGCCCTCATCAATTCGGAGGAGGAACTGGCGGGAGTACTGGGTCACGAGATGGGACACGTCGAAGCACATCACCCGGTCCTGCGCCGACCGACAGAAGCGGCATCAGCGGTGCAATCCGCGGGGAGCGCGGCGGGCATCGCGGCATCGGTGCTGGCACGAGCCGCTGGCACTGGGCCCGATGAAAGCGATGTTGCTGCCCGCCGCGCGCTATTAGCGCCGTATAGCAGGGAGCAAGAGCGTGAAGCGGATCGCCTTGGGCAGGACCTCGCTGCACGTGCTGGCTGGGATCCGCGCGGCCTGTCTATACTGCTGGCAACGCTCGACCGAGAAAAGCGCCGGATGGGCCCGCTGGCATGGTCCGATCAATTTCTGGCAACCCATCCCTCGATGCCGGAACGCGTCGCAGCCACCGCCGCGCACGCGGCACAAATCGTGTGGACTCCGGGCGTGCCAATAGCCAAGGACCGCGCGGACTTGCTTGCACGGTTCGACGGATTGATTGTGGGCAATGACCCGGCCAAAGGAACGCTGGTCGGCAATGTCTTCATGCAACCCAGCTTGGGATTGCGTATCGCTCTTCCGCCCGGATGGGAGGCCGGATATGGCATGGGGTTCGCAGGAGCGTACTCGTCGGACCGCCAATCTGTGCTGATTCTGCGACCAGCGGGCGCATCCAAAGATCCCTGGGCGGTGGCCCGAGAGCAGGAGAAACGCGCCGGCGTGGCGCTGCTTTACAATGCGCGCGCGGAGCAGATCAACGGACTTGCGGCCGTTCGCGAAGAACTGTCCGTAAGTGGAAAACAGGGAGCGTACTGGTTGACGTTGAACTGGGTCGCGGTAGGTAACCTGATCTGGAGCATCGAGGGCGCCGCGCCGGCAGCGACAGCCGAGCTAGATGCACGAATCATCAACGCCAGCATCGACACGATAGCGCCGATCAGCGACGCCGACAGGGCGCGGATCGATATCGTGCGCCTGCGTGCAATGCCGGCCACCGACGGCGAGATGCTGGGGTCGCTGCGTCGTCGAAGCGGCTCGACGTGGAACGCTGATCAGATCGCGATCGCGAATGGATTGGCACGCGATGCCGTTCTTGCTGCCGGGCAGTTGATCAAAGTACCCGTGCGTGAGGCATTCTTCGCGCCGTGACGCGCACCTGCTCTGGCGGGATCGGCAACCTTATCTTATGCTTGCATGGATAAACCCTGGACATTGGGAGGACGTTCGATGAGAAAGCTGTTGCTGTTGCTGCTGCTGCTGTCGATCAGCGTGTCAGCTCTGGGTAAGGAAGATGTGCTGCACCTGTACAACTGGAACGACTACATCGCACCGGAGACGATCGAGCGCTTCGAGAAGTTGTGTGGCTGCAAGGTGAAGCAGACCTACTACTCGGACAACGAGGAGTTGATGGCCAAGCTCGCAGCGGGAGCCAAGGGCTACGACGTGCTGGTGCCGACTTCGAACTACGTGGCAGGAATGGCCAAACAGGGTTGGCTGCAGCCGATCGACCAGAAGCAGGTGCCAAATCTGAAGAATATTCAGCCGCAATACCTCAATACGGAATTCGACCCGGGCAACAAGTACTCCGTCCCATATGCCATGTCGATCACCTTGATTGGCTACAACGAGCAAAAAGTCAAAGAGCTCGGAATTCCGGTGGACTCATGGGCGACAATCTTCGATCCGAAGATTCTGGAAAAGATCAAAGGCCGCGTGACAGTGCTGGACAGCCAGAGCGAGTTGATGGCGGCGGCGCTCAAGTATCTGGGATACTCGGTCAACGATCGTGATCCCAAGCACTGGGAGGAGGCGAAACAGACCATCCTCAAAGCCAAGCCCTATTGGGCGGCGTTCAACGCATCGGGTTATATCAAGGAGCTATCGTCGGGCAACATCTGGGTCGTGCACGGTTACTCCAACGACATCTACCAGGCCGACCTCGGGGCACAGAAGGCTGGTCAGAAATTCCGCGTGCGGCCGAGCTTGCCGAAGGAAGGGGCGGTGCTGGCGTTAGACGCGATGGTCATAGCCAAGAGCGCTCCGCGCCCCGACCTTGCCCACAAGTTCATCGATTTCATGCTCGTGGGTCAGAACTCTGCGGACCTCACGAACATGATTGGTTCGGGCAACCCGAATGCCGCGGCAATGCAATACATCAAGCCGGAGATCAAACAGATCTCAGCGATTTTCCCCGACGCGGAGACGGCCAAGAAGTTGGAGATGCTCAAGGACATGACTCCGCAGCAGCGGCGCCAAATGAACCGCATCTGGACCGAGATCAAGGCTAAGTAACGCGATCCGGATAGGCCCTTTCGAATTCCGTCACAAATCGCTGCAATTCGTTCTCCGGCAGGCCGTTGATGCCGGCGGCCGCGGGGCGGCCGCCGCCCTGTGCGAATTGACGGCACAACAGGTCTGCACCGGAGGGCTGTGCGAAAGGCGCACGCACGCTGACGGTATACCCCTGAGCATGGCGCACCAGGACAGCATGGGCGCGCTGCGGATCCGATGTGGCCATATGATTGGCCCAGGCACCACTCACTCGCCGTGACCAAGCCTCGGCCGGAAGTGCCGTTACCTGGCCCCCGACTGTATCGGTCAGAGGTTCTACCGTCGCCGCCAGAGCCATATCTTGCTCATAGCCGAGCTTGAGCGCCTCGAATGCCGGATCGCGTGAGGCGAACTCGATCGGATCGATGAACTTGGCCAGCCGTCGATACAGTTCAGCGGGCGGAAAGTGGAGATCTTTCTCCGTTTCGCCGTAGGCGTTGTAGTTGAGGCATTCCCCAACGGTGCGCAAGGTCGCGACCTTCTCCTTGTCCAGCCGCATCGATCGTGCAGCAGCTTCCGCCTCCTCGGGTAGGTTGTCACCGAATGCCGCTGCAACCGCCCAGGTCCGGTGGCGTCCGCCAAGGAACTCATCCACAATGAGGCTCGTGCACGCGTTTGCCACATACCGGATGTGGGATTCGAGGCGGGGATGGTCCGGAATCGCTCCCGGGTAGTGGTGATCGAAGTAGAGACAGCTGGCTCCCGCCCCGAGCGCATGCAACAACGCATCGCGGTTGCGATCCATCGATATATCCAAGACGGTGAGCTTGTCGCCAGCGCGGGGCACGATGCGGGCGACGAGAGCGGTCTCGCGTTTGGTACCCGTGACGAGTTGCGACTTGCGCGGATCGTCTAGACGTAACTGGCGCAAGGCGCACAACCCGTCAGCATCGCCATTGAAGATGTCGTAACAGGTCAAGGTGCGTGTGATCGAGGTCGCAGGGACAGTCAAGAGCCGCACTCGGATCGAGATAGCGCCGAAGGTCTGGTCGAGCCGGCTACGCGCTCTCTTGTGACCGGTCCCCTGCATCCGTCGGCACTACCAGGTTCCGCACGCCGCTCGCGGCTGGTTACCTACCTCGTCGTAGGCTACACGCTCCTTATCGCCTATGCCAGCCTGTATCCCCTGCACGGCTGGAGCGACCCGCCCGAGAGGGTGTTCAGCTTCATTTTCGCGCCGTGGCCCCGTTACTACACGATCATCGATCTGGCTCTCAACGTGATCGGTTACATTCCTCTGGGCTTTCTCGTGGCCCTGATGGCCCTGGGCTTTTCCTCTTCGCGCACCGCTGCTGTTACGGCTACTCTGTCTGGAGTGGCGTTGAGCCTGGTGATGGAATCACTGCAGTCATTTCTTCCGGCGCGAGTTCCCTCCAACCTCGATCTGCTAAACAATGGCCTGGGAGCCCTCGCTGGAGCGACGCTCGCCGTCACCGCGGGTGGACGCTGGTTTCTCAGCGGACACCTCTACCGTCTGCGAGAGCGCATATTCCTCTCCGGCGCAGTAGTCGACTTCGGATTCGTTGTGTTGTTGCTATGGTTGTTTACTCAACTCAATGCGGAGCTGTGGCTATTTGGAAATGGCGATCTGCGCTGGGTGTTCGACGACCCGCGCAATCTTGACTACAGCCCCGAGTCCTATCGTTGGATCGAGACCAGCGTTACCGCGCTGAACCTTGCCGCAATTTGTCTGCTTACCGCCGCACTGGCGCGTAGCGGTCAGAGCGTCGCAGGACCGTTGTTGGTGTTGGTCAGTACCGCTCTGCTGCTCAAAAGTGTCGCGGCACTTACGCTTTTCAAGCCCGCCGACGCAGCGCTCTGGCTGACACCGGGCTCGATGTTGGGGATTCCCTTGGGCCTGCTGCTGTATCTATTCCTGACGCGCTTTCCTGCAACACTCGTCGCATTGACCGTGGCAGTGTTGCTGCTTGCCGGGATGCTGGTGCTCAATGTGGCACCGAATAATCCATACTTCCAAGCGTCTGTTCAGACTTGGCGCTACGGGCACTTTCTGAGTTTCAATGGCGTAACCCGCCTCGTATCAACGCTGTGGCCCTTCGTTGCTGTCGGTTACGTGATCTGGCTGATGTTCAACCCGCCCAGGGTCGATCGAGGATGAGGGTGGATCGAACATGAGGGTCAATCAAAGATGAGGGTATTCCAAGGGGAAATTGTCCGTTCGCGAAGAGCAACGACGTATCGACGTCCTATGAATCTCGCCTCCATCGCAGGGTTGGCGGTCGCTTTGTTCACCGCGATTGAGCCTGTCCATGCGGAACTGCCTTCTTTCGACGACTTCTACCGAGGCGTTAGCGAATGCCGTCTGGACATGGCCCTCTACCACGCTGAGTCGCTGGTCGAACCCTTTAGCGAGGGCGTGGTTATTGCGCTCCCTGCGGGTGGGGCTGTACGAGGTCTCGTGATCACTGCTTTCTACTTCTCTCCGGGACGAGCGGGAGGGGCTGACCAGTATGGGTTGGTGTTCAACGCTCCCATCGACGCGGTGGCGAATGCCTTTCCCGATTTCGCGTCTCGGCAGACCGTCAACGGCTATCTGCGTCAACTGTCGCGCCTCTCCGATGAAACCGGTGACGAGAAAGACACGCGCAAGACGCTGCTGGTATGTAAGGCGGGCACGGCACTTTGATGATGGGCAAAATCCTGCCGCAGCCGTGTCCGTTTGGCCGCTGCGCGACAGCGACGGCAAGGAAGGTCAACGGATTGTAACGGACAGGAAAGGGGTTGCCGCTAATCTTGCAGCAGGGTCCAGCCGGGTTTTTTCGACATTTAACGGCGCTGTCAGGCTGTCCGGGGTGTTGTCTGTAGAAGCGTCCAGATTCTCGCGGGCCGTGGCACGCGTCTTGCAAAAGTCCAACCGCAAATGAGATTGAGCGGTACACGCGAGTGCGCGCTACTGTGTCAATTGGCCTTATTTCATATCGATACATGCACATGACGCAGGCAGAATCGGCCATTCTGGTGGCTGAAGACAACGAGGACATCCGAGAACTGGTTGCGCACCAGCTGCGGCGTATGGGAATCCATGTGCTGCAGGCCGACAACGGGCGCAAGGCGATGGAGCTTGCGCTTGCCGAGCAACCCACGCTCGTCCTGATGGACATGGACATGCCTGTGATGAGCGGTTTCGATGCGGTTGCTCAGCTGCGCCAGCGCGGTTACACCAAGCGTATTTATGCGCTGACGGGGCACAGTGATGGCCCGGAAGCGGAGCGCGCATTGGCCAGCGGCTGCGACGGACTGCTCGGTAAACCTATTTGCAGCGATGTCTTGCGCGCCCAGGTTCAGAAAGTATTGGCTGAAACCGCAGCGGGAGAGCATGCATGACGCCGATGAGCGGACGTTTTGGAGGCGATTCCTCCCGCGACAGTTTGCAGCCGCGCGTGGTCATGCTCGACAAGGACGTCGAGCAGCTTGTGACGCGTTTTCTCGTTCGCAAGCATGCTGAACTCGACCGCCTGCGCGCCGCCCTCGAGATGAGCGATTTCGAAACGATCCAAAGACTTGGCCACGACCTCAAGGGCGCAGGAGAGGGCTTCGGATTTCCCGAACTGTCCATCCTCGGTGCGAAGTTCGAGTTGGCAGCTCCGGCACGCGATACGACGCAAATCGCTGTGTGCATCGCGTCGATGGAGCGCTATCTCACGAGGTTGCAGGTCCGATACGCCTAGATGCTTTCCCTTCAGGAGCGCCGACCTCCGCGTCCGGCCTCGACCACTATGCGAATTGCCATTCTCGAAGACGACGTTTCCCAGACCGAACTGCTGAGCCATTGGCTGCAGCTGGCCGGGCACAACCCACACGCGTTCGAGCAAGGTGCCAACTTGCTGCGAGCGCTCGAACGCGAGAGCTTCGACGCTTTAGTACTCGACTGGAATGTACCCGACTTGAGCGGGGTCGACGTGTTGAAGCGCGTACGCCAGCGCTTGCACTCTTCCGTGCCCGTACTGTTCGTCACTGCACGCAATCGCGAGGACGACGTAGTCACGGCGCTTCGTGAAGGAGCGGACGACTACATGGTCAAGCCAGTTCGCCGCTTGGAGCTCCTGGCGCGCCTGGAGGCATTGTCCCGGCGCGGGCAGCATGGCCAGGAGCAAGCTGAAGTACTGGAATTGGACGTCTACCGAGTGGATTGCCAGACACGCACCGTGCTGCGAAACACGGCGCCGGTCGACCTGACCGCCAAAGACTTCGACCTCTCCGTCTTGTTCCTGCGAAATGTTGGACGGCTTTTGTCCCGCGGCCATATCCGGGAAACTGTCTGGGGCCCCAACGCGGTAGTTACTTCCCGTACCCTGGATACGCACGTCAGCCGCATCCGCAACAAGCTAGGTCTCACGCCGGACAACGGCTGGCGTCTTGCCGCCGTGTACCGCTACGGATATCGCCTGGAACAACTCGACGCAGCGGCTTCTCAGCGCGCGACTCAGACCGACGACCACAAAGCCGCCTGAGCGGTCCGCTCCCGCGTACTCCCCCGCCTTCAGCGCACCGCACCCGCGCCGCCCGGTATAATCCGAGCGCCCACGGGCTGCAGCCTCACCGCCTCCCGTCCGGGCGCAGCTAAGCACTCACGTGCTCACTGCGCTTCTTCGTGCAACTTATTCCCGTAATGTGCTGCGCCCCTCCGTCATGAGCTATTACCAGCATCACGTATTCTTCTGTTGTAACCAGCGCGAGGCCGGCAAGGCTTGCTGCAACGATCATGGAGCTCAAGAGACTCGCGACTATGCGAAGAAGCGCGTCAAGGAATTGGGTTTGGCGGGTGCGGGCAAGGTTCGCGTAAACCAGGCGGGTTGCCTTGACCGCTGCGAAGAGGGCCCGGTGTTGGTCGTATACCCCGAGGCCGTCTGGTACACGTACGTGGACCGGCAAGACGTGGACGAGATCATCGACGAGCACCTCGTGCATGGCCGCGTCGTCGAGCGGTTGCGTATTTGAAACTGCCGCGAGAGCAGCGCCTACTGCTGGCTGGAGCGGCTGGCAACCTCGAGACCGTTATCAACGATCCGGGTGATGGACGCCGCGGCCTCGCGCTGATTGCTCATCCCCATCCCCTCTACGGGGGGACACTGGACAACAAGGTGGTGCAGACCTTGGCGAAGACTTTCTTCGCTCAGGGCTGCGTTGTGGTGCGAACGAACTTCCGCGGTGTTGGCGCCAGCGACGGTGTCTTCGACGAGGGTCGCGGCGAGACGGAAGATTGGCTCAGAGTAGCGGAGGCCATTCGTACGATGTTCGGTCAGCTCCCCCTCACGCTGGCCGGGTTCTCTTTCGGCGCCTTTGTGCAGTCTCGCGTTGCGACTCGACTGCAGCCGGAGCGCCTCGTGCTGGTTGCTCCCGCCGTGGGGCGTTTTGCGGTCGAGCGGGTTCCCGTCGGCACTCTCGTCATTCACGGCGAGGAGGACGACGTTGTGCCACTACGAGAGGTACTGGACTGGGCGAGACCGCAGACACTTCCCGTGGTCGTTCTCCCTGGCGCCGGGCACTTTTTCCACGGTAACCTGATCGAACTGGCGCGTATCGTCCACAACGCTTGTCCTTGTCCAACGCCTGTCAATGCTGAGCCTGAAAGGCGTTCATAAGCGCTACGGCTCCAACGAAGTTGTACGCGGCATGGATTTGGAACTGCGGCCTGGGGAGTGTTACTCATCGCTTACGCCATAGGCGGCTTTTATGCTGCCCTGGTGCTTGTGCGGCGGCGCCTGTTGACCTAGCCTGTACATAAGATGCTCTGGCTCAAGGCGCTGCATATCGTTTTCATGGTGACCTGGTTCGGCGGACTGTTCTATCTGCCGCGGTTGTTCGTCTACCACGCCGATACGCAGGACGAAGTAGGTCGGGCGCGCTTCAAGATCATGGAGCGCAAGCTCTACTTCGGCATCATGACGCCCGGGGCGGTGCTGACAATCGTATTCGGTATGTGGCTGTGGCTTGGCTACGGCATCTCCGGTGGATGGCTGCATGCGAAGCTGGTGCTGGTTGCCGTTCTGATCGGCTATCACCTTTGGTGCGGGAAATTGGTGGCGGACTTCAAGTTCGATCGCAATCGGCACAGTCACGTCTGGTACCGATGGTTCAATGAGTTCCCGGTGCTGATCCTCATCGCAGTCGTGATCCTGGTGGTGGTCAAGCCCTTCTGATCGGAGGCGGCAGCTTGCGCTGGCTGGTGCTTACCACTTTGGTGTTGGGGATGTTGGATTCGACGCCGTCCATGGGTGCCGAAGCCGTCGTCGAAATTCTGGTCCAGAGTTCGCTCACCGCCGGGTTGAGTCACCATGAAGCCAAGGCGATATGGGGCCAGATGAAGGTCGGCGACCCTCTTGCCCTCGTGCGTGAGTCCGAGAATCCTAACGACGTCAACGCTGTCCGAGTGGATTGGAATGGCCACAAACTGGGCTATATCCCCCGTGCGGACAACGAAGCCGTAGCGCGTCAGCTTGATCGCGGCAACAAACTCGAGGCGCGCATCAGCCGTCTTGGCCAATACCGCAATCACCGCCGTAAGCTGGAGGTCGAAGTGTATTTGCGGATGTGAGACGGGATATTCGTCGGGCGAATACGCGATAATCGCGTATGGCAGACATTCCACAGCAACCCCGCACTCGAGCGGGTGCAGCCGACAAGCTGCAGCAGTTCTTTTCTCCTTGTCCGCGCGGCCTCGAAGGAGTTCTCGATGTGGAACTGGCCGCGCTGGGCGCGACGGATATTCGCCCTTTCGATGGCGGTGTGGCGTTTCGCGGCGATCTCGCGCTGTGCTATCGAGTCAACCTGCACAGCAGAATTGCCAGCCGTGTACTTTGGCGCCTCGAGTACGCGCCCTACCGGACTGACCAGGATGTCTATACCTGCGTGTCGGCGCTGCCATGGCAGCGCTACTTTAATGCGAGTCAGACTATCCGCGTGAACGTCTCCGCAACGGCCAGCCCGCTCAAGAGCCTGGACTTCATCACGTTGCGTATCAAGGATGGCGTGTGCGACAAATTCCGTGCACAGATCGGATCGCGACCCAGCGTGGATACCGCCAAGCCCGATGTGCGCATCCACGCTTTCTTCGACGCGACACACCTATCGGTGTACCTGGACACTTCCGGTGAGCCCTTGTTCAAGCGCGGGCTACGCCGAGAAGCGGGTGAAGCACCTCTGCGCGAGAACCTCGCGGCCGGCATCCTCATGCTCGCCGGATGGACGCCGGAGACGCCCTTGCTGGATCCTATGTGCGGTGGTGGTGCTTTCCTGCTGGAGGCGGCAGAGATGACGCTCAGGCGCGCACCAGGGGCGCGCCGAGCGTTTGGCTTTGAGAAACTGAGCAACTTCGACAGTGCGCTGTGGCAGCGCATCCATGCCGACGCTCGGCAGGCGGAGCAAAGCGTAGAGCCATTGGCGATCTGGGGCAGCGATCTCTACGGAGATGCCCTCAAGCCGGCGCGTGCGAATCTTGCGGCCGCCGGACTGGATGGAATGATTCAATTGAAGCAGGCCAATGTGCTGGAGATCTCTCCGCCTGCTGCGCGAGGCCTGCTGATCGCCAACCCTCCCTACGGCGTACGGTTGGGCGAACAGCAGGACCTGGCCAGCCTTTATCCAAGGCTCGGCGATGTCCTCAAGCAGCGCTTTGCCGGCTGGAGGGTCTGCATCTTCACGGCAGACATGCGGTTGCCGAAGCTCATCGGCCTGAAGCCGTCGCGGCGCATCCCGCTTTTCAACGGTGCGTTGGAGTGCAGGCTATACACCTTCGATGTCGTGGCCGGCGCGATGCGCCGAGAGAAAGCAGGCGAGAGGTGAGGGATTAGAGGCGCCGTGCGTCAGACATAAGAACGGGCGGACCAGACGGACCGCCCGTTTCGCATCGTCGCCAGAGGTGTTACGTCCTGCCGCCTTTCGCTCTCGCCTCTCGCCACATCGTCGTCAGACGATGTTCAGATGATCGAGTCCCGTGAGCATGTCCTTGTCCTTCGCCTCATGGCCGTGCAGCTTGATGGCCAGGCGCAACTCGTTCATGGAGTCGGCGTTGCGCATCGCTTCCTCGTAGCTGATTTGGCCCGCTTCGTAGAGGTCGAACAGCGCCTGGTCGAAGGTCTGCATGCCCAGCTCGCGCGACTTGCGCATGATCTCCTTGAGCTCATGCACCTCGCCCTTGAAGATCAGATCCGAGATGAGCGGCGAATTGAGCATGATCTCGATCGCGGCGCAGCGACCGGGACCGTCCCGTTTGGGAATCAGACGTTGGGAAATCATGCCTTTCAGATTGAGCGACAGATCCATGAGGAGCTGCATACGCCGCTCCTCGGGAAAGAAGTTGATGATCCGATCCAATGCCTGGTTGGAGCTGTTGGCGTGCAGTGTGCCCAGGCACAGATGGCCGGTTTCGGCGAAGGCGATCGCGTGGTCCATGGTCTCGCGATCCCGAATTTCACCGATCAGAATCACGTCCGGCGCCTGTCGCAGAGTATTCTTCAGCGCAGTGTGCCAAGTTTCCGTGTCTACTCCGACCTCCCGTTGCGTGACCAGGCAGTTCTTGTGATCGTGCACATATTCGATCGGGTCCTCGATCGTGATGATGTGGCCGTAGCTGTTCTCGTTGCGGTAGCCGATCATGGCCGCCAGTGTCGTGGATTTGCCGGAGCCGGTGGCGCCCACCACGATGATCAACCCGCGTTTGGTCATCACGACGTCTTTGAGAATTTCTGGTACCCCCAGATCCTCGATGCGGGGGATAGTCGTGGTGATCGTCCGCAGGACCAAACCGACGCGGCCCTGTTGGATGAAAGCATTCACGCGAAATCGGCCGATGCCCGACGGGCTGATTGCGAAGTTGCACTCTTTTGAGCCCTCGAACTCCTGCGCCTGCTTGTCGTTCATGATCGCGCGAGCAAGCTCGGTGGTGTGAGTCGGGGTCAGGCTCTGGTTGGACACCGGGGTCATCTTTCCGTCTACCTTGAAAGCCGGCGGAAAACCTGCGGTGATGAACAAATCCGACGCCTTCCTGCTGATCATTACCCGCAACAGTTCGTGCACGAATTTGATTGCCTGATCTCTTTCCATCTACGAGTTCTCCTGATGCGTTCGGTATCGAGCCGGTGTCGCGTGCGCTGGACGTCTCAGCCTGGAAACAGATCCTTGTTGGTGGCTTTGGTACGGGCTTCCCCAGGGCCGACGGCGTTGCGCTTTACCAAGTCCGTCAAGTTCTGATCCAACGTCTGCATACCGAACTGCTGTCCGGTTTGGATGGCCGAATACATCTGAGCAATCTTGTTCTCGCGGATCAGGTTGCGGATGGCTGGCGTGCCGATCATGATTTCGTGCGCGGCCACTCGACCGCCCCCATCCTTGGTCTTGAGCAGCGTTTGAGAGATTACTGCGCGCATAGATTCCGACAGCATCGCGCGCACCATTTCCTTTTCCGCGGCGGGGAACACGTCGATGATCCGGTCGACGGTCTTGGCTGCGGAGCTGGTGTGCAGCGTTCCGAATACCAAGTGTCCGGTCTCCGCCGCCGTCATTGCGAGTCGTATGGTCTCCAGGTCACGCATTTCGCCGACCAGGATCACGTCCGGGTCTTCCCGCAGGGCCGAACGTAGAGCATTAGCGAAGCTCAGCGTGTGTGGGCCGACCTCGCGTTGGTTGATCAGGCACTTCTTGCTCTCGTGTACGAACTCGATCGGGTCCTCGACGGTAAGAATGTGCCCGTAGTCGTTCTCGTTGATGTAGTTGACCATGGCCGCGAGCGTGGTGGACTTTCCAGATCCTGTTGGACCGGTCACCAGCACGATGCCACGGGGAGTTTCGGAGATTTCCTTGAAGATGGCCGGACACTTCAGCTCGTCGAGGCTCAGCACTTTGGAAGGAATCGTCCGCATCACAGCTCCGGCGCCACGATTCTGTACGAACGCGTTGACCCGGAAACGTGCCAGGTTGGGGATGGCAAAAGAGAAATCGCACTCGAGATTCTCTTCGTAATGCTTGCGTTGCCCGTCGTTCATGATGTCGTACACCATGGCGTGCACGTCCTTGTGCTCCATGGGCGGTAGATTGATGCGCCTGATGTCGCCGTTGACCCGGATCATCGGCGGCAGTCCCGAGGAAAGGTGGAGGTCCGAGGCTTTGTTCTTGACGACGAAGGCGAGGAGTTCGGATATGTCCATATATAATTCCCGAGGTTGTCGTGCAGCGTGTGCGCGGCGCCAAGCGGAGCGCCGGATAAGGCAACGACGGTTGCGTACTTTGCAGGATCGGCGGGCAACGTAGCAGGCAAATCCTGTGCCCGGCAGCTTTGGGAATCCGATGCCGGGAAATTATGTCCACAATATCAGAGGGCTTGCAAGCCATTACCGCTCGCATCGGCGCTGCTGCTGCCACGGCCGGTCGCGCTCCCGAAGACATCGAGCTCGTGGCGGTGAGCAAGACCTTTCCGCCTGAAGATATTCGAGCCGCGTTCGCTTGTGGCCAGCGAGCCTTCGGGGAGAGTTACGTCCAGGAAGCCCTCGACAAGATCAACGACCTGAGAGACCTTCCACTTGAGTGGCATTTCATCGGCCCGATTCAGAGCAACAAAACTCGCGCAGTCGCCGAGGCTTTCCAATGGGTACATAGCGTGGACCGGTTGCGTATTGCGCAACGACTCAGCGATGCGCGTCCGGCTTCGCTCGCGCCGCTGCAGGTCTGCCTACAGGTGAACATCAGCGGTGAAGCAAGCAAGAGCGGCGTTGCGCCTGCGGAGGTCGCCCAATTGGCGGAGCAGGTCCGTCATCTGCCGAACCTGAAATTACGCGGGTTCATGACCGTTCCCAGGCCCACCGATGATCCTGAGGCGCAGAGGGCCGCGTTCCGTTCGATGCGCAGATTGCTCGATAGCGTGCAAGCTCTTGGCATTCCCCTGGACACATTGTCGATGGGCATGTCCGACGACCTGGAAGCCGCCATACGGGAGGGTGCGACAATCATTCGTATAGGTCGCGCCATCTTTGGCGAACGTATTGTCTCGGTCTGAGCCGCGGCGGCACCGAAGCTTCTCGCCTGCCGTCTCCAGCCTGTTTATACTCCCGCTTCCCGCCCGCTTATTCCTGCAGGCCGGGCGTGTACCACCAACAAAAGACGCATATCCCCAACAAAAGAGAGGAGAAAGTAATGAAGCGATGGATGATGTTGTTTTTCGGCGCCGCACTTTTCGCGCCCCTGGTCGCTGGAGCCCAATCCCGGGTCGTTGTCACGGAAGCCGTGCAAGTCAACGCGCCGGCCCGAAAAGTGTGGGACGCCATCAAGGATTTCGATGGCCTCAACAAGTGGCATCCAGCGTTTGCGTCTGCGGTCATCATCGAGGGTCAGAACAATATGCCGGGCGCCAAGCGCAAGTTGACGCTGAAAGATGGTCCCTCGTTCGACGAGGAGTTGCTTGAATTCGACGATAAAGGCATGAGCTTGCGCTACGTCATATTGGGCGAGGCGCCGTTACCGGTTGCCGAATACGATTCGACTCTGACTGTACTGCCTCTGGGTCCCAAGACGAGTATTGTGATCTGGCGTGGCAGCTTCCTGGCGAAGGGCGCTTCGGACGAAGATGCGCACAAAGGCATCACTGGCGCTTATCGAGCCGGACTGGATAACGTCAAGAAGACCAACGAGTAAGGCTATTCCCACCGTGTATCCGCCCTGGCCAGAACACCGGGGTGGATACAGCAGAGCGGACGCATACAGTAGAACTGGTTAGCCGTCCTTGCCAAGATGAAAATCGCATTTATCGGCGGTGGCAATATGGCCAACGCCATCATCGGCGGGCTCCTGCAGAAGGGTGTAGCTGCGGGCCAGATCTCGGTCGTCGAAATCGACACAGACGCACGTGCTCGATTGAGCGAAAGGCTGCATGTAGTCACGACCCCGGATGTCGCGCAGGCCGTTCAAGACGC
>Ga0209048_10003564_pt1 | contig 15070 bp, 16 predicted proteins | sample FrelakmetCRP12CR_FD_187146 | JGI IMG/M metagenome (GOLD analysis project Ga0209048, IMG submission 187146) | Freshwater lake sediment microbial communities from the University of Notre Dame, USA, for methane emissions studies - CRP12 CR (SPAdes)... | ecosystem: Environmental > Aquatic >... | reverse complement strand
CAACCCGGCCACGAAGACCGCCACGATGACGAAAGCCAGCATGCCGTAAAGTCCGGAGCCGACCCCGCCGTAGATCACCTCGCCCAGGTGGATCTGCCACAGCGGGATCATGCCGCCCAATGGCATGTTCGAGTCGTGCATCGAGTTGACCGAGCCGTTGGAGGCAGCCGTGGTGGCGGTGGCCCACAGAGCCGAGTTGGCCACGCCGAAGCGCACCTCTTTGCCTTCCATGTTCCCCCCGGGATTGATTGCGCTTTGCTGGGCGTCTACACCCAGAGTGGTGATTGCTGGGTTGGCGGTCTGCTCGGCTGATACCGTGCCGGCCAGCAGGACGATGAAGATAATTGTCATGGCCGTCAGGATGGCCCAGCCTTGGCGCGTGTCGCCGGCCATCTTCCCGAAGGTATAACAAAGAGCTGCCGGGATGAGCAGGATGGACAACATCTCGAGGAAATTTGACAGTGGGGTCGGGTTTTCGAACGGGTGCGCTGAGTTGGCGTTAAAGAAGCCGCCGCCGTTGGTGCCCAATTGTTTGATGGCGATTTGCGAAGCGGCCGGTCCGACCGCCAGGATCTGCTGCGTCACGGTATTTCCGTTTGCATCCGTCGTCGGTTGCAGGAGCGCGGCAGTTTTATACTGGCTGAAGGTCTGCACGGCGCCCTGGGAGACCAGCACCAGTGCCAGGCTGAATGCCAAAGGCAGGAGAATATACAGAACCGAACGGGTCAGGTCCACCCAGAAGTTGCCGATGGTTTTGGATGTGTGCCGGACCAGTCCCCGGATCATGGCGATGACGATGGCCATGCCGGTGGCGGCTGAGACGAAGTTCTGCACATTCATGGCGAGCATCTGGGTCAGGTAGCTCATGGTCGTCTCGCCGCCGTACCCCTGCCAGTTGGTGTTGGTCGCGAAGCTGACGGCCGTGTTCCAAGACGAGTCGGGGGAGACCGCGCCAAAGCCCTGCGGGTTGAGCGGCAGGAACCCCTGCAGCCGCTGCAAGGCGTACACCACCAGCAGCCCTAGGCCGTTGAAGAGCAGCATCGCGATCGCGTAGACCTTCCAGTTCATCTCTTCGTCTGGATGGACGCCGCTCAGGCGGTAAACCAGCTTCTCGACTGGCCGCAGGACCGGGTCCAAGAAGGTGCGTTCGCCTTGATAGACCCTGTTCATATAGAGGCCGATCGGCTTGGCGAGGGCGATCAAAACGACCATGTAAAAGATGAGCTGAAGCCAACTGAGGATGTTCATTCGAACCGCTCCGGTTTCAGTAGGGCGATCACAAGGTAGATGAAAAGTGCCAGCGTGATCAGTCCGGTGATGAGATACAGGATGTTCATTTCTTATTCTCCATCAACCGATCACAGAAGACGATAAAGCCCCAACTTGCGGCCAGAAAAACAAGGGTCAGTCCAATATATAAAAGGTCAGCCATTTTGTTGCCTCTGAATAAAAAAAGTGTGATGCGATGGTCTGAATATAGCCAGGTCTTCATCAAATTTAAAGCAAAAAACAGCCCCTTATTATCAAGAAATTATCAAATTCACCGTCAGCTGAGTGCCTGCTTCTCATCGTAAATATTCCTGTAAAGAAGGTTCTGTTAAGGAGTGGAAAAACGACAATTTACGTTTAAATACTTGCACACCACCCCCAAAAAAAACTTCCGGGACTTGACGTCTCGGAAGTTTGATGAGGTTGTAGCCCAGGCAGAGGTTCAGCCCGTCAGTTCTCTCAGGCGCTGGTACATCAGGGAAATGCCCATTGCCACCAACGCAGCTATAATGACCCATTTCCAAAAATGGAAGAACAGGATCAGCGCGGTGAGCATTGCCAGGATCAACGTGATCCGTCCGACAGTCTGCACAAAGGCGCCCCGCAAAAACGACTCGGCCACGACGAACAGGATCAGGATGATGACCAGGCCCACCCATATATACTTGGGAGCGAAGAAAATCAGCGCCGCAATGGCAAATAACAACAAGCTCAGGCTTATCGCCGCCCAGGTTTCGGCAGCGCGGTCGAAGCGCAGCACTTGGGAAGGATCGTCTGGTACCGCCAGGTGGCGAAGGTGGGCGCGCGGGTCATCCTGTCCGCCTGACTTCATCCGCTCCAACCGGCGGGTCAGGCTTTGAAGCAGGGCGGAATTTTCTGATTCCTCGCGGCGCAGGTTGCGTACTTCCGCCGAGAGGCTGTTAATTTCCTTTTCCAGCGCGCTGTATTGTTTTGCCAGGTGCGGGTTGCCTTCCATTCCTTTCTGCCTGGCACCCTTTTCCTGCAGTTCAGCGGCTTTCTCCGGGATCAGTTTTTCCAGTTCTTCCTGGCGCCGCGCGACTTTGGCACAATTGTCAGTGAGTTTTTGCTGCATTTGCGGAGGTGGCGCGACTTTGTCGAGCCCGGCGAACCCGAGCGGGTCATACCACGAACCGCGCGGCGAACCATCCCGGTTGTACATCGGGCCTGCCGGAGCGTTCTCCCCCGAGATCGGGTCGCGGGCGAAAAGCCCCCACAATCCCCGGTATTGACTCACCCACACGGTTGACTCGTCGATCACCACCGGCGACCAGGTTTGGGATTCACCCGGGCCGATGCGCAGCCCGTCGCCCCGGGCGAAATCCACGAATGGGATGTGAAAGGTATTCATGGCCGGCTGGCCAAGTGTCTCGGTCCATAACTTGTTCCAGGAGTGGATCAAGCCGGAAACCCAGCCAGGCAGGGGCAGGTTGACTTCCGCCTGGTATTCGCCGCGCCGGAAATAGGAGGCATGCGACCCGGCTCCGGCAAAAATAACCGGATGACTTCCCTCCGCCTTTTTGAGTTCCTCGCCATCGTCCCAGCGGCGGCGCAGGTCATCCCCTTTGAAATCGTGCGAGGCAAAGGCTGCCCATTCCGGGATCAGTTGCCCAGCCTCTTCATATAAATAGATTGTGGCCATCTCCCAATCGGACTCGTGATCGTTGACACCGTAGAAGCCGGAGCGCCAGCTATTGAAGCAGAAAAAGAACCAATACTGGAGCATGGTCCAGCCGTTTTGACGCGTGACCCGGCCGTAGTAGGTGTATTGCTTGTCCTCTTTGAATATCTCGTTGTAGTCCAATTCCGCAGCCGCCGCGGTGGCAGCTGAGACTTTGCCACGCAACAGGAAAGACAGCGAGAATAGCCCATCCAATAAGCGCGGCAGGATGCCGCCGCGTGCCAGCCGCCCGATCCCGGCATGGAAATAATGGCCGAGTTTTCGCCGCAGGACCGCCTGGTCTGCCAGTACCCGCGCCGACTCTGCCAGGTCGAGGGCCTCGATAAAACGGATATAGCGGACAGCGCCGAACTCGGCCGGGCGGGATTCGATCAATTTCTCCAGCGTCAGGTCCCCCTGCTTGACCATGAGTTCATCCCTCCCATCCGGGTGATGTTCCCAGAGACTGCTTTCTTTTACGTAGTGGTCAACGTCCGTCGGGAAGAACTGTTCGCCTTTGGTGTAGCACACCACCGGCTCGAATTTGCGGAGCAGTTCCAGGTCTGAGGCAGTGACCGGAGCGGTTGGGCGATCAGAGGCTGGAGCCATCATCGTCTCTCCTTATTCCATAAATGCGCTGTACATCCGTGATATTAAGCGCAAACGCGATGATGACATTGGAGGCCATCACCGCGTAGTTGGCACGGGTGAAGAAATAATCGACCAGGGAGATGATCAGCGACACGCCGGTCCAGGCCATCAAAAGAACCCAGCTCCAGCGGCGCAGGCGCAGAAAGCCGATCAGGACGACGATCCCAGCCAGCGACAGCACCAGGTAGGTGGCGCTGGAGAGGAAGGCGCTGCCCAGGGCGGTTAATTTCCAGCCTGCCAATAACGAACCCGTCATGCCGGTCCTGAAAACATTGTTCCGGATCAAGGGCTCAAAGACCTGGTACAGGCGGATCAGAAATAGCACTCCGATCGCCACCGCAATGATAGTGACGGCGATCGGTCTCTTCTTTTTGTCGCTTTTCTTCCTCTTTGCCATCGTGCACCTCTCAACATCATGATAGGGGGAAGGGTGGAGAAACGGCGCTGTAGTTAATGATTTTACCTCAGGCGAGTCTAAAAAATGGAAGCAAAAAACAGGAAGCCGAGGTAAATAAAAAAAGCTGCCAATAAGGCAGCTTCCATTATTTAGGTTTTAATGCAATTGAGTTAAATTATCTGGCAGGCGCATGCCGCCGGTAATGTGATCTTGCCGCCGCCAATGCCTCACGGCGCGCTTCCAGTTTTCGCAGGGCCATCAGCACCAGCCAGAAGACGGTCAGGAAAATGACCACCAGCCCGGTACCCTTATAAAGCAACTGCATGGTCGGGAGCGGTGAGTCGGTGCCCGCGTATACTCCATGCAGGGTCGCACCCAGGTACCCGACCAGACTCAGGACGTGGATGAGCCTGAAGAGGCGCATCCCGATTCGTTTGCGAAGGTAAAAAGTTACTGTGACCAGCAGCGTCAGGTAAAAACCGATCACGCCTACCCCCACCCATAAGGGTCGATAGGGGGAAACGAACGGGACCAGGATTTGCCAGATGGAATACGGCAGGTAACGGTCCAGCAACAGGACCGCCACGTGCAAGACAACAAAAGCGATCGAAAGCAGCGAAATGAATTGGTGGAAGTCGTAAGTGAACAACCGGTCAAGCAACTGGTCAAAGAATTTGCTCGTCACTCCCAGCCCCAGCACCATGGAAAACCATAATAGCAGATAGGCCACGATCCCGCTGGCGCGCGTCACATACCACCAGAGTTGGATACTATCCAGGGCAAACATCCAGCTGAACCACTTGCCCGTCGCCTGCCCGGAAGGGGTCAGTGAAAAGAGCGCACCCAAAAGGATCAGTACCAAAACGACCAGGGTGGCAAATACGCTGATAATTGTCCGCCATGACGACGGCGGTTCTGGTAGGTTATGTTGGTTTTTCCGTTCAATGGACATGGATATACTCCAGGGTGTCTTGTGTACCCCAAATTTTCCGATCACGATCAACTGCCAGGTAAGAAAATTGGCTGCCGCACTTGCGGGTGATCTCTTCGGATTCTTGCGGCCCGCCGATCAGCAGGGCCTTGGCGAAAACCTCAGCCTCATAAGTGTGAGCTGCAATGACTGTCACGCTCAACCAGTCTGTCAGTGCAGGTTCTCCAGTACGAGGGTCGATCAGATGATGGCGCTGTTTTTCGCCCTGCTTCCAGACCCGTTTCGTCACCGCCGAAGTGGCGACCCCACTGGGATCGACCTTGATGGTGGTCAGATCAATTTCAGGCTGGAGCGGGTCTTCGATCGCAACCGCCCATTGCTCTTCTCCGTCTGGAAGCCCCACCAGGAACATATCCCCTCCTGCGTTGACGGCACACGCGGAACTGAATTCGGATAGGAGGTTGGCTGCCTGTTCGGCGATCCAGCCTTTGGCTATCCCCCCCAGGTCGAGCGCCATCCCGGGTGGAAGCAGGATCATGCCGCGCCTCTCGTCCAGATCCACCTCGCTAAAGGAGGCCCGTTCTCCTGCCAGCAGGGATTCGAACAGCGGGGCTGCCACCTGCTTGCGGAGCAGGTCCATGCTCCGGTCATATCCAACCCGGCGCAGGTCCTGCAGGATGGAGGGGTCGAACAGGCCGCGCGTCTGGTGGAAAAAGCGCTGTGCCAGTGTGATCACCGCGAACAGGTCGGGCGAGGCCTGGAACGGACTCCCCGCAGACCGGTTTAGTTCGGAGAGTTCGCTTTGCTCTGAAAACCGGCTGAACCGGCCTTCGCTGGCTTGAATAAACTGCTGCGCTTTTTCAAATCCTTCCACGATCCGGGCGGGGATTCCCTGCGCCGCCAATAAAACGTCCGTGTTCATGGCCCGAAAACGATGGGTTTCCATTTTCTATGAACCGCCCGACCTGAGGAACGGGGATCCAAAATTAGACTGATTCATGGGAGCAGAAAAATTGTTTCCACTCCCGCCAATCCCGCTGCCACTCCCAAATGCCTGGATGGGCGGCAATGCCGCCAACAAGGCGCTATTTACCCTGGTTGCCTGGGTTGGCTGGATCGGTTTGAGGGAATGAGCCAGCATCCCCCATCCAACCAGGAAACTCAATACACTGACAATGGCAAACCAGTAATGCAGGGCTGTCTTGATGATTTTCATGGGAAACTCCTAGCGACCGGTAACGAATATCTGCCCTTGGCTGTTGATCGAGATCAGGCCATGGTTTTGCAGGTAAGCGAGCAGTTGCTGGATCATTTGAGTCTCACTCGCGGCTTGAGTCAATTGTGCATTGTCGCTGCTCAGCGCAGCCTGGTACTGCTGCTCGCGGGACTGGTATTCGGCAACCTGGGCCTGTAATTGGGCGATGGTGGCCTGGTCTGATGAAACTGTCGTTGAGCCTGCCGTGGCAGCCGAAGCAGGAGCATTCGAAACCGCCGTTCCCTTTTGGTTGGTCATGGCACTTGCACCGATCACCAGCATCGACATGGCAATTGAACCGGTGATCAGGATGGCTGCCAGCCAGGCTGCAATTTGTTTACGCATATGTGTTATCTCCTCAATTAGGTTGGGGCGAGTATATAGAACATTGATGAATATAAGATGAATTGTCTGAATTCGTTTTTCAGGTCCAATACTGTGAAAGAGTAGGGATTTTCGAGCTACCTCACAAATCTTGGTTTTTTCAATCCTTCGCCTTCCTTAATCCCGCAGTCATGTTTGCGTGCTACAATTTATACGCAAATGAACCTCACGGAGAAATAAGGTGCGCATTCTATTGGTCGAAGATAACCGTCGCCTGAGCGAGTCCCTTCGCGCTACCCTGGAAGAGGATGGGTATGCCGTTGATACGGCTTATGACGGCCTGGATGGGGAAGAAATGGGGCTTATTTCCAGCTACGACATCCTCATCCTGGATATCATGCTGCCCGGTAAAAATGGGCTGGAAGTCTGCCGGGAACTGCGCGACCGGCGCGTCCGTACCCCCATATTGATGCTGACTGCGCGCGACGCCCTGGATGACCGCGTGCAGGGGTTGGATAGCGGTGCCGACGATTACCTAGTCAAGCCTTTTGAAGTGGATGAATTGCGCGCTCGCATCCGCGCTCTGCTGCGCCGCGAATCGACCAGCAAATCGGGCTCGCTGCAGGTCGCCGACCTGGTCCTTGACCCGGCCGCCCATACCGTCCAGCGCGCCGGCCAGCCCATCGAACTGACCGCCAAGGAATTCTCCCTGCTCGAGTACCTGATGCGCCACCCCAACCATCTTGTCACCCGCGCCATGGCCGAAGAGCATCTATATAGTTACGATCACGTTATCGCCTCCAATGTAGTGGACGTGTACATCCGCCGTTTGCGCTCCAAGATCGACGATCCCAGCCAGGTCAAATTGCTCGAAACCATGCGCGGGGCCGGCTACCGTTTGCGCGTGCCGGAGGAGAAATGAAGCTGGAAAAGTCCCCGGCTTTGAGAGAACGGTTTGGGGTGCTGCTCCACAGCATTCGCTTCCGCCTCGTTTTGTGGTTCACGGCCATTTTGGCGGTGATCCTGTTTGCCTTTAGTGCCTTCCTCTTTTACACCCAATCGCGCAACCTGCAGGAGGAGGCCATTCATGAAATGGATCGCCGGGTAACCGGATTGGCCCAGAATGTCCAAACTGCGCTGCGTCAGGGGAGCGAACAGATCTCGGTCCCGAATGGGCTCTTGCGCGATACCGACGTTTTCATCCTGCTCGGCCCCGCTGGACAGATTCTCGCCAGCCAGGGTCCCATCCCCGCCCAGGATGCCATCCAGATCGTATCAGCCGGGCTGCAAACCACTCCCCGCACAAGCGAGTCGCCTGCCGTCTACTGGACCAGCCCGACCTCCCAGAATTACGCCTTCGTCATCGTGCCGGTTCAGGGTCCGCTGGAGATCAATTTCCTGATGATCTTTGGCGGCATCCTCGACCCCAGTGCACTGGTTCGCCGCTTCCTCCTGACCCTGGTGGCTGGCAGTCTGTTGACTCTCGTCATCGCCCTGGTTGGCGGCTTCTGGCTGGCAGATCGTGCCATGCGCCCTGTCAAGACCATCACCCAGGCGGCGCGCACCATCGGTGAAACGGACCTGAGCCGCCGTATTAATTTAAATAGCAAAGATGAATTGGGCGAGCTGGCGAACACATTTGACGCCATGCTGTCGCGTTTGCAGGCGGCCTTTGAACGTCAGCGCCAGTTTGTAGCAGATGCCAGCCATGAACTGCGCACCCCCTTGACCATCGTTAATCTGGAAACCAGCCGCGCCATCGCCACTCGTCGTTCACCGCAAGAGTACCAGCACGCGCTGGGTATCATCCACAGCGAGAATGATTTCATGACCAGCCTGGTCAACGATTTGCTGACGCTGGCTCGCATGGATGCCGGGCAAACCGCCATCGAGAAAACGCCGCTGGATCTGAGCGACGTGGCTGTCGAGACCGTGGAACGGCTGACCCCGCTGGCAGCCCGCAACGGGGTCACGCTCCAAGCCGGCCTCCTGCCCGAGACGCGCATCCTCGGCGACCGGCAATACTTGCTCCAGATGCTCAGTAATCTGGTTGAAAATGCGATCAAATATACGACCGGCGACTTGAAACGGGTGTCGGTGGAAACGGGATCCGCGGACGGGAACGCCTGGGTGCGCGTTTCAGACACCGGTCCGGGCATCGCTCCCGAACATCTCCCCCACTTGTTCGACCGCTTCTACCGGGTGGACAAGTCCCGCACTCGTGACGCCGAAACCGAATCCGATCCCAGCTCGCCCGGCGGCAGCGGGCTGGGTCTTTCCATTGTCCAATGGATCGCGCAAGTCCACGGGGGTCAGGTCCACGTCGAAAGCACCCTTGGAACTGGGACAACTTTCGAAGTCCGTTTTAAAACAGGTTAGGAAAGTTTGCATTCTGCTATTGCCCGGCATTGATCATGTCGGGCAATTTTAATTCTAAATTCCTCCCCATTTTTCATGTTCGTTTCATCTTGCAGTTCTAAAATCGGGGAGTAAAGAAAATAACATTCACTTTAATGTTACAAGGAGGTCGCAATGACCAGAAATCGAATCGTTTACCTTATGTTGGTTGTAATTCTTGCCGGTGTCGCCGCCCTGTCGGGTGCGGCGGTGGGCGGGGTGGTCGTCTATCGGACCATCAGCCAGGTCCAGCCAGCCAGCCTGGCTGCCTCCGCTCCGGTGACCCAGGTCTTACAGGCCAGCAATAATCCCCCGCAGCAGACTCTCGTCATCAATACCACTGACATCGAAACTACCATCACACAGGCCGTAGCGAAAGTAGGCCCGGCAGTGGTGACGGTGGTGGGTACCCTCCCAGGCCAGATGTCGCAGTTTGGTCAAACCGGCACCCAGACGGTCAGTGGCAGCGGCGTATTCATCTCTGATAAGGGCTATATCCTGACCAATAACCACGTTATTGATGGCGTGAAAGATGTGACCATCGTCCTGTCGGATGGGACCCAGGAAAAGGCGACCATCGTGGGCGCCGATAGGTATTCTGATATTGCCGTTTTAAAAGTGGACGGGAAGATCCCCGCGGTTGCCAGCTTGGGTAACTCGGATGTGCTCAATCCCGGCGAGTCGGTCATCGCCATCGGTTCGCCGCTGGGTGATTTCAAGAACACCGTGACGGTGGGCGTGGTCAGCGCCACCGGACGGTCGATTGACACCGGGAATGGGTACACCATCGATGGTCTGATCCAGACGGATGCGGCCATTAACCAGGGCAACTCGGGCGGTCCACTGGTCAACCTGGTTGGCGAAGTGATTGGGATCAACACCCTCATCGTGCGCAACAGTGGCAGCGGAACCGTGGCGGAGGGCCTGGGATTTGCCATCCCGGTCAATACGGCTGCCGCAGTGGCTGGCCAGATCATTCAAACAGGCTTCATCACCCGTCCTTACATGGGTATTAATTTCCAGCCCATCACCCCCGATATCGCCAGTGCCTACAACTTGCCGGTGCAATGGGGTGCTTATGTGACCAGTGTATCTGCCAACAGCCCCGCCAGCCAGGCGGGTATACAAACAGATGACATCCTCACCAGCATCGGAGGCATAACCCTTGATGGAACGCATTCCTTTATCAACACTCTGTATACATACAAACCGGGTGACCAGATAACTGTGGAACTAATGCGGAACGGTAAAAGCCAGCAAGTGCAGGTCACGTTGGGCGAATCGTCTCATGGTTAGGTGCCTGGGATAGTACCTGCTGATTAAAAAGCTGCCTGAAACGGCAGCTTTTTAATTCTCCAAAGTGGATACCTCGTGTCAGACTGATCCATGTCTGTGTCTCATATATCAGCTATACTTGCGCTGTGCCCCGCCGCGACATTCCCATCCTTTTTTCCACCCGCATCATCCGCCTGTTTGCCTATGGCTTTCTCTCCGTTATCCTGGCTTTCTATCTAATTGAGGTCGGCCTGGACGAGCGCGCAGTCGGCCTGCTGTTCACGTTCACCCTGGTGGGTGACGCCGGTATCTCGCTCTGGCTGACCACCTCCGCCGACCGCCTTGGCCGCCGCCGGATGCTGCTCCTGGGGGCACTCCTGATGGTGCTGGCGGGTGTTGTCTTTCTGCTCACCCGCAACCCGCTTCTGCTGACCGCTGCGGCTATCATCGGCGTCATCAGCCCCAGCGGCAACGAGATCGGCCCGTTCCTTTCCATCGAGCAGGCCGCCTTGACCCAGCTCATCCCGGACCAGCGCCGCACACAGACTTTCGCCTGGTACAACCTTTCCGGCTCTTTTGCCACTGCCACGGGCGCGTTGGCTGGAGGCTGGTTGGCAAAAATCCTGCAATCCAACGGCTGGAGCGCACTGGCTTCGTATAAAACCATCTTGACCGGTTATGCGCTGGCCGGTGGATTGCTCATCCTCCTGTTTTCTATCCTGTCCCCGGCTGTCGAAGCCGCTCGGGACCAAAAGCCTGTCCGCCGCACCCTCGGCCTGCACCAATCCCAGGGCGTGGTGGCTCGGCTCTCAGCCCTCTTCGCCCTGGACGCGTTCGCTGGCGGGCTGGTTATTCAGAGCCTGATGGCCTACTGGTTTCGCCTCCGCTTCGGCGTGGACGAGGGCGTCCTGGGCAGCATCTTCTTCGGAGCCAATATTTTAGCGGGGATATCCGCATTGCTGGCGGCGCGCATCGCCGCGAAATTCGGTCTCATCAATACCATGGTCTACACCCACATCCCCTCCAGCATTTTCCTGATGCTTGTCCCGCTGATGCCCAGCCTGCCGCTGGCGATCGCCGTCCTGCTGGCGCGCTTCTCCATCTCGCAGATGGATGTGCCGACTCGTCAATCCTACACGATGGCGGTCGTGTCCCCGGATGAACGTTCCGCCGCTTCGGGCGTAACGACCATTGCCCGCTCTGTGGGTGCCGCCCTTTCCCCTTCCCTGAGCGGACTGTTTCTCTCCATCCCCGGCCTGTTCAGCCTCCCGTTTTTCCTGTGCGGGGGGTTGAAGATCGTCTATGACCTGGTGCTGTACCGAAACTTCAAGGCGCTCAAACCGCCGGAAGAAACACAGCCGGGACTCGCAAAATAACTCTTGAGCTTGGAATCTCCAATATAGAATCAACTTAATCCCCCCTATTCTCTTTTGCTTACTGGGAGTATAATGTAACGGTGGTTACATTATGACTTCCTGGCTCCTCCTCTCCTACACCCTGCCTACCGAACCCTCCGCCTTGCGCGTAAGGATGTGGCGCAAACTCAAACGTACTGGGGCACTTCTGCATCAGGATGCAATTTGGATTCTACCTGCCGCGCCGCGAACCCGTGAGCAATACCAATGGCTGGCGGCAGAAATTTCCGAGTTGGGCGGACAGGCATTGTATTGGGAGGCACGTCTCGTCATGGGGGTACCGGAAGAGACACTTATTCGCCAATTTCAAGACCAGGTAGAAAATGGCTACCAGTCCTTGCTTGGGCAGCTGGCTGCCGAAACAAGTAACTTGGAATCCATCGCCCGGCAGTATCAGCAGTTACTCGACAGAGATTATTTCCATTCCGAATCCGGACAGCGCGTCCGCCAGGCAATTCTGAATGCGCGAGGAGAAAATGTATGAAGTGGGTGACGTGGGAAAACGTAGGCGTGGACCGCATGGCTTGCGCCTGGCTCATCCGCCGTTCGATTGACCCGCAAGCGGAATTTGTCTTTGTACCGGCAGGGCATAAGCCATTGCCATCCGATACCGAGCCGTTCGACATCCCTGGAGCAAAGTATTCTCACCACCGTGGACACTGCACTTTTCACACTCTTCTGCGTGAATACCACCTGGAGGATGCAGTCTTGAGCCGCATAGCCCAAATTGTGGATGAAGCAGATGTAGTTCAGGAAGCGAATATCGAACCTGCCGCAGCCGGGCTTGACCTGCTCTGCCGCGGCCTGCGCCGCATCAGCCCCGACGATCAGACCGCCCTGGAACACGGTGACCTTCTCTACGAAGCCCTGTACGCTGAACTCACCCCAGAAAAAGAATAAAATGCTTGAAAGGATGCCCAATGTTGAAGCACACCGGTTACATTGAATTACCCGAGCACCAATCCACAGGTGGTTTTGACCACGCCGCTGTGCATTCAGACCTGGGGCGGCTGTATGTGGCGCATACCGCCAACAGCGCACTGGATGTACTCGACACCGAAACGGATACTTACCTGCATTCCATTCCCGGTCTCAATGGCGTTGCCGGGGCGCTGGTCTCCGAAACGAGCGGGTGGGTGTTCACATCCAATCGCGGCGAAAACAGCGTGGGGATGTTTATGCCCGAGTCAGAATCAACTCTGGAAAAAGTGAGCGTCGGCATCCGCCCCAATGGGCTGGCTTTTGACGACCAGCACGGCTTGCTGCTCTCGGCGCATGTTGGCGACCCAGCCATCCCCGACTCGTTTACCGTCGCATTGGTGGATGTGGCCGGACGTCGGGTGCAGGCTTCCATCCCCGTTCCTGGGCGTACACGCTGGACGATTTTTGACCCTGTTGCCAAAGTGTTTTACGTCAATATTGCTAACCCGCCACAAATCGTAGTGATTGACCCGCAAGCACCTGGTCATGTCAGCCGCGTGTACGAGATTCCAGCCGAAGGTCCACACGGCCTCGACCTGGACTTGTTGAATCGCCGATTGTTCTGCGCCTGCGACGGTGGCGTGGTTTTTACTCTGAATGCAGATACAGGCAAAATCCAGATGCAAGCCGCGCTAAGCGGCGTGCCGGATGTCATCTTTTACAACGCAATTCGCCGGCATCTTTACGTTGCAGTCGGCGACCCCGGTGTGATTGATGTGTTCGACCCGCAGACGTTGATGCGTTTGGAAACTTTGCCGACCGAAAAGGGAACGCATACGCTTGGCTTCGACTCGCTCCGTAGTAAGCTCTATGCCTTCCTGCCAGCCACGCATCGGGCGGCTGTGTTTAATGACCTTCCGTAAGTCCGGCGTAATAAATTGCCGAAACCATCCAACCATTCTGTTTCACAATTAAAAGGAGAAAATGCCATGAAATGGATCACCCGTTCCCACGTTCACGTTGACCGCGTCGCCTGCCCCTGGCTCATCACCCGCTTTGTGGACAGCGAAGCAGAGTTCCTGTTTGTGCCCACCACCCAGATCGAAAAGGTGGTCAAAGAGACCGGCGCCATTCCCTTTGATGCCCCCGGGGTTGAACTCGGTCACAAGGATGGACGCTGTTCGTTTGAGTCCATCATCTTGAAGTATGGGTTGAAAGAACCCGGCTTGTTGCGCCTGGCGAAGATCGTCCATGCCGCGGATGTTTCCGAGGACATCGACAAGGAACCCATCGCTCGCGGCCTTGAAGCCATCGCATCCGGGTACAGCCTGCGCTTCCCGGATGATCTGGAAAACCTGGATGCCCAGTTTGAAGTCTATGATGGGCTGTATGCCTGGTGCCGGTTGCAGGTTGCGGCAGAGAAAAAGTAAAATATTACAGCAAGTTCGGTTTCCATCTTTGCGCAGGTCTCTATAGTGAGGACTCCAGGATGCGCTCCAGGTATTATCCCGCTCTGCAGGCGTTGATTGCCGCGATCCTGTTCGGCGCCTCAGCGCCTCTTTCCAAACTCCTGCTCGGTGAAATTCAGCCTGTTCCCCTGGCCGCTTTTCTGTATCTCGGAAGCGGCACCGGGGCATTTCTGATGCTCGTTTTCCAAAGCCTCCGGCACAGAGGCCAGGTGGTGGAGGCTCATCTCAGCCGCGGCGATCTGCCCTGGCTGGGAGGAGCGCTGCTGGCTGGCGGCGTTGGCGCTCCCATCCTCCTGCTCTTGGGTTTGGAGCGGACGCCTGCCTCCACTGCTTCGCTCCTGCTCAATTTCGAGGCTGTTGCCACCACACTGATCGCGGTTTCCTTTTTCAAGGAATCGATCGACCGCCGAATCACCTGGGCGATCGGGTTGGTAACACTGGCGAGCATCCTGCTCACCTGGACTGTCGGCAATTGGGGTTTTTCCATCGGCGCGTTAGGGATAGTCGGCGCCTGCGTTCTATGGGGATTGGATAATAATTTTACCCGTCACATCTCAGCCAAGAACCCGCTCATCATCGTGGGGTTCAAAGGCCTGGGGGCAGGGATCTTTTCGCTGGTTCTTTGCTTTCTCATCCAACAACATTTCCCTGCCCTGAATATTATCCTGCTGGCAATGTTGTTGGGATCCATCAGTTATGGGATCAGCATTCAGTTGTTCATCCTTGCCATGCGTTCCATGGGAGCAGCTCGAACCAGCACCCTGTTTGGAATTGCGCCATTCATGGGTGTAATCCTTTCCCTGGTTCTCCTTCGCGAAAAACCGCAAACCCTGTTCTGGGCAGCCCTGCCCGTCATGTTGGCTGGAGCCTGGCTGATGCTGACCGAAAACCATGCCCATCATCACGTCCACATGCCGATCGAACACAACCATCGCCACTCACATCCTGACGAGCATCATGTTCATGCCTGTCAGGAAGATGTCCCGTTGGTGAATGGCTCTCATACGCATGCGCATCGTCATGAGCAACTCGAACATGAGCACGCCCATACCCCGGATTTGCATCACCAGCATGAACATGAAAACCTT
>Ga0209048_10003563_pt1 | contig 15071 bp, 12 predicted proteins | sample FrelakmetCRP12CR_FD_187146 | JGI IMG/M metagenome (GOLD analysis project Ga0209048, IMG submission 187146) | Freshwater lake sediment microbial communities from the University of Notre Dame, USA, for methane emissions studies - CRP12 CR (SPAdes)... | ecosystem: Environmental > Aquatic >... | reverse complement strand
ATTTCACCTTATCATGCTCATATTTCCGGAACCACTCCACCGTTGTGTGAATAGCCTCTTGTAGGGGTGTCGCGTGATTCCCAAATGTGTGCTCAAAGCGAGAACTGTCGACGATAAAAGGCTCGTCAAACTCGTAAAGCATCTCTGCGACTTCGCGCATCGTCGGGTTGAATAAGGCGAGTGTTTTCAGGATAAGGTTAGGAACGGCCTGTATTCGAGCAGGATAGCCAGTCTCTGCGAAAATCATCTCGATGAACTGCCGAGTTGTGACGGTCTGCGCGCTGGGCAAATGCCATGCCTGGCCTAATGCTTCGTCACGCTCGCCCAGTATCACCAGTCCTTTGCCGATATCCGGCACGTACGTGTAGGTATGCGGGAGATTTGCATTGCCCACGACCTGGGATGCTTTGCCGGATAAGGCGGGGAGGAAGACACGCTCTCCAGCCGACGATACAAATGCGTTGGGGCCGAAGAAATCAGAGGCACGCCCGATAGCAACACGCACTTTGCCACTACGGTGAGCCGATAGCAAATCCTCAGCCATGTGCGCCCGCACACGCCCTTTGCGCGTCGTCGCTGCATATGGCAGCTCTTCAGTCAGAGGCTTCCCATGTGTGGGACCGTACATGTACACATTCTCCATTGAGACCAGCTTTGCTCCTGTGCTAGCTGCACCTTCCACTATGCCTGCTTGCAATGGAGGGAAGAGCTCGGGCCACTGGGTATAGGGAGGAGTGGTACAGTCGTAGACGACAGTGGCATCTTTGCAGGCATCCATGGTAAATGCAGGATCCGTGGCATCGCCCTGTACCAATACAACACCCTCCGGTACGTTCATTTTCGTATGTCGATTGACAATGCGTACATTGTAGCCTCGCGTCAGCAGTTCGCTCATGACAGCAGAACCTATCGGACCGCTTCCGAAAACAACATGAAGTTCTTCAGAGTGACTCATGATTATGTCCTTTCTACGCGCTTGATAGAGCGTTTGCTCTTCTAAGCTTTTACTAATGTAATGAGAACGATAGGAACGTTCGCTGCTTGAAGCCGCCTGCATCGATAATTCAGGCAGGTCCGAAATATCCAGGCGCTTTGAGCAGATTTTCGAAACTTGCTTATTTGAAACCATTGTTTCTCTCTTACAGAATACGACTTGCCCTACCGGTCTCTAGGGTTTTACTACGTCGTTCACGGCCCGGCATGGGCTGCGCAGTCCTTCGTGTGTCGAGTATCCGGTTCGAAAGGTCAAGATTGCCTGCCAGGCATCATCACCTATCAACGAGTGCAGGGCATCGCCAAAATGAGGGGTGATCCCCAGGACGATCTCTCTGGACGCGCGCTCCGTCGGCTGGTTGAGCGGCTGCATTGCTAGTCCCTCTTTGGTGGCCCATAAGTGCATGCGCTCCCACAAGCGGCCCGCACGTAATTGTTGTGTCTTGTCTAGTCTGTTATGTATCGCGAGCAAGCCGAATGCTCCTGCGGTATTGGCTTGATTGACCGTGTTCTGCAAGAAGCTGGAATCTTGCTGATCCACCGATACTGAGGGCAGCATCTTCCCAAGGGCGCGGGTCAGATCTGGCAACCCTGCTGCATCCAGAGTGATGCCATCGCGATGTTGCTGGATGTCTTGCCAGGTCCCGCGCCACCAGGTTCCGGTATCCACCGCATCCTGCGCTTTATCCGCTACAAACGAGTGTGCGGCTTCGACCAGAAGGTTGCCGACAAGCTTTCGCTTCTCCGCACTGGCGAACCATAAGACACGCACATCTGGATCGTTGCCCAGCGCACTGAAGGTACCCAGGGTCTCTGTTGTCACCGGACGCCCGGTGTCATAGGGATAGCGATTGGTGTGACGCAGCGGGATCACATTGTAGAGAGCAGAGACGGGAACGCTTCCCGGTGCCAGGCCAATCCTCGCAACCAACGTCTCATCCGATGCATCCGGCGACAAGGTGACCTGGATGGTATATCCATTGGCTGCCGCCGCCAGCAACAGGTTTTCCAGAGCGCAGCCCAGACCGAAATGCATCTCGATGAGGAATGGATCAACGGTTCCGAGATTGCGACTGCGATCCGAGTAGAGGTCGATTTGCGTTTGGGTGACATGAAAGAGCCAGGGTTGGCTGTTATGCGGATTGGCCGCCAGGGTGGCCGCACGCACGAGGTTCAGTGGTCCTGTGGTCGGCGTGCGCCAATCGTCCCAGGGCTTGTAGGCGGGTCCCTGTCCGGTGCTGAATACCCCTTGATCTGCGGCGCGCCAGACTCCTCCGCCAACAACAAGGATGAGCGTCCCGGTACCAGCGAGAGCGATCACCTTTCTCCGACTGAGCTTCTTACGAGGTGATGTTGGAATGGGAGTCGCTGGCACGACCTCCTCTTTATCAGATGGTGTAGTATCAGTAGACATACGTAGATCTCCTTTATCACATGTGTCATTCGCTCCGGTTAGCTTTGATTACGGTTCACCAGGCTAAACTGTGTGTTTGGTGATAGGCATGCTGCTTCGTGGGCGGTTCTATGCTGGGACGGAATTTTTCAATCTTCTGGCTTTATGGTTTGCGCGTGTGAAATCCCCATCAAGTAAAGGGGCAACATGCATCACGACTGTAGCTGTCTTTAAATGTTCGACATGGATTGTGACAATCTCGTCTATTTCCTTCTTTGTGAGGGAGGGGTATTGCCTGGCGTAGTGTTTCCTGGCTTTTTTTCCAAAAAATTCTTTATAAATCTGTTTTCTGGTCTTTTTCGCTTTCGTACCAAAGATTGCAAACGCAGTCTTATCCTTCCAAATGAAATGTACGGTATGCAAGGTTTCCTCAAAAGTGACTCGTTGTTTCATAATACTTTCTCTCTTGCTATTGGATACATGACGCTTGCAAAAAAGCTTCTTTTAGCACGCGTCGCTCTTTCTCGCCAATACTGTCTCGCAAACTATCAGGCTTGTGAGGTGTAAGGCCTGGCAGGAGCGAACGTGTCACGATGTGCAAGTGAACGAATTCGGTATTTCACAGCAACACTGCTCAGGTGAGAATTGAAGACGCTTCTTCCCAAACTGCCCATTGAGGAAAACTCGCAGCGGAAACGCAGAAATCTGCTGCGAGTTGGATCATCGGAAAGGAAGGACTCGTCCTTAAGTACCACAGGCACAAACGAGAGCGTGGTGTATACCGACTGCATTCGCTTGTTTGCGGGTGAGCAGCATCAGGTGAGCCATGGGAAACGGCGAACCAGGCTGGTCTGGGTCCACCAGCGTCCAAGCCCGAAGGTATTGCCCGCAGCGACGAGGGCGAGTCCGATGAGGACGAGTGCATAGATGATGTGATTGTCCATGAAGATGTCGTCCTGGGGCGGCAACGACGCGCTCCACATCAGGACAAGCAGGACCGCACCGGAGACGGCGGCGATGCGCATCCCGATACCGAGCAACAATGCCACGGCGATGCCGAGCAGTCCGATCATGAGTACCTTTCTGATTGAGAATGAAAAGCCAGTTGTTCCTTACGATGGCATGATTGACTTTTCAAACTTTGCTAGCTACCAATGCATCCACATTGGTGGTTTTCTTTACTTTTCATACTATCGGTGACAAGTTCCATTTTCACTATGCCTTCTGTTCTTAAGTATATTCATGGAGCGTTAAACAAAGCGTTATACAGACGTTAATTGAACCAGAGTGTCTGACCTTTCTGCTTTTGTCGAGTAGGAGATCAGCAAGGACGGGGCTGTTTTGGCTAGACGACACTCGTTTCGGAAGGGTTTCCTCAAAGAAAAGGGACGTGGTCTCACACGCTTAAGCTTATACAGAGGGAGCCTCAGGCTGCGAAACCTGAGGCTCCCTCTGTATAAGCTTAAGCGTTGGTGCTACTTTTTAGCAGTTCCCATGTTTGAATGGTTGGTCTTTTCTAAGCTCTCGAAGCTCTCGAAGCTCTGTTTCGTGGCTTTCTCCACTCCCTCGAACATCTGTCTTGAGGTTTTTTCCACTCCCTCAAGCATCTGCTGATAAGCAGTGAACGGAGCGCTGAAGAGGTTCATGTAGGACTCAGAGACCTTGGAATCTCCTTGCTGTCCCCACTGTTCCATCAAAGAGCGTGTATCCTCCATGTGGCTCTTGAGCAAATCAATCGTACTCTCAAAAATACGTTGGGTATACTTGAGGTTACGTGCCTGGGCGTCAGCGAGATGTTTTGCCATGGTCTGGGCAGTGTGGGCGTACTGTTCTTGTACATCACCTGCGATGTTTCTTGTGGTTTTTGCTGTCGTTGTCATGGTGTAATGATCCTTTATAGGTGGTAAGTCAGGCAATTCGTGCGGCCTCTGAACTGTCAGATCACCGTGTTCGTCTGTCTGGCTCCTCGTCAAATCGTCCGAGGGGATGTTAAGTGGCATTGCTGAGAAAGTACAGAAGCAGAGAAGTGCCGAAGCTGTTCCTGAAAGAAACAAGAGCGATGTCGCTGTTCTTTCCTCTTATTTCAAGTATAACACAAAAATCACTATTTGTCAAATATATAAAAAGTTGATATTTTCATTATAAATGAGAAGATAGGTGAACGGAGGATTGATAACGATCTCTTGGATGCTATGGCGCAGCACAAAAAGACACTTACAGACCAATAGAGCATTTATGATCAGAAATTAACATTCATGCTTTTATACTTGAGTAAACGTGTAACCACCCGCATCGCTATACTCGTCCCAGTTCCAATACACGTTGTACCGCAGGTGCGGCGAGGAAGTTCGTGCGCAGTTCCTCATCCTCCATCTTCTCTGCGAGACCCTGCACAATCGCACCAGCTCTCACAAACGTTTGGTATGCCTGCTCCATCTCTCCACGGGATGTATACACTTCTCCGAGTGCTACCTCGATCTGCCATAGCTCGCCTGGTAGCCCGATCTCACTGGCCAGTACTGCCGCTTCTTGTAAAGATTCCAGCGTCTCCCTCGTCTCTCCATCCCACTGAGCCAATGTCGCCCGCGCCCGCAGATAGGCGAGGCGTTGCCGCCGATTCGTATTAATGTGCGCACCCAGGCGTTGCACATCCTCCCTGGCCCACTCCTCCTCGCCACCCCGAAGCAGCGCCTCTGTCTCATAGTAGCGTGTGAAGTCGATGAAGAGCAACGAAGCTTCGATGTCTTTACGTACTGCTACTGTCTCCAGAGCATACGTGTACGCGGTCTTCCAGTCACCAGCGAGGGCACGGTTCGCGCACAGTCTGGAAGTTGCAAGCACTTTATATGACCTGACCGCAATTGTCTCGCTGAGGGCCAGCGACTCTATGAGTGCCTCGTGTGCTTCTTCCAGCCGCAACATCGCTTGATGCACCGCTCCTGAGACCGTAAGCATGAATAAGAGCAGGGTCGGGTTGGGTAGCGTACGCGCCATCTCCACTCCTTGTTGCGTGACCCGCAGCGCCTCCTCGTACTCCCCAATCTCCAACAAGGCGTGATTCAGATTCAGTACACTGTATACCTGTGCCCACATGTTGTTGATCTCCAGGCTGATGTCGAGCGCGGCTCGCCCGGCGTTCATGCCTGTCAGTGGCTCGCCGCGATTGACGTGGCCTAGAGCCAGGAGACACAGGCAGAGCACTTCCATCGCCCGCTTCGTCAACAACTCTGATGGTGGGGATCCAGCATAGATCAACTGTGCTGACAAACCCCCGGTAACACCTGCTTGATCCCCGATCGCCGCGTACAATGTTCGGGCATCCTCGGCATACACCACAGCTTCCTCCCAGCGGTTACCCAATGCATAGCTCATACCAAGCGTGTACAGGCTGCGCGCAGTCAATTCTTTCAGACCGGTCATACGTGCCCGCTCGAGGGCACGCTCGGCATGGAGCAAGGCTTGCTCCGACTTCCAGGCATGGATCGCCATCTGTGCTAGATTCCACTCTGTCTCTGCAAGCATCACCAGATCACCGCTCGCTTCGGCAACACGCCACGCCTCCTCCAGCAGCGTCTGTGCTGTGACAAGGTCGAAGGACTGTTGAGCAGCCAGGATTGCCAGGCGGTTGAGGATGGTGCTCTCCATCACCAGTTCGCCTGCCTCCCGTGCGAACGCGAGCATCGATGTATAGGCCGTACGAGCTTTCTCCCACTCGGCGTTCAATTCATATGCCCGCCCCAGGTGAATGTAGAGATGCTCAATCTCCGGCGCAGGAAGCATGGTCAAGAGTCCAAGCCTATGCACACGCTCAGCCATAAGATGCCGTGCCTGCTCGTAGAAGGTGAGGGCATCGCGCACGGCAAACACCTGCATGGCCTCATCGCCTGCGGCGATAGACCAGTGGAAGGCTGGTTCTGCAAGTCCCGCAGCCAGAGCATGATAGGCCAGTTCCACCGCAGACGCAGTTGCCGCTTGCAACGTTTGCAACGCACGGCGATGAAAGATGTTCCGCCTCGCTTCACCTGCCTCAGCGTAGACGACCGCACGAATCTTCGGATGAGCGAACACATAATTTCCTACAGCCATATGTCCTGCCCTTCGCTCCAACTCAAGCAGCAGACCGCTATGCAGTATCTCGTCCAGGGCAGGGAGTCCGACTTCTTCTTCGAGATCAGCCACCTGGCACAGGTGAACAAAGGTGATTCCCCGGTCGAGTACGGCTCCTGCTGCTAACAGTGCAAAGGCATTCGGCGTGAGTCGATCCAATCGGGCGCAGATGACTTCGCGCACACTGGGGGGGAAGAACCCACGCATCACCGTTTCATGCTCCATAGCTGCTGTGAAGTCAAGTGTCCACCCTCCCTCTTCTTTTGGGTGCGAGGCGAGCGCGCCACGCTCGATCAAGACCTTGATCGTTTCCATCAGATAGAATGGTTGTCCCTCAGTTTCCGCAAACAGCCACTGCCCCAAGCGTTCCAGGTCCGCCGCTTGCCTACTGTCTTTCCCTCCCTCCCTCACTAATGCTTGCAGCAGGCGCAGGATGTCTTCGGTGATAAGCGGGTTAAGCTGCAGGCGAGTCAGCGGCAAGGCTCGTTCCATGCTAGCTCGCCACTCGTCAAGCTCTGGCAGCAGGCCTCTTGATCCCATAGGCAATGTAAGAAGTAGGAACGCAGGCGTCGCGCTCTCCGACCAGCTTCGTGCAAGATAATGCAACACATCGAGTGAGGCGGTATCGGCCCATTGCACATCATCGATGAACAAGACGAGTGTAGTCCGTTCTGCCAGGGCTTGTCCCAGGCGTGCTACCGCTTCGAACAACCGATTGCGTGCCACGGACTTGTCTCCGTGTGGGGCAGGCAGATCAGGATAGCGATCGCACAGTTCGGGCAGCAGGCGCGTGAGTTCCGCTAGCCAGATGTCTGAAAGCAGGTCCTCTGGAGCATTCTCTCGCTCGATGCGCGGACGCAAGGCCTCGATCACGGGCTGATAGGGCAGGTGACCACCAGTTTCAAATGCTCGGCCTTGCAAGACCTCTGCCCCCTCCACTTCTGCCCAGGCCAGAAACTCGGTCGCCAACCGCGTCTTGCCAATACCGGCCTCCCCTTCCAGGAACACGACCTGTGTCTGACCACGTTGCGCGGCATGATACACCTTGATCAAGGTACTCAACTCTGTTGTCCGTCCCAGGAGCGGACTCTCGTTGAGTGTTGCTGGAGAAAGTGCTCCAGGGGTCTTGGGTGCCTCCTTGCGTTGGGGAGGAGTAACGGCTCGCATGCGGCTAGCCAGCGCCACGGTTTCTTGGGTTGGCTTAGTCTGCATGTCAGTGTAAAGCTTCATTCGACACAAGTCATACGCGTGCAAGGCCGCTGTCCGATCACCGGCAGCGAAGTGCAGGCGCATCAGACGCCTGTAGGCCTCTTCATGCAGTGGGGTGAGGACGAGCCAGCGGTTGACCGTTTCAAGAGCAGGCACCAACTCTCCTGCTTCGAATTGCAACTGTGAGAGCCGGTCGAAGACCTCATTGATGCGCACATGCCAGTATTCGCATTGGAATCGAGTCCAGTCGTCGAAAGCCGGGGCATCGCGAAGTGAGAAGCCCTCCAGAAACTCGCCATGAGCGAGGCTGGTTGCACGTTGGAGCTGGTCAAGCAATCTGCGTTGTTCGTCTTCTGGCATGGTCAGTGTCGTGTGAGTCGAGGCGCGCGCCAACCTCCAGGCCTCGTGGAGGGTATGCAAGTCAAGTTCTATAGCGGAGGTGAGATCAAGACCGAGTGTGTCGCGTGTGATGGCGAGGTGCGATACATGATCAACACCAGCACCATCTCCCAGCAGATGACGTAGATGGAGCAGACTGATGCGTAGGGCTGCCCTGCCATGCATCGCGTCACCTTCTGGCCAGAAAAGCTCGGAGAGGTTTTTGCGCGAATGGACACGGCCTTCTACCGCCAGATAGATGAGGAGCGCGAGCTCCTTGCGCGTGGAGAACAGCAATACCTGACCGTCATGGCGCACTTCTGGTGGACCCAGTAATGTGAAGCGTACGTCGCCCATTTAACGCTCCTTATAACGCTCTCCTGTTACTATGAAGTTGAGAGATGATACATAGATTAGAGTTGACTCCATATACAGATAGAGGGGGAGGTCAGAGAGTGTTCAATCGACCATACTATAGAACCTATTCATTATCGCACAATGTGCTACTCGAGTGAAAGGAGTGCTCCCATTTCCAGACAAAATAAAGTCCTGCCCGAAGAGCAGCAGGCCAAACTGATCGAGTTGTTAAACCGCCGGTTAGCTGACACAATCGATCTGCAACTACAAAGTCGGCAGGCCTACTGGAATGTCAAGGGGCCGCATTTCATAGCCCTGCGCGAACTATTCGACAAGGTTGCCGAGGGAGTGGAGGAGTATGCGAACCTGATTGCTGAGCATATTGTGCAGCTTGGTGGCATGGCTGAGGGAACGGCGCACGCAGTTGCCAGGCGGTCTTCACTCGACGAGTATAGGCTGGCGACTGCCAATGGGCAAGGCCATATCAATGCGCTTTCGACGACGCTGACCGCCTTTGGCAAGCATGCGCGCTACGCAAGCGAACAGGCGGCTGAAATGAAGGACACCGATACGGCTGACATCTTCACGGAGATCGCGCGAGGCATCGATAAATGGCTGTGGTTCGTCGAGACGAGCCAGCAAATAGACAGTTGAGCACAGTTGGTTCATTTAACGTTTATTTAACGCATTGTATAACGCCTGGCACGTACACTTTTAGAAGAGAGGATGGCTTTCCTCCTAAGCCCAACAGAAGGGCAGAGTGATTGGAAAGCGATATATCCTTATCAAACAAAGGAAAAAACATGACATTTGCAACACTTATCTTCGGAGTCAATCTTAGTCTGTCAAATGTACTTTGGTGGCTTCTTGTTGGGTTAGTGGCTGGCTTTCTCGCGAGCCGGGTGATGCGTGGTGGAGGATATGGGCTGATCGGTGACATTGTCGTTGGCCTTATCGGAGCATTCATCGGAGGATGGTTGGCTGGTTTCCTGGGGCTAGGCTCCTCTGGTCTGATCGGGACTATTGTGGTTGCCTTTATCGGGGCCTGTATTCTGCTTGCCATCTTACACGCTGTCACTCGCGGATCATCCAGGGGGAGATTCTTTGGACGGTAGCGGGAGTGGAGGAGCAGTGAGGGCTGGCGGTGTCGATGGTGTCTACCCACATGTTGCACCATCGACACTGATGACTTTTTGAACGGAGATGAAGTATTCGAAGGAGGGGTGTACTTTATGCAAACATACCTCACATTAAGCAGGCAGCATTCGGACCTGGCAGATGATATACTAGTCCAACAAGCGTACGTCGGCGATCAAGGCGCGTTCGAAATCCTGGTCGACCGTTACAGCTCCTTACTTCATCTCCTGATCTCCCAACTGGTACAGGACGATCACCTCGCTTACGATATCTTGCAACACGTCTTTCTCCAGTTATACCGCTCGTTACCCACACTAGAAAAGGGTGGAACGCTCAAAGCATGGTTGAGCCAGGTAGCTCGTAACCGCAGTATCGATGAATTGCGTCGTAAGCGGCCGATCCTCTTTTCGGAGATCGCGTTGTTTCCAGATGAGGACGAATACTCACCCCTTATCATGCTACTCGACTCAGACCCGCAGCCGGAAGAGCAAGTCGAGCTGCACGAGCTAAGGCAGCAGATCCTTGAGGCGATTGAGAGGTTGCCCTCGCGCTACCGCTCGATTGTGCTGCTCCGCTATACCGATCAACTGAGCTTCCGCGAGATTGGCCAGGCGTTGAATATGCCTGAATCAACCGCCAAAACGTACTTCTCACGTGCGAGAAAGCATCTGCGTACCATGCTGGAGCCGGAGTTTTCGTACAACTGAGGGAAGGAGAGGCAAGGCGGCGAGTACAGCACCCTCACCTTCTTTGGTCCCTGTGTTCAGTTTCCCTCTACAACACACAACACAGTGATTGCCGCCGATGGACAGGCACAGAATTCGGCTTATGTTATGCTCAGACCCACCCACCAACATCAACTTCAAAAGCAAGATGACCGTGCAAGCCTCGATATGGCTTGCACGGTCATCTTGCTTTTGAACCACCAGCTATTTTTCTATGCGATCATGTTCAATAAGCCAGCGAATAAATTCCAAATGATGCTGCTCTTCGAGCATCTCACGGTACTCAGTTTGTTCGTTTACGTGGTTCTTCATATAGACAAGCCGTATGGCTTCAGCTTCTGAAAATCCTAGTGTAAGCAGTCGTTCAAAGTCCGCATTGTCTGTAGCATACAAATTCTCTGGCATAATTACATTTCTCCTTCTATGATAAAGGAACGAACTACAAGCTATACTCATGCAGACTATTGAAAGTCTTTATGATATATATACGCTGGAAAATATCTTTTCGATGCACCTCTCATATTTGATCTCTTATCATATAAGACGTTGAAACCTCTTGTTTATTACAACTTCTTTTAGTAAGAGAATATTCCGGATATGGGCAAGAAACAGAACTATAAACAAATATACGAGAAGAAAATAATAAAAGTTACATTTCTTTTATCCTGGCTCCAACCTGAATGAACCTGCAGGCTCGTTCAGCCGCGTCGCTTAACAAATGAGCGGCATTTTCCATTGCGTAAGTCAACGTCATTGGGCTGGCGGGTAAGGCTGCCACAGCATCAACACCAAGTTTATAAACAACCTGGTAATTTTCACCCAGGCTTCCAGCAAATGCAAGTACCGGTAGGTCATAGTGTTTAGCTATTTCTGCTACGGCTCCAACACTTTTCCCATACGCTGTCTGTGCGTCAATTTGTCCTTCTGCTGTAATCACCAGGTCAGCCTTGCGTATGCGTTCTTCCAGGCTTATTGCTTCAAAAACAATCTGGGCGCCAGGCCGTAATTTTGCGTGTAGGAAAGCCATCAGCCCTGCACCCAGGCCACCTGCAGCGCCTGCTCCTGGAATCTCTCGAACGGACATTCCGAGATCTTGTTCAATTATCTGTGCATAAACAGCTAGCGCCTTATCTAATTCTTCCACCATTTCAGGCGTAGCTCCCTTTTGCGGTCCGTAGACGGCCGATGCTCCTGTGAGTCCGCAGAGTGGATTGGTCACATCACAGGCAACCTCTACCGTGCATTTTTGCAAACGAGTATCCATAGTTGATGTTGAAATATGCGCAAGTGTTGCCAGTGCTGCGCCTCCGCGTGTTATCTCTGTTCCCCGCCCGCTAAGAAGCGCGGCGCCCAATGCTTGAGCCATACCGGCTCCCCCATCATTCGTTGCGCTACCACCGATACCGATAATAAAATGTTGACTTCCATAGTCCAAAGCTGCCAGAATAAGTTCGCCCACTCCATACGTGGTAGTGATTCTCGGATCACGCTTCTCAGGAGGTACAAGTGGTAATCCTGCGCACGCTGCCATCTCGATCACTGCAGTACTACCGTCACCCATCAGACCAAAAAACGCTGGAACAGGTTCTCCCAGCGGGCCTGTCACCATCTTCTGTATTATTTTTCCACTAGAAGCATCGACAAGTGCTTGTACTGTGCCCTCACCGCCATCTGCAACTGGTACAACTTCAATTTCTGCCTTTGGGTATATCGCTCGTACACCCTGTGCAATTGCTGATCCGGCTTCTGCTGCTGTGAGACTTCCTTTGAGAGATTGTGGTGCGATGAGAATACGCATAGTTTTATCTCCGCTGATAATTTATACATTTGTTCACTGAATTATATCAGACCTTTGTTCCGGTTCTTGTGCTACAAGTGATACAATCGATACAAATGCGACAATCGCGACAAGTGCGACAATGCTCTAATCGCCTCAAGCCAGTATCCCCACTCTCCATACTCAATTTATGCAATACCCCATTCTGCACTATACTGTGTAGCGATGAAACGATAGCAAATTTTGTCTGGAGACTTCACATTAGGCATTTCCGCCTTTGCAGATCAAGCTATGGGAGGAGCCTTATTATTGCTGCCTGGTCTGGTTGACCTCGTCGTTATGACACCCCTTTTCTTTCTCTGGCTTGCACAGATTGAACAAAAAGCAAGGATTGACGATCAGAAACGGCAGGAACTATCAGAGGCTCAGGCAGCAGAAGGGGAGATAGAACAAACATCAGAAAAATGAAATAATGTATATTGGCTATGAATTCATGACCCATCCCAACTACACTCTAATTGCAGTGCAGCTCTCAAACGTTGTTCATAGTGTTTGCGTGGAATCTCGGTAACACCCAGTGATGCTAAATGCGGTGTCCAGAATTGAACATCATGTAACACATATCCTCGCGCTTTCAAGTGCTCGACAAGCGCAACCAGGCATACTTTTGAAGCATCCGTTGCGCGAGAAAACATACTTTCACCCATGAAGGCGCCACCCAGGCTAACTCCGTATAGCCCACCAACAAGTTCACCATCTTTCCATGCTTCCACACTATGCGCCAACCCGGCATGATGCAACTGCGTATAAGTGGAAATGAATGACTCATTGATCCACGTATCTTCTCTTTGGGCGCAGCGCCGCATCACCGATTCAAATGCAGTATCAATGCTCACTTCATACATACGTTTGCGCAGCGTGGCTCGTAGAGAACGGGAGATGTATAAATTCTCATGCTCAAGAATTGCGCGAGGATCAGGTGTATACCATCGTATTTTGCCAGAATGATCTGGCATGGGAAAGATTCCCTGCGCGTAGGCGTTGATTAGCCGTATTGGATCTAGCGGTTCAGGTACTTTATTTTTCATTGACGTTGTTTCAATAGTCTGATTAACCGAGAATAATAGAGGCCAGGAGAGAATTCTGTATTTTCATCATATCATAGAAAATCATCTGGCTCTCTATCCTTTTGAGGAGAAATTTCCTCCAGTAAGGGCGCACCGTTGCGGCATTGATTCCAACACATTCGTTGAGGAAACCCACACAGATGGGATACAACTCCATTGGAATGGAGATCCGCCGCTTTTCGTGTCATCCTGAGCCGCAGCGAAGGATCTCGTAGCCCAGCGCGTGAGATCCTTCGCTGCGGCTCAGGATGACACTCGATGACCGATTCGTCTCATCTTGCTTTATGGGCTGGTGGCACGATATGTTGGATTCAATGACCCTTGCGGTTGCCATCGCTGGTTTAACTTGACGCCTATTGGGGTGTGTTCGCCCTCCACCTACTGTCCATAAAGTACTACAAGGAAGCGTAAACTATCCCCAAAGACGTCGTATTTCAAGGGTACCAGGAATCGACCATGTCGACGACTCAATTGGTGGAGCAGATGTTTGAATGAAATTTAGCAACGAGGATAATCCTTCAGGTTCGCGCAGGCGCTTGCGACGAATAATCCTGTTTGTTTTTCTCGTTTTGCTCACAGTAACAGGCGGCCTCTTTTTTGTCTGGAAGAGTGTAATAGAATCTGGAAATGAATCCTCTTCAAGTCAGGGAGGTACTGCGATTTCATTGCCCGGCCATTCAGGACAACCTTCCTCAATTGGGCTTTCACCCAACTCTTTATCATCAACTCCACCATCAACTCCGCTTGTAAACGTCCCTGGTCTTTTACATGTCCAGGGAAATCAGATTATAGATGGATCCGGGCATCCGATAATCCTGCGAGGAGCGCATATTACAAGCTCATTTAACTATATTGTTGCCTGGAATCATGGCGCGAATCCCTTCGGAGCATTAAATCCGAGCGTCTTTGCCGCAGTGCGTTCCTGGGGGATGAATATTGTGCGTATTCCTATTTCTTTCTGGATCTACCAACTCTCTCCTGCATCATATATGGCAAAGCTCGATTCCGTTATCCAGCAAGCGAATGCTGCCCAGTTATATGTGGTCATAGATAATCACGATGACGATCAAAGCGGTTCTCCATATGTCTCTAATGCTGACGTACCCAAACCGGAAACTATCGCCTATTGGAAGATCTTTGCCAGCCATTATAAATATAACCCTAAAATCATGTTTGATATCTTTAATGAGCCAAAACAAACGAGCTGGAGTACCTGGTTACATGGTGGTGGCTTTGTTACAGGCTCATCAGGCAAAACCGCCCCGATAGTTGGTATGCAAGACGTCGTGGATGCTATCCGCTCGGTCGGAGCGCCTCAAATTGTAATCGTCGAGGCTTCAACTATAATGAATGGATTTGAGGGCGTTGGAAGCAATTTGATTTCAGACCCAAATGTGATGTATTCTATGCACGAATATTTTGATTATACGAAAGATAATCACAGAAGAACTAGTTGGGGCTGGGATCAGACGTTCGGGAATATAGGTGCATCTCATCCGGTATTTATTGGTGAATGGGCATTTTTACCAAATGCTAATTATCCGGTATTCTGTGAGAACATTACAACTTCGCAAGCTGATCAGTTGGTAGGGTCATTTCTTCAGTACATGCAGCAACACCAGGTGAACTGGACGGCGTGGAACTTTGATCCATATCATCTTATTCAAGACTATACAACCTTTACTCCCACAACTCTTGATACTTCCTGGCACTGTGGTAATCCATCCAGCCATGCTGGCATGGGGAGCATTATTAAACAATTTCTCGCTGCAAATCCATAAGAGAATGAATCAGGTCTTAACTCCTCTACCAAACCACTTCAAATACTTCACTACCCCTGCATTTACCTCTCCAACCATCTCTAAATC
>Ga0209048_10003562_pt1 | contig 15076 bp, 7 predicted proteins | sample FrelakmetCRP12CR_FD_187146 | JGI IMG/M metagenome (GOLD analysis project Ga0209048, IMG submission 187146) | Freshwater lake sediment microbial communities from the University of Notre Dame, USA, for methane emissions studies - CRP12 CR (SPAdes)... | ecosystem: Environmental > Aquatic >... | reverse complement strand
GCCGAGGTGAACATCATCCGCGACGAGTTCCATCCGGACTGGAATTACACGATCCACCCAACCCAAAAGGGCCCACTAATTCATTCGTGACGACTTAGTGCGCGGAAACCGGTCGTTGGTGAACGTTGACTGCGGCCCGATGAAGACGCCGTCGGCGATTTGGAGTTCGTCCCGTCATACGACCGCGGCGAGGTCTTGATGCCCTTGCAGCGAACCTCCCGAAGCGCCGAGGTCGAGCACCACCTCGCGACCGCCCTCATCGAGCGATCGGTCAGCAGCCTCGACAAGAGTCACGACGCTTCGCGCGAGGGCGGTGTGGAACTCGAGATTGTCACCAGAGCGAATGGCGCGGACGAAGTCACTCAACTCGAGCCCAAGCGGCTCGTAGGACTCCATACGCGGCGAGATGACGTCGCCGCTGCGGTACGACAGGTGGTATTCGCCGAAGGTCTCCGGGTCTCGGTAGACGACTCCGCGGTCAAATAAGCGCACCGGCTCGCTCGAGCCGTCGTCGTAGATCACCATGCGCTCGCTGCCCACGAGCACCGTGCGCCGAAGCTTGCTCGGTGCCAGCCAGCTCAACTCGACGTTGGCGATGATCCCGGATGCGAATGTCATCGTGACGAAAGCCACGTCGGCGATGCCCTTGACGATCGAGTCGCGGCCGACCGCCCGTACGCTCTTGGGCAATTCGCTCAACCAGTAGAGAAGAATCGAGAAGTCGTGCGGCCCGAGATCCCAGATGACGCTCACATCACGCTGATGCAGACCGAGGTTCACACGGCTCGACGATATGAAGTAGATGTCTCCGAGCGTCCCTCGCTCGATCATGCCCTTGATGGCGCGCACTGGCGGGCTGTACAGGAACGTATGGCCGCACATGAGGATCCGGTCGCGCATGCGTGCCAGTCCCACGAGGTCGTCGGCCAACGCGCTTGACGAAGCGAGCGGCTTCTCGACGAAGACGTGCTTGCCGGCGTGCAGAGCCTGAGCGGCCAGATCGTAGTGCGTGTGAACGGGAGTGGCGATGATCACGGCATCGACATCTGGATCGGCAAGCACCCGCTCGATCCTCGTCGTGGTGCGCGCGCCCGTGTAACGCCTGCGAAAGCGCTGGAGACGCTCGCGGTCGAGATCGCAGATCCATCGCACCTCGCTGTCGAAGTTCTCGGAGAGGACCCGTAGGAGATTCGGTCCCCAGTAACCGAGCCCCACAACGGCAATCCCTACCGGTCGCTCTGATGTGCCTTCCACTTGAACAGTAAGCGTTGACGTCTCTTTCAACATCCGATCCCCCTTGAAGGCACGTCGGCCGAAAACGCATCGTGGATAGCCTCGCCGACAGCGTCAATTTCGTCGGGCCGCAAATCCGGATGCATCGGTAGCGACAGCTCCTGCGCCGCCCACGCTTCGGCGACCGGAAGGTCCCCATAGCGAATCGGATAGCCGCCCCATGCCGGATGCTCATGGACGGCCGGCGAGTAATGAAGCCCCGTCTGAATCTGCCGGACATCAAGAAATGCTGCCACCTCGTCGCGCGCCTCGAACCGCGCGGGAAGCAGGTGGTAGACGCACGAAGCGTCTTCGCGCTCGACGAGCAACTGAACGCCAGCAGGTAGAGCTTCGCGGTATCTTCGAGCGCAGCGCCGGCGGGCCGCGTTCCAGCCGTCGAGGTGCGCGAGCTTGATCCGAAGCATCGCGGCCTGCAGACCGTCGAGGCGCTCGTTGTATCCGATCTCGACGTGCTCGCCCTTCGCGCGCTGGCCAAGGTTGCGCAGGCGCCGAACGCGCGCAGCGAAGACGGCGTCGTTGGTGCAGATCGCCCCACCGTCGCCGAGCGCGCCCAGGTTCTTGCTCGGGTAGAACGAAAAGGCGGCGGCGGCGCCGAGCGAGCCCGCGCGCATTCCTCTGTACGTGGCGCCGTGCGCCTGAGCGGCGTCCTCGAGCAGGAGGATCCCCTGCGGCCGCGCGAAGGCATGTAGGGCGGACATGTCACACGTCTGGCCGTACAGGTGCACGGCGATGACGGCCGCGGTCCGCGACGTCACGGCCGCGCGCGCGGCTTCCGGGTCGATCAGCCCGGTCGCATCGTCGACGTCGCACAGCACTGGCACTGCACCGACATGGGCGACCGCCAGCGCCGACGCGATGAAGGTATGGCCCGGGACGATGACCTCATCGCCGGGGCCGACGCCGTAGCCGCGGAGTATCAGCGACAGGGCCGCCGTGCCGGATGCGACGCCGACGCAGTGCTCCACATCGCAGTAAGCAGCGAACTCTGCTTCGAAGCGCTCGACCTCGACGCCGAGCGTGAAGGCGCCCGAGCCGAGAAGGCGGAGGAACGCCGCCTGAAGCTCGCTCTGAATCGCGCTGTGCTGACGGTCAAGTGCGACAAACCGCACGGCTCCACGCCGGCGCGCAATGACTGCTGATGCTCCCACTGTTCCGTCCTTGCCCGTTGTCTGAGTCAGGTTCTTAGGGCAGCCGCCAAGGGAAATCGGGCGCCCGCCCAAAGCTCGTTTGACCGATGAACGGTGCGGCGATGTGGATCCTTCCGCGGCACTCTGGTGTCCAGGGAAAGGCCTACGTTGCCGCCAGCGGCTGACGACGCCGAGAACCGAGGTGCTGTCTCCCGTCCCGAGTCCTCGTTCCGCGCGAGTCCTCGCTCTGACAATGCTTGTCCGCGCAAGTTCTAGTTCTGACAAGTCGTTTCTCGGACACAAGTCAATCCCGTCGTCAGCGCGATACCACCGCATGGAGGCGGGGCACCCGGCCTGGCAGCGGGCGTTCTCACGCTCGCCGACCGGCCATCCAAGAAGAGGGACCGCATGAAGAAGCTCACTCTGCTGCTCACGACGTGTCTAACTATCTCTAACCATCGGCGTCGCCGGAACGGCAAGCGCGAGCGACCCAAGCCAGGTGGGCTGGTGGCGCTTCGACGAAGGCGCCGGGACAACCGCCGCCGACTCGTCCGGCTACGGCAGCAACGGGACAGTGCTCGGCAACCCGAATTGGGTATCCGGGAAGCGGGGTGGTGCGCTCAGCTTCGACGGAAGCACATCGCGCGTCGACGTCCCAGACGCCACCTCGCTCGAGCCGACGTCCGCGGTCAGCGTGGCCGCGTGGGTCAACGCCACCGGGACGCAGGGCCCGTTCAAGTACATCCTGGCCAAGGGCGCCACCCAGTGCATCGCCGCGTCCTACGGGCTGTACACGGGCGCCAACGGTGGGCTGATCTTCTACGTCTCCAACAACAGCGGCCTCACCTACAGCCTCTCGCCGGACGCGGGCACTGGGGTCTGGGACGGCACGTGGCACTTCGTCGTCGGCACGTACGATGGTGCGACGGTCAAGCTCTACGTCGACGGCGTGCAGGTCGCGAGCGGTACGCCTTTCACCGGTGCGGTCGGATACGGGATGACCAATGGCAACGATCTCTTCATCGGCCACTACGACGGTTGCCCCGACCACGACTTCGCCGGCCTGATCGACGAGCCGCAGGTGTGGTCGCGTGCGCTGAGCCCCTCGGACATAACCGCGCTCATGAGCCCCTATAGCTTTACCGGATTCTTCCAGCCGATCTCGAATATGCCCGTCGAGAACGTGATCAAGGCCGGCAGCTCGATTCCGATCAAGTTCAGTCTCGGTGGTAACTTCGGGCTCGGCATCGTTGCGGCCGGCTCGCCCAGCTCCCATCTCGTCAACTGCGCGAGTGGCGCGACGCTCGACACGGATGTGGCCACCGTCACAGCGGGCGCCAGCAGCCTGCAATACGACGTCTCGAGCGACCAGTACACCTACGTTTGGAAGACTGCCACTGGAACTGGGTGGGCCAGCGGCCAGTGTCGACAGCTTGATGTCATGCTCACCGACGGAACAACGCATAGCGCCGTGTTCAAGTTCCGTTGACGTGGCTTCCGGGCAGAGCCGACGACGCAGGGGTTCGCCACGCCGGACCTCGAACCGGCAGGACCCATGGCGTCTCGCCGCGGTCCTGGCCGGCGCCGTGCTGGTCGGGCTCACGTTCCTGACCGTGCCGGGGTCCCTCTCCGTCATCGAGCGGTCGAGCATCGTGGCGCCGTCGGTGCGACTCCCGGCGTGGGCGCGCCCATGCCTCATCGACACGCCTCCGGCTCACGTCGACGGTAGGCTCGCCTTCTGCGCACGCGTCGACGGGCGCGTCGTCGGCGCACTAAGCAAGCCTCACTCGACGGAACGGCACCTCCTCGTCACCGGGGGCCTGCACGTGACCGTCGTCGAGCTGCCTCCGGGCGCACGCCAACCTGGCTGGGGCACGCGCGTCGTCGCGGTCGGCCCCCTGCAGCGGGCCGGCCATGGCCTCCGCGAGCTCCTGGCGCTCGAGTTCCACAGCTCGTGAGCTCGCGTCGCCTCACGATCCTGCTTGTCGGGCTGATCGTCGTGCTGTGCGCCGGCGTCTATCTACGTGACCGGCCGGCGGCCACAGAGTCCATACCGCCTCGTGCCAGAGCCGAGGAGGACGCCGACGAGCTCCTCACCGCGGCGGTTACACCCGACCTCTGTAGCAGTCGCTGCCGCGCGATGGTGGTCGGTAGCATGGGAGCCACCGGATGGACGATCGAGCTCAGCACCCTGGCATGGCGACGGTGCTTCGTCGTGTACCCGACCGCCTTCGGATACAGCCGACGCACCGGGTTCACCGGTGTTCGGGCATCGCCGTGCTCGCAGGCCGCGGCTCAGCGGCCTGCGCCGTGACCCCGCGGCGGCTCGCGCAGCCGGTCATAGACGTGAAGCAGCGCACGCGCTGAGTGATCCCAAGTCAGGTCCGCCGCCCGTCTCCGCGCTTCTTCGCTGAGGCGCCCACGCAGGACGGGGTCGTTGGCGATCTCGCCAATGGCTCGCGCAAATGCGTCGACGTTCCCTGGTGCGACAAGTCGCGCGGCGGCACCGGCGGTCCGCCGTGTCTCGAGCAGGTCGTACGCCACGACGGGCTTACCCAGAGCGAGGTACTCGGCGATCTTGGTCATGGTCGAGCGCTGGTTGACGTCAGTCGCGGGCGCGGGATCGACGCAGATGTCGGCGCGCGCGAGCAGCCCGGGCACCGTTTCCGGCGCGACGCGGCCGGTGAACGCGACGCTGCTGGACAGTCCACGCGTCGCCAGCGCTCGCTCGATCGCCGGTCGCGCGTCCCCATCGCCGATCACCGTCAGACTGGGCTCGAGTCCGCTCCACCGCTCACGCAGCCGCGCAAGCACGGGAATGAGACCTTCCACGCCATCCTGCGACGAGATGGCGCCAAGGTAGGCAAGTCGCACATCGCGCAAGGCACCGGCGCGAGGCTGACTCGGAAGTTGCCTCCATCCGGCCGGCGGGCCGTTGCGGACGACCGTCACATCCCCCGGACGCTTATGCCCTCGCTCCGCCGCGACGTCGGCGTAGGAGGCGTTGGTGGCGATGACGTGGTCGGCCACGGCGTAGGTCAGGCGCTCGCAGACCCGGGCCACCCATGCCGCCGCCCGCGAGCCGAACTTCACCTCGACGGTTTCGGGGAACAGGTCGTGGTGATCGAAAACCACCTTCCGCCCGGCGAGCCGGTAAAGCAGCCCAGCACCGAAGAAGACATCGGGGGGATTGTGGAGATGGAGCACCGTGGCGCCGCGCACCAGCCAGCCGACCGCGGCGACATGCAGCGCCACCGCGGCGACGATGTACTCGACCACGAAGCCCACCGGTCCCCTCCCGCTGGCGTCGGGGAGCCAGAACCGCTCGACTTCGACATCGGCCACCCGCTCACGGCGCCGCTGACCACCTGCTCGAGGGGCGACGACGACGACGCGATGCCCCGCGAGGGCCAGCGACTCGGCCTCCGACCGGACTCGTACATCCAGCGGATATGGGTTGTTCTCCAGCAGCATGACGATGTGCTCTCGCCGCTGCGCGGGCTCCCACATGGGCGAGGTCACGCTAGTGGTCCACTATTCAGACGAAGCTTTACGCAAGTTTCTTCTCCGGCCATCCGTTCCCTGCATACCATGGTTGCCGTTTGGAGTCGGAATGTGACCCGCCGGTTCACGGATGAGAGTAGCGGCCGCCGACGCGCCGCGATCTTCGCCGTCGCCCTCGCTTTCGCCGCGCTCTTCAGCATTGGCTCTGCCCCGCGCGCCACGGCGGCGGTGTCGTGCCCGAACGCGAATCCGGTCGTCAACGAGAACAACTGCATGGGCGCGGGGACCACGGCCTGGGACGTGCAGAACTACAGCGAGAGCATCGCCGGCTTCTCGACCCAGACAAGCTTCAATCTCGGCCAGTCCGTGCCGCTCAAGATCGGAACGAGCCTGACCGGGACGCAGACCGTGAACCTCGCCGTGTACCGCATGGGGTACTACGGAGGCGCCGGGGGCCGGCTCGTCTACACGCAGAACAGCGTCGCGGTCAACAACTCGTTCACGTGCAATCCGATGGACGCCACGACCGGGGAGCTCAGCTGCTCTAACTGGTCGGTCACCGCCACGGTTCCAGCCGGATCGCTGCCCGACTCAGGTGTCTACGAGGCTTTGTTCACCGATCCGGGGGCCAAGAACATTCAGAACTATGTCGTCTTCGTCGTGCGTAACGATTCGGCGAGTTCCAACGTCCTCTACGTCCTTCCGAGCGCGAGTTACGAGGCGTACAACAACTGGGGCTGCAAGTCGCTGTATTTCGATAAGTGCGGCGGTGCAACCACGGTGTCGGGTTCCGACCGAGCGGTCGCCGTCTCGTTTGACCGCCCACTCGACAACGGCATGATGACGACCAACCGCTTCTTCGGGCCGGATCAGGAGACGCTGCAGTGGCTCGAGCAGCAGGGTTACGACGTCACCTACACCGACGACATTCAGACCGACGCCAACGGCGGGTCGCTGCTGAACCACAAGATCGACGTCATCTCGGGCCACAGCGAGTACTGGTCCTCGCCGACCTTCAACAATTTCCTAGCCGCGCGGAACGCGGGCGTGAGCATCGCGTCGTTCAGCGGCAATACGGCCTACTGGCAGACGCGGTATGCCGACAACTACCGCACCCTCGTCTGCTACAAGACGGTTCAGGGTCCGAACACGCCAAATGACCCGGCGTCTCTGAACTCGAGTGGTCAGGTCGGCGCCGGCGACCATCCCGACCTCGCCACGACGACGCGCCGTGATCCAGGTGCGCCCGCAGGCACCGCCGGCACACCGCCCGGGGGGCGTATCGGTCCAAACCTGCCGGAGAATCAGCTCCTCGGCAGCCTATACATCGGCGATAACGACGCCGAGTACTGGGGCCTCGGCGTTCCGGCCAGCGACGGCTTCGGCAACTTCGCCGGTAACAGCATATGGCGCAACGCCGGCCTCCCGACGACCAGCGCGACGACCATCGGGACAGGCCTTGTCGGCTGGGAGTGGGATGCCATTCCGAATCCGAACAGCGCGCTGTACGCCTACGCCGCCTCGGTCGAGCCCGCGGGCGTGAGGCAGGTCTCCAGCACCAACGTCAGCCAGCCCGCCGCCAGCACGCCCGATAGCTTCATTCAGGACTACGGCAGCGTCCGCGCAACGACGCCGCCGCCGGGGCAGCCCGGAATCACCTCCGCGGTCATGTATCGCGCCTCGAGCGGTTCGTATGTGTTCGCCACCGGGACGATGCTGTGGCCAGACGGACTCGGCGACTCGCGTATCTCCCAGGCGACGTACAACGTGTTCTCCACCATGGGCGTTCAGCCGAACACGCCGTCCGGCATCACTCTCGATCCGGCGGGGCAACCCGCCGCGCCATGGGCATCGTTCACGGTGACGCCGAACCCGGTCCACTACGGCTCCGCCGCGACCTTCGACGCCTCAGGCTCGTTCGTCGGCACTGGCGCGAGCATCGTCGACTACCAGTGGGACTGGAACGGTAACGGCACCTACGTCGACGCGGGCGCCACACCCACCGCCTCTCACACGTGGGCGACACAGGGCACCTACACCGTCCACCTGAAGATCACTGACTCGTTGGGTCGAACCGACATCACGGCCCGGACGGTCACGGTCGCCGGCGATCCGCCGCCGACCGCGTCGCTGACGCTCAACCCGGCCAAGCCCGTGATCGGGCAGAGCACGATCCTCGACGGCTCGGGCTCGGTCGGCACGGTGAACCCGATCGTCGACTACAAATGGGATCTCACGGGCAGCGGTACGTATTCGCTGGATACGGGGACGACGGCGACGACGGCGACGTCGTTCTCGACGGCTGGATCCCACACCGTCGGGTTGCAGGTCACCGACACCAAGGGCGTTACCGCCACGACGACGGTGACCTTCACCGTGCTCGCCACTGGCGCGTCGAGCTACGAGGACGCGGTGAACGTGACGCCGGGGCTTCAGCACTATTACAAGCTGGGTGAGGCATCCGGGCCTTCGATCGCCGACAGCTTCGGAAGCGCCCCGGGTACGATTACCGGCGGCACATTCGCTCAGCCCGGCGCAATCCAGGCCGACCCAACCACGGCTGTCGCCTTCAACGGGACGACCGATTTCGGGCAGATCCCGATGGACCTCTCCGGCGCCAAGACGCTCACAGTCGAGTTCTGGATGAAGTGGAGCAGCTACGCGAACGACGACCGGCTGGCCATGGAGTTCACGCCGAACTTCAACAGTAACTCCGGCGGCTTCCTCGTCGACCCCGATGCTTCCGACGGGACGTTCTCGGTGGCCCTGGGCATCGGTGGGTCGCGGAACATTTCCGCGTTCTCGCGGCCATCGGCGGGGGCCTGGCACCACTACGCCTTCGTCCTCGACACCACGCAGTCGGGCGCGACGACGATCACCCCCTACGTCGACGGCCAAGCCGTGTCTTACACCAAGCAGGGCAAGAGCGGCACGGGCGCAGGCAACTTCGCCAACTCTACGCTCTACCTCATGTCACGCGGCGGCTCGTCGCTGTTCGGCAACGGCACGCTCGGGCAGCTCGCGATCTATAACCAGGCGCTCGACGTCCAGCGCATCCAGGATCACTTTGCCTCCTACGGAACGAACCCACGGCCGAAGGCGGCGCTGACCATCACTCCCAACCCGGCGCCACTAGGGAAGACGGTGACCTTCGACGCCTCCGGCTCGACCTACAAGAACGGTACGATCATCAAGTACGAGTGGGACCTCACCGGCAGCGGCACGTACAGCCAGACGACGACCACGCCAACGATCACGACGACGTACAGCACCGAGCAGAACGTGACCGTCGGGCTGCGCGTCACCGATAGCGACTTCGGCACGGACTATCTCAAGCAGACATTCTTCGTCGGCAATTCGACGCCTGTCGCCTCGCTCAAGGCCACGCCGAGCCCAGCCATCACCGGCCAGAGCATCAAGTTCGACGCGACCGGCTCCTACGCTCCCAACGGCTCGATCACGGACGTGAAGTGGGACTTCGACAACAGCGGCACCTTCGCCACCGACACCGGCACGACGCTGACCGCCAGTCACGCCTTCAGTGCCGTGGGCACTTACACCGTGGGCCTCAAGCTGACCAGCAACGCCGGCAAGACGACCACGACGACGGTCAAGGTCACGGTGTTGAGCCAGGGCATTGGCGACTACGAAGACGCCGTGCTCGGCACGCCTGGTGTGCTGCACTACTACAAGCTCGGAGAGCCGGCGGGGCCGACGATCTCCGACTCGGCCGGAACTGCCAACGGCACCGTCACCGGCGGCGCGTTCGGTCAGACAGGCCCGGTTCAGGGCGATCCGACGACGGCGATCGCCTTCAACGGCACGAGCGACAGCGGCGCCGTCCCGATGGACCTCTCCGGTTCGAAGACGTTGACCGTCGAGTTCTGGATGAGGTGGAACGCGTACGCCAACAACGACGCCCTGGCGATGGAGTTCACGCCCAACTTCAACAACCAGCCCGGCGGCTTCCTCGTCGATCCCAACTCGTCCTTCGGGCAGTTCGCGGTGTCAATCGGTTACAACGGGTCGCGTAACATCGCGACGTTCGCGCGCCCCAGCGCCGGGGTGTGGCACCACTACGCGTTCGTGCTCGACACCACACAGCCGGGGGCGACAACGATCACGCCATACGTCGACGGGCAGACCGTGAGCTACACCAACCAAGGCTACAGCGGCACCGGCGCCGGGAACTTCGCCAACTCCACCTTGTACCTCATGTCGCGCGGCGGGTCGTCCCTCTTCGGTCAGGGAACGATTGGTCAGCTGGCGATCTACAACGGCGCGCTCACTGCCAACCAGGTGCTCAACCACTACAACTCCTACGGCACCAATCGGCCGCCGACGGCGTCGTTCACGCCATCGGCAACGCATGTGGCCGTCGGTCAGAACGTCACGTTCGACGCTGGCGCATCGAGCGATCCCGACGGGACGATCGTCGACTATCAGTGGGATCTCGACGGCAGCGGCACGTTCGCCACCGACGGCGGGAGTGCGTCCACCCTGACGAGGAGCTTCTCCACAGCAGGGACGTATAACGTCTCGCTGCGAGTCATCGACAACGGCAACGCGAGCGCGACGGTGACGCACTCGATCACGGTCGGCGACACGCCGCCCAAGCCGGCATTCACGTTCAGCCCCTCTCCGCTCGCGATCCAGGGTCAGCAGGTCAGCTTCGACGGCTCGTCGTCGACGGATGATCTCGGGACGATCACCGACTACCGCTGGGATCTCGATGGGAGTGGCGCCTTCGCCACCGACTCCGGGACGAACCCGAAGACGACGTTCACGTACTCGTCCCCCGGCCAGTACAAGGTCAGCCTGCGTGTCACCAACGACCAGGGGCAAACCGCGACGGTCAGCCAGACGGTCGACGTCCACTCGCAGACCTACCAGGGCGCGATCACGGCGACCCCGGGGCTCGTGTCGTACTGGCGACTCGGCGATCCCGCCGGCGCGACCACGCTGCAAGACAGCTTCGGCACCAACCCGGGTGCGGTGTTCGGCGCCACGCTAGGCGTTCCCGGTGGGCTGTACGGAAACGCCGATACGGCGGCGGCGTTCAACGGTGCGCAGAGCAACTACGCGAGCGCACCGTTGAACCTGTCCTCGACTAGCCAGGTGACGGTCGAGTTCTGGCTCAACTGGACCGCCTACGCCAACGACGATGCGCTCGCGATGGAATTTACACCGAACTTCAACGGCACCGCGGGTGGGTTCCTCGTCGATCCAAATGCGTCCACGGGATCCTTCGGGGTCGGACTCGGTATCGGCGGCTCGCGCAACACGGTCTACTTCAACCGGCCCAGTGCGGGCAGCTGGCACTACTACGCGTTCGTCCTGGACACCACCCAGGCCGGTGGGACGGAGATCACCCCGTACGTCGACGGCAAGCCGGTCACCTTCACCGTTAGCCCGGCCGGCACCGGGGCGGGACCGTTCGCCAACTCGACGCTCTACTTCATGTCACGCGGCGGCTCGACGCTGTTCGGCACCGGCACGCTCGATGAGGTGGCGATCTACAAGCAGGCCCTCGGCGCCTCCACGATCGCCACGCACTACGCCGCCGGCGTCCCGTAGAGCGGCCGGCGGCGGCTCTCGGCGCGCGCCACGACGAGGATCCGACGGGCGGATCGCGAGAAAGGCCCGTCGTGGTCCGTTCCTCCGGTGAGATGAGCATCGAAAGCATCACACTTCCCCAGGAACCGGTTTCCCGATCGGCCTCGACCGTCAGCAAGGCCCGCGCGGGCATGGCGATGTCGATCGCCACGTTCGTCATGGCCGCGGCGTCTGGGCTTCAGGCGGTCCTGTACCTCAGCCGCTTTGGCACCAATCTGCACACCGACGGGTTCTTCGTCGCGTTCGCCGTCTATACGACGTTCGGGGTGTTCAGCCAGACGCTGCGGCTGACGTCCGTGCCGCTGCTCGTCGAGCCACGGGCGCGGCTCAGCGTACGCGAGTTCGCGGCCGCGCTCGTCCTACTCGCGCTCCCGGTGGCGATCGTCACCGGGCCGCTCGCCGGCCCGGTCTCCCACCTCATCGCCCCGGGGCTCGGCCATGCCGGGCGCTCGGTGACCGCAGCCGCCCTTCCCGTGCTCGGCGGGGCGATGGTGCTGCAGCTCTGGGCCGCCGGTGCCGCGACCGTGCTCGCCGTACGCGGGCGCTTCGGGTCGATTGCCACCGCCTACATCGCCGGGGCCGTCGTCGGCCTGTTCACCTTCCTCGCCCTCATGGATCACACGGGAGTGCAGACGCTCGGCTGGTCGATGCTTGCCATGGCAGCGATCACGTGCGCCACGATGCTCTTCGGGCTCGCGGACTCCGGAGGCCTCGGCGCGCGTCGGCGGCCCCTGACTCCCAGCGTCCAGGCTCGGGCGGCGGGAGCAGTGCTGGGCGGCACGCCCGTGTACCTCGTCTTCAACATGCTGTTCGTCGTCACGCTGGCTTTCGCCAGCCGCGGGGCGGCCGGGGACGCCACCGTCCTGTCCTATGCCTACCTCTTCGCGAGCTACCTCGTGGCCGGTACGGGAACGGCGCTGGGCATGTCACGCATTCCGGAGATGACGCGCCGCTTCCGCGCCGAAGGGTCGGAGCTTGTCGAGGAGACCGTGCCGCAGGGCTATCGTTACGCCATGCTGCTCGTGGCTCCGGCGATGGCGGGGTTGATCACGGCCGGTGCTCCGTTGATTCACGCTCTGTTGCCGCACAGCCTGACGACCAGCAACGTCCACACGCTGCGCGTCTTCACCGCCCTCCTTGTTCCGTGGACGGTCGTGGCCCTCGTGGTCAACTTCCTCATCCCGGCACTCCTGGCGTCCGGACGCTCGCGATTGCTCAACCAGGTCGCGCTTCCGCTCCTGGCCCTCCACCTCGTGGCGACCGCGGTCGGCAGCGCGTTATTCGGTGTCAATGGGGCCGTCGGCGCCGCCGCCGTCGCACCAACCTGTCTCGCCGCCGTGCTGCTGCTGGCCGGTGCTCGGCGCAGCTGCGCCTCGGTCTCCACGAAGCTCGCGCGCGAAACGGCAGCCTTCGCCAGCCTCGCGGCTGTCGCCTTCGGGCTTGCGTGGGCGATCAGCGTGCCGCTCCTCACGGCCGGCGGAGCCGCCGCAGGCGCGGCCGTCCTCGGCGCCGCCGCGTATGTCGCTGGCCTCCGCCTGGTCGCGCGACGGGAGGTCGGCGTCGTCCTCGGTGCGATCGCGGCACGGCGGGGGGCCTCCGCATGAGCATTGCCGTTCCACAGCGCGACGCCACCGCGGAAGCACTCGGCGGACTCCGCGTCCGAGCCACCGAGCGCGTCACCGACCAAGCCGTTGTGGCCGTTCTCGGGCTCGCGTTTGTGGTCATCGTCGCGCTCACCTGGCGCAAGTGGGGCATGCCCGAGGGCGACGCGGGCGCGGAGCTGACGACCGCGGACCTGATCAAGCACGGGGCGGTCGCCTACCGGGACGTCCGCTACTTCTACGGTCCGCTCGGCCTGTATTCGCTCGCCTTCGCCTTCAAGGTCTTCGGCACGAGCTTCACCACCGCGTTCGCGTTCGGCCTGCTCCAGGCGGTGGCCATCCTGGGCGTGTTCTACGCCCTCGCGCGCCGTTGGCTCGAGCCCCTCGCCTCGGGGCTGACCACCGCCGTCCTGCTGGCGATCGGGTTCTCCGGCACCTCGTTCAACTTTGTCCTGCCGCACACCAACTCGGCGACGTTCGGGATCCTCACCGTGCTGCTGGCGCTCCTCGCGCTCAGCCATGGCCGGCTCCTGGCCGCCGGTGGCGCCGTCGGCCTCGTGGCCTTGACCCGGCCCGAGTTCCTGGCCGTCGCGGCGGGTGTCGCCGCGGCCTACCTGGTCGCGCTCTGGCGGACCGAGGGACGGGCCGTCGCACTCGACGCGCTATGGCGCCTGGCGCTGCCGGCGGTGGCCATCCCGGTGCTCGTGTACGGATACTTCGCCGCCAAGGCCGGGCTCTCCACGCTCCTGTGGAAGAACCTCTGGCCGAAGGATTTCCTGCGCCTCGAAGGGTTCCGGATGCAGAAGGGCTGGATGCCATTCGACGTCCCCAGCGCCTTCGGCCTCGTGTTCCGCGGAGCGGCCTATCTCGGCGCGCTCGCCGCCGTCGTGGCCGCGTTCGAGGGCGTCAGGCGCAGCCGCGGCGCTCGTCGCCTGATCGCGCTGTGGCCGCTCGTCGCCTTCGCCGTGGCGCTGGCAATTGCCGACGGAATGCTCCGGGCCGCTGGTCTGTTCAGCGGTCAGCGCGTGGCGATCGAGACCGAGTCGCGGCATCTGCTGCTCGGCATGAGCTGGCTGCCCGCGCTGGCCTTCGGCGCCTTCGTCTGGGCGGGGATCAGGCTCCTGCGGAGACAGGCCTCGCCGCTCGGCGGTAGCTGGCCGGTGGACTTCGCGCTGATCGTCGCCGCGGTCGGACTCGGGATGCGGGCCTACAACGCGTTCACGGCCGAGGGCTCGTATGCGCCCTATTACGCCGCGCCGCTCGTGTTGCTGCTGGGCATCCTGCACGCCCGCCTCGCCACCGAGCGGCCGCAGGCCCGCGCCGCCGTGATGGGCGCGCTCGCCGTGGCCGGAGCCGGTCTGGCCGCCTACTCGCTGATCGGGCTCTACCGCCATCTGGACACCACGGTGCACACCGCACGTGGGACGTTCGTGACCTTCGCCGCCGCCGCACCCGCACTCCAGGCCACCGTCCACGCGATCGACACCGAGACGCCGGCGTCGAGCACGATCCTCGTCGGGCCCGACGATGCCGGGCTCTACTTCTTCGCCGATCGCCGGCCGGCCTCGTACTCGCTGACGCTGCTGCCCGGCCTGCTCGCCAGCCGCCGAGACCAGTTGGCCGAGATCGCGACATTGCGCAGCCGTCACGCCCGGATGGCGGTCATCGGCGCTCGCGACATGTCGCTCTGGCAGGTGGGACCGTTCGGAGTGGGCTACGACAAGCTGGTCGGCGGCTTCATCCGCGGCACGGCCGCCTTTACCAACAGCGTGGCAGAGAATTTCGAACTTGCGACCGGCGATACCGTGACCGCAGGCAAGAACACGATCAACCTCGTGAGCGTCGGCGAAAATACCCAGGTCCTGCGGCTGGGCCTGCTGAAAGGCATGGAGAAGCTTCGCAGCTGGACGCCGACGCAGCGCGACGAGCAGATGG
>Ga0209048_10003561_pt1 | contig 15080 bp, 16 predicted proteins | sample FrelakmetCRP12CR_FD_187146 | JGI IMG/M metagenome (GOLD analysis project Ga0209048, IMG submission 187146) | Freshwater lake sediment microbial communities from the University of Notre Dame, USA, for methane emissions studies - CRP12 CR (SPAdes)... | ecosystem: Environmental > Aquatic >... | reverse complement strand
CGGCATCCACGGCCACGACCGGGTCGAGCGGGTCACCGTGGCGCCCGTCGACGACCACCTGCACCCCGTACTCGACCGGTCGTGGGACATCGCCTGCGACACCCTGCTCGTGTCGGTCGGCCTCATCCCCGAGAACGAACTGTCGCGGCAGCTCCGACTGCGTCTCGACCCCGCCACCTCCGGCCCGGTCGTCACCAGCGCCATGGAGACCTCCCGCGACGGCGTCTTCGCCTGCGGCAACGTCGTGCACATCCACGACCTGGTCGACTTCGTCAGCGACGAGGCGCGGTTGGCCGGTCGAGCCGCCGGGGAGTTCGCGACCGGCCGACCCCCGATCGCCGACAACGTCCGGCTGCAGCCCGGCACCAACGTCGCCTATTGCGTGCCCCATACGGTGTCGACCGAGCGAACCCACACCGTCTATCTGCGGGTCAGCGCTCCGCTCGAGCGTTGCCTCATCCGCCTCAGCACCCCCGACGGACGGGTCATGCACGAGCGCAAGCTGCGCTACGTCGTGCCCGCCGAGATGGTCAACCTCCGACTGCGTCCAGCCCTGCTCGAGGGGTTCCACAGCGACGCACTGCTGGTCGAGGTGTTGCCGCGATGACGCAAGCTCCGGCCGATCCGCTCGGCGACCAGGAGGAGCCGGGCCCCGCGACCTTCACCTACCTGTGCATCGGCTGCCCGCTCGGCTGCCGCCTCGAGGTCGACGAATCGCCGGAGGGGGACATCCTCGAGGTGCGGGGCTTCGCCTGCCGTCGGGGCAAGGAGCACGCGATACAGGAGCACACCGACCCGCGACGCATGGTCAGCACCACGGTGGCGGCCGAGGGCGGCCTGTGGCCCCGCCTGCCGGTGCGCACCGAGAGCACCGTGCCCAAGCACGCCGTGCGCGACGTCTGCCGGGCGCTCCGCGCCATCGAGGTGCGCGCCCCGGTGCACCTCGGCGATGTCATTGCGCGCGACGTCGCCGGCACCGGCGTCGACATCGTCGCCACCCGCGACCTCGACGCCATCACGCCGAGGAGGCGGCCGTGACCGACGCCGACCCGCCATAAACCGACGCCGAAACGGCCGCCGACGACGACACCGTCGCGGAGATCGAGCATCCGTGGCTGGCCCTTGGCGCCCTGCTCCTCGGGGTCTCCCTCATCGTGCTCGAAGGGAGCCTCGTCAACGTCCTGCTGTCGTCGATCGTGCGCGACCTCGACCTGTTCCGCGCACAGGTGTTCTGGACCACGGCGATCTACTCACTCGTCTTCGCCGCGCTCCTGATCACCTCGGGCACGCTCGCCGACCGCATCGGCCGGCGCCCCATGTTCGTCGGGGGGACGGTCCTGTTCCTCGTCGGCAGCCTGTTGTGCGGGTCGGCGTACTCGGGGTGGCGGCTGGTCGGGGCCCGGGCCATCGAGGCCGTCGGCGGGGCGATGATGCTCCCGACCTCGATGGCCATCATCAACGTGCAGTTCCGCGGTAGTCGTCGGGCGGCGGCATTCGGCCCCTGGGGTGCGGTGTTCGGCGGCATAGCGGCGCTGGGCCCCCTCCTCGGCGGCTGGCTGGCACAGGGCTTCTCGTGGCGCTGGGCCTTCTTCATCAACATCCCCGTCGGGGCCGTGAGCATGGTACCCATGTTCGTGTTCGTCCCCGAGTCGAAGCTGCGCAAGGTCGCGGGCTTCGACCCGCTCGGCGTCGTCCTCTCCGGCTTCGGCCTCGCTCTCATCGTCTTCGGGTTGAAAGAGGCCCAGGCCTACGGCTGGTTGAAGGCCATCGCCGACTTCACCGGCGGCCCGGTCACCTTCTCGGCGCCCGGCATCTCGGTCGCGCCGGTCGCGTTGGCCATCGGCACGGTCCTGCTCGGCGCCTGCGCGTGGTGGGAGCTGGCGCGCAACCGCGCCAAGCACTCGGCGCTCATCGACACGTCGCTGTTCGGCATCCGTCGCTACGGCTACGGCAACGTCGTCGCGGGATCGTGAGCCTGGGTGAGTTCGGCGCTCGGCAGCGCGGTGCTCGGGGCCATCCTGTTCGCATCGCTCGCCTCGTTCCTCGGCTCCGACCTGGCCGAAGATCCGTCGCTCAGCGCCGCTCAGCGCGAGCAGGTCGTGAACGCGGTCGTCTCGTCGTCCGGCCAGACCATCCTCCCCCTCGAACAGCAGCCCGGCACCCAACTGATCCTGGCTGACGCGAAGGAGTCCTACACCCGGGCCGCCCGCATCACCGCGGTGAGCGCCGCGGCACTGGTCACCATCGGCCTCTTCGTGTCGTTCGGGCTGCCCGCCGACGAGCGCCCTTGGCGTCGTCGGGCCCGACGGGGGCGAGCCCAACGACGAGGACCAGTCGCCCCGACGAAGTCGCCCACCACCATCGTGAGGTCCACATTGAAGCCGTCCGAACCCTTGCGCACCGAGATGCCGAAGGGGTCCTTGCCACAGGCCTCATCGCCAAGTCCCGGGATCGGGGTGGCGCCGAGGCTCCGGCTGTTGATCACCGACCAGGCACCGGACCTCACGTTGCCGAACGCGGTGCCGTCGGTACGAGTGTACTTGCACACGGTCTCTTTGGGGCTCGGTTGGGTCTGCTCACCGGCACCGACCGGCCCGCCCAGTGCCGCCGCTGCCATCTCCGGCGTGAACCGAACGCACGCGGCCTTCACCTACGTCGAGCCACGGCCTGAGGCCGTGCTGCTCGATGCCGCGCCGTTCGCACCGCTGCTCGCCGATGTGCTCGACGATCCGCCACACGCGCGCAAGGCGAGCGCCGACACCACCACCACCACGACCGCGGCAAGGTGCTGTTTCCTCATGGTCTCCCCTCTCCGGCGACCCTTCCCAGGTCGACGGCTGCGACGCTGCTCGGTGCCCAGCGTCACGCGGCCGACGATCGCCCCGTCAACTAGAACGGGGCCCATGTTCGACGACCTGATCACCGCGAACCGTCGCTATCAGACCGAGTTCCACGACTCAGGGGTGCAGGGCAAGGCGGCGAAGGGCCTCGCGGTGCTCACCTGCATCGACTCGCGCATCGACCCGCTGGCCATGCTCGGGCTGCGGGCCGGCGATGCCAAGATCATCCGCAACGCGGGAGCTCGGGTCACCGACGATGCTCTGCGATCGCTCGTGCTGGCCGCGAACCTGCTCGGCGTCACCCGGGTCTGCGTGGTGCAACACACTGATTGCGCGATGGTCGGCCCGACCGAGCACGACATGCGCGCCCGCATCGGCTCGCTCCGCGGCGTCGATGCCAGCAGATGGGAGTTCCTGACCAGCACCGACCAGCTCACCACCCTCCGCCAGGACATCGAGGTCATCCAATCGTGCCCGCTGCTGCCCCCCGGGCTCGACGTGGGCGGCTTCGTCTTCGACGTGCACAGCGGCAGGCTCATCGAAGTCGATCTCGGCACCTGACGGCGCGGCGGGCGGCGATCGTCGGGATCAGGCGAGAAGCAGTCGGCACCAGCTGTCGGCGAGCCAGCGCTCGTAGCGCTGGCTCGACCAGCCTCGCTCCACGGTTAGCAGGACGAACAGCTCCGAGCTGTTGGTGGCCCACACCACATCGGCGGCTTCGTCGACGGAGAGGCCCGGTCGCAGCCGACCCGTGCCCTGCAGGTCTGCCGCCAACTTGCGCATGTTCGCCGCCCGCCGGTCGCTGATCTCCTTCCAGACCCGTTCAGCCTCCGGCTCGGTCGAGGAAGCATCCCGCAGGGCAAGGAAGAGCGGCGCCAACCGTTGCTGGATCTGGCGCACCTCGCGCGCGTAGATCGAAAGCTTGACCCGAGGGTCCGATTCGGCCCGCATCTGCCGGACGCGGGTGCGGTCCTCACCCGCGATCGACCGGTCCGTGCCGGAGAGCGCCTGCTCGACCAGCTCGCGCAGCACCACCGCCTTGCGACCGACGAGTTCGTAGACCGTGTCGGCGTTGACATCGGCCCGCTCGGCGATCGCCGCAATGGTCGTCTTGCGGTAGCCGCGTTCGATGATGAGCTCGCGGGCGGCACCGAGGATGCGCTGCCGCGTCGCGGCCGAGGCGGCGCGACGGCCAGTGCCGTCGTAGCGACGCTTCTTGACGGGACGGGGCACGTCCCGATACTTTCACCCGAGAGGTATTCGGATCAACTATGGAGGGGGCGTAACCATGACCTACGCGTTCACGCAGGATGTGCCGATCGACGCCGCGTTCTACCGCCGCATCGTCGACGGGCTCGGTGACGACGCACCGGCGGGGCTCATAGTGCACGTCGCCACCGAGCTGCCCGGCGGGGGCCTGCGCTACTTCGACGTGTGGGCGTCGGAACAGGACTGGGACCGCTTCGCCGAGGAGCGGCTCCACCCGGTCGTGCACGGGCTGTTGGGCGAGGCGTTCGGTGATGACCTTCCCCCCGAGCCGGAGCGCACCACCGTCTCGGCCCTGCACGTCTGGCAGCCCTAGCCCGACGCCCGCGGGCTCAGGGGTGCGAGGGAGCGGGCGGCGCGCCGTCGACCTGGAACAACAGGTCGTCGGCGTAGCACCACCACCAGTCCTCACCGGGTTCGTAAGAGCGGATGATGGGATGGTCGTCGTGCTCGTGGAAGTGGGCCGTGGCGTGGCGGCGCGGCGAGTTGTCACAGCATCCGACGTGTCCGCACGTCATGCAGAGGCGCAGGTGGACCCACCGCCCACCGATGCGGAGGCAGTCCTCGCACCCGTCGCTCGACGGGGTCGCGTCGGCGACGGTGTCGAGGTGCGTGCAGAACTCGCTCACCGCGCCGCCCTCTTGGCCTGCTTGCGCCGGGTCTCGGCCCGGCTCGACGCGGCGGCCCGCTTGCGCTCGGGCGTCCGGAGCTGCTTCTTCTCCCGGGTGGGCTTGGTCGAGACCGACCCTCCGCCCGACCGGCGCGTGCCCTTGCCGCCCTTGCGCGCACGAGCGGCGGCGAGACGATCGTCGCGGAGCTGTTCGGCGCTCCGGCGGGCCACCTTCGCCAACTGGCGACTGACGCGGGCCAACGCGTCCTCGAACACCTCGGCCTTTGCGGCGGTGCGCTGATTGGACTTGCTGGCGACGGCGCGGCTTCGGTCGGCCTTGACCTTGGCGCTCGAGCGCCGACGGTAGAGCTTGGAGTACTTGTTCCGGGCGCGCCGCACGCGCTTGTGGAGGTCGACGAGCTCCTCCTCGTCGGACGACCGGAGCTTGCCCGGCGCGGTGTCGCGGAGCAGCTCCCGATCCGCGCTCTTGAACGACCGCAATGTGGCCTTGTCCATGGGTTCCTGCCTTCTTCTCGACGGCGAGGAGAGCGTCGGCGGCGCCGGCACATGACGTCACCGGGACGTCCACACCCGCACGGTAGTCGTCGACCGACGCCCCGGGAGGAGCCACCGCCGCGCACCGCCGGTGGGCCCCGCGGTCAGGGGTCAGGCGCGGGGCCAACCGGCATCGAGCATCGACTGCATCGAGCCGCCGTCGAGCACGTCGAGGCCCACCTCACGCATCTGGGCCGCGGCCGCGGCCGCGCGGATGCCCGTCTGGCAATAGACGACATAGCGCCCGGCCGGGTCAAGCGCGGCGACGTCCGCCGCGAACGACGGGCCTTGGAGCTCGAGGTTCGCGGCGTCGACCACGTGACCGGCCTTGAACTCCTGCACCGTGCGGACGTCGATGACGGTGCGCTGCTGTTGGAGCGCGACCGCAGCCGGTGCAGCCGCTGGCGACCCCGCGATGCTGCTGGGCGGTGCCGTGCTGGACGACGCCGTGGTGCCTCCGCCCGATGACGAGCAACCGACAAGGCCCAGCCCCCCGACGAGACCGGACGTGAGGGTCAGGACCACCGCCGCGAAACGGGCACGCCTCAACATGCCCCCGAGACTAGAGGCCTGGTCGCCGCGGCCCGACCCTCGCCCAGGTCCGCGCACCATGAAGTCGTGTGAAATTCACCGCCACGCCGCGCCCCGTTCACCGGCTCATGACAGTGTCACGAGACGTGGAGACGGCAATCCCGGGGAAGCCCATCTACAAGTCCTGGGACAGCAGGTTCGCGATCCATCGGGGTGAGCGGATCGCCGGCCCGACGCCGCGGTGGCGGTGGCACGTTCTCGAGCAGGGCGAACTGGTGAACACCTTCGACGACCTGGAGGTCGCCCGCCGCGTGGTCCGCGAGAGTGGCCTCAAGCGACGGCTCGCCCACTGACGCCGGCCGCCGTGCCCGTGACGACGCGGCCGGCCACCTGTCAGGCGATCTCCGCCCCACCGTGGTCGCCGGTCACGATCACCGGGCAAGGGGCATTACGAACCACGTGATCCGACACGGAGCCGAGCACCGCGCGCTTCAGGCCACCCCGACCGCGGGAACCCACGATCACGGCCCGGGCTGACACCTCGGCGGCGAACTGGCAGATCGCCGAGCCGGGATGACCGCGCAGCACCCGGCTCTCGGCCCCTTCGAGCCCCAACGCCCGCTGCGTGGCGGCGAGGACCTCCGCCGCCGAATCGTCGGTCGCTTCGAGTGTGCGGTCGTACTCCTCGGCCGAGACGACACCACCGGCCATCCCCACCCCGGAGACCAGCGAGGGATCGGGCTCCTCGGCCACCGTCACGATGACCACGAGCGTGCCCGGCGTGATCAGCGCCATGCCGGCCGCAAGCGCCCTCAGCGAGAGCTCGGACCCGTCCGCGCACAGCACTACCGGTGAAGCCATGCGTGCACGGTAGCCCGCAGGCCGTGCCGTGAGGCTCAGTCGGACACGAGCGCGTCGAGCAGCTCGTCGAGGAGCACCGTGGCCACACCGATCGAGCTGTCGGCGATGCCGTACGGCACCACGAGGGTCCCGTCGTGCAACAAGGCGCCACAGGAGTAGACGACGTTCGGCACGTACCCGCCCCGCACATCGGGAGTGGTGGCGATGAGTGGCTCGTCGAGCCGGCCGACCACACGCGTTGGGTCGTCGAGGTCGAGCAGGAGCGCGCCGATGCTGTACGTGCGCATGAGCCCGACGCCGTGCGTCAGCACCAGCCAGCCGGCGGGCGTCTCGATCGGCGCGCCGCAGTTGCCCACCTGCACCGTCTCCCAGACCTCGCGCGGCGTGTCCAAGCGGACCGGCTCCCCCCACCAGTGCAGGTCGTCGCTGAAGGCGACGAAGTTCGACTCACGGTCGTGGCGCGACAGCGCGACATACCGGCCGCCGATCCGGCGCGGGAAGATCGCCAGGCCCTTGTTCGCGGCGGCGGGACCGAGAAGGGGTGACGAGCGGAATCGCTCGAAGTCGAGAGTCTCGAGCAGCTGCTGGGCGACGACGTGGCCGTCGTAGGCCGTGTACGTCGCGAGGTACACGGGATCGGCGCCGTCATCGTCGGTGAACCGCACGAACCGTGCATCCTCGACGCCGTGGGACTCGGCCGGGGTCGCGGACAGCAGCACCCGTCGCGAGACATCGACATCGTCGGCGAACCGAGAGCTGAAGCTCCGCTCGGAGAACTGCCACAGCCGATCGGCCGAATGGTTCGCCGCCCGGGAGTTGCCGCGTCGCCCGCGGAGCCGATGCAGCTCCCGATCGAGCTCGTCCGCGGTGAACTGCTCGTCCAGCTCCTCGAGCACGGACGTGGCCCCCTCGCCGTCCTGACCCAGCTCACGAAGATGGGCGTGGAACGTCGACTTGTTAAACGGTCCCCGCCCGACCGCGCCGGCGACCGGCCGTGGATCCGCGGGGTCGACCGTCACGGTCCCGCGCCGGTCGACGGACCCGGTGCGAAACCCGATCGACGACCGGTGACCCTCTGCAATCCCTCGCACCGACATGATGAACCGGAGGCCACCGTCGGGCGCATCGGCCTGTTCGGGGTGGGCGACCATCGATGGATTGCACAGCGCCGCGGCCTCGATGCTCTGCTCGTTGGTGAACGCGGCGCCGAGCAACATCATCCGGTTGGGGGTGAGCGACGACGCCGCGTGGACACGGTCGGCGATGACCTCACCATGGTGGCGGAGCGTCTCCTCGAGGTCGTCGTTCTGCGACGAGAACCGGCCCATCACATCGGCCAGAGCCTCGTCAACAGCGCGTTCCGACAGCCCGAGCACGCGCGCGGCCACGCCGGTGCGCTTCGGGTCCTCGGTGCCGGCGAACTCCTGGCCGGGCAGGAAGAGGCGGGCGACGACGCGCGCCGGATCAGGCTCGAGGTGCAACCCGGTCCGCACCTGCACCCGGCTCACGACGGCACCGGCACGAGGGCGAGCGACTGCTGGATGGTGGAGATGAGCGCCAGTGTCGACTCGGCGCCCTGGTTCAGGTTCGGACCGTCGACGCGAAGCCCGTCGTACCCACCGCCCGATGCCGGGTCCCACATGACCGAGCCCACGTCGTTCGAGCCCGAGAACCACTCTGCCGCCCGCTGCACGTCGTCCGCCCAACGGCCGTCACCGGTCGCGGCGAATGCCCGTGCGCAGGCGTCCGCCAGCGACGAGACCTCGATGGGCTGCTGGTCGAACCTGGGTCCGCGATCGTCGGGACCGGCGCCGCCGACCGGCGTGGGCGAGAAGGACCCGGAACGGGTCTCGTGGTCGACCAGCCACTCGAGCAGGCCGAGCCCGTGCCGGGTGAGTCGTTCGTCGTCGAGGTGGTGCCCGGCTGCGATCAGCGCGTCGGGTATCACCGCGTTGGCGTACGTCAGACGTGGTTCCGGCCACTCCCACCGCGCCGCAAGATCTCGTCGGCCGACGGTCCCGGCCGCGTCCGCGAGCAGTCGGCGCGCCGCGATGTTGGCCGGAAAGGCGCGCAGGATCTCACTGGCACCGAGCGCGGCGAACGCCATGGTGCGACGCCACGGCGGCCGGTGCGATGCTCCGCGCTCGAAGGCCGCGAGGGCGGACTGGCGACTGGCCGGGTCGTCACTACCCTGTGCTGCCGCACCGAGGGCCCACAGGCTGCGCCCCCAGCAGTCCTCGGTCGACCGCCGGGTCTCCCACCGACCCCACCTCGACCTTCGGTTTCGCGTCTCGCCACTCGGGCGTTGGGCACCGTGGACGAAGTCGAGGGCGAGGGCCTCGAGGTGCGCGACCAACTCGCCACGAGGCTGTGGCGCCCGCACCGCGACCACGACGAGGCGGGCCATGTCGTCGACGCAGTAGCCGTGCTCACGGCGAGGCGAGGCGTGATCCGCGTGCTCGAACACGCCGATCAGGTCAGACATCCGCCCCAAGTGCTCGAACGCTCGACGCTCGACGGTCATCGAGCGGCCATCTCGCGCCGGGCGCGGAGCTCGGAGCCGAGGGAGAGGTACCGCCGAGCCACGGCGCCCCAGCTCAGGTCCGGAGCGAGGCGACGGGCCTCCGCGGCCATCGCGCCGAGCAGGCCCGGCTCGGTCAGCGCTCGTCGGAGAGCCACAGCCAGCGCCTCGGGATCGCGCCGGGGCACGACGAGCCCGGCGCCGCTGGCCAGGAGCTCGACCGCGTGGGGGAAGGCCGTGGCGATGACCGGACAACCCGCGGCCACGGCGTCGACGAGGACGCCCGACGTGACCTGGTCCACCGAGTCATAGGGAAGGACCACGACCGACGCCCGGCCGGTGAGCTCGGCGAGACCGGCGAGGTCGCGATACGTCGGGTCAAACGACACGGCCGCTCCGAGACCGAGTGCACGCGAGCGAGCCACCAACATGTCCCGGTACTGCTCGCCGTGGTCGGCGACCACCTTGGGATGGGTGCGGCCGGCGATGAGGTAGTGCGGCGCCGGATCGACATCACCGAGCAGGGCGAGGGCGTCGAGCACCCACTCGACCCCTTTGCCCGGCCCGAGCAGACCCCAGGTGACCAGCAGCGGCGCCGTCGGGACGCTCTTGGCGACGCGCGACTGGGGCGCGCCGAGGGCCGCCCCGTGGGGGACGAGCACGACCTTCGCGGGATCGACGTCGAATCGTTCGGTGATCCGCTCCCGGGCCGACTCGGTCATCACCACGACGGTGCCCGCGTGATGCGCGACCGCTTCGAGCACTTGGCGCTGGTGGGTCGTGGGCTCGAGCAGCACCGTGTGAGCCACCACGACCGGCGGGGTGTCGAGCGCCGCGACCACATCGATCAGCTCCTCACCGTCGGCACCGCCGTAGATGCCGTACTCGTGCTGGATGATCGCCACGTCGAACGCGTTCAACGCGTTCACCGCGTCGATTGGCGACCTCGAAGTCCTCTCGGCCAGCTCGGCGACCACTCGCGGGTCGTTCGTCCGGAGTCCATCGGCCACGCGGACGATCCCCACCTCGGCACCCAGCGTCTCGAGCCCCGAGCACAGCGCTGCGGAGAAGGTGGCGATGCCGCACGCCGTCGGCGGGAACGTCGTCAGCATCCCGAAGCTGGAGGCGGAGCCGGCGCGCGGCCGTGCGATGGGCGTGGACGGTGATGGGGCGAGCAAGAAGACTCCTCGAGCTGGGCTGGGTCGAGGCGTCGAGCCTGCACGGGGCGACAGCACACAAACGGCCGTCCAGCCCAAACGAGGCGACTCTCCCAAGGGGAAGAAACCAGTGTACCGCCGGCGGGTCCGGAGTCGGGAGCGCCAACCGACGTCGACCGCAGTGAGTGACGGCCCGCGACGCCTGAACTACCGTGAGCGCGGTGACGAGCGATCCTTCCATCCACCGGCCGTCGGTCCCCGTGTCCCTGCCCCACTGCCCCGTCTGCGGCGTCGAGCTGCAGCTCGGCAGCTCGGGCCCGCTCGACTGCTGGTCGTGCACCGCCGGTCACGGTCTGGCCATGACCCTGTCCGAGAGCTACGAGCGGCTCCAGGAGGACGAGATCGCGCTGCTCTGGCAACGAGCCCGGGCCGGCGAGCCCGGACCTTTGTCGAGCCCCTTCGACGGGCGGCCGATGGCCCGGGTGACCGTCGACGTCGACGCCGACGAGGTCCCCGAAGGTCAGCCCGGCGACGGTGCCAACTCGGGCACGGTGGTCGTCGACGTCGATGTGGCCAACCAGTTCGTCTGGTTCGACGCCGGTGAGCTCGACGAGTTGCCGACCGACCTCGCCGACCCGGAGCCGACACCCGAGCAGCTAGCTGCCGAGGCCGAGATCGTCGCCCGCTTCGGCGCCGAGATCGAAGCCGCCGGCGAGGAGCGCGAGAGCCACGAGCTCAGCGAGCGCCTATACCGCCGAGTGGCCCGCCACCCCGGCGCGCTCGGCGCGCTCGACAACGTCGGCCGCGCCCTCACCGCCTACTGACGATCAGCGTCGGTTGGCGGTAGGGCGCAGCAGACCCGTGCGTTCGCGCGACCGCTGGGTGGTCCCGATGGGAGTCCCGGTCAGGAGACCGAGGACTCGGAGCGTCGGGTGCTGCTCCAGCGGCGCTGGGCGACGACGACGACCGTGCCCGCGAGCACGAGGAGGACGCCGACCGCAACCAGCGGGAAGGAGTTGCTGCCGGTGATCGGCAGCGACGACGAGGCCGCACGGGCGACCTGGAGCGACAGGACCTGGGCGACCGGATCGCAGACCACCGAGACCTGGATGGAGGCGGAGTTCGTGTTGGCCGGCACCTGGTAGTCGAACGAGAAGCTCCCGGCCGCGTTCGTCGTCACCGTGGCGGCGTAGGCGCCGTTGATCGAGACGTCGAGACCGGCGTTGGCCGGCCAGCCGGTGCCCACGATCGTGACCGGGTTGCCCGGCACGACCGTGACTGGGTTGGCCACCAGTGTCGGAGTGCCCTCGTAGTCGCTGGCGATGCCGCCGCAGCTACCCGAGGCGGTCTGTGCGCCGGCAGGGACCGCCGCGAAGAATCCGAGGCTCACGAAAGCGAGCAGGGTGGCGATGCCGGCGCCGATGACTCGTCGGCTGGACACGGCGAGGTGACGGTCGAATCTCATGGCGATACCCGCTTGTTCTTGCTGGTTGGCTCGGATGGCGTGCACCCCGAGGAGCACACAACGTGAGGGTAACCCTTTGATGGACGCCACGCTAGCGATTCCCGCCGGGATTCGCGCCGCGGCCGAAGCCCACCTCGACCACGTGGCGCTCGCCGTCGTCGAAGGTTCCCTCCGCCGCACCGTCGACGACACCGAGCCCCTCGGCGCTCACCACCTCCGAATCGGGGACCGCGCTGCGCACCCGTATGTGCACGTTGTCGGCGTTGACCAGGGCCTGAGGAGCGACCGTGAGCCCGAAGCGGTCGCCGGCCGGCAGGGTTCCGGAGAAGTGCATGACGATCACCGATCGCCCCCCAGCCGGGATGGTGACGCGTACCCCGTAGGCTCGCCAGCCGAGCTCGTCAGCAGCCGACACCGATGCCGTGTGACCATCGACCTCGGCCGAAACCAACGGCAGCGGGCCGTACCAGGTCAGATCATCCGTGTTCGAGGCGAACGGACGCGGGTCGGTGCGGCCCTCGTTGAGATCACGGTTGGTGGCCACGTACGAGGGCAGATCGGTCGTCGCCCGGTTGTCGAGCGTGATCGTCGCGGTCGAGTCGACCTGGCCGGTAGCGGGGTCGAAGGCGACGTCGTAGTCGACCGTGCGCCACAGGTGGGCGTCGATCTTGTTGGTGCTGACGTTCGCCGACCTCGGGGCGACGAGGTCGTGCCCGTCCTGCTCCGGGAACGCCCCGGTCAGCCCCGCCCGGGCCAGTACGGCGCCGGCACGGGGGTCGAAGCTGACGAAGCGCAGATGCCCCTCGCTGATAAGGGGCCCGAGCGTGTCGATCACGGTCCGTGGTTCCGGCAGCCGGGAGTCCAGCGCCTTGTCGAACGTCGCCCGGGCCACCTCGGCCAGCATGTCCGCTCGATCCGAGGTGGCTCCGAATCGGGCGTACTGGCCGGTGAACAGGTAGTCGGGCAGGTTGTCGGCCGTCAGCTGACCCTCCGCCCCACCGACGTCGATCGGCCCGGTCAGCCGCAACAACCCCGCGAGGGCGTACGGGTCGGCGTAGATCACGCCGTCGAACCCATCCTGGGCACCCGGAAACACCTGGGACGCGAAGGCGGCCACCGTAGGGAAGTCGGGACTGGCGGTGACGTTGCCGAGGAATCGCTGAGGCGAGAGCACCGAGTAGCGAGCCTGGAACGCCTCGCTCCCCGGTATGGGCGTCGCCTGCTCGGGCCCGTTCAGGTCGGAGGTGTGGCCCGATGTCGCGAGCTCGAGATGGCCGTGATCGGCGACGATCACGCCGTACGCCCCCGCGAAGCCGCCGAGCCCCCGGGCTTCGGCGGGCGTCGAGAACAACACCAGGTAGCGCCGGGTTCCGGCCGCGCCGAGCATGTCGGGGCCCACCTCGAGCGCGGCCTGGGCCTGCTCGACGGCGCTGAGGCGGTCGGTGAGCTCGGCGCCGAAGTTGGCGAGCCGTCGCTGGACGGGCGGGAGCAGCCAGCCGCTGTTGACGTCCCCGATCACCGAGTCCGCATCGCGGAGTGCTCCCACCAGGGCGGTGACCGACGGGCGCACCTCGTCGATCCTCGCCGTCTCGATGACGCCGGCCTGGGGCTGCAGCGCGTCGAAGGGCGCCTGCGCCGCGGCGGCCGATGCGGCCCTTGTGACTTCGAGGCCGGACTGGCTGAGGCGCGTCGCGGCCGTGATGTTCTGGGCCAGCCCAGGAACCAGTCGCGCCGGCCAGACCCAGGGAGCGCTCACCGCTGACCGGGCGGAGGCGAAGGAGGAGGCGCCGGCCTCGAACTGGGCCGCCGCGGACGGGTCGCCGTGTTCGAAGTCAGCGAGCGCGGCGCGGGTGCGATCGAGTCCGGTCCGCATGTCCGACTGCGCCCGCCATGCCGCGAGCGCCGATGCACCGGTGGCCAGCACCACGAACACGATGACCCCCAGCGCGATCCGGCGGGTGCGGCGCCGGGCCGGAGGCGAGACGCTCCGGTAGGCGGTCCACAGCAAGGGGACGACGGCTGCGGTCATCAGTGCGGCGGTGAGCCCGAAGGGGCCCCGGGGCGGGAGTCGGGTCGCCACGACGACCCCCACGGCTGCACTGGCGGCGGGCAGGGCGGATGGCACCCGGGCGCCCGCGACGGCCGCCGCGGCGAGGAGCACCGCGACCAGTCCGACAAGGGCCGTGGCACCGGTCGCGAGGAGTGCGGCGGGCACGACGAACACCAGAACCGTCCACGGCCGGGCCCGCGACGCAGCCAACACCACCAGGGCCGACAGACCGGCCCGCAACAGGAGGTCGGCCACGACCTGGCCCGTGGGGGCGCCGGGGCCGACGACCGTCAGGGCGACGGCTGCGACCACGATCAGGCCGAGGATCCACGGTCGGTCCGACCCGTCGCCGGAACTGGACCGCGCGTCACCGTCGCGCTCGACCTCGGCCATCCCGCCAAGGTAGCGGCGCATCCGGCGTCGATGGCCGCGCCACCGCGTTCGGGAAGCCACTCAGCGCGGCAGCGGCTCCGGTCGCCTGCGCTGGCGACGAACCTCGCGATGCTCGACACCAAGAAGGCGCGCGATCTGCTCGATGTCCTCGCGGTGGACCAGGTAGTCCGCCCGCCGCCCTTCGCCCGATCGGCCACCGTCGCCCGGGCGAACTCGCGGACGAGGTCGGTACGGGTCTGGGGTCGAGCGCTTCGGTCACCTGCGGTTCGGGCTCAGTCGGAGCGCCACGGGCGTCGTCACGCAGATCGATGACCACCTCGGGAGCGGAAGGAGACCGCTCGGGCCGCAGGTCGGTGACCGCACGCCGTAGAGCCCGGCCAGGGTGCACAGGCGGGCGCCGGTGAGAGCCCGATCCCCTCGCTCGTAGGAGCCGGAGGTGGACACCTTGATGACCTGCCCGAAAGCGGTCGGGGCTGGTACTCGTGCTCCTGAGCGCAGTCAACAGGTTCCTCATGTGAGGCAGGTGCTCCCCGTCGGGCAGTTGCGCTCCGTGGGCGCGCCCTCGCTCAACTTCCGCGCCGGCGGTACATCGCGGGGATGGTTCGGAGCAGGATCTTCAGATCGTTTCGCCACGACACGGTGTCGACGTACTCGATGTCGAGGGCGGTGTGCCTGTGCATCGCTCCCGGGCTCGCGGCGGACTCGGAGATCTGCCAAAGCCCGGTCAGACCGGGACGCACGGCGTGGCGACGGTGCTGCCAGGGCTCGTAGCGCTCGACGACGCCGACCAGCTCGGGCCGCGGACCGACGAGCGACATGTCGCCCCGGCTC
>Ga0209048_10003560_pt1 | contig 15088 bp, 8 predicted proteins | sample FrelakmetCRP12CR_FD_187146 | JGI IMG/M metagenome (GOLD analysis project Ga0209048, IMG submission 187146) | Freshwater lake sediment microbial communities from the University of Notre Dame, USA, for methane emissions studies - CRP12 CR (SPAdes)... | ecosystem: Environmental > Aquatic >... | reverse complement strand
ACCGCGGGCTGTTGTTGCGTCACACAATGGATGCCGCCTCCATTTTCATAGATTCGATCCACGTCTAAAGATACGACAGTTCGACCGGCAAACAGCCGGGTAAGTGTCGCCAAAGCGTGAGCGTCGGTCTTCGCATCCCCGAACTGCGGTGTGTAGACCGCGCCATTCCCGACGTAGTAGTTGGCGTAGCCGGAAAAGAAGTCATCGCGAGTCGACCGCACATCCATGGCACTCGGAATCTCTGCAATCTGGAACGACCGCCCCCTGGCGTCGGTGGCCTTCGAGAGGATCTTCTTCGCTTCGGCGTCGGCCAGCGCCCATTCTGACTTGTCGTCTGCCGGATTGGTTCCCATGATTAGCATGCCCGGGCGCACGATCCGCACCGAACCGTCGATATGACCATCAGTGATGTCCTTGCCGCGCACGCCGGGTAACCATATGACCTTCTTGACTCCGAGATCTGCCTTGAGCTCGATTTCGATGTTCTCTCGCGACCATCCGGGATTGCGATTACTGTTGACCCAGGAGCTTTCGTTCAGGATCAATGTGCCGTCGCCGTCATACTCAATGCCACCGCCTTCGCCGATAACTGCCGACTTGAAGTATCGGCAGCCCGTCAGTTTGGCGATGGACGCAGATATTTGCCTGTCTAAACGATGGTCCTGCTTCCCACCCCAGCCGTTGAAATTGAAATCGATCAACGCCAGTTTGCCTGTGCGGTCCCGCAGAAACACGGGCCCGGAATCCCGTGCCCACATGTCGTCCGTCTGAATGTCGACCAACTTGACCTTGGGTCCGCACAGTCGGGCCGCAAGCGCCTGATTGTCGGCCGCGACCAGCATGGAAACGGGCTCGTGTTCGGCGATGGCTGCCGCCAGCCTGCCAAGCGTTTCTTGAACACTCTCGAAATAGCCCGTCGGACCCTTGTAGATTGACCGGGTCAACGGCCAGCACATCCACGTTCGAGCGTGAGTTGACTCTTCGGCCGGTGCGAAGTAGCCGAGTGCGGTCGGCTGCGCCGCAAGCGCTGAGCGGCCTGCTGTCATTGCAGCGATCGCCGCTCCAACAAAGGTTCTGCGGTTCAACGTCATTTTCGCCACCCCCTGTTCTGCTCAACTCCAATCGGACCCTGGCATCAGCGCCCGCACTGTCAGTTTAGTCGCAAGCGACCGTACACTATGGTCCGTAACCATGATATTGGACGAGCGATCGGCGGCGGCTTTCATCAACGGCTATCCGCAGCTGTTGCTGGAGATATGCGGTCCAATCGGCGGTGAGGTCAAGTTGCTCGAGCGAACCGCAGTTGAGTTCGAATGCCGTGGTGACTTGGTGTGTAGGCAGGTGGCTGCGAAGGGGAACTGGCGTTCCCCGATCTGATCGAACGGGATTCGCACTCACGCCACTTCCAAAGACTTGGCGGCGTGCTCTAGGACGCTGCGGGCCTGCTGAGCCGTTACACCGGGAAACCACTCCAGGAACTCATGGATGCTGGCGCCACCTTCAATATTCTCGAACAACGCGGCCACAGGCACCCGAGTACCGATAAACACCCGCGCGCCGCTGACGCGATCCGGGACACGATCAGTAAAATCGACTGCGCTTCGAGCGGGCTCTTTTCCCCGCCGCTTTATCCAGCAGCGCGAGGCCCTTCGCGACTCGCCCACGACCGCGAGCCGCACGCAGTTCGAAGCGAGTTTCGGCATCGAAATCCGCGAACAAAATGGTGGCCATCTCTTCAATAAGCTTGGTTACGCTCACCCTGCGTGACTTCGCAACCAGTTTTACGCAAGTCCGCTTCTCCTTCGGAAGCCGTATGATCAAAGCGCTCAGGCTTGCTCCTTCAACAGTTGTGTCGGGGTAACAACCGAAATGTGCGGAAACTTTAACTCGCCCCCACGCAAATCGCGCACGTTACGCGTGACGAGATAATCGGCTTGCCCGGCGACCGCCAATTCCAGAAGGTGATTGTCCGCCTCATCGCCGAGATTGGGCCGCCAAGCGTAGTAAATTCGTGTCCATTGGCAGATCGACAAAAATATATCCAGGAAATCTTCACGCTCGGCGGCTGTTGATCGTGACCCGCGCCGCGCGCCTTATTGGGGCTTCCTGGCCCAGGCTCCGTACTGCGTCGATCCCTCGATTTGGCTACCCTGCGCGACCACGGCTGCTTCGAGCTTGGCGGCTAGCGTGTCGTCGGCCGCGAGACCCGGCGGCATCGAGAGCCCCAACTCCGCAAACCGAGGCGCCAAGCTCACGACGGTGCTCGCAAGCCACGAATACCCGTGCCAGCCGGCCTCTCCGCCAACGGGAATCTCGGCCACAAGCGCGGGAAACGGCAGACCCGCATCGAGGTACGTCCTGCCAAGGCAGCGACCGAAGTCCGGGGGCAACCCGATACGTCGGAATACTTCGGGGATCAGCGCAATGACTTGGTCGATCAACTCGCACGGCGGACAACTGTACTGACGCATGCTGAAATCGACTTCGTGGAACGCCGCGATGCCACCAGGATTCACGAATCGCACCATCTGGCGCAGGGTCGCGGCCGGATCAGGCTGATACAGCAGCACATAACGGCCAACGACGGCATCAAATTGGTCGGTGGTTGAGAATGCCTCGAGGTTTGTGGCCTCAAATGACACCCACGAGGAACAGCCCAGCTCTACGGCGCGTCGCCGCGCACGGTCCAGGGCCATCGGGTCGCGATCAAGCCCCAGCACGTGACCGCCCGGCCCGACGATATCGCCTACGAGGAACGCCACGTCACCCACGCCGGAGCCCAGGTCCAGAACGCGCATCCCTGGCCGCAGACCCGCCGCGCGGAAGAACCGGTCCGTGTAAGGCCGCAGGATGCGGGCCTGCAGCATCAGGCGTTCCTGTTCATATGTGGACTGCCCTAGGACGTAGTTCGACGGGATGCTCATCGGGCGAGCCTATCATGCGAATATCGATTCATATTGTTCATTTCACACCCAGGTTCGCAGAGAGTTGTAACCCTTTCAGGAGCACTTGCCCATTGCATCGGACGAACCTTCCGCTGTCGACCAAAGCCGCCTGCGGCCACCGGCAGCTTTGTGGAAGGCTACAGTCCTGCGGAGCCGCCACGCAGTGCATCTCCATACCAATGCGAGCATCGCCTGTACTGCGCGTGTCGAACTCTCGTCCGTGAGGTGTAGGATTGTGAATTACAACGCAATCGTCGCTGGCAATTCGGTCGCGACGCCTATGGCTCGCCGTAATACTTCCGGCGCGATGGGTTTTTGTAGCAGCGTATAACCGGTTTCGTTGGCTTGTCGGAGCGCCTCAGATGCGGTCTCCCCGGTGATGATCACGACCGGGAATCGCCCATACTGGCGCTGCAATCGATCGGCCAGTTGCGCACCATGTTCATGCTCACCCAGACGAAGGTCAACAATCATCAGATCCGGAGAACCGTATTGCTCGAAGATACGCTCCACCGCCTTCGGAGAGTCGGCCGTGAGCGCCTGGATGCCCCAGACTTCCAGCAGCGTGCGCATGCTTTTCAAGATGTCGACCTCATCGTCGATGATGTAGACGCGCTTGCCTTTCAGCGCGGCATCGGAAGGTTGAGGCGAAGTGGGGCCGGCGTATGCCGTGGCACCCCGGAAGGCTGGCAGGCTGACCCGGAAGCTCGTTCCTTCGCTTATGACCGATTCGACGCTGATTTTCGCGCCAATCAATTCACACAAGCGCTGCACGATCGCCAAGCCTAAGCCCACGCCTCGGCTCCGATCGCGACCGGGGTTGTCGAGCTGATAGAACTCCTCGAAAATGCGACCGTACTCGGTGGCGGGAATGCCCTTGCCGGTATCGCTTACCGTGAGCACGGCCAGCGGGGGGCTGCCGAGGAATTCCGTGCACAACGCCACCCGCACTTCGCCCCGGTCGGTGTACTTGATGGCATTGTCGATCAGGTTTCGGGCGATGCGCCCGAGCGCAACCGCATCCCCCTGTACCCGAATCGGATTCAGGTTCTGAAGCAACGTTAACCCCTTTTGCGCCGCCAGCTGTTGGTACTCGGCGCACACGCCAGCGACCACCGTATCCAGGGAAAAAGTTTTATGTTCGGGGACATAGTACCCCGCCGACAGGCGGGAGAGATCGAGCAGGCCATTCAAGAGATTGCCCAGCGCACGCACAATCTGATCGATGTTCTCGCTCACTTCATTCAGGAGCTCGGGCGCGGGCTTAGAGGCCAACACGGCGCTGTAGACTGACAACGCATGCAGGGGCTGGCGCAGGTCATGGCTCGCGGCGGCGAGGACGCGCGCCCGCGCGTGGGCTGACTGCTCGGCCGCCGCCACCGCACGCCGGACTTCAGCGTTCTTTTGTTCCAGATCGCGTACCAGGCGGTCCCGCTCATGGCGAATGACCAGCGATCGCAGCAGCAACTTCTCCCCGTCGGCTGCCGCCAGGATAATGACCGCGCAGTACAGCAGGGTCTCACCGAAGACGCCCAGGGCCTGACTGGGGTGCAGAAAACCCCACGTCACGGCTGACGGAAGCAAAATACTCAACGCATACGCGGCGACGATGTAGCGCGAGGACTGTGAGACGGCGACGCCGGCGGCCGGAATGGCGAAAAGAACGACGCCCAGCTGCGCCTGATACAACATTGGCAGCTGCGGCATAAAGAGCGCCGCGCCGGCCGCAATGGTTGCGCCGGCAACCGCCGCCAGCGCCACGAAGCGTGCGTGCACACGACGCGGATCCATGCCCGTACCGCCTCGGAGAATGCGAGCCGCATAGCGCGCCCGCCCGACCTCCACCCTAATCGTCAACGCCGCCCAACCGAGAAACACCCACAGCCTGACGTTCGGGTAGATTAAGAGTCCGATCCCCAGCACGAGCAGGCTCTGCACCCAGGGCATGCGCAGCAGCGCGCGCGCGTGCAGCCCGACCAACTCTGCCAGCATCTCGCGTTCAGACGCGACCGGCGACTCAGAGGTGACGAAGCTCATCGGCGCGCGATAGCCAAAGACTCCGGGCGCTGCAGCAGGCTCGCCTTGATCACCGCCTCCGTGCGATTGTGTACGCCCAGGGCCTGAAAGATAATGGCGATGTATTCCTTGACCGTGTGCTCGGAGAGGTCCAGCTCCCGGGCGATCAGCTTGGTGGACAAGCCGCGGTTCAAGCCCTGCAGCACCTGCTGCTGACGGGGAGTCAGGCTGCCCACGAGCGGGACACTCTCCAGTGTGCTCATGACCTGGTCCGGCAAATAGACGGCACCAGCCAAGACCCGCTGCAAGGCGTGGGTCAATACTTCCGGTGCAATACTCTTGGGGATGAAGCTCATGGCACCAGCGTCGATGCAGCTGCGAATCGTGGCGCTGTCGTCGCTCCCGGAAACCACGACGACGGCAACCTGCGGTGCGGTGTCTTTGATGCGCTGAATGGCCCCAAAGCCTTGCTCATTCTTCAAGCTCAGATCCAGCAGGCACAGCTCGATGTCGCCGTGCTGAGCCACAAGAGCCAGCGCCTCAGTGACCGTTGCGGCTTCCAGGCAACTGACGTTATGTCCAATAGTTCCCAGGAGCATGCGCAACCCCGCACGAAACAGAGCGTGATCATCGACGACTAGTATCTTCACGCAAGCTCCGGTCCGGGTGATTGACGGAATCCCACGGTTAATAGCGCAAAGTGCTCCGGCCGGTCTACCCCCTCGTTTGGGGGGTTGTGGTGAGCGGCACGGTTGCTATTGTTTGGAAGCAGATTCTCTTGGCGACGGGGATTGTACCGAAACAGGCTCTGCTTGCAGTACCCGCCCAATTGTTCGGAGCGCCAAGTCAGCACGTCTAACCGAGTACACGGAGACGTATTGGACGTGTTCAACGCGGCACAGGGCGACGGAGCATATCGCAAAGAGCATACTGCATGGCGGGTCCAAAGAAGGCCGGCAGGTTAGAACCGCACAGTAGACCAGAGGGATCGTCATGGAAATTAAGCGCATTGTCCGACATTGGCTATTGCGTCTAATCGGCGGCGCCGCGATATGTTCGTGTCTCATGGCGCCAGACTGTTCCGAGAAAGTGGATAATTTTTTCTTAGGCATTCACTACGGCCGCTTTCCGATATTCGAACTCGTCGATCCGGCATCGCAAAATGCGCCTCCCGTTCCGACGGTTCCCTACCGTGCTCTGCTCGTGCGACAAACCGATTGCAGCGTGACGCGGCTGGTCTTTGATGCAGGCAATAATTTGCTGAGCAATTATCCGAACTACCAGGACTATCTGCATCAAGTTGCCGGTCTGCCGAGTGTGGCCAATCAATTCGCCCATGGCTGCCAGAATCCGACCACCGGCGTCGCCTCGCAATTCGGAGCGTCGCTCGGAAGATTCACAACGGGCAACTACGAGATCGCGACACTCGCCCCACACGGCATCCGGATCACGGTGGCAACTCCCGCATATACGATCGCTTCGACGAGCGTCATCGCCATTGGAGACCCGTCGATCTTGGATGCCACCTCGACTGCGACGGCGGACTTGAATGGTGACGGGATCGCAGATCTGGTGGTGGCGAGCGCTGGGATTACGTTTGCCAAGCCGACGGGGACGCTCACGGTGTTCTTGAGCAAGCCTGATGGCACCTTCCAGGCGCCCCAGACGATCAATCTATCGTTCAACGTGCAAGGCTTCACGATCGATGATCTGAATGCCGATGGCAAGCTGGATATCGTTGCGGTGGGACCTACCGATATTAATGCAAGTTCGGCGCATAGCGCCATAATGTTGGGGCGTGGCGACGGTACATTCGTTGCACCGGTTGCGGGTCCCGCCAACGTGACCGGCAGCGCCGTTGTGACAGGCGATTTCAACGGTGACGGCAAGAAGGATGTTGCCACTAGTGACGGTTATATCCTGCTGGGCGACGGTACCGGCAGCTTCACGGTGCCGTTCAACAAACAATTTCTGACGGGAGGGTTTTCACTCGCCGCAGGCGACTTTGATCATGACGGTCACATCGATCTTGCGCTCGTGCCCTACGGAGGCTCAGGAACCGTGGACATCTATCGCGGACAGGGAGACGGGCACTTCTCGCGAACCGCCTCCTACGCAACCATCTATGGCGCGCAGAGCATGTCGACCACGGATATGGACGGCGATGGCAACATTGATCTATTCGTCGGCATACAGTCTGCAGGTCTATATTCCGCGGATGTCGCAAGCGATGGCGAGTTTCACACGTTATTGGGCCGCGGCGATGGCACATTTACCGGTGCAATCGCCATCAATCCGAACGCCGGAACGGGTTATTCCCTGCGCACCACCTTCGACCTTGGGGATGTGACAGGCGATCAGAAGCCTGATCTGGTATTTGTCGATTCCGATACGAATGGTCCTTACCTGTCGGTGCTCGCCGGAAACGGCGACACCACGTTCACACCCAAGGCGCGAACCGCGGTGAGCCAGTACGCTTTGGGCGGTCCGCTCGCGATAGCCGATTTCAATCAGGACGGCAAGAACGACGTAGTATTTGCGACCAGCAGCGGTTTCACGGGCGGATTGGCCATTTCCTTTGGCAATGGCGACGGTTCGTTCCAACCCCAAAAAATCTACGCCGTTTCCGCTGCAATCTCGAGCGTGGTGGCGGCCGACCTGAACGGCGACGGCAAGCCGGATCTCGTTTTCACCACGAACGGCGCTACGGCTGCGGCGGCGACCCTGCAAGTCATGTTGAACAATGGGAATGGCACCTTTCAAGCGCCGCAGCAGATCGACGCCAAGCCGTATCAGTTCTTCATCGCGGTTGCCGATGTGAACGGTGACGGCAAGCGCGATCTGATCGTGACGGCGCCGGGATATGTCTTCAGCGCGATTACCGGTTCCACATCGTTATATCTGGGTAACGGCGATGGGACGTTCGCCGCGCCAGTTGCCATCAACGGTGGGGCAAACCCTGGTCCGGTCGCGTTGGTGGATATGAATGGCGACGGTAAGCTCGACTTAGTGATTGCGGGTGCTGGGTCGTCGAGTGCCGGTAGTGTGACGGTGCTGCTCGGCAATGGCGACGGCACGTTTCAGGCAGCGAAATCCACCGCAACGGGGTTCGTCGCGCCCGGCAGCATCGCCACCGGTGACATGGACAAAGACGGCCATCTTGACGTCATCGTCACCGAATGCTGCGGACTTACCAACACTTGGATGCTGTTTGGAAACGGCGACGGGACTTTTGACGGCGCGGCGGCGTTGCCGTTGGGCCTTGCCTCTGGCAACGCGCGTCTCATGGACCTGAATGGCGACGGCTATCCAGAAATCGTGGTCACAAGCAACCAGCAGGTTATCGAGGTATTTCGCAATGGCGGTAGCACACAGGCGGTGATCGCGACGCCGACGACCACGACGCTGGCGAGTTCCTCGCTAGCAATCGCGGTCGGTGATTCGCTTACCTTGACGGCGACGGTGGCCGCCGCGTCGGGCACGACCATTCCAGGTGGCAGCGCGACTTTTTTCGACGGGTCTACGGCCATCGGCACGGCCAAACTCGACGCCACCGGAAAGGCGGTGTTAGTGACGAGCACCCTGCCGCAAGGAAACCACGTTCTGATGGCCACCTACGGCGGCAGCCCAGCGTTTGCGACGAGTGGGTCGAGTGCGCTGAATGTGACGGTGAGCGCTGCGTCGATCGCGACGACCACGGGACTGGCGGCATCGACAACGTCGGTGCAATCCGGACAGCCGATCACATTCACGGTGACGGTTAAGCCGAATTCCGGTTCGCAGACGCCCAGCGGTAGCGCCACCGTGTCGGATGGTAGTACGAAGCTCGGCACGGTCACTCTCGATACCGGCGGCATGGGAACGCTGTCGACGTCATCCCTTGCGGTCGGCGCACACTCGATTACGGCCTCTTATTTGGGTGCTCCGGGATTTGTAACTTCTGTGTCCGGCGCGGTGTCGGTTACGGTTACGGTGACGAGCGCACCTATGAACAGCCATTCCGGTGGCGGCGCAATGGATGGTGGGGCACTGGGCGCGTTGGGGATAGTTTGCGTGCTGGTGGCGTTTTCCCGGTCGCGGCGAACAAAGGGAGGTGCGTGACTGTCGCAATGGGGCCCGCTCGGAACCTTCGTGCGAAATGGATTGGTTGGGGGAAGCATAAGGATCTGTGGGTTGTTCGTGGCAAAGGCCATAAACGGACGGCCAGAGCCGGGTGTGGGCAGTCAACCTCACACTAAATTGATGCTCACCAACTTGTCGTATAAGAAAAGGATTTCTCGACCGCCGCGAACGTCGGCTAAACGGCAGGGATTCTACGATCTCAGGGTCTCTTATGGGCCGCTCGCGTCGCGGAGCGGCAGGTACCTGGCCGACAGAGCCGCCGTTCAATATCAGCAATTTAACACCACTCGTTTTGGAGGTCTCAAACAAACTACGTTGTCGACCCGGAGCGGCCGAATGCGACCGGCCGCAATAGGGCAGGGCAGTGACGCACAGACGCGTCGCTGCGCGTCTCTTTCCTCTCGCCGTATGTCGCATCGCTGCACAGCCTCCAGGACCCCAAGACCTGATGGCAACGCTCCTGGAGCCAGGTTCCGAGCCAGTCAGGCCGCCCGTGATTGATGCGTGGTTCCAAATTTGATTATTCCGCGCTTTCAAAATGTCGCGATGAATTCCGGGTGCTTACCCGCCGGAAAGGGTGAGCCGGGCATAGGGGTCAGTGCGCCGGTGGCGGCGTCCAATCTGAAGCCGGAAATATTTGCGGCGCCATCGTTGGCGACATAGAGAAACTGATTGGTCGGATCGATGCTCACCGAATAGGCGTTCGCGCCGGCACTGACCGGGAATCCCGGCAGCGCAGTCAGCGCGCCAGTGGCGATATCGCTGGCATAGCCGAGGATGCTGGCGCCCGACGTGACATACAGGTAGGGGATCTGGTGGGAGCCCCCGGGCCCGGTGCTTATGTAAAGACCCACCGGCGTGGTGGCTATATAATGGCTCACCGGCTGCGGAAATGGCGAGCCGCTAAGCGGCGAGAATGCCCCGAGGGTTGGGGGGTCACTGAAGCCCGAGACACTGAAGCCCGATATGCTCGGGTTCGTGGCGTCGGGATTCGCGGTGTAGAGAAACATGCCCCCCTGCCAAAACGTGAGCGCCAGACTAAGCGGGTTGCCGCCAGCGGGAAACGGCGATCCGGGTACTGGGATCAGGTTGTAGAAGTAAAATGCCGAAATGTCGTTCGAACCCCCGTGGTTCGCTACGAAGACAATGCCATTATTGGGGTCAACAACAATCGACGTCGGGCTCTTGCCCACTGCAACCGGGGACCCCGGCAGCGCAGTGAGCGCACCGGTGGACATATCAATGGTGTAGGCGGAAACGTTGTCAGAGCCTGCATTCGCAACGAAGAGCAACGATCCATAGAGGGCCATGGCCTGGGGGTCTGTACCCGCAGGAAAGGGGGAACCGGGAACCGCGGTCAATGCGCCGGTTGTGATGTCTACGGCAAAAGCGGAAACGTCATTGCTGCCCTCGTTGGCAACGTAGACATATTTCACCTTGAGCGCGCCCTCGTCGCAACAATAGAAACCGACAATGGCGTGAGGGGAGGCACCCGTGGCAGTCGGTGCGCCGATGACTGCGAGCGCGCCGGTGGTTGCGTCAACGCTATAGGACCAGAGCGTATTATCCGCGGCATTGGTGACGTAAGCATGCTCGGGAAGACAGGACACCGTGACACTGGTGTCATTGGCGTTTTGAATGCTGATTGTCGTGTTACTGATTACGCAGTTCTGCGTAGGTGAAGAAGGCTGCTGGAAAATGATGACGTAGTCACCGCCCGAGTAACCCGCGGGATAAGCAGCGCCCAGGGTGAACGCGCCGTTGGCGCGGATTGGGGGCTCAGTGTAGCAAGTTGAAACAGGTTGGCGAGGAATGGGATGCAGTACTGGTGTGCAAATCGCAAGTGTCAAACCTGAGCCCACCAGCCCCGAAACCGTGCCACCGACCGTATAGCCGCTTGTTGGGGGGGGTGGGGTGCCTGGCGGTGGGCTCGAGGTACCGCCGCCGCCACTGCCACCACCGCCACAGGCGCCGAGCGATAGCGCGGCGAACAAAGCCCAACATGTCAGGAGATGCACGCGATGCAGGCAACGCAGGCGATGAAGTCCCAAAGTATTAGGCATGAGTCCCCCTATCGTTGTTCCTAGCGACCGACCGGCCTTGTCCGTCCAGCCGCCGGCTGTGTTAAAGCGCCCTCTAATAGATTAAGAGTCCGCGGCGGGCGATTTGGCAACCACAATCTTTGTGAGCCGGGTGAACGGCACCTTTCGCGCAGGCGTTGGGCAAACCTTAACGATTTGTGCCTTATGCCGCTCCAGAAACCCGACGGTCAGCGCCAAAAAGTGAGCGCTACCGGTAGGGGACCAGTATCGACCCGAAGCGACGGTCGCGAATGGCTGCTCTAAGGAGGTTCAATCAGGATTACAATTTCGCCGCCTCCGGGCGTTTGCGCAAGCGTCAGGCTGTCGGCGAGAATCGGCGTCTAGGAACAAGAACCAACGTCAGGACGAGTGACCATGATACGAATGATCGCAGCATTGGCATGCATGGTCGTCACCGGCACCGCATGGTGTGCGCCGCCGCTGCTGCTGCGCAATCCATCCTTGAACCAGGACCGTATCGCCTTTCTGTACGCGAACGACATCTGGACGGTACCGAGGGCGGGAGGTGAGGCGACACGGCTGACTTCGGTCGGTGACGTAAGCGACGGCCCCTATTTTTCTCCCGATGGCGCGCGCATCGCCTACTCCGCGAGGGCCCATGGACTAATCGATGTCTATGTCGTCGACGCCAGGGGTGGCGTGCCTCGGCGTCTTACGTGGGAGCCCATGGGGAACCGTGCGATTGGCTGGACGCCGGATGGCAAGGACGTGCTCTTTGCCTCCCAGCAGGCGAGCTATTCCGACTTTCCACGCCTGTTCCGCGCCCATGCGGATGGCACCGGCACGCCGACCGCACTGCCACTACCCACGGCCGTGCGCGGGGCGTATTCGTCCGACGGTGCGACGCTCGCCTACGTTCCTTTTTTTCAGTGGCAACCGGCATGGAAGCGCTATCGCGGTGGACAGACGACGCCGATTTGGCTCGCCAACATGAAGACCCTGGATATTGAAAAGGTACCGCGCACGGGCTCCAACGATTCGAGTCCCGCTTGGGCGGAGGGAATGCTCTACTTCCTCTCCGACCGCAACGGGCCGGTCTCGCTGTTCCGCTTTGATCCCGCCACGAAGCAGGTGGAGCAGGTCGTCGCAAACGACGGCCTTGACCTCAAAACGGTAAGCGCCGGGCCGGGTGCACTGGTCTACGAGCAGTTCGGCTCGATCCATCTGTACGACCTTGCGGCCCGCCAGGAGCACGCCGTGCCGATCTCGATCGGCGGCGATCTGTCGGGGCTGACCCCGCGCCTCATGCCGGTGCCGGCGGCTGCCGCGCTGAACTTCGGATTGTCCCCGACCGGGGCGCGCGTGGCCGTCGAGGCGCGCGGCGACATCTTCACGGTTCCCGCCGAGAAAGGGGACACGCGCAACCTGACCAATACGTCGGATGCCGCCGAACGCGACCCGGCATGGTCGCCCGATGGTAAGTCGGTCGCCTACTTCAGCGATGCCGCCGGCGAATACCAGCTTTACATCCGCGACCAGGACGGGCTGACACTGCCACGGGTGATCGACCTGGGGCCCGAACCATCGTTCTTCTACAGCCCGCACTGGTCGCCCGATTCGAAGCGCATCGCGTACCAGGACAAGCATCTGCGTTTCTGGTACATCGACGTGGCCGGAGGCAAACCGATCAAGATCGATACCGGACTTCGCGGCAGCTTCGGCATCAATCCGCAGATTTCCTGGTCACCCGATTCGCAGTGGATTGCCTACGTGCGCGACCTCGAAAGCCAGCTTCACGCGGTATTCCTGTACTCGCTCGCCACGCACACGTCGACCCAGGTTACGGACGGCATGAGCAATGCGAGCTATCCGGTCTTTGATCCCTCCGGCAAGTACTTGTACTTCCTTGCATCGACCGACAACGGGCCCTCCGATGCCGGGATCGACCTCTCGTCTCTGGATCGTGCGACCTCGAGCGGTGTCTACGTGATCGTGCTGACGCACGACGGCGCCTCGCCCGTGCCGCCCGAGAGCGACGACGAGAAGGCCGGCAAGGATGACAAGGAACACGACGCGGGAAAGAAGGGTGATGGCGATGAGGCAAAGAAGAAGAAGGATGAAAAACCCAAGGCAACCGTGATCGATCTGCCGGGCATCGGCAACCGGATCCTCGCGCTGCCGATTCCAGCCCGCAATTACGTGGACCTCGCCGTGGGCAAGAGCGGCGTGCTGCTCCTCGCCGAGGGGTCAGCGGTTGGGCGGCCATCGGGAAGCGATGATGCCCCGCCGCCGCATGCGCTGTGGCGCTTCACTACCGAGAAGCGGCAAACCGAGGAGTTGATGCGCGGGCTCAAGGTTCACCGCGTTTCCCACGACGGAGAGAAGCTGTTCTTCGTGCTGGAAGACAAGTGGTTCATCGCGCCCGTGGCCGAACTCAAGCCCGTGTCTTCGGATTCACCGCAGGGAAAACCGGTGAATAATAGCGCGCTCGTGGCGATGATCGCCCCGCGGGCGCAGTGGCGGCAGATGTACCGGGAGACCTGGCGCATCCAAAGAGATTTCTTCTACGACCCGCACCTGCATGGGCTCGACCTGAAGAAGATTATGGCGAAGTATGAGCCTTACCTTGATGGCATAGCCTCGCGGGGCGAGTTCACCTACCTCTGCATCGAGATGCTGGGCGAAGTGCAGGTCGGGCACATGTTCATATCGGGCCCGAAGGATGCAGAGGACGCACCCAAGCCAGGATTGTTGGGTGCCGACTACCTCGTCGAAGGGGATCGCTACAAATTCGCGAAGATCTACAACGGGCAAAACTGGACGCCAGCGCTAGCCGCGCCCCTGACGGTGCCCGGCATCAACGTATCGGAGGGCGACTTCCTCATTGCCGTGAACGGGCGGCAACTGCACGCCTCTGACAACTTGGACCGCTTTTTCGACGGCACTGCCGGAAAGCAAGTCACCATCCGTGCCGGGAAGAAGGTCGATGGTAGCGATGCGCGCGATGTCATCGTCGTGCCGGTGGCCTCCGAGGCCGGTCTGCGCAACCTCGACTGGATCGATGGCAACCGCCGCAAGGTCGATGCACTTTCGGGCGGCAAGGTGGCGTACATCTACATGCCGAATACGGCGGGCGCAGGCTACACCAACTTCAACCGGCACTTCTACTCGCAGCTGGACAAGTCGGCCGTGGTGCTCGATGAGCGCTATAACGAAGGTGGCTACATTGCGGACTACGTCATCAATGCCCTGGCGCAGCAGCGTTTGAGCGGAGCGATTGAGCGCGATGGCAAGTCGTTGCAGGATCCTGCCGGAGCGATCTTTGGACCCAAAGCCATGATCATCAACCAAGCCGCCGGCTCCGGGGGTGACGCGATGCCGTGGTACTTCCGCAAGGCCGGCTTGGGGCCTCTGGTGGGTGTCCGCACCTGGGGCGGTCTGGTCGGCATTGACGGCTATCCGGAATTGATTGATGGCGGATCCGTAACCTCGCCGCGCTACGCCATTTACGGACTGAATGGGGACTGGGAGGTAGAGGGACACGGCATCGCGCCGGATGTCGAGGTGGAGGAATTGCCCGCCGATGTAGCGCGCGGGCACGATATGCAGCTCGAACGCGCGGTAGCCATTGTGATGGAGCAGCTCAAGGCTCATCCGCCCGCCGTTCCGCCCGTTCCCCCATACCCGAACTACCACGAGCACGACGGCCTTGGCAGCCACTAAACGACGAGGTTGAATCGAACCGCTATCACGGATAATGCGATAAAAGATGCGGAGGGGCTGCCGGCGAGTGACCGATTCTCCGCTCCGAACCGGCCGTTCCGCAAATTATTGGCAAATCAATTGAGCCCGTCGGTCGAACGGTCAAAGTCCGTCTAGACCGCGGGCTGTTGTTGCGTCACACAATGGATGCCGCCTCCATTTTCATAGATTCGATCCACGTCTAAAGATACGACAGTTCGA
>Ga0209048_10003559_pt1 | contig 15089 bp, 13 predicted proteins | sample FrelakmetCRP12CR_FD_187146 | JGI IMG/M metagenome (GOLD analysis project Ga0209048, IMG submission 187146) | Freshwater lake sediment microbial communities from the University of Notre Dame, USA, for methane emissions studies - CRP12 CR (SPAdes)... | ecosystem: Environmental > Aquatic >... | reverse complement strand
ATACACACTTCTTTACCAATAATGCCTTTGTCCCTCCCCCAACCTTGTACCGCCGATTCACCATGGTCTCTCAAAACAGCCATCACCGTCGACGGTGTAATCCCGCCTTTTTGCGCGTCCAACAGGCTCCTTGTGCGGCTGCAGCGTATCTGGCAGTCACCCAAGCGCGTGTAGAGAAAATCGGAATAACATCGGGCAAAGTCGAAATCCTCTCTTCCTTTGCACCAGCCTTTTTGGACTGCGTAAGGCACAAGCTCAGGAGAAGCCAGGTCAAACTCGTTACCCAACGTCAGGCCGTTGGAAATCGTGTACACCCCATGGATTTGTTTAGCTGCCCAGTGCGGTCCTGCCGTCTCTAAGACCCAGGCTTCCTGTGGATCAGCCAAGAGGTAACTGTTGTGATAATAAAACTCGTGGCGAAAGCCGCAGTTTCCTCCCTGGCCGTAAACTGCCATCAGGCTGGTGATGACCTGCAAGGCCTCAGCAGCGGTTCGCCCTCGTTCTAGCCCTAGCCGCAGCAAGTCCATGCCTATTAATGATTTCCCTTTCACATATGGGATTTTGGTGAATACCGACTCGTTGCCGATCACCACTCCGAACTCATTGGCTCCCATCTCTGCCCCCCAAATCCAGAACGGCTTGGCGAGTAACAGGGCATAGGTATGTTCTACCTGGGGGATCTCGATATAGGTACATCGCAAGAGGCTGCCTGCAGGATGGTCGGTGGCAGGTAGTTTTACCAAATGGTGAGCCTCATTAGGCTCTCGATCGGAGTTCTTGCCGAAAACAGTCACACCGCCAGCAGTGACCTCGGCCGTGGCTACCAGGGTATCACACATGAGCGCTCCTTATCTGGGATGGAACAATTATAACCTCACTCCGGTTTGTTCAGTTTTACCTTGTCGGAATTGCAGGCATCTTCCGCCCTTCGAAAAAATTTGGGGAATAGAAAAGCAAGAAAGGGGTTGCACCCTGCAATAGCTTTGTGCTACACTTCTTGTGAAACCCTCATCGATTGGATTTGCATATATTTCGTGTAATTCGTTCAATTTCCTGGCAATTCGCCGTCTCCATCAGTTTCGATTTTCCCGGCCTCACTTCTTGAGCGGTGCGAAATGAATTCCACATCAAAAAAGGACTCTCGATGAACCCATCTGAAATCCTCCGCCTCGATGACCGGACCCGCCAGGCCTTATGGCAACGCATGATCGAGGCCATTGAGACATACTTGACGGGCGTGCCGGAGGCCCGCGTCGCCCCAGAGCTAGATCCGCAAAAAGTGCGCTCTATCCTAGCGCCATTGGATTTTAGCCAGCCCCTCCCTTCGATAGAAGCTCTCGATTTCGCCGCTCAGAACCTGTGGCAGCACCAGGTTCACACGCCGCACCCGCGCTATTTTGGGCTGTTCAATCCCGCTTCAACCAGCATGGGGATCGCGGCCGACGCTTTTGTGGCAGCCTTTAACCCCCAGTTGGCTGCCTGGAGCCATAACCCCTTCGCCGACGAAGTCGAAGCTCATTTGGTGCGCACTTTTGCTTCTCGTTTCGGCTACGACCCGGCAAACGCAGATGGCACCTTTACTACAGGCGGGGCGGAGGCAAACCATACTGCTTTGCTGACCGCCCTGGTGCACACTTTTCCCGGCTTTGCTCGCCTGGGTTTACGGTCTCTCGATGCCCAGCCCACCCTGTATGTTTCCACACAAAGCCACCACTCCTTTATCAAAGCGGCTCGTGCGTGTGGATTGGGCACCGATGCTGTACGTCAAGTCCCAGTCGATGAGAACCTACAGATGGACGTGCCATTTTTATCCCAGCAAATTGCACAGGATAAAGCCGCCGGGTTCGCGCCCTTCTTCGTTGTCGCCACCGCCGGGTCAACCAACGCGGGTGTCGTTGATCCTATCCCGACCATCGCCTCGCTTGCTGCCCAAGAAAAGCTTTGGTTCCACGCTGACGCAGCCTGGGGTGGAGCCGCAATCTTTGTCCCCGAGCTGCGCCCTGTATTGGAAGGTATCCAGCAAGCCGATTCGATCACCTTCGATGCCCATAAGTGGCTCTCGGCGCCTATGTCGGCTGGCATATACCTGACTCGCCATCCCCACATTCTGGGCGAGACTTTCCGCATCACTACCAATTACATGCCTACTGACGCCAGCGGGTTGAATGTCGTCGATCCCTATACACATTCTATCCAGTGGTCGCGCCGCTTCATTGGGCTTAAAGTATTCCTCTCGCTTCTGGTCGCCGGCTGGGAGGGCTACATCACTGTCATCCGCCATCAGACAGCCATGGGCGACCTGCTGCGACAACAGCTCACAGCCGCTGGTTGGGAGATTGTCAACCAAACCCCGCTGCCTGTAGTGTGCTTTGTTGACGGCGCCAACTCGAAGGGAAGGACAGCCCCCTATATAGAAGGCGTAGCTCGACAAGTGGTCGCTTCTGGTGACGCCTGGCTGTCCAGCACCCGGCTTTACCGGGACCAACCCGTTCTACGGGCCTGCATCACGAACTTCTCAACCACACCTGAAGACGTGTCTGCATTGATCCAGTCACTGGAAGAAGCCAGGCGCAAGGTTCTGCAGGGCATCTGATTTCTCAAAACTTGTTGAATGTACACTCGATTCTGGGAAAGGAAGGCTGAAATGCGTTCGAGCCAATTTATCGGGTGCGAAAAGTTTCCTTGCACCGACGTAAAACATGCCTGCTACATCCTGCCCGAAATAGACCTGGATCCGCAATCTATCTCCATCGTAATGATCTCCGAAGCTGCACCAGCTGATCCCCATGACTATTACTACGCCGAAGGGGAAACCCTATTTAAGCAAACCACCTTGCAAGCCTTCCAGGATGCAGGCGCGGAGGTAAGATCCTTTAAGGATATCCTCGATCTAGGCGTTTACTTCACCACTGCGGTGAAATGCGGGAAGACCAGCTATGGCATCCAAACCACCACGATCAAAGAATGCTCTCTGATCCTGGAGAAGGAACTGGACTTATTCCCTAATATTCACGCGTACATGCTGATGGGCGATGTCGCAATCAAAGCTGTGAATACTATCGCCCAGCGTTCTGGTGAAGACCGAGTGATTCCGGCCGGCTCTACCTATAAAATCCGCGGTCCGGAGTATTATTTCCGCGGTGGACGCGCTTTTCCTTCTTACCTGCAGGCTGGTCCCAGCTTCTTCATCGAAAAGAGCAAGCGTAAGATGATCGCTGAAGACATTGCAACTGCATTGAGCCTGAGTTCAACTGCCATTTCCTAGCTTTTTCATTTTTCCTCTTGTGTGACTTGTTGTTTATAGTCTTGATTTCATCCACCAACTGCAAGAATATATAAACCAGGATTGGTAAAATTTTAAGCCATTTTTTGATGTAAAATTGTCCAGCTTGGCTGATTGACAAGACTTAACCGTTTTCATTGATGTTATAGTCGGGCAGCAAAAACTTGGTCGCATGATTGGCTAAAAGGATGATGAAGCTAATCAATTCCTTTTCGTGCAATCACAAGTTCTGCCTGAAAACGTCTTACTAATATCATAACTTATCGATTCCGTTTTTCATGAGCCATGCAAAACGGAATCAGGACTATTTATTAATATACAATGACGATAACAAGTTACGATCTATGTCTTGCATGGAACTGGGAACACGACGTTGATTTTGTAGGACTTCTTCAAAATGCTTGTTTGAATCAGGGGGTATCGCTGTATCAGGTCACTCCTGAAAATCTTGGGGTTTTTGTTCAAGACCTTCATAGCGAGCAGATATTCTTTCGAGCTTTACTGGATCGTGCTTCTGACCTCGATGTGCGCTTCATGTCTCTCATCGAATGGGCTTGCGAGCACGTCATTTATAACATCAATTCCTATGAACATGCCTGCGCCACCTGGGATAAGGCTGAGATGCACCTGATGCTTATTGAGGCGGGATTGCTTGCTCCGTACACTATGATCATTCCTTCCTATGAATCCAGGCCAGTTCTTTCGGCGATCAACCTGCAGCCGTTTGGAGACCAATTCATCGTTAAACCTGCCCATGGTAGCGGCGGCAATGGAGTGATAACCGAAGCTACCTCGCTGGAACATGTGCTGGCTGCCCGTCAAGAATACCCGGCAGATAAATACTTACTGCAAGCACACATCACTCCTAGAGAGCTCGATTCTCGCCTAGCTTGGTTCCGTGTGATCTATTGTACAGGACAGGTTTTCCCTTGCTGGTGGCATCCTCAGACCCACATCTATGCCCCGATCACAAAAGCGGAGGAAGATCTCTATAGCCTTTACCCACTGCGAGACATCACGGCCTCCATTGCCGACATGGTCCGGCTCGACCTGTTCTCTACGGAGATTGCCTTCACTCCTCAAGGCGAGTTCGTAGTGATCGATTATGTAAATGACCAGATCGATTTGCGACTGCAATCCAAAGCTTTAGACGGCGTTCCAGATGACATTGTGCAGATTATAGCTGGATGTCTAGCCGAATTGGTCGTAACCCGCTGTAAATCTCAACCCTTTCATAACGGTAATTTCTTACTGTGAGGCTTGCCATTTCCAAACCAGGCGATGATTTTAGGCCACCAGAGAGCCGACGGCTCCTGGGTGGAAACTTGGCAATTCGTCATGCAGCCAGCAGGAGATCGTACCACTCGGCTGATCCTGCGCTCGCGCTCGAACCTGGAAGGCGGACTTTGGGCGGTAATCCACCCTGGAGTCTTTATTATGGAATGCGGCATGCTGTTGGGGATTAAGGAACGGGCCGAGTAAACAGCACAGCAATAGTTCCATCACTATTAAAGGGACGTCATCATGCAAAACGTTATTGTATTTGACTTCGATGGTGTGCTTGCAGACACCATGAAGGATATGCTGCAATTCTCTAAGATCGTCTGTGAGGCGATGGGCTACCCTTGCGAGCCATCTCCAAACGACCTCAATGCCCTGGAACGCATGTCATTCTCTGAATTAGGGAAACAACTGGGCATTCCAGCCAACAATGTCGCGGAATTCGTAGACCTGACCTTCCAATTGTTTGCCGTCCAACCCCTTCCTCCCAGAATCTTTCCTGGAATGAAAGATGTCGTTCTCAGGCTGGCATCCGATTATAAGATTGCTATCCTTACTGGCAACACTTCAGCGGTCGTTAACCGCTTTTTGGATCACCATGGCTTGTCTTCGTCTATCGATAAGGTATTTGGCGAAGATATCCCTGGAGATAGAGCAGTGAAACTAGCCCAGCTGGTTTCAATCCTGGGCGGACCAGGCGGGAAGTCGTATATGGTGGGAGATGCGGTCTCCGATATCCGAGTCGCACGAGCCGCCTCGGTAACGAGTATTGCCGTTACATGGGGCCATCAATCCGAGCAAAAACTCCTGGCCGATAAGCCATGTTTCCTTGTCCACACGCCCCAAGAGCTGCTGCAAGTGCTTTCGGCGTCACTGACAAAAGCACAGGCTTGAGGGAACCTCCAGCTAGGTCATTTGCATGATCCCAAGCAGATTCCCTTCACTGTCCTTAAACCAAGCCGCTCGGTTACCCACTGTGGTCACTATGCTATTCACAGTCTTGAAATTCGGTAAATTATATTCTTCGAACACCACGCCCTTGGATTTTAGCTCTTTCACCTCGGCTTCGATATCATCGGCCATCCAACCCGCTTGCGTAAATTGGCCGTCGGAAGCCCCAGATGAAGGGAAGAGCAAGAACGAAGAGTCCTTACACCGGTAAATCAAGCCACCCGGTAGTTCATCGGAGGGGGTCAGCCCCAATTTTTGGGAATAGAACTGCCTTGCCCTGTTCAAATCCTTAACTGGAATTGTTGCATGGATTTCAAGCTTGGATAACATATTTCCTCCTTGGACACATGGTTTTCCGAATATATATTGATATTGTAGACCTTATTTATCATTTTTGCAATTAGAAATCTCACTCAATTGATGAGAAAATATTAGAGATGGGAGGTTAATGTTAATGTGATGAAACCGCAGACGATAGAGACCTTTCAGTGGAGACCTTTCAACCGAAAATATTGTCGCAGGAAACCGGCGACAATTGGCATATTTTATACAGAAAGTTATCTAAATCGAAAGGAGGACTACAGAACTAATGGCTGGCTGGTCAGCTATAGTACAATTATGGATAGTTAGAAGGTCCGCTTACATTTGCAATTTTCCTGTCTAGACGTCTCTTGTTTGTTAGGCAATGATAATGCAAGTCGAAAAAGACTTTCTTGATGGCTAAGATGAACAACCAACCTTCAGATTACAAACAGAAGACTAGCGCCAACCAAACCGGCGCGAAAAATGCTGATGATCCAGACCTAAAATCATCACCCGAATCCGCCGCCATTCTCGGTGATGCGCTTGAAAAGCTGCGCAAATATTTTCACGAGCAGGCATCTGAGGCATTAGGCGAGATCATTAATGCCTATCTACACGAAGCGCCGATGCTCATCGGGCGAATGCGCCAGGCGATAGAAGAATCGATCCCGCAGCAATTGCAGAATGCAGCCCATACTTTAAAGTCCAGTAGCGCTACCTTGGGCGCTGCAGGCTTAGCCCAGCTTTGCCAGGAAATGGAAACTATTGCTCAGGCAGACAACGTTCCCGAAGTCAGCAAGTTATTTAGTCAACTTTCGGCGGAATATGTTCGTGTTGAAACTGCGCTGCAAGATGAGCTAACAAAACTATAGCGCTCGTGAAATTGGGTTGTGTGGTACAAAGTTCGGATATGCACCCAGAATGAATCTGCTGATCAAGGTCTCAATGCTAGAAAGAAAACGTATCCTGGTTATTGACGACTCAGAAACCTTCTTGATTTTTATCCGTTCATTGCTTGTACAAGCAGGCGCGTTGGTGGATGTTGCAATGACGGGCGGGGAAGGTATCGCCAAAAAGTCTGGCAAGCCAGGCTTTGATTTAATCTTGCTCGATCTGGTTCTTCCGGATATGAGCGGCATCCAAATCCTCGAGGTAATCCGCAAAGACGATGACCAGATCACCGTCGTCATGCTGACAGGGAAAGGCGATGCAAAGTCGGCTGTGGCTGCAGTTCGGGCCGGAGCAGATGGTTACACCGAAAAGCAGGACGTCATGGGCGATGCTAACGCAGAAGCCTTCTTCTTGACAATTGAGCAAGCCATGCAATACCGGGCGGGATTGGTTTCACAAAAGGAGCTCCAAGAGAGGCTGCAGTACATTAGTATGCACGATGCGCTTACGGGTTTATATAACCGCGCTTATTTACAGGAAGAGCTGTCTCGTCTGGAAAAAAGCCGAAAATACCCGGTAAGCATCATTATGATCGATGTGAACTGGCTAAAAGACACCAACGATGAACTGGGACACACTGCCGGAGATGAGCTCTTGCAACGTACCGCAGAAGTTCTAAAGATGTCTTTCCGGGCAGATGACGTCATAGCCCGAATTGGGGGAGACGAATTCGCCTTGCTGCTTCCCGACACTCAAGAAAAGGTAGCCTCCCAGGCTATAGAGCGGGTACAAAAACATCTTAGAAAATTAAACGCCACTGGGAAAGAGCCGCCTTTGAGTCTCGCGATGGGGGTTGCCACTGCCGCGGAAAGCGGCTCCTTGCAGGCCGCATTTAAAAACGCCGATACTTTGATGTATCGCCACAAAGAACAGATAAAAGCTTTAGGGCGCTCGATCTTATGAACAGGCAGGCTACTCACTAAACTTGTGGGTAGATGGGCCTGCCAGAGAATTCCACTTTATTAATCAGATCTGCAGTCGCTTGTCCTGAGCGTACAAACCCCACACCTGGCAATGCTCGACCAATTCTCTTCTAGCTCGCGCAACGATTGAGCTTAATAATCGGGTTTCACCTGCCTCCAGACGAAGCTCGTCTATGGTTATCGCGACACCGAATGAAATCCTGGGGGTCAAGTGAACTTTATCCGGAAACAGCATCTGGGTGACCAATTGGATCACTTCAGCTACCATTTGTGGATCCCGCACCCCCCGCCAGAACCTGATTAAGGGATTCTCGATAAACGCTGGCGCCAGCACACCACTTACAATCGTTATCACGACTTGCGTTTGGGGAACTTTATCTAGCAAGAACTCGAGGCTTGGCGACCAGGTACTGATCGCTTCAGTTGCTCCAGGAAGGGCGGCGGGATCGGGCTCCACTTTGCCGCCCGGAAAAATTAACAGCGCTCCGCCCTCTCGCAGGTGCCGAATGGCCGAGCGTACAACCGCCGCACCCGAATGAGCATCCGGACCGGTAAAAATCAAGTGATTCCTGGCTGCTGGTAAGTTCTTCAGAAATGGAAACCCCCACGCAACAATGCTCAGGTCGTTTCGCGGCAAGCTGGCTCCGATCACCAGGCTATCGTAAGTGCCGGGATGGTTAGATACGACCAACAGCGGTCCGTTAGCCGGCACCTGGTCTAAGCCCAGAGTTTCGACGCCGCTGACGAAGTTGGGTAAAGTCAGGCGCATGGCTTCGCGAAAACCGGAGCGCTCTACATATTGGTCGAAACTGGCAGCAATCTTGGCAAAACGATTTACTGAAGGCCAGGCCATGGGCAGAAGGAGTCTGCGGAGCCATTTCCCAGTGGAGGAGTTCAGATCTTTAAAAATATCATCGAGCAGAGAGCGTCGTAAGAGAGCCACTTTTGCGAGTTGTTTTTCCATAGCGTCTCCAGGAAATCCCCAATTTCATCCCAGGCTTCTCGCTTACTGACTTTCTGCCAGGTTTCAGTCAAGGTGAAATCCTCGTCAGTACTGAACCTTTTCCTAATTTTGGAACTGTCCTAATTATAATTCACACGATCTTTTCTTACCGGATTCCGCTGTGGTTATCCTGGATGAATCGCAATGGGTCTATATAATTGCTGACCACCTGACGCATGATGGATGCCATCATATTTTCCTGTCCACGACCATCTGGTCCGGACCCGCCTCGTAAAGAAGCCAAACCGCTTAAATCTGGCCAATGAGCAGGTCGTTTTTTGAGGAGGTCTGTATAGCAAATATCGAAATGCAAATGCCATCCAGAGGTAGCCCCTGCTGCCAGGCCTATATATCCGATGTTTTGGCCGCGGCGTACTACCTCCCCGGCTCTGACCAGGATCTGATCGTCGACATGACCGTAACGCGAATATACTACCTGGCGTACTGTCTCACCGTTAGGTCGAGTCACCACAGCTTCAGGGTGTTCAATCACGATGATATTCCCCCAAGTACCTGCCCGCCCGGCATAGGTCACCAGCCCTTCGGATATTGCATAGACCGGCTTTCCTTTATCTGCTGAACTGACGCCTGGCAAATTAAGGTCAGCGCCAGTATGGTAGCCATAGTTGTACCAATTCAGGAAAGGATTTATGTCGAACCAATCTCCATCCCAGACAGAGTATTTTCCATACACTGCTCTTCCGGAGGGGAATGGTCTATTACGCTCCTCCGGCGTACCCACCGGTGAATCGTAACGCAATCCATCTCCTGATAAAACTGTGAGAGGCACCCATCGCACGGGTCCGAAAGAAATCTCGGTAGCTGGATTCTCACTGCTAATATCATACTGGCGAACACGTCCGATGCGCGGGTGACGGCTGGGATCCAGGAAAAATTCACCAAGCGGTAGCCAAACATCGAACGAATCGAACATATCGACGATGGCAAGCTCTTCTGTTACTTCTACGCCCTCTACCGTGTATCGAAGGTCATTCGCAACCGAAAAAATAGCCCGGCGTGTCGTGGCATGTTTGCCAGGCACGAAGGTCTCAGCCCGGTATCGCCCAGGAGGCGTTTGTGGCGGGAGAACGTGGTCCATGGAGACCTCCAGGCTGCCATTCGACGGCTTGATATATAGTTTATAGGTCTGACCGGTCGACGGATCCGTGCGGTTAAACGGCTGCCATAAGCCCTGCAATGCTGCCAGCTTGGTAGGGTCTCCGTTATCGAGATACTGAATTGAGAAAAACTGGGGGTCGTCGTTGAGGACATAGATGGTGGCCGGCAATTGTCACACTCCTTATTCGTAGAAGAACGTTACAAGATTCGTTCCATGGAAGGTTAATTTGTGATAACCCAAAAATTCCTACCTATTCAAATCCCTGAAACGCAAATAATTCTGTAAAAATGAAGGAGTGGGAATGCTGAAGATTATTCATTTCTAATACAAGGAAGCCAGGTTTCAATTTGGTACGAATATTGCATCCCTTGACAGTAAGGAAGGAAGATAACTAAAAGCTAAAGGATGGAAGAAAATGCAAGTCCGCCCTTACATCCTGTGGATCTAAGCGGTAGCAAGAGAGAGGATAACGAGTGAAGATGACGAAAGAATTGATTGCCTGCATTCTCCTTATTATCATTATCATCGTCCTGGCAACGGTTTCCTGCATCAATAGCGGTGGGGGAGGAAGCGGCGATAATATCGGGGCATCAGCCAGCGGGATTGGTCAAGGGACCCAAATACAGGCGACGCTTGAGGCGAAAGCTACAGCAACTTTTGGCGCTGAGCAATTCCATATTCAGCTCACAGCTATTGCGAATGGAGATAAGACGGTTTCCAACCCTTAATAAAATTAAAGGATCGGGCAAGCAAAAAAGCCGCCTGCCCGATCTTATGTTAAACCCTTTTATCAGATGGTTATCGGCAAGAAACTTGTAAACTTCCCCCCAGATATCGGCCCTCAAAAGAGATAGTTTATTTAACGATACCCCAGATACGCAGCGTGCCATCCAAGGAACCGGAGGCCAGTACACTCCCCAGGGGCTGGAAGGCCAAACAAGTAACACCTTTCGCATGCCCCGGATATGTAGCTAACAGCTTCCCACCGGCAATATCCCACAAACGTAGGGTAGCATCCCCGCCAGCCGATGCCAGCAACCGTCCATCTGGGCTGAAGACTACTTGCCATACCATTGACTGGAATTTGCCAGTTTGACCCGTGTGACCGGTTAATTTAACTGGCTCTGGGTACTTCTCCTGTCCAGTCCGGTATGCTTTTGCCGGATCCCATAACCGGATAAGGTTATTCAGGTCGCTCGCCGCAAGGACTCGACCATCCGGGCTGAACGCCACGTTATAAAGAGGCGTTTCTGCCTTTAAAGTACCCGCGATCCTTCCAGATTTTATCTCGCGCAGACGGATCATATTCCCATTTACTATCGCCAAAATCTTCCCATCTGGAGCAAAAGCAATCGACGGCACAGCAAATGTTCCGCCGATCACCAATCCTAAGAGCTTGCCGCTGGCTAAGTCCCAGAAACGAGCGACTGCGTCATTGCCGCCGCTGGCCAAAATGCTGCTATCCGGGTTAAAGGCTAGACTGTTGACACCCTTTTTGTGAGCCTGAATAATCAAAGCTGGTTGAGTCTGGCTCGACATCGACCCTGAACGATCTGCCATATCCCAGAGGCGCAAGAATCCGTCCCGGCTGCCTGCCGCCAACCAGCGTCCATCTGGACTAAATACCAGGGCATGAGAAAACGCGCCGGTCCACAGGACTGCCTGCGTTTCCCATCTCTGAGTATCATACAAGTAGATGTTCTCGCCCGCTGAGACCGCCAGGGTTTCCCCACCTGGCGACCAGGCCACTGCCATTACCAGATCCCATGGGCTATACCGAATGATGCCGATTTGGGAGAGATGAGTGGCGTTTTCAGGAATAATCGGAGAAGCAAGCGAAGAGCTTATCTTCTGCGGAGTTGTGAAGGTAACAGGAGGAATAGATGTAGACAAGAAAGAGGCAATGATTGGTGTAGAAAATGGCGTGGGGTTGCTTCCGAGGCTTAAATTCTTCGCATTCGATAGATGCGCGGTTGGCATAAAATCTGCCGCAACTGGTAAAACTGGGTAGACAGCGGTGCAATTTGCTAGCGCCAGGATCACGACAACTATTCGCTTGAGGCTTTTCTCATTCACAATTTTTTCGGAAGCATTATGGTCTTATCCCCCATATGCGAATTTCACCATCGTAGGAGGCCGATACCAGATACTGGCTCGAGGGCGAAAACAGCAAGAAATCAACCCCATGATTATGGCCATCTAATGAGTTAAGCAGTTTACCCGATCCAGCCGACCACAAGCGAACCTGGTTGTCTTGATAACTGCCCCCAGAAGCCAGCAGACGACCATCGGGACTGAACGTCAGGCTTTGAATCACTTCATCCGACTGGATTGTCATCAGGAGCTTGCCGGTTCGCATGTCCCATAAACGAATCGTCCCATCATAATGTCCCGAAGCCAGGATCGAGCTATCCGGCGAAAAAGCAAGCTGGGTGACAGCTCCTGTAAAAGAGGTATGTAATTTATAAAGCGCGTCTGGTTTTTTTTGCTTTCCTTGCGGCTGTGTCATATCCCAAACCAATATGGCGTACCGATCCGGCGTAGTAGCCAGCAACGTGCTGTCGGGTGAGAAAGCCAGGTCCAGGATTGTACCTGTCCCCACCGTCCCGGTAATCGCCCAGGTCAGGCTATTCCAAAAAGCGATGCCGTTCAAATCAGGGTTGGTACTGGTAAAAGCTCCGGCCATAAGCTTCCCATTCGGTAAAAAGGTCAACCCGCTCAAAGCCCGATCAACCCCAAACATAATTCCCAAAGGCTTCCAGTTGGGTCCAGCCCAAAGCTCGAGGCTACTCGCATAACCCTTTTTCACGGAACCCCGGCGGCTTCCAGACACCAACCAATCGCCGTCAGGACTGAAGGCCAGGTCGACGACCCCTTCCGCCCGGGGATAAAGAGCACGTAACACCTGCCGCGTCTGGATGTCATACATGTTTATGCCCGTTCCATTCGAAACCGCCAGAATCGTGCTGTTTGGAACCCAGTCCATGTCGGTGACTGCTATATCCTGCAATTCAGCCAGCCCGGATACCTGGCTGGCATTTTCAAATGTAATCGGCGACAAATCCAAGGGGAACGGAGTGCTAGCTTGCACAAGGAATGGCGGTGTTGGAGATAGGGTTGGAGTCAGGGTTAAAGTGGGCTCTGGGGTCTCACTTGGTAGTGGAGTAAGCGTATCAGCAGCTAAGGCATCTGACTCAACAGTAGGCGGCAGGACGGGAGTAGACGACGGCGCCAGGCTTGTCGATGCAGTAGAGCAAGCTGCCAGATTAATCAGGAGCACTAATTCTAACAAGAAAACGCCAGTCGACCTATGCTTCATCTCGAGAGAACTCTTTAACCTTTAGGACCGTTTCCTTAGAGACGGCTAAAACCAATTGTAGCACAGCCGGTCAGAAAATAAAATTGGCTGAAACCCGCCTAATTCGGAGTATAATGGGCGCGCATAACGAACGAGGGTCAAAATCGATTTGAGGAGATACGCCTTGACAGATCCAAGGATAGAAAACTTGGCGAAGGTCTTGGTAAATTATTCTGTAAAAGTTAAACCTGGGGATTGGGTGCTGGTTTTAGCCAGCGAAATTGGGTTACCTTTAGTAAATGAAGTCCTGCGATACGTGTTACGCGCAGGAGGAAACCCCACTTTATTTCTGGACAACGAGGACTTGCAAGCCACGGTTCTTGCAGAATCGAGTGACGAACAACTGGAGTGGATATCTCCAATCGAAAGAACTTTTTATCATGATGTAGACGTTTTAATCAATTTGAGAGCCGCCCGCAATACCCGTACTTTGACCGGCATTAACCCGCAAAAGCAACGCCGAAGGCAAATAGCTCGCCAGGAGCTCATGCACACTTACATGAAACGTTCAGCCGAAGGTAGCTTACGCTGGACCTTGACGAACTTTCCATGTCATGCATATGCCCAAGATGCAGATATGAGCCTGGAAGATTACGAAGCTTTTGTATTCGCAGCTACTTTTGCTGACCAACCCGACCCTGTAGAGGCATGGCAGAATGTTTACAACGAACAAAAACGTCTAGTGGAATGGCTGAAAGGGAAAAAACAGGTCGTTCTGCACAGTCCAAACTGCGATTTGGCCCTTTCGGTCGCTGGTCGAAAATTCATCAATTGCGCAGGCGAGAAAAATATGCCGGATGGGGAAATATTTACTGGCCCGGTCGAGGATACAGCGAATGGTTGGGTCAGGTTCACCTATCCAGCGATTTCGGATGGCAGAGAAGTGGAAGGTGTTGAACTGGAATTCAAAGACGGCAAAGTAGTAAAAGCCAAAGCCCAGAAAAATGAGGAATACCTGCTCGCCATGTTGGACAGCGATCCGAGGGCTCGTTACCTGGGTGAATTTGCAATTGGTACAAATTACGGTATAAAACGATTTACCAAAAACATTCTTTACGACGAAAAGATCGGCGGCAGCTTCCATATGGCTGTCGGAGCAGGTTATCCTGAAACTGGCAGCCAAAACCAGTCTAGCATCCATTGGGACTTTATCTGTGATATGCGCAATGACAGTGAAATCTTGGTAGACGGCGAACTGTTTTATAAAAATGGCCAGTTCAAAGTTTAATGGAGAAATATAAAACTAATATGGTAGACAAAAAATCAGAGAAAGATGCCGGACCTGCAAACAAGAAAAATTCTGATCGAAACATAGGGGCATCAATCCAACAATTGGGCTTAAATATGTTGATGATTGGCTTGCTGGCCTTACTGGTTTTCCTGGCCTGGCAACGTTTCTTCGTCAAAGCAGACAACGGACTTTTTGCAAACACACCGCAGGCTTCTGCTGACTCCGGCCCAACGGATCAATCCGCCCCAACCGTGAATAGCGAACTCCCCGTTGCTCTTGACCCTCTGGTCGCGACCCCATTCTCACCAGAAGGCGTCTTTCGTAAGACCACACTGCTGACCATCATCCCTTCTCGCCCACGCTCTGAAGTGATCACGTATACCGTACAGACGGGCGATACGTTGTTTAGCATTGCCCAGAACTTCAACCTGAAGCCTGCAACCCTGTTGTGGGGGAACTACGATGTGCTGCAAGATAACGCACAGTTGCTCAAACCGAAGCAGATACTGAATATCCTGCCGGTAGACGGAGTTTACTACCAGTGGAAAGCAGGGGATACCCTGACCAGCGTGGCAGATGCCTTCAAAACGGAACCCAAAGGGATTCTGGAGTTCCCGGGGAATTTTTTTGACTTGACCAAGGTGAACGCGGATGGCAGCGGAATAGAGCCCGGAACCTGGGTGAT
>Ga0209048_10003558_pt1 | contig 15093 bp, 24 predicted proteins | sample FrelakmetCRP12CR_FD_187146 | JGI IMG/M metagenome (GOLD analysis project Ga0209048, IMG submission 187146) | Freshwater lake sediment microbial communities from the University of Notre Dame, USA, for methane emissions studies - CRP12 CR (SPAdes)... | ecosystem: Environmental > Aquatic >... | reverse complement strand
CGACCAAGCACGACTGGAGCCGGTTCGATGCGATGAGCGACGCGCAGCGTCACGCCGCCGCCACGCTTGATTCCGATGCTAAGCCGCTTACGCCCGCCGACTTCAAGCGCATGAAGCGCACGCCGCAGGTCAAGTTGATCCGCCGCGCGCTCGGCCTCACGCAGGAAGAATTCGCCGGACGCTTTCATATCCCCCTCGGTACGCTCCGCGATTGGGAGCAGGGTGCTGCGGTACCCGATCAGTCCGCCCGCGCCTATCTCACTGTGATTGCCCGCGATCCCGAGGCCGTGCGTAAGGCGCTTGCCTCCGCGGAGGTCTCAGATCGCCGCCGCGTTGTCAGTCGCGCCAAACGCAGCTCGTAAAGCATCTCGCGAAGGACGATGCCCATTCGCGAAGTGAGCAGCTCCTCCGCATCCTCGATTACCGTCACGACGGTTGCAGCCGTGAGGCCATAGCGCATGGCGTTGCGGTGCGACTGCAGTTTTCCGTTAGTCGTTTTTGGGCCTGTGCTTTTGATGGCGTTGCGTCGGTTTGCTGAAACCTGTTTTTCCGAAGCCATGATGTGGTTTGCGTATCAATTGGCTTCGTTCGGTAATTTGCTCGCGTACTGATGCTGAGTCATCTGCGACGAATCCGTGGGCGCTTGCTGTTCGGGTGCTCTTGCCAAGATTGGGAATCTCTTCGTCCGGCTCTGTTCCCAAAGTCCTTTGGCAATCTCCAGCGCATTGATATCCAAGTCGTCCCACCAGGCTGTTTCGTTACCCGCTTGATGAAGGCGAGCCGTCAGACGAGTTGCAGTCTCAATTCGCGCCCGACAATGCGGGCAGCGCGCTGAAGGCTCTCGATCGTGGCGCTGCCGTTATCGGGATCAAGCAGCCGATCGACTTGCGCGCGGCTGGTTTTCATGAGTTCAGCCATGCGCTGCTTAGTGATTTTCCTTTTCTTCATTTCACTGGCAAGCTGGTGCGCGATTACTGCCTTGGTAGCAGCTGCGGTGACCGCTTCGCGGATTCCGGCTTCGTTAAGCCAGCTTTCGAAGCTGGACCCTATGTGCGGGTTTTTGCGTGCCATGACTGCACCTCCTTCAATCTCTGTTTCGCCAGCGCCAATTCTTCCGCCAGCGTTTTCTGCGTCTTTTTGATGATGGCATGCAGGGCGATCAGCACGCCGTCGTAAAACCCAAAGAACACCCGCGCTCGGCGCTTACTCGGCAGCGCCGAGCGCACTTCCCACAAGCCGCCGCTTAAGGGCCGACATAGTGGCAATCCCGTCGGCCAGCCGAATTGCACCTTGGCGATGTCGCGGCCGATGATCCGCTTGTCCTCGCGGGCAGTTCGTTCAGCCACTCCCGCACCGGCTCCCGGCCCGCAGCCGATCTCCAGAATGCGAGGGGGATAGGCTTGAGGCTTTCGGGCATTCAAATTGTTATGTACCAAAAAAGATACAAAATTGCAAGAGGCAAATGGGGCCTCAATCTCGCTTTGGTCGTGTTGCGTTGATTTGCTAAAACTTGTTTTTCGGAAGCCATGATGTGGTTTGCGCATCAATTGGGTTCGTTTGGTAATTTGCTCGCGTCCTGACGCGGCGCCGCCTGCGGTGGATTTGTGGGCGCTTGTTGTCGAGATGCTTGGGCCGCGATCGGAAATGCCTTCGTCCGGCTCTGCTCCCAAAGTCCTTTGGCAATCTCTAGCGCGTTGATATCCAAGTCCTCCCACCAAGCCGCTTCATTGCCTGTTTGATGCACTTGTCGATGATGGCCACGACAAAGCGGAACAGTAAATTCATCGCTGACTTTAAGGCCAAGGGCTCTTGGCTGGGCGAAGCGCAGATGATGCGGATCCGCTGGCTGACGCCCACAGACAAGGCATGGCTGGGAGGCAACAAATCTCAGGTGCGCTTTGTCACGAAGACGCTTGGGTTCGGCAATGGTCAGAACGCTCTTATCAATCCGAACCGGGAACAGGTCAGGTGCGGGCGGGACGACAGAGGTATCGGCTGAAGCCTGAACTCCCAGTTTACGTAGATTAGCCCGATCCCGAGTCACGAGGTCCTGTGGGCGACCATAGTAACGGGATGGCCGTGGAATCGGAGTGGTGTCGTCCGGCGCAAGGCTTACTTGATGGCCAGGATCAACTGGCTTTGGCTCAGGGGCTAGAGTTTTCGCAGAGGATACAGTTTTTCCATTTCCATATAGTGCCAGTCCGAACGGCTTTCCGAATGTTGTCAGCGCTCGTTTGGTGGCGTCGGTTTCTGCAGCTTTAAGCGCGATGTCGTGGACCTCGCCTGGCGATGTTCCGCGGCCTTCGCCCGTGCCATGCCCTTCGCGAATGATGATCGCGCCATCGGCGTGCACCGTGATCCGCGCTCTGGCGATGTAGACGGCGACGAATGTGCCGCGGTTTTCACGGGCGAGCACACAGCGGGATTCGACAGTCTCCCGGTTCCAGCCATCGAACCCGAAGATCCGATTGGCTTCCGTGATCGCATACCAGCCTTCAATATACGAGAGCTCGCGACCGTGGGCCTCACGGGTGCGGACATGACGATGATCGAGATTGCGCCGCAGCGCTTGTACCTGTTTTGCTGAGAAGCCCATCACCGTACCCTCACGCTCAGGACCGGTTCCGGGTCAGAGAGCGCAACGCCTTCGATTTCCGCGCCCTTTTTGAGCTCGTAAGCTAATTCCTGGCGATTGAGACGGGGCTCGCGCGGCTCCCAGTAGATCTTCGGGACGGCCGCCTCATCGATCACCATCAGCGCCGGGATGCCTTCGCGGATCGAGGCGGTAAAGTCCGGGGCGTTAAGCTTCTTCAGACCAAGTTCGACCATCACGTCTTTGGCGATCTGCCGGCGTTTGGAAGCTCGGTCCTGCAGTCGTTCAAGGCGACCCTGCATGTCCGAAATCCGGCACTTGAGCCCTATTGCCAGGGCTTCGTCGGCCAGCGCCGAGCGGATGATGGCCGTGACGATTTCATGCAGGTCGGTCAGCCCCTCCACGGTATCGGCGAGGGTTTGCTCGTCGATCTGGGGGTCTTGGGTGCGGATCCGGTCGCGGATGGTGCGGTAGCTGATGGCGGCGAATGTTAGCTGATCCATCGGGTTACTCCTAAAAAGCACTTAAGATAGTGTATTATCAATCAACTATAGCTTCTTGTCAAGTGAGGTCGAATCAAGAACACTCATGTCCAATGCTTCACGCCGCGCAAATTCGGGCAGCTCGGGCGCTTTTGGGTTGGCGCCAAGAGCAGTTGGCTAAAGCTTCTGGCGTAGGAACGGCCACGATCCAACGAATAGAGAAAAGTGCCGGTCCCATAGGGGGATACGTTTCGACTCTGATGCGGATCCAATCAGCCTTCGAACAGGCCGGGATCCGCTTCCTCGACAACGATTCGGGTGGCGGGATCGGCGTAAGGTTAAGCGAGCAGAAAAAGTAGGATGACGCCGCCGGCCAACGAGATCGCCGATCTCGCCGAGAAGGTCGGCGCCGACGTGCAGGAGATCGCGCGCGGGGCGTTCGCTTGCGTAAGCGGTCACAAGGAAAACAACGAAAGTGACCAGAGAATTTCGCCGCTCGGCCATTCTATAGCCAGGTTGATTTTGGTTGATTGTGCGCCAGTGTGTATACATACACACCGATGAAAAACCGGAAGGTCATCGCGGCCCTTGAGGCCGATGGGTACGAAGTGGCTCGAAAGGGCAGTCATGTCCAATTCAAGCACAAGTCAAAGCCGGGCCGTGTCACGGTGCCGCACCCCGAACGCGACATACCTATCGGCACTCTAAAAAGCATCGAGAAGCAATCTGGACTCAAACTGAGGTAAGGCCATGCGTTACTATATTGGTCTGATCCACAAAGACGCTGACAGCGACTATGGTGTGTCATTCCCCGACTTTCCGGGCGTGGCCACCGCTGGCAGGAGCCTAGATGATGCACAGGCTATGGCCGCAGAGGCTCTAGCTCTTCACGTCGATGGATTAGTCGAGGATGGCGAAGCTCTTCCCGAGCCGTCCACCCTAGATGCTGTTATGGAGCTGCCCGATAGCAAGGGCGGCGTTGCTATTCGCGTTGCAGTGAAAACGGAAGCACCCAAATGCATCCGGGTAAATGTAACGCTGCCCGAAGATATTCTGGAACGCATTGATAAATGCGCGACAAGTCGCGGACTGACTCGGTCTGCGTTCCTAACTCGGGCAGCGAAGCGCGAATTAGAGACGGCGTGAGGCCAACCCTGCTTCGCCGGAGCGGCCTCGAAAGCTATTTCCGCATCAAGGCCTCCCTGATTCAGAAGCCTTGAACGCTGCACGCGCACTGATGCAACTTTGTTGAGTCCGGACCCAAACATTCTACCGGGACCACTCAAAACAGACCAGTCAAGCGTCGAGCAACCATCCACAGCCCTTTACTGATGTTCTGCAGTCCTAAAAACAAATTGTACGCCTCCGCTAAAACAATAAAAAATACTGCATGGACTAGGTATTCAGTTGATTGAAATTTTTTGAGCAAATGTTCAAATGAAATCGCTACGTATCTGGTTCTTGCGATGAGAAAGACGAACCCTGGTCCGAGAACTAACGAACCCAGGATATCGCTTGGATAATGAAATCCAACCAGTACCCGCATTATGCCAACGGTCAGCAACGACCACAGCAAAGCGATGCTACCAACAAGGGGCATTTCCATAAAAATTACGGCACATAATGAGAAGTAAAGTGTCGCGGTATCGCTTGGAAATGAGCTCGAGCGATCCCACCCGACAGCGGTCGTTGGCTCAAAAATTTTTAGATGAAGCGTCTCGTCTAAGATTGGACGCGTATGAATGTACACGTGGTATTGCAGAAATACTGAAAGGGAAACCGCTAAGAAAGTAGCAAATAGTCCAGCGGAAATCCGCGCGCGGCGCTTTAGATTGTCGCCATAAAACCACAGCGCGACCAAGGGAAAGAAAATTGGAAATCCCCTCACGAACGCATTTTGTCCGATATTGACGATTATTTTATCCCATAAGCTATCGTCTCCGAAAAATGAGTTTAGAAACAATACCGAATTATGATCAATCTGCTCTAGCATAGCCGTCTAATCCACCGAATGATCCAAAGCCGGAGAGAGATCTGGGATGAACTGGCCCCCTCCACACGGTAGTCCCGCAATCCATATTAGTGAGAAACTCAGCGGTAAGGAATTGGTCATCGATACCTTCGCGATCATTTTGCCGCAAATGTGCGAGCGGTCATCGCCTTCATCGCTCTGCGCCTCTATTAAAGCGAGAGCAACGGTTTGAGCCTTGCTCTCACTTCGTCAAGTACGCCGGCCGGAGCTTTGCGTATAAAACGCGATCCGCGCTGCTCCCATGAGGCGCTACGCAATTGATCGGCTTGCACAACGCCGCTGATCTCGTGGCCGTCCGGTATAGGCACGTGAAAACTCCAATCGCGATCGCGCCGCGTAATAGGGCAGGCGATGCAGCGACCAGTCAATTCATTAAAGACGCGCGCTGATAGGACAAGCGCGGGACGCCGTCCCGCTTGCTCGTTAGCAACCAGTTGCAGGAAATCCAACCAAATTATGTCGCCTGCATCGGGACAATAGGCCGCCACGTCACCATGCCTCATTGCCGCGCCGCGGACCCCAATCGACTTCTTGTGGAACGTTGTCTCGCGTCATTCCGCTAAGCAATTCATCAAGCGTGTAGCGCGATTTGCGTGCCGGCTTGACAATGGGGCGCAACACCAATGTGCCGTTTTCGACTTTTATTTCGGCACGCTTGCCTTCGCTTGCTTTGACGGCATCGGCCACAGCCTTGGGAATCCGCACGGCGAGACTGTTGCCCCATTTGCAAAATTCAACGATCATACTGCCTTCTCCAAAATATTGTAGATACTATGTATATACGTCGGCATTGTCCTGACAAGAGGCAAACGCCTCCTTATTTAGCCGAGGGCCCAAAACTGTCCAAGGATCCAATCAGCCTTCGAGCAGGCCGTGGTCCGCTTCCTCGACAACGATGCGCGCAGCGGAATTGGGGTGAGGCTCGCGGCGCCGAAACCATGACGTATATCTTAGCATTACGTTTGTATTGACATTTGACATTACCTAAATTAGATTGCCGTAATGGAATTGAAGGTTTCGGCGTTTGATTGGGACGACGGCAACCGCGACAAATGTCAAAAGCACGGGCTGTCGATGTCGGATGTCGAACATGTGCTGGTGTCGGCGCGCAATCTTATCGTTCGTGATGTTCAAAACTCGCTTACGGAAGACCGCTATATCGCCATTGGAAAAACCCGCGCGGGGCGATTCAGTTTTGTCGTCTTCACTCTGCGGGTGGCTGAGGATCAGCGGAAATTGCGTCCCATCAGCGCTCGCTTCATGCATAAAAAGGAGATAGCCAAATATGAAAAAGAAATTGCCAGCCTTCAAAACCGATGAAGAAGCCGCCCGCTTTCTCGATCGAAAAGATCTTTCCGACTACATCAACGTTGAGAACATGGTGCCTGCCCATTTCGAATTCGAGCGCAAGACAAAGAACCTTACCATGCGCATTCCGGCTGCATTACTTGAGGCTGTGAAAGCCCACGCGGCTCGTCAGGGTATTCCTTATCAGCGTTTTATCCGCCAAACCCTTGAGCGCGTCATCACGAAGGCGGCCCGTTAAACCGTCGCCGATGATGAATCACGAACAAGAAACCCCGTCTTTTTAGAGCGAGAGCGTATACCAAGTTGAGCGTCCGCCCCCATGCTTGGTCAGATGACCCTTCGCGACCAGTTGCCGAAAATGCTCCTTGAGTGTGTTGCGGCTGACGCCGGTCAGTTTGATGATCTCACCGATACTCGCGCGTCCATATTCACGAGCATGATCCAGGATTTGCACGGAAAGATCTGGCAAGTGTGAAAGCACCAGCTTTTCGCGTTCGATTTTTTTCGCAAGCCGCCGCATCTGCTGCTGCAGGGCGCGAAGAAAAAACAGCAGCCATGGCCCCCAGTTGGGGGCATCCGTGCGGATCGTTCCCTGGGTCTGTCGCAGAGCGAGATAGTATCCTTCCTTGCTTTGTTCGATGACGCTCTCGAGCGAGCTGTAGGGCACATAGAGATAGCCGGCGCGTAACAGGAGCAAGGTCGTGAGAATCCGGCTCAACCTGCCATTGCCGTCCTGAAACGGATGAATTTCGAGAAACACGACGGTGAAAACGCCAATAACGAGCAATGGGTGTAGCTGGCGCTCATCATTCACCTTATTGAACCACGTCACCAGCTCGGTCATCAGACGGGGTGTATCGAAAGGCGTTGCTGTTTCGAAGTCGATGCCGATCTGCTTGCCGTTTTCGTCAAAGGCGGCAACGCTGTTCGGTGAGGTCTTGTATTCGCCCCGATGCCGCGCGTCTTTCTCGCTGTAAACGAGGAGGTCGCGGTGTAGCTGTTTGATGTGGTTCTCGGTGATGGCGATGCCTTGCCACGACCGGAACATCAGCTCCATCACCTCGGCATAGCCCGCTACTTCTTGCTCGTCGCGGCTGGCAAAGGATTTGATCTCACGATTGGCGAGCAGCCGCTCGACCTCACGGTCGGACAGCTTGCTGCCCTCGATACGGGTTGAGGAGCCGATGCTCTCGATCGCCGCCACGCGTCGCAGCGCCGAGAGTCGTTCAGGTGCGAGCGCAGCCATCGCGCGCCACGCGCCTTTGAACTCATCGATCTCGGCGATCAGTGCCAGGATCTCCGGCGTGATCAGTAGGGTGTCGGTTCTGATTGTTCGTTCTTGCACACCTAAATATACACCCATTTACACCCAAAAAGGCAAGCCAAATCTCCACCCATTTACACCCAATCGGCCGCGTCACTCAGCCTACGTCGGCCGGCGCATTGTTCAACTGGTGGCGCCGCAACTCCCGCCGGGAGAGAACGCGCTTGGCGATGGCATAGTAACGATCCGGCTGTCCGCGCCGATAGCTCCTCCAGCTTGCCTCGTCATCGGTCTCCGGTCCGGCCGCGATCATCGCTCCGGTGGCTACGTCCCGCACAGCCGGCGTGATCAGGCGCCGCACCTCCATCTCGATCTCGACGATGGGGCTCTTGCGATCATACGGCTTTAGCTGGAGCTTGCGCGTTTCGCGGAAGGAGCGATAGACCGGCTCCGGCAACGGCGCCAGCTTCACCTCGTACCAGAGGCCGCCGATTAGGCGCAGCCCGCGATCTTCGGCCAAGTCGATACGCTCGATCGGCGCGGGCAACCGATGGCGCATGGCGCGCTGGCGGGCCTTCATTTCCGGCAACAGGTCGGTACGACATAGAAGGCCAGTCATCGGATTAACATAGAGCGGTTGCCACCAGAGCCCCCCGCACATGGAAGTGCGCCAGTCGTGAATGTGCCGACGGGGCGTTATCGCAACAAAATCACGCAGATGATCCCGCACATGTTGCTGAACGGTGTTGTCCACGCGCAGGCGCATCGCGATCTCGGCATAGACCTTGTTCCAAGGCCTGCCAACCTGGCGCTCCAGGTAGCGCCGGAGCGGCGCCAGGTTCTCGTTCAGTTGCTTGCGATCGCCGCGCAGCGATTGCGCGCGGCGCAGACCCTCATGCGTGGGCAAATCTTCCAAGGCTCGCCGACGCCCCTTATGACTCTTGAAGGCCGGGATGCGCGGACGTTCGACGATCACGCGCGCCATATCATCACGCATGGCTAAACTCCTTGGATCGGGGACAACAAACGCAACCCGCCCGCGTGATCACGATGATCAGCGGGAGAAACAGGCCAGCACTGTGGGTGGGTCGTCGGCTTGTTAAGGCAACGTCTTATGCCAGCGGTCGCCCGGAAGAGTCAATGATCGGAGCGCGCAAACCAAGGGGGCCTTAATCCTAACGCTTCAGAGCGTAAGGACCCCGCCAGCGCTCGGCAGGAAAGATGGGAAAGCGAGAGCTGAGGCCATATCAGCCAAGCGGCGCAAGGAAATCGCACGCAAGGCTGCCAAGGGCCGCTGGCGATAATAGCCCTCAGGCGGGCTGTCTGCGCCGCAGAACAAATGCTTGCTGACAAGCAGCGCGCTGAGAATCACACGTTGTTGCTTGCGTTTGCTCTGGCCGATAAATGTGAATCAATAAAATAGATCACCACAACGGCCATGCTCACGTCCATGGCGCCCAACTCACTTTAGGCTTTGGCTTGCGTGGGGTCCGCGATCGCTCGAAAATCCTCACCCACTCGCTCAAATGCGGATGCCGCGCTGCCCACGCCAGCATGGCACAGGATATGCCGAGATCATCGTGCCGCCCATTCACACATTTGTAGATGCATCCAGTATCTCCATCTTCGACTTCGAGCTCAGCCAGTTGCTGATAAGCCAGGCGGCTCATCGCATTATCGACCGTTCGCATTTCACCGCGCTCCAATTCGGCAAGATATTTCTGAATCAAAGTAGTGCGACCGATGGAATAGACCCATATGACCCCGCCCGGCACTTGCCGGCGCTCAAAGGTCATTCCATCGCCATGGCGAGTAATATGAATGCCAACGAACCTCGGGCCGAACGTGTGCGACAGCACCTCGGCATAGCTTGCATCATTGCTCAGATCGGCGACGATCAGCGCATTGGAATAATAACGACGATCCACGACGGCCAGCGCGTTGGCGCGCTCCGATCCACACAGACCTTGGGGCAGTTCCTCAAGATGCTGTATGCCAAAGAGCGTAGGCTGGAAATAACTGAGCCCGCCGACAACGGCGGTAGAGCGGTCGCGGCTGCGCGCCACATCGTGGGCAATGATGGTCGGTCTCATGGCTGGCCATGTGCTGGGGTCATCGCGATTGAATGTCATTGGATTAATCCTCCTCTCAGACGCTCGAACGGATTTTCAGCAGGTTTTGGAGGCTCCGGCTCGAGGGGGCAAAATGCCGGGCCCGGCGGCACCATCGGGCTGTGCGAACGCGTTATTTTTTCAAACAAAGCCCAGGTGAACGGACTTGTGCCTGCGCCGGTCGGAATGCCGAGATATTCGCGTTTGAAGACGGTCTCACCGAGAGCATGTCGCTCTTGCTCAAGAAATGCCGGGTCGAAGTGGTTCACATCGGCTGTCGCGCGCAGCCGAATCCACGATGGATCGTCACTCGACCACGCGGTCCAGAACGGATCGGCCAGGCTCCACGCTGTGGAGAGCATGGCGAGGCGTGCGTGTGGTCTGCGCGCGCGCATCGGGCGCAAAGCGGCAATGAGGTCGGTGGACAGACGCGCTGCTTCATCGGCCACGATCCAGGCATCCACCGTGAGCCCGCGCACGGAATCATCACTGCCCGGCAGCGCCAGCACGCGCGCACCATTGGCAAGCTCCAGCCCGTAAACATTGTCACTGGTGAGCTTGGCGCCGGCCTTTAAGACTATCTCGCGCACGCGCCGGACCGCTTCGGCGCTTTGGCGTTGGGCGGGGCAGGCGACCACGGACAGAGAGTCAGGCATAAACACGGCCGCATTTGCCATCGCCCACGCGGCCGCGGTGGTTTTGCCACTCTGGCGCGCCGTCAATGCCAGAATGGATGCGCCGCGCGGCGCCCGCAGCAGTTCCTCCTGCCAGGGGGCCGGTTCGACAGCGAGCACGTCACGCACCCAGCGGGCAGGGTCGAGCCGATAGGCCATTTCACGCAGACTGTTCATCATCAATCTCCATAAGAGCTTGTGCGATCCGCGCTTTGAGTTCCGGCTCATGGTCAAAGCGCTTGATGATGCGTTCGGCGAGCTGCGTTAGATCGACATTGACATTCGTTTGCACGGCCACATTGACCTGTGCGCCGGCTGTATGCCCGGCCAGTCGCGCTAGGCTATCCAGCGTCTGGCGCAGCGAATTGAGTCCTGAGACGGCAACCGCGAGCGATCCTTGTTGCTCGGCCTGCGCTACGATCTGATCGATGCGGGTCCGCAGCTCGAAATAGGCGCCGCTCAATGTCTCTTTCGACGGCAGGAGTGCTACTGCGGCACTTCCGCGGGCGGCGTCTTTCATGATGGCGTTGGATGAGCCGAGCTTGAGGCAATTCAGCCGATGGCGATGCAAGCTCGACGCGTTCAGCTCATAGTCGCGCGCCACCTGCGCCGACGGCTCGCCGGCGGCGAGGCGGCGGTCGATCTCGGGCCGCTTGAGATGCTGGCATGTGTGACAAGGTCTACTCATGCCCGCAATAAAAGCACGCCCGGGTTAATCAAGCGTTTATCTTAATGAAGAGTTAAAGAATTTGTGCATGTCGGAGATTCGCGACCAAACATTTCGTTATCGAAAAATTCCGTTATTTTCGGCCGGTTTGCTACCTGCCGATCGATTGGCCGCGTCAGTCCATCACCCCATGGGGATGAGGAATCCCCCATAAAATCGGGGGTAGAGGGTGCCAACTGAAGCAGCGGGCCGGCCACTCAAGTCGATTTTGGTCAATCTCGGGCGAGGTTTTGCGCAGGCCAAGCAGTACCCGAAAAATTCCGGATCAACGGGCCGGGATCCGCGTTCTCGACAATGATCCTGGCGGCCGGATCGCCGAGGCTATTTAAGCAATTAAACCAATAATTTTAATGGTTTACCAAAAATCAGATTGCTCGTTTGGGGAGATTGTCGGCATCTGCGCCAGCAATTTGGGGTGCAGCAACGATGCCGCCGTCTCAGTCAGCGTCGAAAAAAAACAAGCTGACCAAGATCATTGATCAATGGCCAGCAGCACTTGTTGGATTCGGGGTCGCGCTGACGATCGCCTGGGTGGCCGTGTTGATCGGGCTGCTATTGTACCTGTTGGCGTGAGCCAGTGAACGTTATGTCATGCGGTCCGCATTGAGGCTCGACGCCTCCTCAGCGCCATCGGCTTGCCAAAGCAGCCAGGCGACGGCCAGGATCGATGGCGTAAGAGTGACAATAACCCCAAGCAGAAATAGCTGCATGCTTGCCCCCGACTGCAGACAATTTCCTCAAATTTTTTTTTCTTGATTTGCTTGTGACCTTAGTCTGATTCGACTCGCGCCGCGATCAAATACTTGTGTCAAGGGATACTATTTTCGCATGGGTCGCAAAAGCCAGCGGCATGGGTGGCAATCGTGATCAAGGCGGTTGCCAGCCCAGCAGAACCGGCGCCTGGGGCTCCGCCCGTTCGCAGGTGAACGCAGTGACTGCCGACGGACGCTAAATGCCCGCGCTGGGATTGCCGATAGTCAACTTTACTCTTGCGAATAGCCAAGCCATGCCAATCCCGATACAGGCCGCCAATGCATCGATGACGAAATCGATCAACCGTGCATGGCGCCCGGGAACCCAAAATTGGACGATTTCAAGGGACCCGGCGACGACCACGAGAGCGATCGATTGCAACAAGTACCGACGTGGATATCCCATCCCAAAGGCGAAGCCAGTCGCCAGAAAGATCGTGAAATGCTCCACGGTGTGCGGCAAATCCGTCACCGGCCGAAACAATGGTGGAACCAGCGACAATAGCGAGACCGCCACGATCAAGAGCCATGCTGTGATCTGAAAAATTTTGGTCATCGAATGTTGGCAAGCCATTTTTCTTTAAAGCGCGGTGGGTGCACCATTATAAAGAAGGGGGAAAGTCGTCGTAGGGATATCGTGCAATATGTGCTAAGGTATTTTTATCATGAAATATTCGGCGTTTGCAGGGGTTGCGATAGCTATTTTGTTGGCAATTTCGCCGGCAGCAGGCTTTTCACAAGATGATGGAGTTCTGCTTTCGCGAGCTGATTACGTCTATTTAACCACACAAGGCGTCCAGGCAAACAGTCCGGTGCTGCAAAAGATGAGCCCGAAGGAACTTCGCCAGCTTCACTGGATAATCAACGACGAAAAAACTCAGAACAATCCAGAGTCGAGAACCGATGCCGTAAGGGCCGCACTGGCCGAATTTGAGGGCCACCAACTGTGGGAAAAAACAAATTCCGGTCATCTCTGGGACGAACAAAAACGCCAAGTTCCCGCAAGCGCCATTCCCAACTAAAGTGGCCCGATTTCGGCCGGCAACCGATAACAGATTGCCTTCAGATCAAGATCGCTCAATTTCCCATCTTGCCGTCTTTGGCGATGCACTCTTGGAAGTAGTCTCGTTGCGCCTTCTCGACGCCAGTCGATTTAGTTCCCGCCAATTGGGTCGGATGAGCCTTGATGGCCATTGCCCGACATTTTTTCGCCAGCTCGGCGCTGATAGCCGAGGCCGGCTGGGCCGTTGGCAGATACGCCGTCAGAGCGAGAACGATCAACATACTGAAGTTCTTCGCCAACTTTGCCATGGGGACTTTTTCCATTGTTTCGAGAGCTTGCCCGTCTTGATATGAGCAAATTCGGTCAGCAGCTAACCGAATTTGGAACGGTAAACCAGCCTACGATAACGGTAAAGCACCCTACGTCTTGACGCCCGCGCCACCGCTGGCTTCCTTGCCCAGTACGGCTGCCAGACACGGAACAAACCCGTCGATCAACGCTGGCGCATCATGGCCATCGGATTGCCCCAATGGGCCCACAGATTTTGATCAATGGGACTTGGTATAATGTCTTAGCTATTGCTCGTTGCAATTGATTAACGTTCGTCGACTAGATTTGACGACCGGAATACGGCGGGAATAATAATGAGGGGAGAGGGGGCTTGCGATCTTCCATGCGACGACCGACAGACCGGATTTTGCCGTTCTTGAAGCCAACCCTTGCTTTGTTCGGAGCCCTGATTGTTGCTGCACCCGGTTGCGCAGTGGCTCAAGAGACGCCGGGCAAACCAGATGCGAGCGCGCGCGGCGTAAAACACGTCCTTTACCTCGCCATTAAATCGGATCCCGACTCGCGGTTGCTGCAACAGAGCTCCGGTGAACCGCAGACGGCGACGCTTACTGTCAAAACCCGAATCTCCGCCCATTCGCGGGAGGCCAATTTCTCTGGCGATGTGCCCACGACGGTGGCCGATTTTGATCCGATCAAAGGTTCGCGCGAGCGGGAAGTTTGGCAAGACGCCAAATGCCACCACGAGCGTGGCTTTCCGAAAATGACTGTCATTAACATCGATGGGTCGATAACAAACAGGCAAAAGACCCTTCCGATTGCTGCGCGTTACCGCTGGATTGGCCTGTTGTTGCCTGGCGATGAGGTCATGCCCAGCAAACGAGTAGCCACCGGCACCGATGACGTCGGTTCATTCATCGCAACACGCACTGAAACCAAGCAGAGTCGTCTGTTTGTGGATATGAAACTGTATATTTTGCCGTGTGATCTACCATCGGCGCAAACGAAGCGAGAGGTGGGAGATCAAACCGCTAGCATCAGGGCGCGCAACGGCGCAGCGCCCTAATATTCTGGCTTGGCCCGCCCGCTACGCCACCGCTGCCGCGATCTCGCTGATCTCTACTTCCGGCAACAGGCGCTTTACGTCTTCCGGGCGGCACAGTTCAGTGCCGGGCATGAGCACGGCCGCGCAGCCTGACGCGACCGCGACCCGGAACGCCTCTTGCAGCGGCTTGCCGCTAGCCAGCGCCGCAACCATGCCGCCGACAAAGCTGTCGCCGGCGCCGACCGCGCTCACCACTTCGACGGCCATCGGCTGCGCGCGCCAGGCTTTGGTCGCCGTCACCAGCAGCGCGCCTTGCTCGCCGAGCGAGAGCGCGACCGCTTCCGTACGGCCATCGGCCACGAGCTTGCGGCAGGCGGCGATGCGCTCGGCTTCGCTGTCGAGTGTCGCGCCGCTAAGTTCAATCAGCTCGGCCAGGTTCGGCTTGATCAGCGTGACGCCTTCCTTGAGTGCTACCGCGAACGCCGGGCCCGAGCTGTCGATCACGGTCTTGGCGCCCAGCGTCTTGGCGTGCCGCACCACGCGCGCGAAGAAATCGTCCGGCACGCCGGGCGGCGCGCTGCCGCTGGCGACGACGAATTTCGGCTTGTTCGGCAGCGATGTCAGCTGGTCGAGACAGGCTTCCCATTCGGCGCGATGCAGGGCTGAGCCCGGCAGCACGAAGCGGTACTGCAGGCCGCTCTCTTTTTCATAGGCCGTGAAATTCTCTCGCGTCTCGACATGCGACGGCGTGGTCAGGCTGGCCATGCCTTCGCGCTCCATCAGCCGCTGCAGCAATTTTCCGATGGCGCCGCCG
>Ga0209048_10003557_pt1 | contig 15099 bp, 17 predicted proteins | sample FrelakmetCRP12CR_FD_187146 | JGI IMG/M metagenome (GOLD analysis project Ga0209048, IMG submission 187146) | Freshwater lake sediment microbial communities from the University of Notre Dame, USA, for methane emissions studies - CRP12 CR (SPAdes)... | ecosystem: Environmental > Aquatic >... | reverse complement strand
CACCGCCGGCATCAAGAGGAGCTTCTTTGGGAGGTCCCTGATTCGCCCACTCGCTCGTTACACGGGCAAGATCATCTGCGCGGGCGCGCACTTCGGCCAGGGCCTGGTCGGCGCGCAAGCGAGCCTGTTCCAATGCCGCTTCGGCGCGGGCGCGGGCATCCTGCCCATATTCTACGGCCCTGTCCTTCAGCTCGATGCTTTTATCATAGATCATGGTGCGGGTCTCCGCACCGGATTGAGGGGCCAGCAAAAGGGCCGCTGCCGCGCCCACCAGTCCGCCGATGGCCATACCGGCTAGAAAGCCTCCAATTTCACTGCTGTCTGTCATAATTCACACTCCTTTGGATGGTTACGATTTAGGTGGTTTCCTGGACAGGCCCAGCAACGCGAAAAGCTGTGAGAGACCCGCCAGGTACTCATTAAGCTTAATAACCGGCTCCGTAAGATTTTCACTCAGGAACAGGGTCGTGCCGCGAAGGTTGCTGATCGTGACGTTCATTGAAACCAGAATTGGTCCGATCTCGTTTTGAAGCAAGTTGAGCAGCCTCGCCAGTTGGACCATCAAAACAACCATGACCAGCAGAGTTACCAGGGACATGAGCGCCATAAAAATGATGAAGATATCGCGTATATAGGCGACCTTCATAGGCGGTTGATTGAACAGCCAGATCGCGCCGGCAAAGAAAAGGATGACTAAAATTGCAAATGCGATGCCGACAATGATCAGCCCTCTTTTTGCTTCCGGGCTTAACTGCTCTGTGCCATCCAGATGCTCATCTATCCTGCCGATTTCGGTCAGAATAGGAGTCTCTTCCGGCGGGATAACCTTGGGAGGGGGCGGCTGGGGTGGTTTGTTTGGATTATCCATAGCTTAATAATTATACCCTCAATCGATTAGTGTCGCCAGGATTACCGCTTCATCGGGCGAGATCAAAATTTCGGTGGCTAATAAACGCGAGTCGTTCAACCAAAACTCCCTGACCGGATCTGGCTGAGAGCGCATCTCGAGCGGCACACGGTCCTCAGGGGTTAAGCCGTCCAGGACTAACAAGCCCCCAGTCCGCAAAGCATGTACGAACACTTCCGGCTCGGGCCGACTTTCGCTGGATTGACCGGCGTACAGCAATCCGAATCGCCAGTTGCGCAGGAAGTCCGTATAACTCCCGTGGATCACGCGCACATTGAGCAGCGGGTCGAATAGCGCGCGGGCAGCGGCGGCTCGCAATGGATTCTCTTCGACTGTAAAGAATGAAGTCCCTGGAGACAGCGCGCTGACGATCCAGGCAGCCGAAATCCCACAGCCGGTGCCAATCTCTCCAATCACGCCGCTTTGCAGCTGGCTGGCCAACAATTGTAATAGACGGCCCGATTCCACACTGCAGGGGCAGGTGTAATTCATTTGTTCGGCTAGCTTCATCGCACGCGTTACTAAGGGAGGGATATATGTTTTCAGGCGGTACATACTCAGCCTATTCCTCCTTCTGACTTATGCGATCGATTTCAGCAACGATCCGGGCCAGCTCCGCCACCATCATAGAACTATCCCGCTTCTGGAAAATCTGTACCAGGGAATGATAATACCACAAGGCGCCTTCTTTGCCGCCATTGAATCGCTTCCAGGTCTCATCACCAAATCGCTGGAGGTCGATCAGGATCGAGCGAGCGTTATGCAATTTATCGGCCAAAGAAACTCGCTGGACTTCGACTGAGGCGGTTTGGAGGTGCTCAAGGTAAGCCTGCTTGCGCTCGCGCCAGGGCGGCTTTGGGTAATCATAGGTATCGGTACAGCCATCGACAATATCAGCCACCCGGTCGCCGAATCGCTGCCGGATCTGCGCCAATATTGCCACTCCCCCTTGATCCTCTGGAGCATCATGCAATAAGGCCGCGATCGCCTGGTCCTCGTCTCCACCATCCTCAAGTACCAGGGCGGTTACAGCCAGCAGGTGGGCAAAGTAAGGAATATCTGTACCCTTACGCACCTGGTCGCGATGCAGCTCGTTTGCATACTGCAAAGCCTGTTCGAATCGATTGTTTAAGCGCGGAACAGTCATATTTAGATTTATGCGGGGCTTGCTTCAGCCAGGATCTCCTCAATCTGCTCCGCTACCCGGCCATTTTCCGGGTAATCCGAACGATTCAGCATCAACTGGTTCGCTATCCGGCGTAACAGCCCCGGATTTATCATCGCCAGCTCTTCAGTGGTCTTGTGCCAAAGCTTACGCAGATCAGGATTGGGATGGGTAGCAGCCAGGACGGCAATTTGAGCCGGAGACGACATACTCAGGTTCCAGTTGCTGACATTTATATCCAGCTCACGACCGGTATTCGACCAATAATATGAAAGCATCGGGTTAATCAAGCCGCGCATCCGGCCCCACAATGGATCATCCTCCTGAACCAGGGAGAAGAATGCCAGGTAATAAGGACGGGCCGCGGTGTAATCTCTATTCACCTGCGATAATTTCCCTGCGATCGCGGAAGCATAAGAGGCCATATACCAGCGCAGGTCTTCGAATGACGCACCAGGCTCGCCTTTTTCCACTGCATCCCATTGAACGCGGCACGCCAGCAGGTACGTGCTGCTGGAAGCAGCAAAGTCCTGCGAGCGCTGTACCATGGCTTTCTTGGACAGAGTACGGGCGCTCTCCGAACCAGGCGGAATACCTTCGGGTATCTGCAGACGCTCGATGTCCCGAAACAGGATGCGAAGGACCGGCTCATCGGCAAAAGGCACGCTGCTGCCATGCCCCGGCAGGATGTAACGTTTGTTATGAAAATTGATCAGGCCGCGCTCGATCAAATCATCCAGAATGGATTGGATATATTCCGTCTGGTTGCGATCGTTCAAGAGCAAATAAGCCATCTCTCCCAAATCGACCTCGATCCCGGAACGAATTGCCGCGTAGACGAAATCCGATTCAGCCCTTTGGACGAATACCGCTTCGCTATCTACAGCCGGGGCAAGGCGAAATGGGACAAAAGGAGAAAATTGCTGGTCAAAAAAATCAAAAGCTCCCTGGCGGAAGGCGAGCTGCATAATTTCACGCAAAGTGACCTTATCCCGCATCAGCCCCTGGGCTTCGTAGCGTTCCTCCAACAAGATGAGCAGCTCATCCATGGTATGGTCTCCAGAATGGTCGATCTGCTCCCTGTAGATATCCCTTAAGACATCACGGCGAGTTGCGAAATCGACGCTGTCTATCTTCAACCGTACCAGCACCTGCCGGTATTGGCTAAGAAGGGTCGGCTGTGCAATCGCCTGCAGTTCATCTTTTGGCGCAGCGGTTGTATCTGGCTGGGTTTCCATCTCCGGGAGAAAATCCGGGTAATCAGCCGCGATATAGTCGGGAGGAGCTACATAAAGCTGCAATTGCTTCATAAAAAGCTTGGCTAAATCGGGGAAATCTTCCAGCCAGTTTTTAAACTGGGCATAGCCGAAGTTAGCTTCATTAAAAGCCGGGTTCATCAGCAGCATGGTTTGTTTGAGCCGAGTTGCCAAAACTGGCAAATCGCCGCGTTGGCCATGAGCATGCAGGGCTTTGGTCAATAGGGCGCGCGCCTCTTCGATTTCCACACAAGATTGGTCGCTGACATCGGCTGGCTCCCCCAAGGCCGTTTCCAGGTAAATAAATTCATCGCAAGATTTGACGAGCAAGTCATGCGTGATGCTGCGAGGCCCGATCCCAAGGGTATATTTGCCGTATTCCCTAAGTTTAGCGACTAAAGGACTGAAGTCGCTATCCCCGGATACAATGACAAAGGTTTGAATTTGGAGGCGAGTCATGGCAACTTCAAAAGCATCGACCACCAGGCGGATATCTGCCCGGTTCTTACCTGAGCGCACCGAATAGATCTGGATCAAGTCAATGGAATTGCTCATCATGGCATCGCGGTATCGTGAAAAACGCGACCAATCGGCATAGGCTCGTTTTACAACTGCTGGGCCTCGACTTTGCAGGTATTCCATTAGCGTAGTGATCTCAAAATCAAAAAACTCGCGTTCCGCCCATAAGGCTACGTTTTCAAAGTCAATAAATATCGCCAGTTGCTCACTCATTTGTGACTCCTTTAATTATTTTACTCGATCAGCCCCCTGATCGGAACATTTTTTTTTGCAGAAGTAATGATACCCCAATTTTCCCAATTATGGGCAGCGGCACGAAACTTATTAAGTGACAGCTAACCAAGAATTAAGTATCTTATTAAGTGTCAAAGATTCCAAAGCTGCCTTGCCTGGCGGAGCATGATTTGCCAGGCGTGGCTCTCTGCGTAAGGAGAAGGACCGATAGGGTCTTGCCAGTCCTGCTTGAGGAGCACAGCCACAACCGCTTGAGCGCAGGCGGCGTTTGCTTTGAAGTCATAACCGCCTTCCAGAAAAAGGGCGATTTTTCCGGCGCAATGCGCTTCAGCCCAACCAGCCAGGTCAGCGATCAGCTCGCCGCAGCCTCGCGCGGTAAGCTGCAGGTTTCCCATTGGATCGCGCCAATGGGCATCAAAACCAACGCTGACCAGGATTATTTGTGGAGAAAACCGGCCCAGCAAGGGCAGTATTAGATCCTTCATTACGGTGTGAAAGCCTTCATCGCCTGTAGTGGGAGGGAGGGGAAAATTGGCATTGCTGCCCACCCCTGGCCCAGCCCCAATATCTTCCAAGGCTCCCGTGCCGGGGTAATGAGGGGATTGGTGGGTAGAAATATAAAGCACCTCCTGGCGAAGCCAAAAAATATCCTGGGTGCCATTTCCATGGTGGAGGTCGAGGTCCACGATCGCCAGACGTTGGACGCTCGGGTATCCTGCCATCGATCCACTCAGCAAATCCTCGGCTGCGATCGCAATGTTATTGAGCAAGCAAAAGCCCATGCCGCGGCGAGCCATCGCATGGTGACCTGGAGGACGGGTGAGGGCGAAACCGCACTGGCTTTTCCCTTGCCAGACAGCGCGCGCGACTGCCGCGCCGCCGCCCGCTGCGTTCAGCGCCAGGCTCCAAGAGGAGGGCGTCGTATAAGTGTCGAGGTCCAGGTGCGCTCCATGCTGGCAGGCCGCCTGGAGCGTTTCCAAATAAGCGGGAGTATGCACCGTGCTTAGAAGCTCGGAGGGCAAGCTAACCGGTTCCAGGTGGGGAAATGCCTCCCACCAACTCGCTTCGATGAGCGCCTGGCGAATACCTTCAACGCGTTGAGGCGATTCTGGATGGCCAGGCTCGAAATGAGCTTCATGACCTTGCGGGTAAAAAAAGACGATTTCATCCATTCTGTTTTCCCTTCCAAACAACGAGTACGGTATACTCAATAGGAATTTTCTGAGAAAGGAATGCGCGATGACTGAATTATTGTACCAAACTGACAGCTACCTGCAAGCCTTTGACGCTCTAGTGACGGCTCTGGATGAGGAAAAGCGGGGGATTGTTTTGGACCGTACAGCTTTCTACCCTGCTGGAGGCGGCCAGCCCAGCGATATGGGTACGTTGGTAAAAGGCAATTTGACTTATCCGGTCAGGCAGGTAAAGAAAGCCGGGGACCAGGTGTTCCACTTTGTAGAAGGGGACGCCGCATTGCCCGTCATCGGTGAAACCCTCCACGGTCAGCTCGATTGGGAGCGGCGTTACCAGCTAATGCGCACTCATACCGCCATGCACATCCTCTGTGGGGTGATCTTCCGGGATTTTGGCGCATCTGTGACCGGCGGAGATATGGACCCGCTAAAAGGGCGGATGGACTTTGAATTCGAGACGATGCATGGAGACCTGGTCAAGCAGATCGAGATAGCTATAAACCAGGAAATCGCCAGCGCCCGCCCCTTACGGGTAGAGATCCTGCCGAGGGAGCAAGCTTTTCAAATCCCCGATCTCATCCGCACCAAGATCAACCTGCTGCCCGAGGGGATTCAAAAAGTGCGCGTGGTGGAGATCGTTGGACTGGATCTTCAGGCAGACGGCGGCACACATGTGAAAAATACTTCTGAAGTGAAACACATACGGGTCGCAGATTACAAGAGTAAAGGGAAGATCAACAAGCGAATTTACGTCGAGATTGACGATGGCGAGTGACGAAGCTGGAGTTGTCATCATCGGAGCAGGCATCGGAGGCGCCAGCGCGGCGTACTTTCTGACGGTCAAACATGGCGTGCGGGATGTGCTGCTCATTGATAATAACCCGCCGCTTAGCCTGACCAGCGATCATTCTACCGAATGTTATCGCAACTGGTGGCCCGGCCCCGGAAATGCCATGGTCTCGCTGATGAACCGCAGCATAGACTTGCTGGAAGACCTGGCTCGAGAAAGTGGGAATGTTTTCAACCTGAACCGGCGCGGCTACCTGTACTGCACCGCTGACCCAGGAAAGGTCGGCGAAATTCGCAGGGCAGCCGAGGAAATTTCAAATTTAGGCGCGGGCAGCTTGCGCATTCATGAGGCGGGGAACGCCTCACCAGCTTATATTCCTTGTTCGCCGGAAGGTTTCAGCGGCTGCCTGGGAGGAGCCGACCTGATCCTCGACCCGCGGCTGATGCGGAAGCATTTTCCCTATCTTTCCGAATCGGTGGCAGCCGCGCTGCATGTACGCCGGGCAGGATGGCTCAGCGCCCAACAGCTTGGGATGTACCTGCTGGAGCAGGCGCGCAAAGCTGGCGCCCACCTGCTACAAGGGAAAGTCGTTGGGATTGACACAAAAAACGGGCGTGTAGAAGCCATCCGATTAGAGGATGGCAGTAGGGTGAAAACCGCGAAGGTGGTCATCGCGGCTGGCCCGTTCCTGAAAGAGGCCGGCCAGATGCTGGGTGTGGAGCTTCCAGTATTTAATGAGCTGCACCTCAAAGTCGCGATGAAGGACCCTTGCGGGGTGCTCGAACGTGGCGCTCCACTCATCATCGAGACGGACGCCCAAACTTTGAGCTGGTCTGCAGAAGAGCAAGAGCTATTAGCCGAAGACCAGGAACTGCGCTTCTTGCTGGAAGAATTACCCTCCGGCGTGCACACTCGCCCCGAGGGCGTTGCAGAGAGCCAGATGATGCTGGCGTTGTGGGAATATGATATCCAGCCAACGGAGCCGGTCTGGCCAATCCCCGAAGACCCTCAATACCCGGAAATAACGCTGCGTGGGCTCGTGAAAATGATCCCAGGAATGCAGGCATACGTGCAAAAACCTCCTCGCCCTCGGATCGATGGCGGTTATTACACCAAGACAAGGGAGAACCGGCCTTTAATCGGTAAAATCCCTGTGGAGGGAGCTTATTGTATGGGTGCATTATCAGGATTTGGAATCATGGCTGCATGTGCAGCCGGAGAGCTGCTGGCCAACCATGTAACGGATAGCATTCTGCCTCCGTACGCACCAGCTTTCAGCTTCTCACGCTACTCGAACCCTGATTACCTGAGGCTTCTGGACAATTGGGAAGAATCTGGTCAATTATAAGTTTTGCTGACAAGAATCAAAACACAGGTTAAAATACAATTAGACAACACAGTTTGAACCTCCCCCATTCGTGAAAATTCTGAAATGTTCATGGAGGAATCACAATGGACGCATTGATCTACCGCGATTTGGGCGGGACAGCCGAAAACCTGGCCGGCCGGATTGACCGTCAAGGCAAGGTATATGGGCTCATTCAAGGCGAAGACAAATATTGTGGTTGGATCGATTACGAGGAAGGGGATATTTACAATTCGGACAATGAAGTTCTGGGGTGGATCGAAGCAGAGGGAGAGATCATTTGCAGTACAAAAGATGGAGAAGAAGCAGTTGGTTACGTTGATGTAGATGGCGAGGTCTTTGCCTTTAAGGATGAGATAGAGATTCATCTAGGTCGAGTAGCCGACATGCAAGACTCCGCTGAAGCAGCCGCGGCAATGCTTTTGCTTTTAGAGAGGGTGTGAGACATGAAAATCCGTCGCCTTTTTCCGCTCTTTATCATCCTGTTTCTTCTATCCGCGATTGGCCTCCCCGTAAAGGCAGAAGCGCCGGTTCAAAATCCTTCACAGCATAGCAGCGCTGCTCTTGCGTCGCAGCGGTTGGTGGTATTTGAAGCGTTTTTATTAGGCACCTGATATAACTCCCAGACCGCCGGTCCGGTGATCGATCAGCTTGCCACTGAATACGCCAGCCAATCCGTCGTTTTCCTGGAATATGGAGTAAATCCCCCCATATCTTCTCGATTCAGCCGCTGGCAAGCTGCCGCCAGCGGACAGAACTTGACATTGCCATATGCTATGGTGGACAGCGGGCAACATACCAGCAACGGCTATGTTAGCTTCTATAGCGTCTACAAAGGCATGGTTGAGGCAGAACTTTCTCGACCAGCCCAGGCAGAGCTCAAAGCTTACCAGCAGCGCAACGGAAGCCAGGTAGATTTTACCGTTCAGCTTAAGAACCTCAGCGGGGTACCCCTGTCCGCGGCAAATTCAGCGACGATCCATGCCATTGTTTATGAAGATGCGCACGTGCAGCTTACCGGTCGTTTCGTCCGCAGCGCAGTCTCGAAAAGCATTACAAGCCTGGCCGAAGGAGCTACAGGTACATTCACCTTAGCAACTAGCGGTCTCAGTGGAGTGAATTGGGACAAACTTCATTACCTGGTTTTCGTAGATTACAGGCCAAGCAACACTGGCGCATACGATATGCTGCAGGCAGCCATCGCGCAGCCGCTTTTTCTGGCCAGTCCCGATCAGATCATCTTCCTGGTTGATCCATCCAACCCTGGTTCTCCATCGCAGCTAGTCACTATCCAGGGACCGGCTTCTTTCACCTGGCAAGCGTCTGCCGACAAATTTTGGCTTACCGTGACTCCCTCCAGCGGTCCGATCGATACACAGCCGGCCATCTCACTCGTCATGAGCGGGCTTCAAAATGGCTGGCAGGAGGGTTTGGTAACATTCACAAGCTCTGATAACTTGAACAGCGTCCAGGTGAAGGTCGAAGTCTATTATGGAACGCTGCAAAAATATTTTTTACCAGTTGTCATTCATTAACTTTCAAGTATCCCTTTTAACGCTCTTAAAGCCAGTCCATAGGATTGCCAGCCGAACCCGGCGATACTGCCAACACAGACCGGAGCAATGAGCGAAATACGGCGAAAATCCTCACGCGCCTGCACATTGGAGAGGTGCACCTCTACAACCGGCAGGCTTATCCCTGCCACTGCATCACGAAGCGCTACAGAGGTGTGGGTATACCCGCCTGGATTGAAGACCACGCCATTAGCCCAGGCGCGCGCCTCATGGAGGGCGTCGATCAGCGCTCCTTCGCTGTTCGATTGGAAGGTTCGTACTTCCAAATGTAGCTCCGAGCTTAGATCTTTGAGGCGGAGGTCGATCTCAGCCAGGCTCAGGTTGCCATAAATCCCAGGCTCCCGCTCGCCAAGCAGGTTCAAGTTAGGACCATGTAAAATGAGGATGGCGGTCATAAAAGCTCCTTAGGTTCGTTGACTATGAAGAGTATATGTTATATACTGCTTTTATGCCAGTCCATTCCTACCGGTAGATACCAATGCACCTTATTCAAGAGGATGTGAATGGCCTTGCGGACTTGCACCGTTCTCAGAGATGGAAAATATATAAATGAGCTCCTATCCAATATATGACGAGAAAGCACTGAAGGCTCAGCGCGCGGCGCGAAATATGGTCGAGCGCGATCGAAAAATCATCAGGATTGTGATGGTCGCAGGAATTCTCATCTTGTTGATGGTCGCCCTGGCTTATTCTTCAAAATACCCCATTTATCTGGTGGCTTTGCCCCTCATCCTGTATTACTTATTAATAAGAGGGGTGATCAATTGGCGGCAATGGGCCGCGTTGCTTGCCTATGAGGTCAAATGCCCATACTGCAAAAAACCTGTAGCAACCCGAATCTATCTTTACAAGACCCCGACTCCGAATTGCCCTCATTGTGGGAAGAGAGCGCTCGCCACGCTCAACCAGCTTGACCACCCCCAAAGTTAAAGCTTTGCCAGCATTCCCTCAAGCCAACACTTTATAAACGCAAAACCTCCGTTTGCCCCTCCCGGTTAATGGAAGGTCAAACGGAGGCGGGTTGTTCCAAGGAAAGAGATGTGAAAGGGATTAATGGGTGACGCGGTGCCAGGTGTTGCCGAAATTATCCGTGAGGGTCTTTGGACCCCCGTTATAAGTTGCGCTAAATCCAAAGGAGCCGCCACTGGCATTAGAACTCGTACAATGCAAGGTAATTTTCGAGTTGAAGGACCAACCGTTAGGGCGAATGGTCCCTGTGCCTTTGGCTGGACCATTCGCGCAGGTGGATACACTACTGGTGGAATACCACAGACTTCGATTCGTGATCCTGAGGCCAAGCACCGCTCCGCTGGTCGATGTAGTTGTCCATTGACCATTGAACGGAGACAGGTTGCAGGCGCTGGCTGCCATTACATTACTCAGGGTAAAAACCACGACCATGATTATTATAAGAGTTATCTTGTGATGTTTCATTTTTTTCCTTCCTATCGTGTTGCCTGTAAACATTAGCGACCCATCCAGATTTCAAAAATATCCCGCGGTAAGAGAAGACAGGTCAATCGGTTAAATTCATGTTAATATAATCCATATTATGGTTAACTGTCAAGGATAAAAGATTAAGGAACCGGCCATTTAACAGAATCCGAAAAACTGGTACAATCTAATAAACTTAGCCTATTGGAGGTAAAAAATGCAAGGAAACCCGAAAATCATCGAAACATTGAATGCACTGCTTGCCGATGAGCTGACAGCCATCAACCAATACATGGTTCACTCTGAGATGTGCGACAATTGGAAATACGAGCATCTCGCCAAGGCCATCGAAAAGCGCGCGATCGATGAAATGAAGCATGCCGAGAAACATATCGGCCGGATTTTATTCCTCGAAGGACGTCCCACCGTGAGCAATTTGAATCCAATCAACATCGGCGCAGCCGTCGGCGAGATGCATAAAAACGACCGGGCAGCCGAAGATACGGCTATTAAAGCCTACAACGAAGCGATCCGGCTGGCGGTTGAATTGGGCGACAATGGGACACGCGAGCTGCTCGAATCGATTCTGAAAGATGAGGAAGACCATATCGACTGGATCGAGGCGCAGCTAGATCAAATCCAGCAAATGGGTATTCAGAATTACCTGGTCGAGCAAATCGATTAAGCATCGTTCTCAATAATGAGCTTCTTATTCTATTTCTCGATCATCCTATCCATCCTAGCAACGATCCTTTACCAACTATTCCAGAAGCTGACCTCTGCCAGTGCGAACCCAGCCGTTGCGCTCACGGCAACCTATATCACGGCACTGATCCTTACCTTGGTCACGCTGCCGCTGATCTTCCCATTGAAGAAAGATCTGCTCAGCGAACTCAAGCAGCTCAACTGGGCCAGTTTCGCCCTGGCAGTTTCGCTTATTGGTCTTGAAGTGGGCTTCTTGCTGATCTACCGTTCCGGTTGGCGAATCAGCATCGCCGCGATCTTCGTCAACGTCGCAGCGACGGTCCTGCTGGTTGTTATCGGGATTGTAGCTTTCCGCGAGAAAGTCACGCTCGTGAATGCGATTGGCATCCTGGTCTGCATCCTGGGATTGATTATGGTCAACTGGAAGAAATAGGCTAGAGAGAGACAGAAAAGTTCTAAGGATGAGAACTATTCGAAATCCTTACTAAAAATTGTCTTTTCCCACAGCAACCAACAGTCCTAAATCATCAATTTCTACACCCCACTGGACCTCTCCCACTCGCACCGGCAACGCCAGGCGAACCTTGCCGGCGAGGCGTTTTTTATCCACACCCATCGCCCTTAATAAACTTTGCGGGTCCATTGAATGGGGAAGTTGGGTTGGTAAACCCAGGGCGGCGAGAGTCTCTGAAATCACATCTGAGAGGCCCCGCTCAGCCAGTCCCATCTGCTCAGATAGGCGCGCAGCCGCGACCATGCCGATCGCAACAGCTTCGCCGTGCTTGATCTGGTATTCAGAAACCTGCTCGATCGCATGGCCCAAGGTGTGGCCCAGGTTGAGCGAAGCGCGGCGGCCCTTTTCGTAAGGGTCCTCCAGGATTACCTGCACTTTGACCGCCATCGCGCGCCGTACCAGATCGCCCCAATCCGACTGGATGGCGTGCCAGCCCTGGCGGCAGCGCTCGAAGAGGGCAGGATCTCCGATGATCCCGTGCTTGACCACTTCAGCCAGGCCATTTCGCAGCTCGACCTCGGGCAGGGTTGCCAGCGTCGCAGGATCGGCCAGGACCAAGCGGGGTGGATAGAAAGCGCCCACTAAATTCTTACCTTGCGGCAGGTCGGCGCCCGTTTTACCGCCCAGGCTGGCATCTGCCATCGCCAATAACGTGGTGGGCAGGGTCACCCAATTCACGCCGCGCAAATAAGCAGCGGCAGCGAACCCGGCCAGGTCGCCTACCACCCCTCCACCTAACGCAACAACCGTGCTACCGCGCTCCAGCCCGGCCTCGAGAAAGCCCTCCCAGATGTACTGGATGGTCGGGATGGTCTTATATTTTTCGCCAGCCGGTATCGAGATCGCTTGAGCGGGATAACCCGCCAGGCGCATGGATTCGAGGGCGCGGGAAGCGTAAAGAGGTCCAACGCGATCGTCGCTGACCAGAGCCACCGGGCCGGTCAAACCGCGCTCAAGTAGCGCTGCGCCCAGGCTGTCCAACCCGTTCTCGACTACACGCACATCATAGGCTTTGCTCTGACCCGTCTCCATCCCAGAGACACAGAACAACCCCAAAAGAACCTGCGCTCGCCAGGCCAGGTCTTCGAGGAGGATTCCTGTCGTGTCCAACTGCATGGGAAATGAGGCATAATGGGCTGACCGGCGCTCCAGCAGCGCTCGTAAACGAACCGAGGCATCCCCTTGCAACAGCGGCCGCTGTTCGCCAGCCGACTGCAACCGGCTGCAGAGGGCTTCGAAAGAGGCGGAAAGGCACAACACACGGGCTGCATTTTCGACGTCCAAACGGCAATCGCCATCGAGCAAAGCCCCGCCGCCCAGGGCGACAACCGCGGGGATTTTGTCAATCACTTCCTTCAGCAAATCTCTTTCCCTTTTCCGGAAACCGGATTCACCCTCCGCAGCGAATATCTCGGGGATGGAACAGCCTGCCCTGAACTGGATCATCTGATCCAAATCATAAAAAGGCAGGTGCAGGCTGGCAGACAGGCGACTCCCCAGGCTGGACTTGCCTGCGCCAGGAGGGCCGTACAGGAAGATGGATTCGTGGCGAACAATTTGTGATGGGGTGGGCATATCAGTTTCCTGGGTTGAGCAGTCTTCCGGCAAACAAGATGGCGCCGCTGGATTGGTCGCGGATGAGGAAAATAAACGGGCGGTCTACGGTCAGAACCACAGGCTGCTCTCCAAAAGCCGCGGAAGCTTCCATGACCACTGCAGAGGCTGCAGCCGCTTCGGTGCCTTTCTCATCCACGGTCACAACGGCCTTGTGAAGGATATCCCCAATGTATAAGGTATGCGTGCCGTCCATGCCCGAGAAATCGGCTTGCTGCGGGTCGAAGGCGGTGGACATGCCCATCCCGGCCAGTGTATCCTTCAAGTTGAACTTCGACTCGAAATTGAATTTCGGTATGCTGAGGAATACCATTTGGTGCTGCAAGGAGGCTAAAATCGCATCGACCTGAGTGGAATCCAGCCCGGCTTCGAAATTCGAGAAGCTGCCGCTGTCGGGAACGATCAGGAGCATGGATACTTTCCCGCCTATATACGGCAGCTCAACGGCCTGAAATCCCTTCCCAGCCAGGTAGGACAGCCGCTGGGCTTTTAAGAAGGACATCATTTTGACATTCGCCTGCGTCCCGTCCAGAAGAGTGAATGGGGCATCGTGAGTCTTGGCGTTTTCAAAGGGGTTGGCCCAGTCGCCCTTGAAGTAAATGGCGTTCGCCAGGACTAGGCAGGTCAGGCTGTCGATCACACCCGGCGGGATCAAATCCTTGATCTTGTCCTTGGTCTGCTGGCTGACCCAGTTGTTAATGGCTGCTCTGGACGGCTCGGGGGCGTTCTTGAAATCCACCAAACGCAGGCCAGCCCCATAATTCTGGGACAACTGGTCAAGGAAGGCCGGAAGGAAGGCGTAACCCTGCTGGCCCCAGATGGAATTGGCGATGTTCAGCTGGAACGGCTGCTCTCCCCCGCTGTTTGCGCTGCCCTGACCTTCGATGCCCTGGTCGAGGGCGTTGAAGGCCGGGTGAAGACGGTCTGGCGGTAAGGTGAAGTGCAGCACTTTTGCCATTTGCGAAGCGGTATCCCCTCTGGCTCCGGCGTAGGTCATCGCCAGTGCAAGAGACAGACTATAGGGAGAGAAGAACAGGTTGCCATCCTGGCCGCGGACTGCCTGGTAGAAGTCCATAGCAAAGGCGTTCCCGCCTGTCGCCAGGTCTTGCATGTCGCTGGATGGGACGCTTAGAGAGATATTCCGCGGCACTCCGGATTGCAGAACATTGGCATCCGGACCTTTCGGAGCCGGACCTTCCGGAGCCGGACTTTCCGGAGCCGGACTTTCCGGTTGGGGAGGGGCTAACGGGCCGGCGCAGGCAGCCAACAAGGCAGCAATCACCGAGGATAAAAATAATCGATCGACCAAACTATGCGGGTGGGGATTTTTCATCACAGCCTCCTGTTCAAAATGCTAAGCCTGCATTCTAGACGAAGGCAGATAGCTGGGAGTTCCCACACTGCTAATCAACAGGCCAAAAAACATGCTCGCTTCCATCCATCTTCAAGTCTGAGAGGTGCGAACGGCGCAGAGAGGCAAAGCGCGGGAGCATCTCATCTAACGAGTCGCCGCCTAACTTTTCCAGCAGGGCATCCGCCAAGACAAAAGCCACCATCGATTCAACCACCGGCACGGCGCGCGGCACCGGGCAGAAGTCGGAGCGCTCGTAATGTGTTGGCGTTTCTTCGCCAGAGGCCAGGTCAACCGTTTGCTGCGATGTCAAGGTAGTGGCGATTGGTTTCATTGCGGCGCGCAGCACTAATGGGCTGCCAGTCGTGATGCCTCCTTCAAGCCCGCCGGCGCGATCGGTGAGCCGTTCAATCGCCTCGCCATTCAGACGGATCGGGTCCTGCGCTTGCGTGCCGAGCAGGCGGGTATTTTCGAACG
>Ga0209048_10003556_pt1 | contig 15100 bp, 11 predicted proteins | sample FrelakmetCRP12CR_FD_187146 | JGI IMG/M metagenome (GOLD analysis project Ga0209048, IMG submission 187146) | Freshwater lake sediment microbial communities from the University of Notre Dame, USA, for methane emissions studies - CRP12 CR (SPAdes)... | ecosystem: Environmental > Aquatic >... | reverse complement strand
AACCATTAGCAGTTTGTTGTCGTTGCCGGCTACGGATAATTTAGTGAAAGCAGTGCCGGAATCATAATAGATAATGTCGCCGGCAGTGTAGCTGGAAAGGCCCGTGCCGCCGTAATTGACGCCGATTATTCCTCCATGCCAAGTTCCACTGGCAATTATTCCTAGGGTTGTCAGATTGCCCGAACCTGCCCAAGAATTAATGGAGACATTATCAACATTATTTAAACTTAGGTTTGTTTTTACATTAGCATTGGTTATGTCAGTCAAAGTATTACTGGCGCCCCAAATAGCCAGATTGTTTTGCGCGCCGGAACCAGTCAATCCACTGCCAGACGGAATCGCTTGGAAAGTAGCATGCCCTTGCGCGTCTTTGGTCAAAACAAAGGCTGTCGTCGCACCGCCCACATTTGTCAAAGCGTCAATCGCCGTTTGTTGAGTTGTCTGCCCGGTGCCGCCGTTTCCAATCGGCAAAGTCCCGGTAACATTTGCCGAACCTAAATTAATCGCATTAGCTGTAAAAGCCTGACCGACTAAAGACAAATAATTTTGCCCGGACAGAGTTACACCAGAACTAAAACTCGGCGTCCACCATTCCGTGTCACCGCTCGAGTTGATGCGCAAAATTTGTCCGTTTGTACCCGCCGTCAAAGCCGCCCACTTGTTCGTGCCGGAAAAATCCTGGCCTGAAACCAAAGCTCCGCGTGAAACTGTCCCGGCATTCGTGTCGCCATGCCAGGTTCCATCCAAAAGATTATGCGCTTCCATCCCGCCCGCTCCGCCCAAAACCCAGGTTGGCACGCCGCTCACCATTTTTAAAATATAGTTATCCAAACCTTTGGCTAAAGTTTGAATCTGACTGCCGTCAAAATATAATAATTCTCCGCTTTGTGGATTTGTCAGTTCGGCGCCGGTCAAAGAAAGTTTGCTATTCAGTTGGTCTTGAATATTACTGGTCACGCCGTGCAAGTAGCCGACTTCATTCAATGTGACTGCGCCAAATTTTTGCGAACCGGAAAAAGTTATTCCCCCTTTCATCGTGCCGCCGGCTACCGGCAAATATTTTTTCAGTTGGCTGCCGATGACCAGCATGTTGGATCCGGTTCCCGTCGGCAAAAGCCCGATGTCCAAAAGTCCGCCGGATCCCAGCTGTGGAATGTCGCCTTCGCTGGTTCCGATTTTGGCGCCGTCCAAGTAAGAAGAATTCATCGCGGTCGGCACCGCCGCGATTTTTTTGCGCGGCACCATCTCAGAGTCCTGCCCGATGCGGATGCCCAGATAATAATCGCCCGTGTTGAAATTGACTGAGGCCGGAAACGGAGCGACCGAACCCAGGTAGGCTGACAGCTGTCCGTTTTCCACATCGACTTTTTGCGTTTCTTCCCACAATTTTTGGCCCGCGTCCGCGTTGGATGGATACGGATCAGCTGCCGTACGGTTCACGGTATACAGCGCGAAGCGCACGTCATATTGGCCGTTGGGAATATCCTTGCTGGTATCATTGCTGACCACGTAGGCGGTCATGTCGATCTCCTTGACGACCGAACCGTCCGCCTGCGCGCTTACCGCCGCTTTAGAAAAATTGAGCGCGAAAAAAGTACTGCCGGCTATCACCGTCACCAGAACGAGTATGGATAATGATTTATTTTTGCTGTTCACTTTTTATTTTAATTTCCCTGGAAAATTATTTTTTCATCGCCCAGCCGAATGTGTCTTCCGCCGCTTTGACAATCAAATCGAAAACGGAAACATTTTTCGCGCCGGTGTACGCCGAGTATCTGTCTGATGTAATCGTATTCCCCCACTTGTCTTTCGCGGTGATGATGTAGGTATAGGCCGTGGCTGGATCCAGCTTGGGGATAATCACACTATGGCTAAAACCAAAATCATCTTCGGATATTTTTCTCGGCGTGTCCGCACCCATCTTGGAATATGCGATGCTTGAAAGCGCCAGCTTGTTTGTTTTCCAATAAACCAACAATTGAAATTCATCTTTGTTTTTCGTTGTTACGATCTGGCTGCGCACATCTGTCAGCTTAAGCGGAAAATTTTCATAGCTCGTAGCCAGCAAACTAACATCACCGCCGAATTTAAGTTCTTTGATTGCGTAATTTTCACTGGCCAAAAGCACCCGGCCATTATTTTCTGTTTGCGTTCCCAAAACCCGGCCCTGTTGTTCTTCGGTGCCTAGTGTTTCAATTTTTCCTGTTTCCGTTTGTATTTGGTTTATGACGCCTGAATTATTATTATCCAAATTTTGTTTCACTCTGATTGTTTGCAGCGTCCCGAAAAAAATTAGAATAACGATCACGGTCAAAGAAAAAACTCTTGAAGATTGCCACCACCTCGCTGGCTCTTTCTGCAACAATCTATTTTCATAATTTGCAACTGGCTCCTTTTCTAAATTTGCCGATTCTGGGGGCACGTTCATCTCAGGACCAGTTTTAGTTTCTTCTTCCAAAACCGTTTCGGCAGTTTTCAGTTTGGGGTGAAAAAAATCATTGAGCCAGCCCTGAGTCGTAAACCAGTTCCGGCCGATCTTCATGGCTTGCAGTTTTTTCTGGCGCGCCAGTATGTTCAAATATTCCGGAGTGAAGCCAGCTATTTTTGCAGCCTCTGACAAAGTCAACAAATCCAATTCTTCTTCGGTTTTTTTTTCAACAGTCATTTTTGGTATCAAACATATTTACTTTTATCTTTTTTCAGCTGAAAACAAACATTTCCTTCTTGTTTAAATTATACACTTTTTTGAGGGTTTTTTCAATGTCAACAAGCCGAGTTATCCACAGCCCCCTTATCCCACTTTTTTGATATCAAAAAAGTCTAAAAAATAGACAGGGTGAGTCGAGCGTTGCGAAATAAATTGAAACAAATTCCGGCGAAGCTGGCGTTAAAAAAGTTCATTGATCAGCCCCTGGCTGAGCAGCCGTGAACTTTTAGCCGGCGAGCCGAGAATTTGTCAATTTATGAGCCTGCTTGGACTTTTCTTTTATAACTTTTCTTTTCCTAGAAAAGAAAAGTTAGAGAGTATATTTGATATCAAAAAACCGGCTTAAAATGGCCGGTTTTTCAGTATTATCTTTTTTAATTTTTTACACGTCCAAGTTCTTCACGCTCTTAGCGCGGGTTTGAATAAATCTTCTTCTGGGCTCCACTTCATTGCCCATCAAAATATCAAATACGCGATCCGCCGCTTCCGCGTCTTCAATCATGACCTGACGCATCATCCTTTGCGCCGGATCCATGGTTGTGTCCCAAAGTTGGGTTGGATTCATTTCTCCCAGACCCTTGTACCGCTGGATATTAATTCCCGCGACTTTTTCGCCCACCTCGCTTTCACCTTCAACCGTTTCATCCGTTTCCATAATTATCGCATCCTCTTCCATTTGGGATTTTGAATTTTTGGACTTGGAATTTGTTTGGGATTTGGGACCTTGCCTACCGGCAGGCAGGTTTGGGATTTGAGATTTTTGAATCTCACTAATAATCAGATTTTTTTCTTCTTCCGTATAAGCATATTTAATTTCTTTTCCTTTCTGCAATCTGTACAATGGCGGCTGGGCGATATAGACATAGCCGGCCCGGATGATTGGTTCGTAGTAGCGATAGAAAAATGTCAGAAGCAAAGTCCGGATGTGCGAACCATCCACATCGGCATCGGCCATAATAATGATTCTGTGATAGCGCAGCCGGTTGATATCGAAGCTGTCGCCGATACCGGCGCCGAGCGCGATGATGATCGGTTTCAACGTATCGGATTTCACTACTTTGTCCAAAGAAGTTTTTTCCACATTCACCAACTTTCCCCTCAAGGGCAAGATGGCTTGAAATTTTCGATCGCGTCCTTGCTTCGCACTTCCGCCAGCCGAGTCTCCCTCCACGATGTAGAGTTCAGATTGCGAAGGATCTTTTGAGGAACAGTCCGCTAATTTTCCCGGCAGGGTCATGCCTTCGAGCGCGCCTTTGCGAATCACCGCGTCCTTGGCAGCGCGCGCCGCAATCCTGGCTTTCGCCGTCAGTGAACATTTTTCCAAAATTGCTTTGGCATTGTGGGGATGCGATTCCAAATAATCCGCCAGAGCCTCCGCGGTCACACTGGAAACAATGCCGCGCACTTCCCCATTGCCCAGTTTCGCTTTCGTCTGTCCTTCAAATTGCGGATTGCGCAGTTTCACGCTGATGATAGCCGTCAGCCCTTCCTGCAAATCTTCTGCAGTAAAACTTTCGTCTTTTTCTCTGAGAAAATTATTCTTCTTCGCATAGTTGTTCAGCACGCGTGTCAGCGCCGCGCGAAAACCGGCTTCGTGCATGCCGCCTTCGGACGTAAAAATATTATTCGCGAAAGAGAAAACGTGCTCCTTGTAGCCATCAGTGTATTGCATGGATATTTCCACCAAAACATCATCGGCTGTTTTTTCCACATGAAATGGCATGTCATTTTTGACTTCTTTGCCGCGATTCAAAAATTTAATGAAAGAAATCAAGCCGCCATCAAAGAGAAATCCATAGGCTCTTTTTTTCGCTTCATCTCTCTCGTCATAAACTTTGATGCTCACGCCCTTGGTCAGGAAAGCCTGCTGGCGCACGTAACCCAAAATCTTTTCCCAGCTATATTTTATTTCCGGAAAAATTTGCGGATCAGCTTGAAAAGTAATTGTCGTTCCGGTGCCGGTGGCTTTGCCGACTACTTTCACGTCTTTTGATTGAGGCTCTCCCCGCTTGAATTCCATCTCATAAATTTTCCCGTCGCGCCTGACCTGCGCTTTTGTCCAAACAGAAAGAGCGTTCACCACGGAAACACCCACGCCATGCAGGCCGCCGGAAATTTTGTAGCCACTGCCTCCGAATTTTCCGCCGGCATGCAGCACGGTGAGCACCGTTTCCAGGGTGGATTTTTTGGTTTGCGGGTGTTTTTCGACCGGGATGCCGCGTCCATCGTCCGTGGTTTCAACCACATCCTTTGGCAACAACTTGATAACTATGTTTTTACAGTAACCCGCCATCGCTTCATCGATGGAATTATTAATCACTTCCCAGACCAAATGATGCAGGCCTTCAACTGAAGTGCCGCCGATATACATGCCGGGACGCTTGCGCACCGGCTCCAGGCCCTCTAAGACTTGGATGGATTTGGCGGTATAATCACCGTTATCCTTTTTTAATTCTTTTTCTTTTGGCATAAAAATGGATAAATTTTATAATTTTTAATTTTGTAATTTTTAAATAATGCTTTAATTTTTAATATCTAAACCCACTCTTTGACAAAATAGGTTTAAAAATTTAGAAATTAAGATTTATTTATAAAATTAAAAATTCAAAAATTAAAAATTGTTAATCACAAAACATTATTTAATCTCTGCTTAAAAAATAAAACTCTATTAAAAATATTCCAGCCAGCAGCAATAATCCGTCCCACCAAACCAGCACCCGGAAACTTTGCATCAGGAGCATTCCCACGGCCAGACTGGACAACAACAGGCCTTGCCGAAAACTCAACCCCACCTGAGCGTAAGCGTTTTCACTGTGAGTTATTTTGCGGCGAAACCAAAGCAGCAACAAGTTGAACAGTCCGCCTAGCGCGAAGAAAAGAATCAGATAAAACAAGGCCTTTCCGATTATTCCCGCCGCCTCGGGATCAACATAATTGATGACCAGTCCCAGAGCAATAATTGAAAAAAGGGTCACGATTCGCATCCCCCAAATGTAGGATTTTAGAGTCATTTTTTAGCCTCTGTTAAGCTATTTTTTAAATTCTTCTTGCTTTCTAATTATATAGCATTTTAAAAATTCTGGCAACTGTTTTTGGCATCAAAAAATAGCCTTGGAATAGCAAAGAAATAACCCGATAAATTGACATGTTTTAAATAATTAGTTAAAATATTAACTAGTCTATTGATAGCGGGATGGAGCAATGGCAGCTCGCGTGGCTCATAACCACGAGGTTCCAGGTTCGAATCCTGGTCCCGCAACAAAAAAAGCGTAAAGCAAAAGCGCAAAAGATGGTGACAGAGTCGTTTTTCGTTTTTCCCTTTACGCTTTTATTTTTAAAGTTTATATTGCCAGGGTAGCTCAGTTGGTTAGAGCACAGGACTCATAAGCCTGGGGTCGAGAGTTCGAATCTCTCCCCTGGTACAAAAATTGAATATTGGACCGGTAGCTCAGTTGGTTAGAGCGCCTCCCTGTCACGGAGGAGGTCGCGAGTTCGAGTCTCGTCCGGTCCGCAAAAAGAAAAGCTGTCATTTGACGGTTTTTTTAATATTAACGTGATCGAGTGTGTGAAATAAAAAATAATTCCGCCATTACGAAAGAGCTAGATAGAAATTGAGGTGAGCAAGCGTTAAAAATTTCCTCCCGGCTCGCCTCGAGCCTAGGAAATTTAGCTTGCGAACCGAAAATTTCTCTAGCTCTGAGTCTGGCGGACAGTTTTCTTTGCAACTTTCTTTTGCTGCCAAAAGAAAGTTGAGTTAATCCAGCACCTCAAAATGGTGCAGTAAGTGCTCGTATTTCTTTAAGACCTCCTTGGCAAACCCCCGGTCTATTTTGAAATCTTCTTCATGGATTATCCGATTCCTGATTTCGTGCGCCTCTTTCATTTCACCCAATTCCACTAATTGGCCCTCGGGAATATTCGCCAGCCGCTCGCCCATATTCTCGCCCTTATAGCCCATTCTTTTGATTAAGTCGTCGATGATATTATCCGCTTCGATAATCGCCACTTTGTATTCTGATTCATTTTCACTTTCCAGCCGCTTTTTAATTTTGTTCCACTGCTCCTTCATTTTGTCTTTCTTAGAAAGCAATTCGCTCGGGATATTCATGCCGTATCTCATCTGCCGCCAGTTCTTTCCGGGTCCGCGCTGGATAATCAGCAAAATTACATCAACAAACAGAATCGCGACATAAATCGCGGCCAGCACTTCAAATATTTGAAATACGGATGAATGGAAAAAATTCGCTATTCCCTGAATAAAGTTATTATAAAGCATTTGCATTGAAAAAGAATCCATAGATATATAAATTAGGATTTAGAGTTTATTTCATAGACATGGGCGGCTCGCAATAGATTTTCTTCATCGAACCATTTGCCCATTAATTGAAAACCCAGCGGTATCCGCCGCGGCGGATTGCTCTCTGTTTCAACCAAACCACACGGCACGGAAATCGCCGGCACACCCACGATGTTGGCCGTCACCGTAAAAATATCCGCCAGATACATCTCAAGAGGATTATCCGTTTTTTCACCCAGCTTGAAAGCCGGGGTGGGTGTCGTCGGGGTCAGGATTAAATCCACTTCCTGAAACGCTTTTTCAAAATCTTTTTTGATGAGGGTCCGCACTTTTTGCGCGCGCAGGTAATACGCTTCGTAATAACCGGATGACAGCGCATAAGTTCCAAGCATAATTCTTCTTTTGACTTCCGCGCCCAAGCCGTATCTCCTGGAATCCAAATAGGTTTCGATTAAATTTCTGTCACAATTATTAATCTCTATCGGCGTGTCCTTGTGGTCGTTGGCGCGCATGCCATATTTTATGCCGTCGAACTTGGCCAGATTGGAACTGACTTCGCACGGCATAATAATATAATAGGCCGATAAAGAATATTTGGCCATCGGCAATCCGATTTCTTTTATTTCGGCTCCGAGTTTTTTGTAAATCTCAATCACTTTTTCTAAAGAACTTCTGACCTCTGGGCTTAAATCCTGAAAATAATCTTTGACAATGCCGATCCGCAGACCCTTGACTCCACCAGTCAGATAATTTGTATAATCTTTATCGCCGCTTTTAGCTGAGGTCGAATCCATTTTGTCCTGGCCGGCGATAATGCTCAAAATTATGGCCGCGTCCTCAACGGTTTTTGTTATCGGACCGATCTGATCCAGGCTAGACCCCATCGCGATCGCTCCATAGCGGGAAACCCTGCCATAAGTCGGCTTCAGCCCCACCACTCCGCAAAAGGCTGCCGGCTGCCTGATTGAACCGCCGGTATCAGTTCCCAGCGACCACACCGCTTCGCCGGAGGCCACCGCCGCCGCCGAGCCTCCCGAAGATCCGCCGGGAACTCTTTCCAAATCATGTGGATTTTTGGTCGGACCATAGGCGCTGCTTTCCGTGGAAGAACCCATCGCGAATTCATCCATATTGGTTTTCCCAAGAATGACCGCGCCCGCTTCTTTTAATTTTTTGATGACTGTCGCGTCATAGGGCGCGATATAATTATCCAATATTTTTGAAGCCGCTGTCGTACGCGTACCCTTCACGCAGATCATGTCCTTGATCGCTCCCGGAATACCTTCTAAAATTCCAATTTCCTCTCTGGCAGCAATTTTAGCGTCCACTTTTTTAGCCTGTTCCATCGCCAATTCTTTGGTCAAAGTGAGATAGGCAAAAATCGCTTTATCCTTGTTTTCGATGCGCGCGAAATATTCCTCCGCCAGTTGCGTAGCAGTAATTTCTTTGGAAATCAATTTTTCATGCAGTTCTCGAATCATAAAATGCTTTTGACTTTATCGTAATTATCTTTTTTATCCGGAAATAGGGCTATGATTTCAGTTTTATCCAAAGAATCACGCGCCACATCTTCCCTTGCCACGTTTTCCAGCCCAGTGATGTGCGCCGTCGGTTCCACCCCAGAAATATCAACTTCTTTGAGCTGTTCCACCCAATCCAAAATCGAAGACAAAGTCTCCGAAAATTTTTTGATTTCTTTTTCATCCAGTCCAACACGCGCCAATCCCGCAATATGTTTTACTTCGTCTTTACTTAACATAATTTTAAATTTTTAATTTCCAATTTTGAATTTTGATTGAATTTTTAATTTTTTAAACATTCAAAATTCATACTTGATTCAAAATTCGAAATTCATACTTCAAAATTAATATCTACTTTATCATTTCCTCAAATTCCTTTTCACCTATCACTTTAACACCTAAAGACTTCGCTTTCTGATATTTGCTTCCCGGGTTTTCGCCCGCCACTACATAATCTGTTTTTTTGCTTACACTCGACGAAATATCTCCGCCTTCTTTTCTAATAATATCTTTTGCCTCATCTCTTGTAAAGCTCACCAGTTCCCCAGTTAAAACAAAGGTCAGCCCCTGCAATTTGAGTTTTTTTCCGGCTGCAACTTCAGGAAATTCAATTTTCACTCCTAGATCCTGCATTTTTTTCAAAAGACTGATATTGTTTTTATCATTGAACCAGCTGACCAAACTTTCGGCTGATTTTTCACCGATGCCTTTGATACTTGTCCACTGTTCAATGGAAATTAGCGGAAATATTTTCATCACATCAGTGAGGTTTTGAATTTTGTATTTTGGGATTTGGGATTTGTTTAGGATTTCTGATTTAGGATTTAGGATTTCCGTATTAATTGCCTTAGCAATTAATACGGCTGTTTCCTCGCCTGCGTGCCTAATCCCCAGTGCATACAAAAACTTCGGAAATTCTATTTTTCTGCTTTGTCCGATTGATTTAACTAAATTGTCCGCCGATTTTTCAGCGAATCGTTCCAACGGTTCCAAGTCTCCGGTGGTAAGTTCAAAAATATCCGCTACATTCGAAATCAGCCCTTCATTCATCAGGTGTTCGACGATTTTTTCACCCATCCCGTCTATATTAAATCCTTTCTTGGAAACAAAGTGGATGATGTTTTCTTTTTCAATGGCAAAACATTTTTTATTCAAACAATAATGAGCGGCGCTAACTTCATCGGTTTTTAGTTTTTGGTTTTTAGTTTTTAGCACTTCCCGCTTGACCGGTCCTCCGCAAATCGGACAAGTTTTCGGCATGTGAAAAATTTTTTCTTTGCCGGTCCGCAAATTTTTCAAAACTTCCACCACCTCCGGAATAACATCACCGGCTTTGTGGATGACCACAGTGTCGCCAATGCGGATATCCAACCTCCGGACTTCGTCTTCATTGTGAAGCGTCGCGCGACTAACCGTCGATCCGGCAACTTTAACAGGCCTGAGATGCGCTACTGGCGTCAGTGCTCCAGTGCGCCCGACCTGGACTTTGATATCAGAAACAATTGTCGTTACTTTTTCCGGAATGAATTTATAGGCCAGCGCCCAGCGCGGAGATTTTCCGGTATAGCCCAAGGATTCCTGCAGCTTCGCTGAATTTATTTTTATCACCACGCCATCAATGCCATATTCCTGCTTGTTTCTTTTGTGCTCCCAGGACCGGAAAAATGTCTGCACTTCATCAATGTTTTTGCACAATTTATAATTCGGATTTACCTTGAATCCCAGTTCTTTTAAAAGCCCCAGTTCTTCAATTTGCGTTTTTGGAAGCTCAACTTCCAAAAAGTCAATGTCGTAAATATATGAGTCGAGTTTTCGGCTAGCTGTGACTTTCGGATCCAGCTGGCGGATTGATCCCGCGGCGGCATTGCGCGAATTGGCAAAAAGCATCTCTCCCCTTTTTTCCCTATCCCGATTTATTTTTTCCAACTCGCTTTTTTTGAGCCAAACCTCCCCCACCACCACAATATCGATATTTTTGTTCAGCCGCAGCGGAATGCTCTGGATAGTTTTTATCTGCTCCGTGACATTTTCTCCGATTACGCCGTCGCCTCTTGTCGCTGCTTGTATCAATATCCCTTTTTCATAAGTCAAAACGATTTTTAGCCCGTCAATTTTAATCTCACAACAATAATCTATCTTTTCCTGATTTTCAGCCTTTCCCAAAATTCGCTGAATTTTTTCCTCCCATTTTTTGACTTCCCCAAAATCAAAAGCGTCATTCAGCGACCATTGGCGGACGCGGTGTCTCACTTTTTGAAACTTGTCCAAAGGCTTCCCGCCCACCCGCTGGCTTGGAGAATCAGCTGTTTTGAGTTCCGGATATTGTTCTTCCAGTTGCCTCAATTCCCGCATCAGCGAATCATAAACCTCATCGGAAATATCCGGCTTGTCCAAAACGTGGTATTCATAGCGCATCCTGTCTATCTCCCGGCGTAGTTTCTCCGCCCTATCTTTTATAACTTCCGTAATCATATTTTTATTATATCACCTCGCTAAAACAAAGAAAAATCCGGGATTTTGGTCCCGGATTTTTTCAAGCAGGAGAAACCTTTCTTTTTGGTTTTTGCGGAACATAAGATTGATTATGTGTGCGCCTTACCGATAAAAACCAAAAGAATGCGCAGTTACATTATTTGACTCGTCCGTTTCTTTGATATTATTGCCCGAATCGATCTTTGCAACTATGTAATATGCCATATGAACTGATTCGCCCGAAACGACCATATTTTCAAATTTATGCGTAGCGGTTTGCCCGCCGGCCAGCGAATCCACATGCCAAGTCGCCAACAACTGCGGGGTGTCATGATTTTGAGGATTAAAAGGGTTATCAGTGCCTGACAGATAAAGCTGGACATTAAAAGCTCCAGCAGAATCGTTGCCATTATTTGTTATGGTAATATTCTGAGAGAAAGGGATGCTATTATATCCCGCTCCCGAACCGGAAATTCCAATCATATGTCCATAGGAAGTCGGAAAGGTTAGATCCACATCTCCTCCCTGCTGACTTCCTCCAGTTCCATTCCCGCTCAAATTCACCACCGCACTTTTACCTGATCCATAGTTGATCGTTAATGTCCCTGTGGATATGCCGGCAGATTTAGCGATAAAATAGCTATTGATCGTACAAGTTTCATTGGATTTAAGTATTTTGCCCGAAGTACACATCTGGCTTGAGGAACTCCAGTTAAATTTACTGGTATCGCTAAACGTTAAGGAGTTGACCGTCACGTCTTGGCTACCGGAGTTAGTAAAAGTGATGAGTTGCGGAGAGCTGGAAGAATTAAGGTTGGTATTGCCAAAATTAATTGAACTGGGACTGGCACTTAAAGTAGAGCTTGGGTTAGTAGGGTTAGTAGGGTTAGTCGGATTGACGGGATTGGTTGGGTTGGTGGGATTGGTTGGGTTGGTGGGATTGGTGGGATTGGTGGGATTAGTGGTAGTGCCGCCGCTGCCGCCCAAGTTGAGAGTAGTCGGCGCCGTTTGGCCGTTAGCGAAGATATTGAGTCCGGCAGATTTGGCTCCATCAGTTGTCGGTTTAAAAGTGATGCTGATGGAACAAGAGCCTCCGGCGGAAATGGTGTTACCGCAAGTATTGGTTTGTGAAAACTCGGAGGAATCGGCGCCAGTAAACTGGACGGAGTCTATTTTCAGATCCGTGGTGCCAGAATTGGTCAGCGTAACAGTTTTGGATGTGTTAGTGTTGAGGGTTGTTGCGGCAAAGCTCAGTGAAGAAGCTGACAAGCTGACAGGAGAACCATTCGTGGGGAGGTTGCCTTGCCCGGCCGAGCTGGTGGTTTCACAGGTAAATTTGTTCCAGCCGGTAATGCCGATGCCCAGATCAGTTTTAGCGCCCAGCGTATACATTGTTACCGTGATCATCAGCCAGCCGAGAAAGACTACGGCAAAACCGATCAAGCTGGCTTTGATGAAGCCTTTGGCGCTAGTCATCCTGCCCTCATCGCCGGAAGAGATGATATACATCACGCCTGCGAAAAAGAGGCCGACGATCGCTGCGATGGTAATCAGCCCCAGACCAAAGTCCACCAGGTTTTTGAAACCCACGATGAAATGGCAGAGGGTACAGGGTTCCGGATGTTCAGTGGTGGCGCAGGGGATGAGACCGGCGGCGGAAGATATGCAGGGAAGCAAAAAAAATATCAAAAGAAAAAAGAGAAGTATTTTGTTTTGGTTTTGGTTGGGCATTTTATTCCGCTCGATGAATTAAATGATGTTGCAATTGATGATATTTTGCGCCAAACCTTCGACAATCGTAGTTTTGCCAATGCCAGATTTTCCGATCAAAACCACATTGTTTTTCGTCCGCCGGGAAAGCACGCGCGTCAGCTGGTCAATTTCCGCTTTCCGGCCGATGATCGGATCCAGCGCCCCCCGCTTGGCCAGATCAGTCAGGTCCAGAGAAAAATGGTCTAGTGTCGGCGTCGCGGAAAAGAAAGTCTTTTTTGTGTCCTTTTTGCGCAAATAAAAAACGACGGTAGCCACGCTCGCCGCGATAACCAAAAGAAACAGGATTGGTGTTAATATATCATCCATGACGAAATTTATTTTTGTTTTTTAGTTTTATTTTATGATTATGCTTATTATAATAAAAAAATACTGAGCTTACTATTCTAAATTCCTTATCGATGCGACTGAATTTCCACTTGAGACAAAGCGCGGGAATAAATCGCGACTTCGTCGATATATCCTTGAAAATAATTACTTAAATTAGGATCATTACCAATACTTAAAGCTCCAGCCGGAGTATTCATGTTTGAGGAAGATCCCCAATTAGTGCTGGATTCAACACCATTAAGATACACTTTCACATTAGTGCCGTCATAAACACCAGCAACATAATACCACATATTAGTATTCAACACTGCAGATTGGGCAGATGTTCTCTCCCCAGCAGGGGTGGAAACATCAAAAAACACTGAGCCAGAAGCACTAAACATCAACATATATTGATAGCCGTTATTCGCGCTAATATAAGGTGATTTTGCTATAATTCTCGTATTAGCAGCAGGTGAAGCTGTAAGATTTATCCAAGCTTCCACCGTAACAGCGCTTGTCGGCTTCAAGAGAGGATTATCAGGAATACTAATGTATTGATTTGTTCCATTAAAACTTCCTCCTCCGTAAGTTCCAAATTTATAATTACCAGCTGTGTTTGTTGTAGTCACTCCATTCTTTGCTGTTCCATGGATAAGATTTGCTGTTGCGTCTTTTACTTCGTTATTTGTCCCATTCCAGATCGACTCATCCATTTTCCAATACGAAACCGGAACAGAATCCAACAACACCGCCGCCTGATGATTCCTTACCGACGCTTGGACAGCCCGAGTTGTTGTGGAATATGTTCCAACTGACCTGACAGATTGAATTTTATCAACCGTGTCAGCACACAGGTCTGCGGTTGTCGCAGCTGTATCTTTAAAAAAATATATATTTGCAGTGCCTATTGTGCTATCAGTTACATGAGCTCCGCCCGCATCACTACATCCTGGCCACAAGCCAATGATAGTTTGCGTTGCAGCAGCCTCCCTTATTTTTTTCGCAACCATTTCAACCCCCGTATCCGCCACTTGGAAGCCTTGCGTGGATTTATTGCTCGCGAGCGAATTTTTTCTTTCAATCACCGCCGCGGCGCCGATCGCCAGCGCGGAAGTCAAAATTATAGACAGCAGGATCATGGAAAAAACCAGCACCGAACCTTTATATTTTTTTGTTTTATTTTTTATAAACATACTTTTTGGTCTATAATTTTATAATTTTTGAATTTTTAAATAAATCCCTGCCTGCCGGCAGGCAGGTTAATTTTTAATTTCTAAACTTCTTCATCTGCTATCTGTCGCGCTGGTTTAAAAATTTTTAAGTTTTAGAAATTATTTATAAAATTAAAAATTATAAAATTAAAAATTGCCGATTTATATTCCCGAAACACTGTAGTCCCGGAGTGATACCGTTGTCTGCAGCCGCGCTTTATCTTTGACGCTTCCGACTTCCATAGAGATAGTGACTCTGCCTATTGTTCCTAAAGCTGATGGGGTTACGGAAAAACTGACATTGGTCACATTTCCAATCATGTTAGACAACGTTCCTGCAGAAGCTAGACTTATGCAGGTGCTTTTGTCAGCCATTACGGTTGATGCACTGTTTAAACTGGACCCAACAAATTGGTAGGCTATGCATTTAGTCTGGGAATAGTCATAAATCACAATTGTCGCCACATTAGAGCTGCTGGCTGGAATAATAACACTGCTTGTCCTGATCGTTTTCGCCATCAGGTTCATTGCATATTCTGCCTGTTCCAAATCATTCTGGACCGCTTTGGTGTTTTTGTAACTGAAAAACGAACTGCTAAACGCCCCAGATACTCCAATCATAATCACGGCAAAAACAAAAGTCGCCATCAGCACCTCAATCAGGCTAAAACCGCTATGTTTTGTTTTTTCATTTCTTATAAACATAAACTGATCTATAATTTTGTAATTTTTAAATTTTTAAATAAATCCCTGCCTGCCGGCAGGCAGGTTAATTTTTAATTTCTAAACTTCTTCATCTGCTATCTGTCGC
>Ga0209048_10003555_pt1 | contig 15103 bp, 12 predicted proteins | sample FrelakmetCRP12CR_FD_187146 | JGI IMG/M metagenome (GOLD analysis project Ga0209048, IMG submission 187146) | Freshwater lake sediment microbial communities from the University of Notre Dame, USA, for methane emissions studies - CRP12 CR (SPAdes)... | ecosystem: Environmental > Aquatic >... | reverse complement strand
TTCGGCTACCGTAATCGCGCCCGCCTCTCGGTGCGCAACGTGCACAAGAAGGGCGAGGTACTGGTCGGATTCCACGAGCGAAAATCGAGCTACGTCGCCGACATGCGCAGCTGCGCCGTGCTGCCGCCCCATGTCAGCGCGTTGCTGTTGCCACTGCGGGAATTGATAGGCACGCTGGACCAGCGCGATCGATTGCCGCAGATCGAGCTCGCCGTCGGAGACACGGTGACGGCGCTCGTGCTGCGGCATCTGGAACCGCTGACCGAAGCCGATCTGGCGCGACTGCGCGCCTTCGCCGCTGCGCACGGCATCCAGTGGTGGTTGCAGGCGAAGGGGCCGGACACGATCGTTCCGCTCGACCCCGGTGGCCCGGAGCTCGTCTACACGCTGGCCGAGTTCGGCCTCACGATGCCGTTTCGGCCGACCGACTTCACCCAGGTCAACCCGCACGTCAACAGCGTGCTGGTGGGCCGTGCGCTGCGCCTGCTCGACGCGCGGCCGGACGAGCGCGTGATCGACTGGTTCTGCGGCCTCGGGAACTTCACGCTGCCGATCGCGACCCGGGCGCGTGAAGTGCTTGGTATCGAGGGCAGCGAGACGCTGGTCCTGCGCTCACGTGCGAATGCTGCGTTCAACGACGGCAGCCACCCCGGTCTCGCGGCGCGTACGCTCTTCGTCGCGCGCGACCTGTTCGAGATCACCGTCGAGCAACTCGTTGGCGATGGCACCGCCGACAAGTGGCTCATCGACCCGCCGCGCGAGGGCGCGTTCGCCCTCGCCAAGGTGCTGGCCGAGTTGCACTCCGAACCACGCCGGGCACCCGGCTGGCAGCCGCCGCGCCGCATCGTCTACGTGAGTTGCAACGCGTCCACGCTGGCACGCGATGCCGGCCTGCTGGTGCACCAGGCGGGATATCGCTGCGCTGCGGCAGGTGCCATCAACATGTTCCCGCAAACGGCCCACGTGGAAAGCCTGGCGGTCTTCGACCGCCAGGCTTCGGCGTAGGTTCACTCGCGCGGCGAACTGAGCCGCCGACAACGAGAACGGGGCCCCGCAGGCCCCGTTCTTCACTCGTGGCGACGAGATTCAGTCGCTAGAGCCGCCGAAGATGCCCAGCAGCGCAAGCAGCGACTGGAACACGTTGAACAGGCTCAGGTACACGCCCAGTGTCGCGGTGATGTAGTTGGTCTCCTCGCCGTCGCGCACGCGCTTCAGGTCGTGCAGGATGAAGGCCGAGAAGATGCCGATCGCCAGCACCGAAAGCGTGATCATCAACGCGCTCGATTGGATGAACACGTTGGCGATGCCCGCCACCAGCAGCATGATGCAGCCGATGAACAGCCATTTCCCCATGCTCGTCAGATCGCGCTTGATCACCGTCGACATCGTCGCCATGCCGAGGAAGATCAGGCCCGTCCCAGTGAAGGCGGTCATGATCAGGCCGGCGCCGTTCGCCAGGCCGAGCACCGCGCCGATCAGGCGCGACAGCATCAAGCCCATGAAGAACGTGAAGCCGAGCAGCACGGGCACGCCGGCCGCCGAGTTCTTGGTCTTCTCGATCGCGAACATCAGGCCGAACGCGCCACCCAGGAAGACGATCATGCTCATGCCCGGCCCCATCGCCCGAACAATCCCGGTGCTGACACCGATCCATGCGCCGAGCACGGTCGGCACCATCGACAGCGCGAGCAGCCAGTAGGTGTTGCGCAGGACACGGTTGCGTTGCGCCGCGACATCGCTACCTGCAGCATAGCCGGTGAAGACGGGTTGCAGACTTTCGTTCATTGAACCTCCGAGTTGAACTGGATGCGGGATCTGATCCCGTGGGCGCATTCTAGTTCCCCACTCGATTACTCGGAAATGGGGCTGCGCAGTGCGTAAAGTCGCTGCCTACCGGCGCCTGACGCCACTTCCGGAGTCGACAGATGATCAACAAGCCCGTCCTCATCAGTGAAGACGTGAAGCGCATCGCCGCCGCCGCCGAGGCCGAGGCGGTGAAGAACAACTGGGCCGTGACGATCGCGATCGTCGACGACGGAGGGCACCTGCTCGCCCTGCAACGCATGGACGGCGCGGCGCCGATCTCCGCTCACATTGCTCCGGCGAAGGCGCGCACCGCGGCGCTGGGCCGGCGCGAGAGCCGCGTCTACGAGGAAATGATCAACCAGGGCCGGGCGTCGTTCCTCAGTGCGCCGACGCTCGACGGCATGCTCGAAGGCGGTGTGCCCGTGCTGGTAGAGGGCCACTGCCTCGGGGCGGTCGGGGTCAGCGGCGTCAAGTCGGCCGAAGACGCGCAGATCGCACGCGCCGGTATCGCCGCGCTCTGAGCCCTGCGGCGAGGCTCGAGCCACCCCTCGCCGAGGGAGTCCGCCATATCTGCCTCGCATACAATCTGCACGTTTACCCTCAATCGGCCCGCCCGGCGAAGCTCACGCTGTTTCCCGCCTGAACCTGGCCTGGTTTAGTCACGACATAACTTGAGCACAAGTTAGTCTCCACTGAAACTCGGTCTTGACTCCGGACTCGCGCTCCCAGAGCAGAGCTGGGCGCGCACAAGAACGGAGAATCGTGTGCCGTCGCCACTGCTGCCACTGGAATCTCCGGCCCTGCTCGCCCTTGCCGACGGCACGCTGTTCGAAGGCATCTCCATCGGGGCAACCGGCCATGCCGTCGGCGAAGTCGTGTTCAACACCGCGCTGACCGGCTACCAGGAAATCCTCACCGACCCGAGCTACTGCCGCCAGATCGTCACACTGACCTATCCGCACATCGGCAATACGGGTGTGAACGAAGAGGACGTCGAGGCGAACGCGGTCTACGCGGCTGGGCTCATCGTGCGTGACCTGGCATTGCGCGCCTCCAACTTTCGGAGCACGCGAACGCTGGCGCAGTACCTTCGCGACGAAGGCACGGTGGCGATCGCCGGCATCGACACGCGCAAGCTGACGCGCATCCTGCGCACGAGTGGCGCCCAGAGCGGCTGCCTCGTTGCGCTGCCAGCGGGCGAACCGCTGACGGCTGACCATCGTACGGACGCGATCTCGCGCGCCCGAGCGGCGCCGGCAATGGCCGGGCTGGACCTGGCCAAGGTCGTCAGCGCGCGCCAGGCCTATGAATGGACCGAATCCGAGTGGGCGTTGTCCGGCGCCGGCGGGAAACCGGGTTTCGGCCGACAGACTGCCCCGCGGTTTCACGTGGTGGCCTACGACTTCGGGATCAAGCGCAACATCCTGCGCATGCTCGCCAGCCGGGGCTGCAGACTGACCGTGGTCCCGGCGCAGACCGCCGCCGGCGACGTGCTGCGGCTGATGCCCGACGGCATCTTCCTTAGCAACGGACCGGGCGACCCGCAGCCCTGCGCCTACGCGATCGCCGCGACGCGCGAGCTGATCGAGCGCGGCCTGCCGACCTTCGGAATTTGCCTCGGCCACCAGATCCTGGCGCTGGCATCGGGCGCGCGCACCTTCAAGATGAAGTTCGGCCATCACGGCGCGAACCACCCGGTGAAGGACCTCGACTCGGGGCGCGTCAGCATCACGAGCCAGAACCACGGCTTCGCGGTCGACGAGGCGACGCTGCCGACGACGCTGCGGCCGACGCATGTCAGCCTGTTCGACGGCACGCTGCAGGGTCTCGCCCGCACGGACAAGCCGGCATTCTGCTTTCAGGGCCATCCCGAAGCGTCGCCGGGCCCGCACGACATCGGCTACCTGTTCGACCGCTTCGTCGGCCTGATGAGCGCCGCGCATACGGAGAGAACGAATGCCCAAGCGCAGTGACCTGAAATCCATCCTCATCATCGGCGCCGGCCCGATCATCATCGGCCAGGCCTGCGAGTTCGACTACTCCGGCGCCCAGGCCTGCAAGGCGCTGCGCGAAGAAGGCTTCCGCGTCATCCTCGTCAACAGCAACCCGGCGACGATCATGACCGACCCGGAGATGGCCGATGCGACCTACATCGAACCCATTACCTGGCAGGTGGTCGAGAAGATCATCGCCAAGGAGCGGCCCGATGCGGTGCTGCCGACCATGGGCGGGCAGACCGCGCTCAATTGCGCGCTCGACCTGCACAGGCACGGGGTACTCGCCAAGTACGGCGTCGAGATGATCGGTGCCAACGAACACGCGATCGAGAAGGCCGAAGACCGCCTGAAGTTCAAGGATGCGATGACCGGCATCGGTCTTCACTCCGCGAGGAGCGGCATCGCTCACTCGATGGAGGAAGCCCTGGCCGTGCAACGGCGCATCGCGCACGACGTCGGAGGCCATGGTTTTCCGATCGTGATCCGGCCCAGCTTCACTCTCGGCGGGACGGGCGGCGGCATCGCCTACAACCCGGACGAGTTCGAGGAGATCTGCAAACGCGGGCTCGACCTCTCGCCGACCGAGGAGCTGCTGATCGAGGAGTCTCTGATCGGCTGGAAAGAGTTCGAGATGGAGGTCGTGCGCGACCGGGTCGACAACTGCATCATCGTCTGCTCGATCGAGAACCTCGACCCGATGGGCATCCACACTGGCGACTCGATCACCGTCGCCCCGGCGCAGACGCTGACCGACAAGGAGTACCAGCTCCTGCGCAACGCCTCGATCGCGATCCTGCGCGAGATCGGCGTCGACACCGGCGGCTCCAATGTGCAGTTCGCGATCAACCGCGACAACGGACGCATGGTGGTGATCGAGATGAACCCGCGCGTGTCGCGCTCGTCGGCGCTGGCCTCCAAGGCGACCGGCTTCCCGATCGCCAAGGTGGCCGCCAAGCTGGCGGTGGGCTACACGCTCGACGAGCTGCGCAACGACATCACCGGCGGCGCGACGCCGGCGAGCTTCGAGCCAAGCATCGACTACGTCGTCACCAAGATCCCGCGCTTCGCGTTCGAGAAGTTCCCTGCTGCCGACTCGCGCCTGACGACGCAGATGAAGTCGGTCGGCGAAGTGATGGCGATCGGCCGCACCTTCCAGGAAAGCCTGCAAAAGGCGCTGCGCGGGCTGGAGACCGGCATCGACGGCCTGTCTGAACGCAGCACCGATCGCGAGGAGATCATCCAGGAAATCGGCGAGGCCGGACCGGAGCGCATCCTCTTCCTGGCCGACGCGTTTCGCATCGGCATGAGCCTGCAGGAGGTGTTCGAGGAGACGGCGATCGACCCCTGGTTCCTGGCGCAGATCGAGCAACTCGTGGCCACCGAAAGCGCGCTGGCCGGCCGCAACGTCAGCGCCTTGACCGCCGAGGAATTGCGCTTCCTGAAGCGCAAGGGCTTCTCCGACCGCCGCCTGGCCAGCTTGCTCGGAAGCAACCAGCACGCAGTGCGTGAGCGACGCCGTGCGCTCGGCGTGCGCCCCGTCTACAAGCGCGTCGATACCTGCGCCGCCGAATTCGCGACGCAGACGGCCTATCTGTACTCGACCTACGAGGAAGAGTGCGAGGCCGAGCCGACCGGGCGCAGGAAGATCATGGTGCTCGGCGGCGGCCCCAACCGCATCGGCCAGGGCATCGAGTTCGACTACTGCTGCGTCCACGCGGCGCTGGCGATGCGCGAGGACGGCTACGAGACCATCATGGTCAACTGCAACCCCGAGACCGTCTCGACCGACTACGACACTTCGGACCGCCTCTACTTCGAGCCGGTGACGCTCGAGGACGTGCTGGAGATCGTCGACAAGGAAAAGCCCGTCGGCGTGATCGTGCAGTACGGCGGGCAGACGCCGCTGAAGCTCGCGCTCGACCTCGAGCGCGCCGGCGTCCCCATCATCGGCACCTCGCCCGACAGCATCGACATCGCCGAGGATCGCGAGCGCTTCCAGACGCTGTTGCACGAACTCGGCCTGAAGCAGCCGCCCAATCGCATCGCGCGCAACGAGGAGTCTGCCAAGGCGCTCGCCGCCGAGATCGGCTACCCGCTCGTGGTGCGGCCGAGCTACGTGCTCGGCGGCCGGGCGATGGAGATCGTGCACGGAGAGAAGGACCTCGAGCGCTACATGCGAGAAGCCGTGAAGGTGTCGGAGAAGTCTCCGGTCCTGCTCGACCGCTTCCTGGACGATGCGATCGAGGTCGACGTCGACTGCATCAGCGACGGCCAGGACGTGATGATCGGCGCCATCATGGAGCACGTCGAGCAGGCAGGCATCCACTCGGGCGACTCGGCCTGCTCGCTGCCGCCGTACTCGCTGCCGGCGCCGCTGCAGGACGAACTGCGGCGGCAGACGGCGCTGATGGCCCGGGCGCTCAAGGTCTGCGGCCTGATGAACGTGCAGTTCGCGATCCAGGGCGACGTGAACGGCGCCGAAGGCGACGCCGTGGTCTACGTGCTCGAGGTCAACCCGCGGGCCTCGCGCACTGTGCCGTTCGTCTCCAAGGCCACCGGCCAGCCGCTGGCCAAGATCGCGGCGCGCTGCATGGTGGGTCAGGCGCTGAAATCGCAGCGTGCGCTCCACGGCCAGGCGCCGCGTGAGATCGTGCCGCCTTACTACTCGGTCAAGGAAGCGGTGTTTCCGTTCAACAAGTTCCCCGGAGTCGATCCGATCCTCGGCCCCGAGATGCGCTCCACTGGCGAGGTGATGGGGTCGGGGCGCAGCTTCGGCGAAGCCATGCTCAAGAGCCAGCTCGGCGCCGGGTCGCGACTGCCGAGCCGCGGCAGAGTCTGCATCACGGTGAAGAACGGCGACAAGGCGCGTTCGGTGGTGCTCGCCCGCGAGCTTCACGTGCTGGGTTTCGAGATCGTCGCCACCCGGGGCACCGCCGCTGCGATCGCCGATGGCGGCGTTGCGGTGCGAACGGTCAACAAGGTCAAGGACGGGCGTCCGCACATCGTCGACATGGTCAAGGGGGGCGAAATCCAGCTCGTCTTCACGACGGTGGACGAGACGCGTACGGCGATCGCCGATTCGCGCCACATCCGCCAGGCCGCATTGGCCCACCGCGTGACCTACTACACCAGCATGGCAGGTTGCGAGGCTGCGGTCGAGGGCATGAAGCATCAGGCCGACCTCGGGGTCAAGTCGCTGCAGGAGCTGCACGCCGAGTTGAACTAAACTGCGAGCCGTTCCGCCGCCGGTGCTCTCGCAAGGGAGCGGGCGGCGGTTTGGTTTGTGCCTCGCGTCGCAGCGCCCATCCACTTGCACCCCAGGTTCTACATGGCCACGATTCCACTCACCCGCCGCGGTGCCGACAAGCTCAAGGACGAGCTGCAGCGCCTGAAGTCCGTCGAGCGCCACGCGGTGATCCGTGCCATCGCCGACGCTCGTGCGCAGGGCGACCTGTCGGAGAACGCCGAATACGAGGCTGCCAAGGACAAGCAGGGCTTCATCGAGGGCCGCATCCTTGAAATTGAGAGCAAGCTCGCCGCGGCGCAGATCATCGACCCGGCGGCCTTGCAGGCCGAGGGGAGGGTGGTGTTCGGCGCCACGGTCGACCTCGAGGACGAGGCCATGGGCACGGCGGTGACCTACCAGATCGTCGGCGACGACGAGGCCGACCTCAAACTGGGCCTGATCTCGATCAGCTCGCCGATCGCCCGCGCAATGATCGGCCGGACAGCCGGCGACGTGGCCGAAGTGCAGGCGCCAGGGGGCTTGAAGCGCTACGAGATCGTCGAAGTCCGTTATGTCTGATCGAGATTGCGCTCACCGTGGCGTCCGCCTCGTCGCAAGGCGGGCCGAATCCGCCGCCTGAGCATGCTGCAGCGACAGATTGGGGCGTTTTTGGCCGGCCTCTGGGCTGGCGCATTGGTCTGTATCGGCTTCATCGCGACGCCGGCGCCTTTCGCGACGCTGGCGAGCGCCGACGCCGGCCGCGTCGTCGGCCGCATCTTCGCGCAGGAGGCCTACCTCAGCCTGGCGCTGGCGGTAGCAATGTTCCTGATCGTGCGCGGCCAGGCCCGCCTCGCAGCGGCCTCAGGGACGGGTTCGGTGCTCAGCACCGACGTATTGCTGGTGCTCGGCACGCTGTTCTGTACCGTGGCGGGCTACTTCGCGCTGCTTCCGATGATGGAGGCCGCGCGTGCGGGGCAGGGAGCGTTCTCATTCGGTGCGCTGCACGGCACGTCGTTGGGGTTGTTCGCACTCAAGGCCGTGCTGGTTCTTCTACTGGCCTGGCGCCTGGGTAGACGCTGAAAGGAGCGGCCGATCAGGGTCGGGCCGATTTCTTCGGGCTGGCGAGGCGCTTGCGGGCGCGTTTGATCTCGCCGCCCAGGGTGACGCGCTGGTTGCCGAGCACCCTGATCTTCTTGACCTGCGGCCGGTGGTTGCCGCTCTTCGAGAACTTGAGCACCTTGACCACCTTGGGTCCAGCGCCGCGGTCCTCGCGATCGGTCTTGTCCTTCGGCGGCATCGGGCGCCAAAGCACGAGCAGCTTGCCGATGTGCTGGATCGGCGCAGCGCCCAGCTGGTCGCTCAGCTGCGCAAGCATCCCGTCGCGCGCTGCGCGATCGTCGGAGAACACGCGCACCTTGATCAGTCCGTGGGCGTTGAGCGCCAGGTCGATTTCGCGGGCCACCGCAGGCGTCAGGCCATCTCCGCCGATGAAGGCCACGGGGTCCAGGTGGTGGGCGAGGGCGCGCCGGTCCTTGCGTTCGGAGGGAGTCAGGTAGATGGCGGGCATGAGCCTATTATCGTTGGAGCCGCTGGAGTGGCCGTGAAGATCAAGTCCAAGAGCAGAAAGCTGAACAAGGCGTGGCTGCACGACCACCTGAACGACACCTACGTCAAGCTGGCGCAGAAGGAGGGTTATCGCGCGCGGGCCGCCTACAAGCTGAAGGAGATCGACGAGGAATTGCACCTGCTCAAACCCGGACAGACCGTGGTCGACCTGGGTGCCGCACCGGGCGCGTGGAGCCAGTACATCAGGCGGAAGTTCGCGCCAAGAGGTGCCGGCAGTGGCAGTGCGGCGTCCGGCGATCTTCACGGCAGCATCATCGCGCTGGATCTGCTGGACTTCGAACCGATCGACGGCGTGACCTTCCTGCGGGGCGATTTCCACGACCAGGCCGTGCTGCAGCGGCTCGAGGCCGTCCTGGCCGGACGACCGGTGGACGTCGTCCTCTCCGATCTGGCGCCGAACCTGTCGGGGATCCCGAGTTCGGACTCGGCACGCGTGACGCACCTGGTCGAACTCGCGGTGGATTTCGCGCAGCACCATCTGGTCCCGACCGGCGTGCTGGTCTGCAAGGTGTTCCACGGCAGCGGCCACAGCCAACTCGTCGAATTGTTCAAGCGGACGTTTCGGATCGTCAAACCGATCAAGCCGAAGGCCTCTCGCGATCGGTCGGCGGAAACCTTTCTTGTCGGGATCGGTCTCAAACAGGCGTTCTCGCGCGTCGAGAAGGAGCAGTGAGGCCGGGTCGCAACGTGGGTACGGGTCATTGTGGCCATAGGTTTCGCAGCCGTGGGTCGATGGCTTGCGTCGAATAGAATCATCCCCAGATACCGTCGAGGGCTTGCGCAACCGTGTGCGAGCGTCTGTCTTGATGGGAAGAAGGAGCCGCGGTGAACAATCAATGGTTCTCTAAAGTCGCTGTTTGGATGGTGATCGCCCTCGTGCTCTTCACCGTCTTCAAGCAGTTCGACCGCGGTGTCGCGCAAGGCAGCCAGATCGGCTACTCCGATTTCCTCGAAGAGGTGCGTGCCAAGCGGATCAAGGCGGTGACGCTGCAGGAGGGCCCGAACGGCACCGAGATCATCGCCACGACAAATGACGACAAGCGCCTGCGCAGCACGGCAACCTATCTCGACCGCGGGCTGGTCGGCGACCTGATCAACAACGGCGTGAAGTTCGATGTCAAGCCGCGCGAGGAGCCGTCGATCCTGATGAGCATCCTGATCTCCTGGGGCCCCATGCTGCTGCTGATCGGCGTATGGGTCTATTTCATGCGCCAGATGCAGGGCGGCGGCAAGGGCGGGGCGTTCAGCTTCGGCAAGTCCAAGGCGCGCATGCTCGACGAGGCCAATAACACGACCACCTTCGCCGACGTCGCCGGATGCGACGAAGCGAAGGAAGAGGTCAAGGAACTGGTCGACTTCCTGAAGGATCCGCAGAAGTTCCAGAAGCTCGGTGGGCGCATCCCGCGCGGCGTGTTGCTCGTCGGCCCTCCGGGCACCGGCAAGACGCTGCTCGCCAAGGCGATCGCCGGTGAGGCCAAGGTGCCGTTCTTCTCGATCTCGGGCTCCGACTTCGTCGAGATGTTCGTCGGCGTCGGCGCCGCGCGCGTGCGCGACATGTTCGAGCAGGCCAAGAAGAGCGCTCCGTGCATCATCTTCATCGACGAGATCGACGCCGTCGGGCGGCATCGCGGCGCCGGCCTCGGCGGCGGCAACGACGAGCGCGAGCAGACGCTGAACCAGATGCTCGTCGAGATGGACGGCTTCGAGACCAATGTCGGCGTGATCGTGATGGCGGCGACGAACCGGCCCGACATCCTCGACCCGGCGCTGCTGCGGCCGGGCCGCTTCGACCGCCAGGTCTACGTGACGCTGCCCGACGTGCGCGGTCGCGAGCAGATCCTGAACGTGCACATGCGCAAGGTGCCGATCGGGCAGGATATCCGCGCCGACCTCCTGGCCCGTGGCACGCCCGGTTTCTCCGGTGCAGACCTCGCCAACCTCGTCAACGAGGCGGCCCTGTTCGCGGCCCGTCGCAGCGGACGCGTGGTCGAGATGGCCGACTTCGAGCGGGCCAAGGACAAGATCATGATGGGCCCCGAGCGCAAGTCGATGATCATGCCCGAGGAGGAGCGCAAGAACACCGCGTACCACGAGTCGGGTCATGCGCTGGTGGCGAACCTGATGCCCAAGACCGACCCGGTGCACAAGGTGACGGTCATCCCGCGTGGGCGGGCGCTCGGCGTGACGATGCAGCTGCCGGAAATCGATCGCTACAGCCTCGACAAGGAGCGCATGCTGTCGACGATCTCGGTGCTGTTCGGTGGCCGCATCGCCGAGGAAGTCTTCATGCACCAGATGACCACCGGCGCCAGCAACGACTTCGAGCGTGCGACGCACATCGCACGCGACATGGTCACGCGCTACGGCATGACCGACGAACTCGGCCCGATGGTGTACGCGGAGAACGAGGGCGAGGTCTTCCTCGGCCGCTCGGTGACCAAGCAGGTCAACGTCTCGGAAGAGACGATGCAGAAGGTCGACAAGCAGATCCGCCGCATCATCGACGAGCAGTACGCGATCGCGCGCAAGCTGATCGAGGACAACCAGGACAAGATCCACGCGATGGCCAGTGCGCTGCTCGAGTGGGAGACCATCGACAGTGACCAGATCGACGACATCATGAACGGCCGCCCGCCGCGGCCGCCGAAGGACTGGGTGCCGTCGGCCAGCAAGACGGTGTCCGCGCCGCCGATCAATCCCGACGGGGCACCGGCAGCGGCTTGAACGGGGACTGCCGCGCGTTCGGGCGGGGCTTCGGCCCCGCTTGACCATTCAGGGCCCGACCATTCGATGAACGTCTGGCAAACGACACGTTTCGCAGTCGATCTCGGTCGGCCACGCGTGATGGGCATCGTCAATGTCACGCCGGATTCGTTCTTCGACGGCGACGTCCATGCCAGCCCTGGCACGGCGCTGGCGCACTGCGAGCGCCTGGTGAAAGAGGGCGCCGACATCCTCGACATCGGCGGCGAGTCGAGCCGCCCTGGCGCGGCGAGCCTGTCGACGGCCGAAGAACTCGCGCGGGTGCTTCCGGTGTTGCGCGGTGCGCTCGGGCTCGGCGTGCCGGTCTCGGTCGACACCTGCAAGCCCGAGGTCATGCAGGCCGCGCTGGACATCGGCGTCGACATCGTCAACGACATTCGCGCACTCCGGGCGCACGGTGCGATCGAACTGATCGCTTCGCATCGAGCCTGCGGCGTGTGCCTGATGCACATGCGCAGCGACCCTCAGACGATGCAGGACGCGACCGACTACGACGACGTGGTCGACGAGGTCGGCAGCTTCCTGGCGGCTCGTGCGGACGCCGCCATCGGGCACGGCATCGCCAAGGAGCGCATCGTGCTCGATCCCGGAATCGGATTCGGAAAGCGCGCGGAGCACAATCTCGCACTGCTTGCGCGACAGCGCGAGCTGCTCGCGCTCGGCTATCCCTTGCTGCTTGGCTGGTCACGCAAGTCGACGCTCGGCGCGCTGACCGGCCGTGCGGTGCAGGATCGTCTGGCGGCCAGCCTGGCGGCGGCGCTTGCCGCGGTGCAAGAGGGCGCGAGCATCGTCAGGGTGCACGACGTCGCGGCCACCGTCGACGCGCTGTGCGTCTGGCGTGCCGCCGGCCTGGGCGCGAGGCCTGCGACACTCGCATTGCACAATCCAGGCGCATCGAGCGATGCACCCCAACGTTCCGAAACGACATGACATGACGAGAAACTATTTCGGCACCGACGGCATCCGCGGCACGGTCGGCAAGGCCCCTATCACGCCCGACTTCATGCTGCGCCTCGGGCATGCCGTCGGGCGCGTGCTGAAGACGACGGAAGAGCGCCCGACCGTGCTGATCGGCAAGGACACGCGCATCTCCGGCTACATGATCGAGTCCGCCCTCGAGGCCGGCTTTGCTTCGGCGGGCGTCGACGTTCTGCTGACCGGCCCGCTGCCCACGCCCGGCGTGGCCTATCTGACGCGAGCCTTGCGGCAGGATCTGGGCGTCGTGATCAGCGCATCGCACAACCCGTTCGACGACAATGGCATCAAGTTCTTTTCGGCGCGCGGCGAGAAGCTGTCCGACGAATGGGAACGGCAGGTCGAAGCGACGCTCGCCGAGGGGGCGCAGTGGGTCGATTCGGCCCGGTTGGGCAAGGCGCGCCGGCTCGACGATGCACGAGGTCGGTACATCGAGTTCTGCAAGGCCACTTTCAGCAGCGAACTCTCGCTCAAAGGGCTCAAGATCGTCGTCGATGCGGCGCATGGCGCGGCCTACCAGGTTGCGCCCGACGTCTTCCACGAACTGGGAGCGGATGTGGTGCCGATCGGCTGCTCGCCCGACGGCAGCAACATCAACGCAGGCTGCGGTGCGACCGCACCGGAAGCCCTGCTGCGTACGGTGCGCGAGACCGCGGCCGACTATGGCGTGGCGCTCGACGGCGACGCCGACCGCTTGCAATTCGTGGACGCTGCGGGCCGCCTCTACAACGGCGACGAACTGCTTTACGTGATGGTCGGTGATCGCCTGTCGCAGGGCCAGGCGGTACCCGGCGCGGTGGGTACGCTGATGACCAACCTGGGGGTCGAACTCGCACTGAAGGACCAGGGCGTGTCGCTGGTGCGCACCAAGGTGGGTGACCGCTACGTGCTGGAAGAACTCAACGCTCGCGGCTGGCTGCTCGGCGGCGAGGGCTCGGGCCATCTGCTCGCGCTCGACAAGCACACCACGGGTGACGGCATCGTCAGCGCGCTGCAGATCTTCAAGGCGATTCGCCGCAGCGGTCGCAGTCTGCCGGACCTGCTCGACGGCGTGACGCTGTTTCCGCAGACCCTGATCAATGTCCGCCTGGGCGTCGGGGTCGACTGGAACGCCAACCCGCGCCTGGCCGCCGAGCACGAGCGTGTGCGGGTCGAACTCGGTGATCGCGGGCGGGTGCTGATCCGCCCCTCGGGCACCGAACCGTTGGTCCGCATCATGGTCGAGGCGCGCGAGGCTGCGCTGGCGCAGCGATGCGCGCAGCGCCTGGCCGACGTCCTGCGCGAGTGAATCCAGGAACTGCTCAGCGCCTGCGCCAAGCCTGCAGTGCTACCAGGAGTACAGAGCCGCCCAAGCCTGCCATTCCGACCGGATTCTTTGCCAATAGCGAAGCGATCTGCTGGAAGATCTCGGGATTGCTTTGTTCCACGTAGCGAGCCAGTTCGAGCATTTGGTCCGCCGAGATTCGAGCCGCATCTTCCGGCGACACAGCCAACCGCATGTAGTTTCCCCGCTGCAGAAACTCGCCGAACGCGCCGGCAGCGATGACCACGAGGCCGAGCGGGCCGATCGGTAGCAGCAGGCATTCGAGGAGCTTGGCACGCAAGGGCGCGGTCGCACTGCGATACGCCTCCGCGACGAGTTCAGGAACCCGGCTCAAGGGCTGGACCGGCTGCCCATGAGTCCTCTGCGAGGTCTCGCGCAAGGCGGGCTGCAGGTGCAGATCATCGAATTCGTCGGACATTTTGGCTCCCATCCTGCGCTGAACGACTCCGCCATCGCGAGCCGCTCGAACGGTTGAAGATTGGCCTGAGCTTGAGGTCGAAGCGTGTCGGTAGCGTGACCGATTGCTGACAGGGACATCGTCCGGGCGCCGAAGCGGCGCATGGCACTCCGGCTGCCAGACCCGGATCGATGCGGCGGGGCGCACGGTCGGCTCCGGGATGACTTGCGCGCTCAGCTGCGGCTGTCCGCCTTCGATGCAGAGGTGTCGGAGAGCCGGCACACCTCGGGCACGATCATCTCGTCAGGGACCGGCTGGCGGCTATAGTCCGGGTTGCGCACCCGAGCCGGGAGCTCGACCGGCGGCCGCTCGATTTCCTCGTAGTCGAATTGCGAGAGCAGGTGATGAATGCAGTTCAATCGCGCCTGCTTCTTGTCGACTGCCTGCACGATCCACCAGGGGGCCTCGGCAATATGGGTGCGCGCCAGCATGATCTCCTTGGCCTTCGTGTATTCCTCCCAGCGGCGGCGGGACTCGAGGTCCATCGGACTGAGCTTCCACTGCTTCAGCGGGTCGTGGATGCGGCCGAGAAAACGAAGGTGCTGCTCGTCGTCGGTGATCGAGAACCAGTACTTGATCAGCCGGATTCCAGAGCGCGCGAGCATGCGCTCGAACTCCGGCACCGAGCGGAAGAACTCCTCGTACTCGTCGTCCGAGCAAAAACCCATCACGCGCTCGACGCCGGCGCGGTTGTACCAACTGCGGTCGAACAGCACCATTTCACCGGCCGCGGGCAGATGCGCCGTGTAGCGCTGAAAGTACCACTGCGTGCGCTCGCGGTCGTTCGGGGCCGGAAGCGCGACCACCCGGCACACGCGCGGGTTCAGCCGTTGCGTGATGCGCTTGATCACCCCGCCTTTGCCTGCCGCGTCGCGGCCTTCGAACAGGATCACGACCTTGAGCCGCTGGTGTGCGACCCAATCCTGCAG
>Ga0209048_10003554_pt1 | contig 15103 bp, 16 predicted proteins | sample FrelakmetCRP12CR_FD_187146 | JGI IMG/M metagenome (GOLD analysis project Ga0209048, IMG submission 187146) | Freshwater lake sediment microbial communities from the University of Notre Dame, USA, for methane emissions studies - CRP12 CR (SPAdes)... | ecosystem: Environmental > Aquatic >... | reverse complement strand
TGTTGTTATTCGGAGGTTATCTTTTCATATCTATCCTCATCGGACCTTTAGAACCGGTAGGAAGATTGGGATTTGTTAAATTTGCTAACCCGGACATGTATCCTGGACATACTCACTCCGAACTTCTGGCCCAGTATGCCCAGCAGCGGGGATCGAAATGTGCACTGGTAGTCCACTATGCAGGTGATTCTAACTATCGCCACTATAAGGAGGGTAATGTTACCATAATCGAGTTGGCTTTTGTGGATAGGGTAAACAAGGCTAAAACGGACATAGACTGGAATGATGTTTTACAAACATTCATATATGGTATCCCCAAGGATCGGTGGCAGTACAAGGCTGATGGTCAAATTTTCGAAAATTATGACGATGCTATGGCATACGTTAATAAAATAGCAGCTGAGAATGGTCAGAGAGGCCCAATACCAATGGTTTACCATGGAACAGCCCGTGCAGGGAGTCCTATACTCAACCAGGGATGCGGATTCCCATTATTTGTACAGATAACTTGGTACCAGTACGGACGACTAGCTGCGTATTACTACATTATAATTGGGATGATTCAACCCTACCTGAGCCTGCCCACACGCTATTTCGAGTTGCAGCATGCCTCAGAATTACAGTATTATTACACTCATGGATTGCTCAACTATGAATAGAGATAATCCGTTTCTGGCCTAATAACTTCTTTTCATCTTTTTAGGTTCAAAATTATTTTCTCGACTACAGAAAGTGGGGCGTCAGTTTTTATGCCGTTAGGGTTGAAATGGGTCCTTGAAGTATAATATCCATTATTTTTAAGGCTATTCATAATCATGCCAAGGGGCGGAGCGCTGATCTTTAATTTGTGACATAGAGCATGGAGATTGTAGAAGGTGGGAGGAGAGTTTGCTTCATCTTTACAAATTTCCACCAGTTTTAACGCTTTTTTTTTCTTGTTAATCTTTATTTCTGTCAATATTTCTAGCATCCCATTTGTGAAACCGTAATCCTGGATGTTTCCACACCAGAGTGGTCCGCTAACAATCCAAATTCCTCCACAATGGCAATTTAAGGCCATTTTAAGATTCAAACCCTTCAAAACCACACGATTAAGACATCTTGGACAATGAGCCACATAACCCATGTTTTCTAGGGATTTGTCGGTTTTTTTAGCTCCTTTTCCCACTTTGGCGTAGATGCGCATGTAATGTTCAGTGCTGTGAGAGAACTGGAATTCTAAATATTTTTTATACTTGGCAAAGGTGCGTCCAAGGAATCCTGCCAGAATTCTAAGGCCAGTTTCATGGCAATATTCAGTTTTAAGTGGTTTCGCTCCGTATTTTCTGATGCATGGCTTTTTATAAGTACCGCAGAGGGCTGAAGTGTCGGTTGCAGTCACACAGACCATGCCACCAGCCTTCAGACTGGCTGCCGCTGATTCGACGTATGGTGAAGGTGTGCCGAAGGGGTCAATGTCCACCACATCAAATTTACCACGGCATTTGCGGAGCAGTATATTCGCATCCTCCTTGTAAGCCTTAACATGGTTTAAACCATTTATTAGGATGTTTTCATTGGATAGACGCACTGCTAACGGATTAAAATCGTTTACCACCACATTAGAAACACCTGATACTTCCTTGGCATATCTTATGCCTCTAATTCCAGTTCCTGCAAATGCATCGCAAATGCTGATGTCATCATTCTTTTCATGACGAAAACGCTGCAAAGCAGCTACAGAAAGATCTCGGTTAAGTTCCATAACCGGATTGTAGAAAACAGGGACTTTAGAGGACAATTTTTCAAATTTGGGAATTTTTATTTTGACTTGACCCTCTTGTATCGATATATAATCCATTTTACATTAACCTCATAATCTCTTAACATCATATATTATATATTGTCTAGAATTTATCTTGGATTAGGAGTAAAGCCCATGTCTAGTATACCATTCTTAGATAATGCCGCAGCTGGTAAAAATAACTGGTGGAGGTACCTGCTAACTATTGTTCTCTCTTTGCTATTAGGGAGTTTGGTGGCTGGGATCTTTCTCGCAGTGATACTCATAATATATTCATTTTTTTTAGCTATCCGAGGGGTTCCAGACATATATGGAATCATAAATACATCAGTTTCCAATCCTCTTTTCCTGCTTATAATGGTCGGTGTTAGTTACACTCTATCTTTCTTTTTATTCTACATATGCTTGAGATTTTTACACCATAAAAGTCTATTATCTATTATAACCACGGCTTCCAAGGTCAGATGGACATTAGTCCTTAAAGGATTTGGTTTATGGTTTTTAATCCTTTTTTTGTTCAGCTTACCTGATTTAATATGGAATTCTTCATCTTATCACGTGACATTTAATCCAAAAAGTTTTTTAATCCTGCTAGTTATTTGTCTTTTGGTTTTTCCCCTTCAGGCATCCTTTGAGGAGATCTTCTTCAGAGGATACCTCATGCAAGGTGTGGGATTGTTATCAAAAAGACCATGGATACCTCTCTTAGTCACGTCGCTCGTTTTTTGTTTGGTTCATTTTTTCAATGGTACAGATCTTAACATGGATATTTCAATTGTAATTTCAACTTTCATTATTGGAATAATGCTTGGAATCATCGCTCTGGGAGAAAATGGGATTGAAGCTGCCATGGGCGTGCACATTGCCAACAATCTATATGTATCATTGGTTTATAACTCCTCAGATTCCGGGCTATCGGGCCTACCTTCCTTAATCACAGCTCAGGTGTCAAATCCATTTGCTGGAATCCCAATATTGGCATTTGCAGCGTTAATTACTATTATAATCCTCTTCTGGAATCGTCAAACTGATTTATTGAGAATATTTCGTTAATTGAAAAATTAATTTCCCAATGAAAATGTGCATAATTAATTAGATCAGATTTTTATTTGATGAAAACAATGGAATAATAGTAAAAATGGATGAGATTCTAAAGATTCTGGATAAACTACCAGTTTTTTTTAATTAAAAAACTTTATATAATTCGATGTATAGCCTACTAAGTTCTTTATCTTATTAAATTTCAGGTGAATTCATGATACCAGTTGCCAAACCATTCATAGCTGAAGAAGAAGTAGAAGAAGTAATAAAAGTTTTAAGATCAGGATTTATTGCCCAAGGCCCTCAGGTAGCAGACTTTGAGGAAAAATTCGCAAATTATGTAGGAACGAAACACGCTGTTGCAGTAAGCTCAGGAACAACAGCATTACACCTTTCTCTCCTATTAGCAGGCGTGGCAAGTGGCGACGAAGTGATCACCACACCCTTTAGTTTTGCAGCCACAGGAAACTGCGCCCTATACGTAGGTGCCAGGCCAGTTTTTTCGGACATAGACCCAAAAACCTATAATCTGAACCCTGAAAAGATAGATGATGCCATTACTGAAAGAACAAAGGCCATATTACCAGTACACCTTTATGGTCAACCAGCAGAAATGGACAGGATAAATGAGATTGCCCGCGAACATGAGTTATTGGTCATCGAAGATGCTGCTCAAGCCCACGGGGCCATGTACAATAATAAAATGGCGGGTTCCCTAGGTGATATGGCATGTTTCAGTTTTTATCCCACAAAAAACATGACCACCAGTGAGGGAGGGATGATAACCACAGATAATAGTGAAATGGCAGATTTAGCCAGAATATTAAGGGCACATGGTGAGAAAGAGAGATATGAACATGTAGTTTTAGGTTATAACTTCAGAATGACCGATATTGCAGCAGCCATTGGGCGTGTGCAGCTCAAACGCCTTCCTGAATTAAACCAGAAACGCATAGAAAACGCTAAATATCTGTCTGAACATATAAAGAACATTTATGGCATTTCAGTACCCTACGTTTCCCCGAAAGTATTGCACGTCTACCATCAGTACACCCTACGGGTTGCAGATGGTCGCAGGGACCAACTCATGGAAAAACTGAACCAGAATGGCATAGGGACTGGAATTCATTATCCTAAACCAATTTACGCCCAGAAACTATACCAGGACTTGGGCTACCAGAATCATTGTTTAGAGGCAGAAAGAGCCTCGTCAGAAGTTTTATCCATACCAGTTCATCCTTTACTAACTGTGGAAGAACTGGAGAAGATAGTTATAACCTTGAAAGAGGCTTCTGAGCAGATTTTTTAGTTAAAATAATATTAATATTCATTTGGTCTCAAAGACTATTTTGCTGCGAACAAAGGAGTTCAAAAATTTTTATATTTTATTCTAAGCAAAATTGGCTTTATTCCAATTATTTCATTTATCCCATTAATTCAGCTTATTCCAGCTTCTCCTCTACTGAGCGTACCTTATCTTCCATGTTCCTGTCCTGATCGCGGCGGTCGTCGATTTTCACACTGGTAACCACCCGATTCACTCCTTCCATGAAAACTGCTTCATGAGCGGTTTTAATGGCTTTGAAAAGTTCATCAGGGGTTTCAGCTTCCAGAAGGGTGCCCATGCCGCTTAGCTGATATTTTATTCCAGCACTTTTCAGTGAGGCTATGGCTGCGGCTATGTAGCTGCTCAGACTAGTTTCAGAGGTTCCTATGGGAATAATAGTTAGTTCTGCTGATATCATGGATTTATTTATGTTTAAAGATTCATATAATTTTTATGAAACCACTGCAATTAGGGAACTTCAATCAACGCTTGGAAGAAAGGATTATGATGGTAATCCAGGATTATAACTTAATTGATAGTGGTGAACTGGTGGCAGTTGCTCTTTCTGGTGGAAAGGATAGTGTTTTAACCCTCCATATCTTGAATAAGTTCAGAAAAAGTCATAATTTTGATTTTGATCTGGCAGCCATTGCCATTGATGAAGGGATTTCTGGCTACCGGGAGGAAGGAATGGTAGTGGCACGTAAAAATGCTCATGATCTGGATGTGGAACTACTTGAAATATCCCTTGAAAAGGAGCTGGGATTTACACTTGACCAGGCATCCAAGTGTTACCAGACTGCCTGTGTGCCCTGCGGTGTATTTCGACGTTACCTACTTAATCGAACTGCCTATGAAATAGGTGCTGACAAGCTGGCGACGGGTCATAATCTGGATGATGAGGTTCAATCATTTTTAATGAGCTTTGCCAGAGCGGACACTCGCAGATTCGGGAAATTCGGGCCCAAACTTCATAAGATCCATCCTAAACTGGTCCCTCGTATTAAGCCACTGTGGCTTATCCCAGAGAAAGAGGTGGGGATTTGGATAGTCCTAAATGAAGTTGATGTACACTTGGCTGAATGTCCATACGCCCATCAATCCTTACGTTCAAGATTAAAAACCTATTTAAACAACTTAGAGGAGTATCGGCCGGGGACTAAGTTGAACATCCTTAAATTTTTCCAGAAAAGCTTTATAACAGATAAAAGGTCGGTTAATCTCTATGAATGCCAGATTTGCGGCGAACCATCCTCCGCTCTTACTTGTAAGGCCTGTGAGATGCAGAGAGATTTAAAATTATATTTAACGTCCTAATCAGATTAGGAGTTAACTTTATACAGGTTTTTAGGATGCAAAGCTGCCTAATGATTCTCAAAAAAAACTAAATTACTAATATAATTTTCATTAATAAATAATAGATCAGGAGACTTAACGGACCAAACGAGTATGGTGCCCACACCCTTACTTTTACCTTCCCTGAATATCAGCTTCTGCCCTTTACGGATGTTAAATGGTCTATACTTGAATTTTATCAGTAATAATCCTGTATCTCCTGCTGAAAGATACTCCTGGTCAACTGGCCGGATGCAAGTGGTTTCGGCAATGGTTTCTATGTGGGTGATGCACTCATAACCCTCTCTTATGGTAGTGGGATGCACCAGAATAGTAACTTCAGCTTCGAACTCCATTACTGCCTTGGGATTGTAATCATTGTGGCATATAATCATACCTCTCCTTATCTCATCCATCTCCACACCGCTAATGGAGATCCCAACTACTTTTCCCACGTCGGCAGTTTCTTTTCGAAAGTGGTGCATTTCTATGGTTTTCACATTCACCGGCAGGAAATCACCGGAGGGAAAGGGTCCTAATATAAGTCTCTCACCTTTTTTTACTATTCCCTGTCTTATGGTACCACTTACTACGGTCCCAACACCTAAAACTGAGTATATCTTGTCGATGTACATCATGAAGGGCTTTTGGGACTCAATCTCTTGGGATGGTATTTTTAACTGATACAAAAGCCTGTCTAGAATGTCAAGACCCTCACCAGTCACTGGAGAGGCTTTAATAACTGGTACCAAATGTTGGTTCATGTTTTCTGCCAGGAAATCCGCATCTTCGGGGTTTTTGACCATGTAAGGAATTCTTCCTACCAGCTTTAACAGATCAAATATTTCGATACGGACCTTTTCCACCTTCTCTGCAGTCACCATGTCGATCTTGGTCATAACTACCATCACAGGCAGTTCCATGGCCAAAATGATTCCCAAGTGTTCACGTGTTATGTGAGTAGGCCCTTGGTCAGCTGCTATCACTAACAACCCATAATTCAGCTTCTGCCCCACTATTCCCCGTATGGTGGTGCGTAGCCAGGGTTCATGCCCAACAGTATCCACAAAGGATACAAGTTTATCACATTTTTCTACCAAACGGGATTTTTCCCTCTTGTTAAGGGGATTTTCAATCCTTTGGGACTTCCCGTTTTGAAAGCCGTAAACTGCGAAGGAAAGGTCAGCTGACAAGCCTCTTTCTATTTCGTGTTTCTGAACGTCTAAGAATATTCTGGTTCCTCCAGATCCATTATCCAGGGATCCAGTGGTAATTGTACCTACCAGTGTGCTTTTACCATGATCTACATGCCCTGCCACTCCAATAAGAAGATTTGCCGGTCTGAAATTCTGGAAACGTGCGATTGTGACCTTGGCCACCTCCCCCTGTCAGCAACTTGAGTTTCAACTTCCAAGATTTGTGAATTAACTTCATGGGCAATTTTACCCAGGACAAAAATTGATTCTTCGAGTTCAGCTTTCTGCAATCCCAAAAGTTGACCTTCATCATCAACCCCTATAAAATAAATGGCTTCACCGTCTCCTCTTTCTAGACGGTACTTCATTTGGGATGCCAATTGTTGTTTACGTTCTTTTTTGAGATGATGACTTTTTATAAGGTTTTCTTTAAATTCTATGTTTTTTCTCTCACCCTTTCGGGTGAGTTTAAAGAAATTTCTACTACTATTACCCAAATTAGAGGTTTTAATATCAGAGTTCATGGCACACTGTATTACTATAATCCACACATGATATAAAAGACCCATTATCAAAAACTGGCTGGAAACTTCATTGCAGATCTTTCTTTTCTGGGTGCCTCTTTTTTAACAAACCACACAAACAATATTTTCTAAAACTTGTGATGGTTATATGAGTTTAGAAAAAATTGAAAGGAGGGTGCCACACTAAGTCACACTTCAGATGAGGTGGTTAAACTAAGCCCGGATGGTTCAGGAAGTTTAAATGAGTTTAAAAGAGAATTAGAGGAAAATTCAAGATCAGTAACACTATTTTATTACAAATCTCAGTATAAGATATATCATCCACTAGGAAGGGCTGAAACTTCTGCATAATAATAAAATGGGGGCTTACTATAAAAGTTGTGAATAAATGCTTAAAGGAATGGAACCCAACAATAGAGGCTTTAGGACATGGAAAACAGATCATTCTTATTAGGAGCCACCGGACAAATTTAACTGAGTTTTTATTATATCCTACTGTTAATTATGCTTTGAAAGATTACTATCTGGATAGTTTCCAAGAAATACATCAGGAGTTCGTAGCAGAAACCGCTTTACCAGGAAAAAACGGTGATAAGGTTCTGGTTAAGTATTATGCTACTCTAGAAAAGATAGTTGAGAACCCTGTTTCTAGATTGCCTTCAAATAAATATTATATCTGGACCAGAAACCATGTGAAAAACTATATGACTGGCAAAAATGCCTTTATCTGGGTATTAAGGGTTTATATTTTAAGGGAACCTTACTGGGCTGAACCTAGTCCTGGGGCTGTCAGGTATGCAAATTTGAAGAGAGAAGTGACAATTGAGGGGATAGAACCTGTTTTAAGTGATATTGAGTTTTCTAGAGTTTTAAATAATATAAAATAACGATGAACTGTTGTGTCCTGCCCCACATCACAGTCGATTTGACCTCTCAGATGGTCATGTAATACGTTGGACAGACTGTTCCGGGTAAAGTTTACTAGGTAAAATACTAAAGTCACCTCTAAGACACATTAATTTAAGATAGAGAAAAAATACTAGTTCAAATTAAATAGACCAACCAACGTTTTCAACTCATATAATATGACTGGCAATGTTTTCTTGAAGATTGTTAAGCTTGGGCGCTTACAATTTGTTTTGGGGGGTTTTTTATTCTTCAGCGCTGGAGCTTTACTTGCTCTCCTGTTAAATGCTGAATTTAGTTTAAATAAATTTTTATGGGGATATGCGGCCCTATTCACAGCCCAGCTCTCCGTTTCCTATAGCAACGATTTCCATGACATTGATGTGGATAAATTATGTAAGCCCACTAGATTTTCAGGTGGTAGCGGAGTACTGATTGATCATCCTGAACTTAGAAAGTTTTCAAAAAGGTTTGCTCTGGCTCTTATGGGTTTATCTTTGGCAATAGCAATGGTTTCCACCTTTATCTTTCATATACCAGTATCTTTCTTCGTATTAATTTTATTTGGAAATCTTTTAGGATGGTATTATTCTGCACCTCCCCTTAAGCTATCATATCGTGGATTTAGTGAATTTGCAACGGTTTTAACGGGTTTTATAGTGCCGGGAGTAGGTTATGTGGTTTTAATGGGAAAATTGGATCTATCTTTCCTTATTTTTGCCCTACCTCTGATGTTATATGAGTTATTGTTCATTATCAATGTGGAGATACCAGATATGGAAGCGGATCAGTTGGGAGGTAAAAAAAATTTAGTGGTAGCTTATGGGCGTAGATTAGGATTTATAATTGGAGCAGCAGCTGCCTTGCTGGCAACTTTATCATACCTCTTCATTACACAAACAAGATTATATCCATCGAACATTGATTTTGGGATAATCACAATTTTATCATTAATCCCATTATGCATTGGGATTTTAATAGCCATGAAAAAACCAATAAACAGAACAAATGCAACAAAAGGTGTCAATTACAACCTCATATCACTATCATTGTTCATAATTCTAATTAACACCTATTTCATATATCAAACTTTAAATTAAGTATAATACTTAAATATTTTTTTTTCTTTTCTCTGGTGCTCCTACACAACCCACAGTAACCTTATTTGTACTGAAAATATGTTGTTTACCACAAACAATATTAATCATGAAAAATATATTATGAACATAAATTAAGGGGGGGTATTATTTGAAAAAATCTCCAATTGGAATAATTATTTTATTAATTTTTGTAGCATTGGCATCGGGGTGTACGAATCAAACCACAACAACACCTACAAAAACACTCGCCATGAATGGCATTTCTTTCCAATATCCTGAATCATGGCAAGAGATTGCTCCAGAAAACGTGACATTGGCGGCTGGTGGTGGCAATGTCATAGCAGCTGTTTATGACTCCAACAACACAGATATACTTGCTTTGGTTCAGACAACAAATGCAGCAACTGCAAAACAATCTTATGATGCTACAAAAACTACGTTGAATAGTGCTGGTGGTCAAATCGTGTCAGAATCAACAACAACAGTTGATGGTACTACAGCTTATCAAATAGATTATACTATTACTTCATCAATAGCAAAGAAAGAACGCCTTATATTGTTTGAAAAAGGCAAAATATATGCTATAACTTATAGTGCACCACAGGCAGACTTTGACAGTCAATTAAGTAACTTTAATGTCATAGTTAACAGTTTCAAAGTACAATAATATCCTTCTTTTTCTTTTTTTCTTTCTGGTCCTCTTACACCCTAAAAAAAGCAAGCGGGGAAGAAAATAGCTTCCGATCTGAACTTTCTAAATTTTAGAGGGCAATGTTGAAGACTTCACAAAATAATAATAGGCATTTTTCGTTCCCTAGCACTTCTTTAAACTTAGTATGTTATATTTAGTTCATAAAGAATTTCAAATACCTATCTTCAGCCTTCATTTCAACGAATAAGGAACTAGAAACTTTTTCGTGTTTAAGTGGTAGACACTATCTTGATAAGATATTCAGATTTTATTTTTGGAAATAATCTTAGATTATAGCTTATCTGCAGTGGTGAAGAAGGCACCACCGAATTTTTCTTCTTGCAGTTTTTGGACTATCTTGGCAGCATTTAAATGTTCATCGGTCTCAGCTATGATCTTCCTTTCTTTGACCTTTAGGTTCTTTCCACATACACATTTCTTCTGATCCACACCTCTACGGGTGTACATTGCCCGACCACAGTCACATCTGAATATTATATACATTTAGCTGACTCTCAGACCACTTTCAGGTCAACTTAATCTAAATCCTCAATCACAAATTAAGCTTCCTGACATTCATTGGTGATAAATATTGATCATATCCATTATATCTTTGGATTATGATAATCTGAAATTAGAACTGATACAAGCATATAGTCGGGGAGGTAGGTTTTGATATTTATGCCTTTAAAAAGTGATGCTGTAAATATTATAAAATAACAGGGGAATGATGAATAAAAAAAGCTTGTTAAGGGTTATTTTTGGTTTTTTAATCTCTAAAAGCTGGTATAAAGTGGGAATATCCTGGGGATTTTTCATGTTATTCTGGATCCCTTCCTTGTGACCAGCCCCCACTACTGCCACTACATCACCATCAATATCCAGGAGTATCCTGGACATGTAGGCATCTCTCTCTTTAACCAGAACTTCATAGGCTCCTGGAGAAATTTCCTGGAAGTATTCCATAACCTCTTCCAGTGCATCTCCTTCTTTTATCTTCTCCAAATCTTCAATAGTTTCATCCTTGCTAAAAAAGGATGCCAAGATACTGTAAACGAATTTGGCCTTTTCCCAGAAATTCATACGATTTAAAGCCCGTTTCAGAGTTATCCGGATGTCCCGGTCAATAAGAACCACTCTGGCCCCTACTTCTTCCGCAGTTTCTATGGCAGCTAACATTTCTGAACCAGGTTTTACTCCTATGTCTTCTCCGATCTTCTTTTGGATGTATGATAAAAATCCGCTGACAAGAAATAGTGTTAAATGATCTCCCTTTAGGATTTCTCTCATCTTTATGTCTTTATCTTCCACAACTCCGTCTCTTTCATTGAGTAAATTCTGGTAACGTGTGGCATCAAGCTCCACAGCCACAACATCCGGCTGATCTTCAATTATCACTCTTCTAACTTCTTCTACACTTTCTAGAGACACATGAGCCGTGCCTATGATCTTTAAATTCTCTGGTGCCATTTTTATTCCTTTAAATCTTTGATGCTTCCTTTTTCATATAAGGGGACTTTGGTGGTAATATTTCTTTTCAGACAAAAATCAATGTCGGATTCAAAACCTAGTTTTAACAGGCCATAGGCCGATCTTGAATTAAGAATCGCTTCTTTTACTTTTTCAGGGTTTTGACTTGCCATTAGGGCGGCCAGTGCCATTTCATCCAGTTCCTGATTTTGAAGATGAAAAATAATCTCCCCCGCCCCCAAAAAATCTTCTATAACAAAATTACCATTCACTCCTGCCATAACTACTTCTATATGATCTTCGGCTATTTTCAAGGCCTTTTCAGCCACTGCTGCAGCATTTACGAATGAACCAATCAGGGTTTTTCCCTTGATGCCCTCTAATATTCGAGTTCCGTTGGTGGTGGTGAGAACCAGACTTTTTCCCTTAAACTTCTGTATATCCAGCGGGGAATTTCCCACATCAAATCCATCGACAACAGCTCCATCCCTTTCACCAGCTAAGATTGAGTTATGTTGCATAGCGAGCTGAGTTGCGTCTTCCAGGCTGCGGACAGGAATGATTTCTGGGAAGTTTTCCAGGGCCATGGTAATGGTGGTGCTGGCCCGGAGAACATCTACCATAATGGATAAATCCTTAGAGAATGATCTCTCTAAACTTAAGGAAACACGCATGGGACACCCATAAAAATAGAAGAAAAAAATTCAGACTTATACTTGTTGTTATTCTGATACTTTTTCGGCAAAAGCAAAACGTTTTCTTACCGATGTTATCTTGACCTTAACTTCGTCACCGACTGCTGTATCAGGCACGAAGACTACGAAGCCCTCAATACGGGTGATTCCATCGCCTTCCTTACCTGTATCTTCAATTTTTACCTCATATTCGTCCCCTTCTTTTATAGGGGCAGTTTTTGGAGTTTCTTCTGCACCAAACAATTCATTCACATCCTCAGACCCATATAAAAAGGTCTTGATGTGGATTTTTTTGTTGAATTAATTATATAAATCTTTGGTAGCCACATTCCGTAGGGATATGTATAGATATATTGGTCTCCGTCAAGTTCATAATAAATTCTATGAGAGTTTAATATAATCTATATAATAATATCATTTATAGAGTATCAGGTGGGAAATTGAGAATTGTAACCACTCCCATGTGTAGCGAAATTATGGAACTGGCCGGTGTTACAGATTATGTAATTTCTGAAGATCCTGATTCGGAAGAAGGGGATCTAGTAGTGGTTTTATGGGAAACAAAAACGCGGATTCCTGCTTTACGGATCAAATTAAACACTTTCAAACAGATCGAGGACAGTATAAGTATGATTGCGGCTGAACTGGGCACCAAAGCCATGTTCCTTCCTCAAGATTGGGTCGGAAAAGATAATGATTCAGAGCGGATGAGGCATGAAAGGAAAAAAATAAAAGTCAAGGTATACTCAAATTTCCTACGGGAAATATTAGAGGACATGGGATACAAATTAGTGGAGAATCAAGCTGAATTTCTGGTCTATCCAGATTATATGAAGAACAAACTTAATCAAGAAATAAATTCCATGGGTGATAGGGCGGTGGAAATTCCTTCCCATCAAAATGTCCCTCTAAAACCCTTGGAAAGAGTCAAAATGCGATACAATATCCTGGAGAGGAAATTATGTACCAAACTTTAACTTATACTGGCGGAGTATTCAAGCACGAAGAGATAACAGAGCTAATAGAGGATCTGGGCGGATTTGTGCTTCAGGAGACAACCAGCCAAATGGACCTGGTACTTACCCTGGCAGTCCCCATTGAAGATGTTGAAAAAGTGGAAGAAAAGGCTCGGGAACTTCTGGGAAAGATTAAAATAGCTCCCATGGCCGGAACAGAAATCGCCATAGTCTCTCCAACTTTAGCTCGTCAGCATCTCCCCCATTCTGCCTGCGATATCTCAGAGTACCTGAGGCGATACGGCGCTAAAGACAACATGATCGGTCTCGCCAGGGGGGCGGGGAAGGGCATATCCAGAATATCCGAGGATGAAAAACACCTCATTGAAGAGCATGACTTGGCTGTATTCGCTCTGGGCAGCTTCCGAGAATGTATCATCAACAAAACTCATCTTTTCGATGATCTTCAAATTCCAGTGGTGGTTACTGGAGCTCCAGAAATGGATTTGAATGATATTCCTGGTGCATCAGCCTATGTAAGTGGATTGGGCAGGATACCCCGCCGTCTGAAAAGAGGGGAAAACATCCGGGCTCTCCGCGAACTGGTAGAGGTGGTGGAAAGAATACTTGATGATCGTAGAATGGAAATGGATGATGATCCTCCTATTGTACCTCCTATTCTAGTGAAAACAGAAATCGAAAATCAGATCCCTGCTGTAAAAGAGATCTACTCACCTGCACCAGTGGTAAGCCAGTTGGATGGGGTTAGGGTCAAGCTGAACTTCGCAGAGTACCAGGACCAGATAGCAGAGGTAATTGTGGATGATTACCGCCTGGGTGACATCTCCGAGATCAGAAGGTCCATGATGTACGATTATACTTTGGTCAAACTATTGCCCGAGACATCCATAATCTAATTCACTTTATAACTTTTTCCAATACAACTGCTTCTTATATATATTAATCAAGCCCAGTATTTCAAAAAAAAACCACCTAGGGGAGATCTGATGAAAAGAATTCTGCAGCTCATAATCTTCATATCTGTATTTTTCCTGGGTTTTTTAGCCCTTAACTACGTAGATTTCATTGCATTAGTCAATCTCTTCGCATTCCCACTCAACGGAAATTTTTACCTAATAGTAGTGTTAGCGGCATTATTCTATCCTGTGGCAGCCCTATTGGAGCGTACCATATCCAATGGATTCAGTCGTATTTTTTACTTTTTGGCAGCCTCGTGGGTAGGTATAGCTTTCTTCCTGCTATGGGGCTTGATTATTTACTATACATTAACTTTATTCGTTAAATTACCTAGTTATGCAGCAGGAATAATCATAATAAGCGTTACAATCATTGTAAGTGGATATTCTATTATAAAAGCAATGCATCTGGAAGTTAAAGACATAGAAATACCCATCAAAGGTTTAAAAGAAAAAATTCACATAGTCCAGATTACTGACATACACATTGGCCCAGTGAGGGAACACAAATTCCTACAAAAAATGGTGAACACATGCAACCAGCAGAATCCAGACCTGATCTTTATCACCGGCGACCTCTTCGACGGCAGTTCCGAGATCCATGATGAAATCATAGATACCTTGAATAAATTCAGTTCTCCCGTTTTTATGGTCACTGGTAATCACGATTACTTCCAAGGAATGGATGAAGTTTCACAAGCCTTGAAACGCACCCAGATAAATGTACTGCGCAATCAGAAGGTTCAGTTCAATGATCTACAAGTTATTGGTGTGGATTATTCTTTCCAGAGCGGACATCTGCAAAGATCCCTACAAAACATGAATTTAGAAAGGAATAAACCATCAGTTCTGCTTTACCACCTCCCCCGGGAGTTGGAAGCAGCCCATGATGCAGGTATAGATCTGCAACTATCCGGACACACCCACAATGGACAATTTTTCCCTTTCAAATACCTGGTCAAACTACAATTCCCTTATGTTGGGGGTTTATACCAGTATAAAGGCACAGCACTCTATGTTTCCCAGGGCACAGGAACTTGGGGACCGCCAATGAGGTTAGGTTCACGTTGTGAGGTAACTAATCTACATTTAAAGCCCAAAA
>Ga0209048_10003553_pt1 | contig 15110 bp, 13 predicted proteins | sample FrelakmetCRP12CR_FD_187146 | JGI IMG/M metagenome (GOLD analysis project Ga0209048, IMG submission 187146) | Freshwater lake sediment microbial communities from the University of Notre Dame, USA, for methane emissions studies - CRP12 CR (SPAdes)... | ecosystem: Environmental > Aquatic >... | reverse complement strand
CGATGAGTGCGCAGGCCACGCCGTGACTCTCCAAGTGCGCAATCACCTCGGCCAACGCATTCATCGGGCCAGGGCTTCCACGGCGGCGGACCGCCGGCGCCCGCGGTTGCGGTTGCGCTGCAGAAGCCGGCGCGCGTGCTCTCGGCTGAGGCCAGGAGGCTGCGTTGCGAGGAAGAAGTCGAGCACCTGCTCCCCGAGGCGCAACGCTTCGAGGATGCGCTGCGCCGGTGTGCCCCGGAAGTGTCGTTGTACCTCTGCGTGCAGGTTGCGAGCCGGCAGATGCGCCATGCCGACAGCGTTCCAGAGCCTGAAGACGAGGTCAAATGCAGCGGCGATGCCCTACGGCGCGGGCGTGAGCTTGAGCAGGATCGTCTTGCCCGACTCGTTGCGCGCGCGGCTCGGACGGAAGAACCCGAGCCAGGCGATCCAGTACTTCTTCGAATAGACCTCGCCGAGCCGTTCGGCGAGGGCGCCATCGTTGATCACTTCGGCTCGTGTCTTGATGAACGGGCCGTTCTCGCCCTGCGCCGAGACGTACATCGCACTGCCGCGCTTGACACGTTTTCCTTTGTGGCTGTCCGGCGCGGTGGTGAACCACAGCGCGTTGTCCATATAGCCGAACCAGACCGGCACGGGCTTGCTGCGCGTCCCGTCCTTGCGTTCCGTGGCGACGTAGATCTCCTTGATCCCCTCGAGCTGCGCCACGAACTCGGGCGGAAAGCTGGTGGCCGGCTGCTCAGCCATTGCAGACCGCGTAGAGAGCGAAAGGGAGCCGACTACGATTACGACAGCGATGGCTAGCAGCAGACGCAGTTTCACGCGCATGATGGATCTCCTGTCGTTGCAGGGCTCGATACCTGCGTAGCGCGGTGCACCAGTCGGTCACCGCTTTGCGCCTTCCGTGACGCGGATGGGCCGCTTGATGTGCCGGTGGCGGCGCAACAGTACGTAGATCGCGCCGGCGCCGCCATCGCACGCCCGGGCGCTGGTGAAGGCGAGGATGCGGCGCGCCGACTGTCCGCGGGCCAGCCATGTCGTGAGTTTGCTCTTCAAGACCGGGATTTGATCTTTGGAGTTGCGGCCACGCCCATGGATGATTAATACGCAGCGCTTGCCGTTCTGGTAGGCGCGCGTCAGGAACGCCTCAACCTCTCCACGCGCTTCGTCGCTGGTCATGCCGTGCAAGTCGAGATGCGCTTGGTAGGCGAACTCACCTCCGCGCAGGCGGCGCAGCAGGCGCGGGTCGAGCCCGACCATGGCGCCTTCGACGTACTCGTCGCTATCCGTGATGTCGAACGGCGTGGTGCCGGTGACCAGGTCGCACAGCTCTGCCAGCGCTTCGGCGTCGGGATGCGTCACCTCGCGGTTTGGGAATGCCGGCGCCGGGTGTGCCACCCGCTCGCGCTCGCGCGCGTCGAGCGGCTTTACGCCTGCCACTGCATCCAGGAAGAGTGAGGTATCGTTTGCAGGCGGCGTGGGTGGCGGCTGCGGGGCGGGCAAACGGGTGTGCGCGCGTGCGGCGACGGTTACCCGCGGCGTACCAGCCACACGCTTCAGTGCGCTGAATGGCCTATGAACAAGTCCAGCGTCGGCCTGCCGAGCGCTTACGTGTCGAGCACGCTCCTGCCCCATCCCGCATCTCCGAATGGCATTCATTTAGCCTTGCTCTGCCGTGATGAGCAATAGGTCGGAACGGCATTCATCATCACTAGAACCCCCCAGTCTCGGTAGCGCGGTGGCGATGAAAGCTTCGCAAGCTGCCCTCTCCCGCGCATCTGTTCCGTGCGGGAGAGGGCAGCTTGCAGCCTGTCCATCCAGCACCACCAAGACTGAGGCGGTTTCCAGCATTACAACATCCACCATTGCATCATTTGCGCGGCAGGCCGAGGACGCGCTCGGCGATGATGTTGCGTTGGATCTCCGAGGTGCCGGCGAAGATGGTGGCGGACCGGTAGTACAGATACGACCGCTGCCAACGACCCGCAGCGACCGCGCGCGGGTCACCCTTCGTCAGTTGGCCATGCGTGCCCAGGATCTCCATGGCGGTGTCGTGGAGCCGCTGGCTCATCTCGCTCCAGAAAAGCTTCACCAGCGAGCTCTCGGGCCCCGGCTTACCGTGGCGCAGCAACCCGGTCAGCGTGCGCCAATTGTGCAACTTCGTCAGCTCCACTTCGATGAACGCTTGCGCCAGCCGCTGGCGCACCAGTGGGTCTGCGGCGGCGGTCGCGCCGTCGCGGCGCATCGCATGCGCCAGACGCAGCAGTTCCGTGAGCAGGATGCGATGCATGACCAGTTGGCGTGGCGAGGTGCCGCGCTCGTGGCTCAGCGTCGTTTGCGCAATCTCCCAGCCACGATTGAGCTCCCCGACCAGGTTCTCGGCGCGCACGTGCACGTTGTCCAGAAACACCTCGTTGAACTCATCGCTGCCGGTCATCTGGCGCAACGGCCGGACCGCAATGCCCGGGCTGCGCATGTCGACGATGAAGAAGCTGATTCCCTTGGCCTTGGGTGCCGCCGGGTCGGTGCGGGCCAGCAGAATGCCCCAGCGTGCAAACTGCGCATAGCTCGTCCACACTTTCTGGCCGTTGACCACGAAGTGGTCGCCATCCCGTTCCGCCTTGCAGCGTAGCGCCGTGAGATCCGAGCCGGCGTTCGGCTCGGAGAACAGCTGGCACCAGATCTCCTCTGCCGCCAGGATCCTACTCAGATGCCGCTGCTTCTGCGCCTCGGTGCCGTGCCGGATGAGTGTCGGTCCGACCAGGTTCACGCCGATGCGGTTGATGACCTCCGGCGCCTGGGCCCGCGCCAGCTCTTCTTGCAAGATGTAGTTCTCGATGATGCTCGCACCACGTCCGCCGTACTCCGCCGGCCAATGCACACCGACCCAGCGGCCGGAGAACAGCTGGCGCTGCCACTCGACGAGGAACGCGACTTCCTGTTCGAGCGTCTCCGGCTCCGGAACGTCCTTGGGCAGGTTGGCGGCGAGCCACGCGCGCAGCTCAGCGCGAAACGCTTCCTCAGGTGGGGAGAACGATAGATCCATCGGTCAGAGCAAGATGCGGCACATGCCGCGGCATCAGATTGCACCCAGGTCGCGCAACGCTTGGATCTCGCCGCCCGACATCCCGAGCAGCGTATGCAGCAGCTCGTCGGTGTCCGCGCCGAGGCGGGCGCCGGCGCCGTAACGCGGCTGCACGCCTTCGATCTTGATCGGACACCCAACCTCGCGCAGCCGGCCGAATTGTGGGTGCTCGACGTCGATCACCATGTCGCGCGCCAGCACCTGCTCGTCCTGCAGCGCCTCGTCCACCGTGTGCACCGGCGCGCACGGGACGTGGCCGCGCAGGATCTCCAACCACTCTGCCGTGGTCTTCGTGAGCATGACCCGCTTCAACATCGGCACCAGCTCATCCCGGTGCTGCATCCGGTCGGCGAACGTGGCGAAGCGCGGATCGTCGGCAAGCCGCGAGAGGTGCATGCGGTGCGCCAGGCGCTTCCAAAACTTCTCCTTCATGCACATGATCACCAGGTAGCCGTCCTGCGTGGGGAAGGTCTGCGACGGCACCAGCGTCTGATGCGCGCCGTTCGCCAGCCGTTCGAGTCGATGCCCTTTGTTGAGATTCCACACCGCCAGGTAGTTGAGCATGGAGATGGCGGTGTCGAGGAGGCTGACATCAACGTCAGCGCCGACGCCGGTTTCGCGCGCCCGCAGCACGGCAACCAGCAGTCCGACGGCCGACATCAAGCCGCCGGAGAAATCGACGATCGACACACCGCAGCGCGTCGGTGCGCCGTCGGGCTCGCCGGTGACGCTCATGAAGCCGGCGAGGGCCTGTATGAGGAAGTCGTACCCGGGGTCGGTCGCGCGCGGGCCGGTCTTGCCAAAGCCGGACAGCGCGCAGCAGACGATGCGCGGGTTCACAGTTTTCAAGCTCGCGTAGTCAAAGCCGAGCTTCGCCGGCAGATCACCGCGCGGATTGGAGTAGACGGCATCAGCGACGCTGACGAGCCGGTGGAAGACGTCCGTTCCCTGCGGCATTCGCAGGTTCAGCGTCAGCGACTTGGCGTTGCGGTTGAACGACTGGTAGTAGGGGCTGTCGCCGGCGATGGCATACGGTGGCACGGTGCGCGCCTCGTCGCCGCCGGTCGTCGGATCCTCGATCTTGATGATCTCTGCGCCGAGATCGCCGAGCATCGTCATGGCGTACGGCCCGGCGCCCAGCTGGGTCAGCGCCAGGATACGCACGCCGTTAAGCGGCAGTTCGGACATGCGCTGTGTGTACTAAACCCAGCGCTGCGTTCAAGGGTCATCGAATTTCGTGCCGGTCTCGGCCGGTACGTCGCCGCGCGCGTCTCGAGTTACGGCTCCCAGCGCGTCGGACGTTGCGCGAGATTGCCGAAACCGAGCTCTCGACACAGGGCGGTGTAGGCGTCGCGCTTGACGCCGCGCCATTCGAGGTCAGCGAGGGTCTCGGTCAGCGGTGCATCGGTGCGCAGCGTTGCCAGCTGCTTATACAGCCGCGCATCGGTACGGCGCGACGCCAACGTCGCCGCGAGCCGCTCGGCGCCGCGCAGCTTCATCGTCCATTGCACCGGGTCGTCCGGAATCTTCTCGATCGATCCGTAGACCCGCAGCACGGCGGCGGCCGTTTTCATTCCCCATCCCGGAATGCCGGGAATCCCATCGGCGGCGTCGCCTACCAGCGCAAGCAGGTCAGGGATTGCCGCCGGCGGCACGCCGAACTTTTCCCGCACCGCCGCATCGTCGTACGTCTTGAGCCGGCGGCGGTCGTGCGTGACCACGCGCTGCCCGCGCACACACTGGCAGAGGTCTTTGTCGGGCGACAGGATCACCACCTGGTCGACCTGATCTGCGAAGCGCGCCGCGGCCGTGGCCAACGCGTCGTCGGCTTCGAACTCGATCATCGGCCAGACGACGATGCCCAGCGCCCGCAACGCGTCCTCGGCGAGTGGGAACTGTGCGAGCAGCTCCGGCGCGATGCCCTCGCCGGTTTTGTAGTCGTCGAAGAGCTGGTTGCGGAATGATTCGATGACGTGATCGGTCGCCGCGCCGATGTGGGTCACATCCGGCTCGCGCAGCAGCGCCAGCGTTGAACCGATCAGCCCGCGGACCGCGCCGACCTCGCGGCCACCGGGCGCGTGCTCGCTCGGCATTGCGAAGAAGGCGCGGAACAGCTCGTACGTGGCGTCGAGGAGATGCAGCTTCGGGCCTGCGGCCCGCACTCCGGAGGCCTCCGGCGGACGTGTTGGGTCGCTGCAGGCTTCCAAGTCCGACAGGCTGCCTAGTGTGCGCCGGCGGGTTCGACCTGCACCGGAATACCGTTGAGTATGGCGTTCCCCGACAACGGGTCGAGCGCCAACTCGTCCGCCAGCAGATTACTGTTCACCCCTGGCCTGGCGCCCGCCACCGTGAGCCGCGTTCCTGGCTGATCGTGACCGAAGCCATGTGGCAGACTGACGACGCCGGGCATGATGGCATCGGTCACTTCGACGGGAACCTCGACTGCCCCGACCCGGGCGGCGACACGCGCGACCCCGCCGTCGGCAAGCCCGAGGCGGGCGGCGTCAGCCGGGTGAATGTGCAGCGTGCACAGCGGCCGCCCTCCGGTCAGCTGCGGCAGGTTGTGCATCCACGAGTTGTTGGTGCGCAGATGGCGCCGGCCAACGAGCACGAGGCTGCCGTTGCGTTGCGCTCCACCGAGCCCGGCGCGCAGGCGTTGGACGTCATCGAGCAGTTGTTGTGGCGCCAGCTCGATCTTGCCGGACGGTGTGCGTAACGACTCGGGGATGCGCGGCTGTAGCGGGCCGAGATCGATGCCGTGCGGGTATGCTGCGAGTTTGCTGAGACTGAGACCATCGGGGTGTGCGCCGAAGCCGTCGCCGTACGGACCGGCGCGCAGCGCCAGATCCACCAGACGTTCGGGACCGCGCCGCGGCACCAGCGCTGCCAGGATATCGTCGGGGGCGCGGCCGTAGACCGGTGAGCGCGGATCGCCCACGGCACGCTGCACCTGGGTGGTCGCAACGAAGTCATCGAGCAGGCCCACGTCCGCACCCGCGCCCTGTCCGGCTACGATGGCGGTGAGCCGCAGCAACGTCTGCCACTCCTGGGGGCGATCGGGCGGGGGCGCGAACACTGGCGGCGAGTAGCGCGCGGCGTTGCGATACGCGAACTGCGTGAAGATGGGATCGTAGTGACTGTCTTCCAGCGGCGAGAGACCAGGCAGAATCACGTCGGCGTGACGCGTCGTTTCGTTGAGATAGATGTCGAGGCTGATCATGCACTCGAGTGAATCGAGCGCCCGTGCCAAGCGCGCACCGTTCGGCGTGCTCAGCACCGGATTGCCTGCGATGGTGATGAGCGCGCGGATCTGCCCGGCCCCCGGCGTTTCGATCTCCTCGGCGAGACAGGCGCACGGCAGCTCTCCCATCACCTCGGGCAGGCCGCGCACACGGCTGTGGCGCCGTCCGATCCTGACACCGCGTCCCACCCCCGGCTCCCCATAGGTGTTGGCGGCAAACGCCGGTGCGAGTGGAAACAGCGCGCCGCCCTCGCGGTCGAGTTTGCCGGTCAACACGTTGCACACGTCGACGAGCCAACTCGCCGCGGTTCCAAACTCCTGCGTGCAGGTGCCGATACGCCCATAGACGGCACCACGTGGCGCTCGCGCCAGGTCGCGCGCGAGCTGACGAATGGTATCGGCCGGGATGCCGCACAGCGGCGCGACCGCGGCGGGTACGAACGGCTGCGCCGCGGCCTTGACCTCGGCAATGCCATTGGTGTGTCCAGCGAGCCGGCCGAGCGCGACCAGGCCTTCGTCGAATAGCGTGTACACGATCGCCATGAGCAGATACGCATCGGTCCCGGGAACGATGAACAGATGCTGGTCAGCCGCGGCGGCGGTGCGGCTGCGCCGCGGGTCGACGACCACGCAGCGCCCGCCGCGCTGCTGTAAGGCGCGCAGGCGACCGGGAAAATCGGGGACGGTCCACAGGCTCCCATTCGAATCGAACGGATTCGCGCCAAGCACGAGCAGGAAATCGCACCGTTCGATGTCCGGCACCGCCACACTCATGAACGTCCCGAACATCAATCCCGCGGCCAACTGCTTCGGGATCTGGTCGACGGTGCTCGCGGAGTAGAGGTTCTGCGTGCGCAGCGTCCGCAGCAGGGCTTGGCCGTAGAGTGCCAGTGACAGATTGTGCACGTTGGGATTGCCCAGGTAGACCGCTACCGCGTCGGCGCCGTGCTGCGCGATGATGGGCGTCAGGCGGCGCTCCACCTCTACGAACGCCGCGTCCCAAGCCGCCGGCAGGAGCGTGCCATTGCGGCGCACCAACGGTTCGCGCAGGCGATCCGGATCCTGGTCGAGCTGCGCCAACGCGACGCCCTTCGGGCAAATGAATCCCTGGCTGAACACGTCGGCGGCGTCGCCGCGCACCGCCGTCACCTCACGCCGGTCGACGACCAGTTCCAAGCCACACGTGGCCTCGCACAAGGGGCAGATGCGGTACTTTGTTTGGCGCGTCGTCATGGCTGGGCCTCCCCGGTTGCAGCGGTCTGGCGATCATGCGCCAGACGCGGCGCTACGTCCATCCCGCGAAGTTTGACAAGGCGAGCCGGAACGGCAAATGATCGCCTCGTGGGAGCGACAGTTCGGCGGAAGCGAAGCACCGGGCGGCAGACGGGAGCCGTCGAGGCGGTCAGCCACCTGCGGGCCGAGGAAAAACTCGCGGCGTTGTTGGAGATCGCCAAGGAGACGAGCGGTACGCTCGACTTGGACGAGCTGCTAGCCCGCGTCCAGCGCCGGACCGCCGCCCTGGTGCCATGCGAGCGAGTTATCACCTACTACTGGGATCCGCAGCGCGACGTGTTCCGTCAAATCGCCCAGTTCGGCATTCCCCTGGAGTTGCAAGAGGCGGCGCAGAGCATCGAGTTCACTCCTGGGATGCCAATCGTCAACGAAATTAGCCAAGGGCAGACGGTCGTGGTGGCCAGTGCGCACAATCCGTACCTCCTGCCGCCAGGGCTTCTCGCGCAATTCGGAATTGCAGCCTTTGTCGCGGTTCCGCTCGCCGTGCGCGGCCGGGTGTTAGGTGCGTTGGTGGCGGTCACCACACAGTCCGGAAGGCATTTTGCGGCCGATCAGGTGGCGTTGCTTGAAAGCATTGGACGCCAAGTGGCGGTAGCGATCGAGACCACGGACCTGTACCGCGTGCAGCGCGAGGAAACGCAGATCGCGGCAGCGCTGGCGCGCGTCGGCCGCGAGTTGATCTCGTCGCTTGCCATGCCGGTGATTCTCGACCGACTGTGCCAGCTCACCACTGAAGTCTTGGAGTGCGATTGCAGCCACACGATGTTGTGGGGCGCAAAGGATCAGGCGTACGTCCCGGTCTCTGGACACGGCCTCCCCGCGGAGCAGTGGGAGGTGCTGCGGCTGCTGAAGATTCCTGCCGCACATTTCGCGGAGGGTATTGCGCAGCTCGATCGTCATGAGGTGAACCAGCGAATCATGTCCGAGTATAGCGACCCCGCGATGCAAGCGCTGGGAAAGGAGCTGGGCATCACTGTCGCCCTCGGCATGGCGCTGCGCCGGGGCGACGAGCTGATTGGCTTCCACTCCGCCTGCTATCGCGGCCGGCAGGAACGTTTCACGCCGCAGCAGGAACGCATCGCGCGCGGCATCGCCCAGCTGGCATCGATGGCACTGGAGAACGCGCGCCTCGTGGAGGAGCTGGGGCGCGCCAATCGCCTGCGCTCCGAGTTCGTGGCGACGATGTCGCACGAGTTGCGCACGCCGCTCAACGTGATCGTCGGCTACAACGAGTTGCTGATCGACGGGGCCTTCGGTGAGCTGAACGCCGACCAGACCGAGACGCTACACCGCGTCGGCAAGAGTGCCCGCGAGCTGCTGGACCTGATCAACGCGACGCTCGACATGAGTCGCCTGGAGTCGGGACGTTTGCCGGTGAACCTGCAGGATGTGTCGGTCCCGGATCTGCTCCGCGAGATCGACAGCGAGACGCAAGGCTTGCGGGAGAACACCAACGTACGCTTCGTCTGGGAGGTGCCGGCGCAGCTGCCATATCTCAGCACCGATCCCTTCAAATTGAAGATGGTCCTCAAGAACCTCATAGCCAACGCGGTGAAGTTCACTCACGAGGGCAGCGTCACCATCGCTGCGCGGAGTGGCTATGACCACATCGAGCTCAGCATCGCCGACACCGGGATCGGCATCTCTCCGGAGGCCCAAGCGATGATCTTCGAGCCGTTCCGGCAGGTCGACAGCTCGATCACCCGGCGCTACGGCGGTGTGGGTCTCGGCCTCTACATCGTGCGCCGGCTGCTCGACATGCTGGGAGGAACGGTGGCGGTCGAAAGCGAGGTCGGGCGCGGATCGACATTCCGCGTTCGCCTGCCGCTGGTGAAAGACAGTGACCAGTGACGAATAAATGCAGTGATCAGTGACAAGTAACCAGTGATCAGATTCGGAGCTGTGCGGACCGTCCGAGTTACTGCTGAGTCGTAGGCGTGGGACTCGCGGGTGGCGCGGTAACCGAGGGTGTTGGCTGTGGAGCGGGCGCTGGACGTGGAAGAACCGGCGCCTCGGGACGCGCTGTCAATGACGCGGTGACCAAGGACCCGCCGAAGACCAACTCCATCCCACCAGCCACCCAACCCCAGAGTCCAGGGTTACCGTCGACGTTGACGCCAACCAACCGTCCCGCACAGGCGCCGAGCCATAGAAGACCAATGAACATGAGGCGTGACCGATGTGCGGGTGGGTCGAGCGACGCCAGCAGTGTGTACATGCCGAGCACCACGAAGAGGCCGCCATAGGTGGCGCGGACCTCACCAAGCACTGCATATGTCGAATAGGCGGGATCTACGGCGAAGCCCAGAAGATGCGCCATCACAAGTCTTGGAAAGATCAAGCCAGCAACACCCATCGCAACAGTAACTATCCCGGAGATGACCACAACTACCCGCGCATTCATAAAATCCTCCCAGTCTATGCCCTCGTCTGACGCAGATCACCTAGCTCCTACCCTGCAGGAGTTCAATTTGCTCTTGGATGTTCCTACGGAACTCTAATGGCGAGGCGATCCTGGGAAACGGGTCTCGTGATCCGCCTGTGCCGCTCACAACAACAGAGCCGTAGTCAAGAAGACGGCCTAGAACTCCTTGGTTGACGGCTATGGCCTCGACCTTCGACAATAGGACCTCAAGGGAGCCCAACAGGGTCCTCTAGAAAGCGGCCACGTCGAGAGTGCGGTCGGCCGCAAAGGAAGTCGGCTCAGTAGTGCGACTGATCATTGGCGCAAACGCTAGCACAAGTCGCCGCGCACACGGAAGCGGGACGCTCGCTGGAGCCCTTTGCGAGAAGGCGGGAAGGCAGCCCGGCCTCCCGCCCGTTGCGTTCGTCCGACCGGGGCGCTAAGCGCGCTGCATCACATTTCTTCAGGAGCACCGACACCCATGATCGAGTGGAGCGAGCAGCATCTGATGATCCAGGACATGGTCCGCAAGTTCGTGCAGACCGAGATTGTTCCCAACCTCGAGCAGCTCGAGCACGGCGACATGCCGCCGTACAACGTCATGCGCAAGCTGGTGAACACTCTCGGCGTCGCCGACGCAGCGCGTATGCGCTACGAGGCCATGAAGGCGCGTGCGCTCGCAGAAGACGCAGCGCGCGCCCGCGGCGAAGCGCCTGCACCGAAAAAGGAACGCGACACGCCGATCAACGCCGGCGACGCTGCCGCGATGCAGGTCATCCCGATCATCGAGCTGTCCAAGTACTGCCCGGGCATGGTGACGGCGATGGGTGTCAGCATGGGCTTGACCGCCGGTGCGATCATGTCGAAGGGGACGTGGGCGCAGAAGGACCGCTGGGCGTTGCCGCTGTTGACGCTGGAAAAGGTCGGCGCCTGGGCGATCACCGAGCCGGGGTCAGGCTCCGATGCATTCGGCTCCATGAAGGCCACCGCGCGCCGCGACGGCGACCAGTACGTGCTCAACGGCCAGAAGACGTTCATCACCAACGGCCCGTATGCCGACACCATCGTTTTCATCTGCAAGCTCGACAAGGGGGAGAAGGAGGCGCGCGACCGCCGGGTGGTCAGCTTCATTCTCGACAGCGGCATGGAAGGGCTCGTGCAGTCGAAGCCACTCCGCAAGATGGGCATGCACTCGTCGCCCACCGGCGAGCTGTTCCTCGACAACGTGCGCTGCGGGCGCGAGCGGCTGATGGGTGAAAGCGAAGACGCCGCCGGTGGTCGCGAAGGCGCCAAGTCAACGTTCGGTGCCGAACGGTCCGGCGTGGTGTCGATGGCCTACGGAATCGTCGAGCGCTCCATCGAGTTGTGCACCGAGTACGCCCGCACCCGCGTCCAGTTCGGCAAACCGATCGGCGAGTTCCAACTCATTCAGCTCAAGCTGGCGAAGATGGCCGTGGCGCGCATGAATATCCGCAACATGCTGTTCCGTCAGATCGAGCTGGCGGCGCACGGCAAGAGCCTGTCGTTTGCCGAAGCGTCCGCGAACAAGCTCTACGCCGCGCAAGCGACCATGGAAGTTTGCCTCGAGGCGGTCCAGCTCTTTGGCGGCAACGGCTACATGGCCGAGTACCAGGTGGAGCAGCTCTGCCGCGATGCCAAGGTGCTACAGATCTACGGCGGAACGGACGAAATTCAGACCTCGCAGATTGCCCGCAGCATGCTGGCAGGAGAATAAATCAGGTGATTTGTGAATGCTGAATGTGGGAGGGAGAGGCATCAGGACAGAGACAGGGATAGTGACAGGGAGGGAGATCTGTCGAGCTATCCCTGCCTCGTCACCGGTTGACGAGCGCAGTGGCGCGCCGTTGTGCCCCCCATGCGGGCTTCCGCTGCGCCCACCGAGCGGTGGCGTCGAGCACTCGGCCGCGCACTGCCGTGGGGTGGGTCAGTGGCAGCTCGACGACGAACGACACGCCGCCGCTCGCGGGCTTCCGTACGGAGATCGTGCCGCGATGGGTGTCGACAATGGACTTGCAGATATACAAACCGAGGCCGATACCCGGGCTGTCGTTCTGGCGAACAAACTTCTGAAAGAGCATCGATTGCAGCGACGGTGGCACGTCCGGTCCGCTGTCCCACACTTCGAGCGTCACGCCACTTCCGTAGTGGCGCGTCGAGACGCGCACGGCGCCACATTCAGGCGTGAACTTGACAGCGTTGCTCAGCAGATTCGCGACCAGCCGTTCGATCATGTGGTCGTCCACCACAACGTTCGGCATGTGCGGGTCGAGGTCCAACACCAAACCGATCTCTTTGTCCTCGGCCCGATGCGCCTGCGCTTCGACGACTCGGCGCACCACGGTGTTCAGGTCTGCCGGCGCCGGCCGGAACGACTGCTGGCCACTTTCGATCAGCTCGGCATCGACGAGGTTGCCGACGAGGTTCATCATCTGCCGGGTATTGGCATCAATCCGATGCAGTAAAGCGCGCTGGTCGAAGGACAGGTTGTTTGCGGCAGAGTCCAACAGTAGATCGACCAAGCCGCTGACTGCGGAGAGCGGGTTCTTCAGGTCATGACTCACCGTCGCGGTCATTTCCTGCACCGCGAGGCGTTGCGCTTCCTCCTTGATGCGGGCGCGGAACTGCTGCGCCAGTTCGCGCGCCGATACGCCGGCCCCCAGCGCGAAGAGCAGCAGATATCCCATTTGCGCAGCCGCTTCTGGGATCGATTGACTCCAGGCGTCTGTAGTGGCTGCGATGAGCGTGATGTAGCCGGCTGCCGTGCCAAGGCTGACCCCCAGCACCTCGCGGATACCGAAGCGCATCGCGACGGAGAGGACCGACAAGAAATACAGGAGGTATACATGGCTGCCGTACGGCGCGGTAACCAGTATGGCGAGCGTGATGAATCCCCAGTCAATGAAGCCGGTCACCACGGTCCATGCGATGGGCGACGCGTGCCTGTAGGGCTCGAACAGCAGCGCCCCGGCGGCATAGATCAGTGCGAGACTCCACAACGCGACCAGAATCGCATGTTCGGACATCGACATGGGGCTGCGGAGAATTTCGGCACCAGCGAGCAACACGGCGCCGAGCCGGAGGCGCGCGACCACGCCTTCCATCCTCAGCATGTGCTCAGTGTGTAGCCCAGTCATACGAACGAAACGTCCTCTCACCAAGCAAGCCTGAGCAAGGGCCGTTCCAGCAACCCGGCGGGTGCGGTGATAGCGTCCCCGAGCCTGTGCGTTTCAGGATGCTGGGTCTGAGGCTAGCTTTTCTGCGAGACTACTGGCGCCCTCGCAAGGGTTGCGGCGCCAGGGCTCGTATCTCCGCCCCTGTCGAGAGCGGGGCGGAGATACGTAGAGTTACTGATACCAAGAGCCGAACCGCAGGCGCTCGCGCCCTTCAAGAATGGCGGGCTTGATGTACGCTTGCCCATCGGTGAGACCCCATACCGAACGCGCCGACGCAGTGTCTCCGCCGGTCAGCCAGCCGGTGAGTCCGCCGACTTCCGCCGTGACCAGGGTGACTGCGAAGCGGACCGGGAAGTAGAACACGTTGATGGCGGCCGCCGCTAAGCTGATGCCCCCGGCTTGCGCCGGGTGCGGCGTGACTTCCTCCAGTCGAATTTCTTGTGAAGCGCCCCACACGGGGAGCGCACTCGTCATTGCCGCCACAAAAACCATTGTCCACGCGAAGTGCTTCATCTGTCTCCTCCTGCACACAACAGATTACGATGTTTGGTCCCCCTTGTCAGCCGCGATTTGCGTCCCGGCGGCCAAGCGCGTGGATTGCCGGACGGGGCGCCGTGGGGGGGGGAATTGTGGCGCCGCAGCGTTCGTGGTAACCAGCCCAGGCTTCGCATGGCTGGTTCGTCGTCGCGGTCATTTCTGACCATCATCTTTCTCACCGTCTTCATCGATCTGTTGGGCTTCGGCATCGTCCTGCCGTTGCTGCCGTACTACGCGCACCAATTTCACGCCTCGGGGATCGTCGTGGGGGCGTTGATCGGTGTGTACTCGGCGATGCAGTTTCTCACGGCGCCGTTGTGGGGCCGCTGGTCCGACCGTATCGGACGACGCCCGGTCATCCTGATCAGCTTGGCTGGATCGACGTTGTCGTATCTGCTCTTCGCGGCGGCGAACGGTATCGGGCTGCTCTTCGTCTCGCGCATCCTGGCTGGCGTCGCCGGTGCCAGCATCCCGGTGGCACAAGCCTACATTGCGGACATCACCACTGAGAACGAGCGGGCGCGAGGCATGGGGTTGATTGGCGCTGCGTTTGGGCTCGGCTTCGTGTTTGGACCGGTGATCGGTGGCCTGCTGGCGCACTACGGGCACGCTGCACCGGGCCTCGCCGCCACTACGATCTGTGGCGGCAATCTCATCGCCGCCTTCTGGCGGCTGCCTGAGTCGCTGCCGGCCGCGCAGCGTCACACCAAGCCCGCAGCGCACCCGCTGCTGCGGTGGCGTGCGGCGTTGGCGCGACCGCACGTCGCCACGTTGGTCCTGCTGTTTGGGGCCGTCGTCTTCTGCTTCTCGACGATGGAGACCACGCTGTCGCTGCTATGCGCCACCGCCTACGGGATGAGTGCGTCGCACATCTACTGGCTGTTCGGGTACCTCGGCGTGATGACCACCCTGATGCAAGGTGGCATCATCGGGCAGTTGACGCGGCGAATGGATGAGGCTCGCCTCGTCAGCGCCGGGACAGCGCTCCTCGCGGCAGGACTCTGCGCGGCGCCGTTCACAGCGCCGCTGGTCCCCCTGCTTGTCTCGCTGGGTGCCATCGCCTTTGGGCAAGGCATCGCCTCGCCCGTGCTGTCGAGTTTGCTGTCGAAGGCGAGCCAAGGGAAGGAGCGCGGCGAGGTGCTTGGTGTGTCACAGTCGCTGGGAAGCCTGGCGCGGATTCTCGGGCCGTTGTGGGGCGGACTCCTGTTCGACCACGCCGGTCCCGCAGGCCCGTACGTCACCACGGCGGCGGTGATGGCTGTGGCAACCGGGGTCGCATTGTTGCTCGCGCGGCGCCTGCGCGCCGCGGTGTCTCCCACGCCGGCTATTGTCGCGACGCCTGAGCCGCCTGTCGTCTGA
>Ga0209048_10003552_pt1 | contig 15117 bp, 11 predicted proteins | sample FrelakmetCRP12CR_FD_187146 | JGI IMG/M metagenome (GOLD analysis project Ga0209048, IMG submission 187146) | Freshwater lake sediment microbial communities from the University of Notre Dame, USA, for methane emissions studies - CRP12 CR (SPAdes)... | ecosystem: Environmental > Aquatic >... | reverse complement strand
ACTGGACGATAACAAGTTAGGTCTGCTGCTCCTCAACCGCTCACAAGGTCAGATCTTGCAAACGGCACGGCTGCTGCGAGCTGCCTTACAGAACAGTCGGCTGCGATGGCAGGACAAAATCTTTAGGCTGGGCGTGAATACCGGCCTGGTACCGATTACCGATCACCCTCGGCAGCTGACCGATGTGCGCGCTGCAGTTGAGGCGGCCTGTCGCGAAGCCAAGCGCAGGGGAAATAACTGCATACACACTGTCCATCCTGGGGATGTCAAACTAAGCCGACGCCAACCAAACTTAATGACGATGCAAAGAGGAAACGATGAACAACGAAGCTGAAGAAAAACTCACAGGTAATTTCCAGGAACAAGCGCAAAATGTGCAGGGAAAAGGAACTTACTGTAGAGCGTGGACCCTGCCTGACAAGCTGGCAACCCTTGATTCATCTCCTGGCGCAAAAGGCAACAGCCTTAAAGACGGCGAGACCCACCGAGGTTACTACGTAGAGTGGGTTTGATTACGCTTCTTAAGGCGGTGCCACTGCGAAGAAGCTAAACTAACCTCAGCGACGCCGGAGTATTTTAACTGCCAAGTGAGTTAGCTTGAGGTGAGGAAAGCATGTACCGTTTGCTGCTATTACTGACCACCGGTTTGTTGGGTTGGGTTTCTGTCCCGCTGCCAGCGCAAGACCTTACGACGAATAGCGCCCACCTGGAAAGCCCGAGTGAAGATTCGTTTGAGAGCGGCATTGGTTTAATTCGGGGCTGGGCGTGCAACGCCACTGCCGTGGAAGTGCAAATGGACAATGGCGAACGCTGGTTGACCGCCTATGGCACCAAGCGGGAGGACACCGCGGCTGTATGCGGTGACACCAATAATGGCTTTGGCTTGACGTTCAATTGGAACCGCCTGGGTGATGGTCCCCACACCCTGCGGGCTTTCGCCGATGGAGTGGAATTCGCCGCCCTCACCTTCAATGTGACCACCCTGGGACGGGAGTACCTGCAAGGTGCGAGTGGCACCTACGCACTCTCCAATTTCCCCGCCTCCAACCAGAGCCTTCTCGTAAGCTGGCAGGAGAGCGGTCAAAACTTCGTAATCAGTGACTCATCCCTGCGACAGGCGCGTGGCCAGAGGGCGTTGGATCAGTACGTGGCAAAACCGGACGGCAACTACCAGTTTACTCATTATCATACCCAACGGGGCGTCGGCTATGATGCGTATTTCCTGAGTATGACCTCGCAGCAGTGGCGTCAGTCGAACGAAGTGAACCGGGTGCTTTGGGAACACGACGTGATTATCATCGTGCCGTGGGTGGTGCATTCCAATAGCGAACACACCGCTATCCTGTTCATAAACGGCGGCAGCAACGATGGAACGCCACCGCCACCGACGGAAACCCAGGCGCTTGCTGGTGTGGCAGTGGCGTTGGGCTCGGTTGTGGCAGAAGTCAGGCAGATTCCCAATCAACCCCTTTACTTTGCGGATGAAGCCGGCCGCGCTCGCAGCGAGGATGCCATCCTTGCCTACAGTTTGGATAAGTACCTGGACACTGGTGATCCCGAGTGGCCCGTCCATGTCGCCATGACCAAGGCCGCCGTCCGCGCCATGGATACGGTTCAAACATTCCTAACGATGCGCCGGCCGATCGATGATTTCGTCGTCATCGGCGGCTCCAAGCGAGGTTGGACGACTTGGTTGACTGCGGCGGTGGATCCACGTGTGAAGGCCATCGCGCCCGCCTCAATCGATATGCTGAACCTGGCGAGACAGTTCATCCATCACTGGGAGGCCTATGGATTCTACGCTCCGGCGCTCAAGGATTATGTCGAATTCGACCTTCCCTGCCGGATGCAAACCCCGGAGGGCAGAGCCCTGTTGCGGATCATCGATCCGTATCAGTATCGACTACGCTACACGATGCCAAAACTCATATTGAATTCGAGCGGCGACCAATTTTTCGTGTCCGACTCGTCACAGCTTTACTATCCTGCTCTACCCGGCCCGAAATGGCTGCGCTACCGTCCCAACACTGACCACTCGCAGGATGTAGACGTCATTTTGGCCGCCCTCTCCTGGATCAATAATATCAACAACGGCAAGAGCATTCCCCAATACTCGTGGATTCAGGAACCCGATGGCTCGATTCTGGTTCAGACGACTTCCCAACCCAAGCAAGTCCTGGCGTGGCAGGCCAGCAACCCTACGGCGCGCGATTTTCGTCTAAAAACCATAGGGCCGGCGTGGACCGGCGCAAACATCCAAACGAGCGGAAACGGTCTCTACGTTGGTTTTGTTTCTCCGCCCGCCCAGGGTTGGTCCGCTTTCACGGTGGAGTTGACGTTTGATGAGGCTGGTCTCTTGGAGCCCGATCAGGCCTACACAACAGGCGTGAGCGTCACCCCCAACACCTTACCCTTCAAGGGTACGGCCTGCGGCGGTCAGGGCGGCGGTTGAGGCGACAGGCAACAACGCAGTTGAAACGCTTAGGTGTATGAACCAGAAGAAGGTAAAGCACCAATAAAGTGTCACGCATTTTCTGCTTCTGATCGCTCTCGCTCCTCCGCCTGCCGGGCCTGGATGGCGGTCAGGGCGATGGTGAACACGATATCCTCCACCAGGGCGCCCCGCGAGAGATCATTCACGGGTTTGCGCAGCCCCTGCAACATCGGGCCGATGCTGATCACGTCAGCGCTGCGCTGCACGGCTTTGTAGGTGGTGTTGCCGGTGTTGAGATCGGGGAAGATGAAAACCGTGGCACGCCCGGCCACCTTGCTATCCGGCGCCTTGTTGTGGGCCACCTCCCTGATGGCTGCGGCGTCGTACTGCAAAGGTCCGTCGATCAACAGTTCTGGATGCTGCTCCTGGGCGATGCGGGTGGCTTCCCTGACCTTTTCCACATCGCCGCCTGTTCCGGATTCGCCGGTGCTGTAGCTCAGCATGGCGACCCGGGGCTCGATGCCGAAAGCCCTGGCGGACTCGGCGCTCTGGATGGCGATGTCGGCCAGATCCTCGGCGTCGGGATTGGGGTTCACCGCGCAGTCGCCGTAGACCAGCACCTGCTGCGGCAGACACATGAAAAAGATCGAGGAAACCAGCTTGGCACCGGGAGCGGTCTTGATGATCTGCAAGGCCGGGCGAATGGTATTGGCGGTGGTATGCACCGCCCCGGACACCAGCCCGTCCACCTCGCCCAGGTAGAGCATCATGGTGCCCAGCATCACCGGATCCTGCAGTTGCTCTTCCGCTACCTCGGGGGTCAGTCCCTTGGCTTTGCGCAGTTCCACCAGGGGTTCAATGTAGCGCGGGATCACCACTTGCGGGTTGATGATCTCAATATCTTCGGGCAGTTTCACCCCGTGGCGGACCGCCACCTCGTGGATCTGCTCGGGCCTGCCGAGCAGCACGCAGCGGGCGATGCCACGGCGTTGACACTCGACGGCGGCCACGATGGTGCGAGCTTCATCGCCTTCCGGCAGCACGATCCGCCGATTGGCCTGCCGCGCCCGTTCCACCAGCAGATAGCGGAATGCGGCCGGGCCCAGACGGCGTTCCCCGGCCCGCTTCAGCAGATCGTCTATCCACTGCAGGCTGAGATGGGAAGCCACGGTCTCAACCACCCGCTGGATGCGATCCGTGTCGTCCAGCGGCACTTCCAAGTTGATGCGGGCGATATTGAGTACCGACTCGATGGTGTGGTAGGGCACCGCCAGCACCGGCAGACCGGTGGCCAGTCCTGGACGGCAGAGTTCCCACACGGGGGGACTAGGACGCAGGCCGCCGGTGAGCAGCAGGGCCGCGATGTGGGTACCGTTCAGGGCCGCCATGCAAGCGGCCAGCAGCACGTCATCGCGATCGCCGGGCGTGATGATCAGCACACCGGTGCGGTACTTGGCACAGCCGTTGGCGAGATTGCGCGCTCCCAGGGCCACATGGGTCACCCGCCGGTTCAGGTCGCCGGGATTGAGGAGTGCGGCGTTGTTGAAGCGGATAATGTCCAGCACCCGAGGCGTCATCAGTTCGCGCTGCCAAGGGATACAGCCCAGCATTTTGAACTTGTCCGTTTGAAAAATTGGGCAAACGGGATAATTCGCGGCCTGTCCTGGTGTGTCGTCTGCCTCCTCATAGTCTTCACCGACAAACTCGTAGCGCAACCGGCCAGTATGGTCCACGGGCGCGCCCACCATATTCAAAATACAGCCGGGCAGCCGTTCGTCATCGACTCCCCCATAAGGCCGGGCCGCGATTTCCAGGTTTTCCTGCAATTGTTCGGCGGTGCTGTTACCCGGCGCCGTCACCAGGATAGTGTCAGCATCGAGACTCTGGGCGATCTTGACGTTGAGGTTGGTCAGATACGCATGCCCCTCACGGGGCACCAGACCCTCGACGACCAGGATACCGGCGCCCCCGGCGGCCTGCTGGCAGCGCGCGACCACTTCTTCCAGCAGCTCGTTTTCCCGGTCATTGCCCAGCAGTTCCTCAACCTGCTCCAGGGACAGCGGCTCGGGCGGGCTCAGGCTGGAAACGCTCTGCGCTAACCGGGTCGAGCGCTCCGGCCCGCTGCCGCGCACCGGCAACTGGCTCACAGGCTTGCAAAAGCCCACTGGTATCCCGCGCCGATCCAGAGCATGGACCAGGCCCAGCACTACACTGGTCAACCCAGTTCCCTCGCCCGTAGGCACCACAAAAATAGCTTTGGTAATGTTCGACTCCTAGGGCATACCCGTCATGGCGGCGATAAGTCGCCTCTCAGGCGAGGTTTACAATTACTGGTTCCAACCAGAACAGCCGTCCCCTTTAGTCCACCCCTCGCAGGGTGCGGAAATCGGCTGCTGACCGGAAACGTTGGCACAACCCATCGCGCTGGCCAGTGCCAGAATGATCAAAATATTAGCTAAGGTTTTCATCATCTTTCTCCAGATTCAACCGTTTATATCCAGGCCCTGTAATCAGCCCATGATGTGATGACCGCCATCTTACAAAGATGGTTTCCCCAGTAATCAATTTTGCCACGCCACGCGTTAACAACGCCATCAAATAGCCTCGTTCCACAAACAGTGTTTGCAACTTCGCTCACAGTCATTTTCGTATCAGTTACTCGGGGTGAGTCCAAGTGGAAATAACAGTGGCACGAACACAAGAGTAACCAACATGACCAGCAACAGCATGGGCAAACCGACCTTGACGAAGTCGTTAAAGCGATAGTTGCCAGGTACGAGCACGAGGGTATTGACCGGCGAGGAAACGGGCGTGACGAAGGCCGCCGAGGCGGCGATGGCCACGGTCACCGCAAAAGGATGCGGTGACAAGCCCAGCGCCTGGGCCGTGCCTATGGCAATCGGCGCCATCAGCACCGCGGTCGCGGTGTTGGAAACGAACAGGCCGATGATAGCGGTCAGTGCAAAAATGCTGGCCAGCATCGCTAACGGGCCGGCCTGCCCTAGGCCGGCGATCAACCCGTCGACAATCAGGGCAACCCCGCCGGATTTTTGCAAGGCGAGCGCAAACGGCAACATGCCGGCGATCAGCACCAGGCTCTGCCAGTTGATCGCCCGGTAAGCGCTTTCGCCATCGACACACCGAAACAGCCCCATGGCCAGGGCCGCCAGCAGAACGGCAGCCACGTTGGGCACCAGGTTAAATGTCATCAGGACGATCATAACCAGCAGACTCAGCAGCGCCAGTGGTGCCTGGCGGCGCGCCGGAGCAACCTCATCCAACTCCACCGGCAGACTCAGCACCAGAAAATCCCGGGGGTCGGTCTGTAACAGCCCGATCTGTTTCCAGCCACCCGCCACCAGCAGGCAGTCACCAAAAGCCAGGGTCTCCCGGCTCAAATCATCCTGCAGCGGTTTGCCCTTGCGCTTGATCCCCAACACGATCAAGCCATGCCGGGAACGGAACGCCGCCCCTGCCAAATTTCGCCCGATCAGATCAGACTGGGGAGGCAGCATCACTTCCGCCAGACCCAGTTCCTGCCTGGCGATTTGTCGGTGCGTTGCCGCGAATTCCAGGCGCTCCACGCCAGCGGCTTTAACAAAGGCGACTATTTCCGTTTCACTGCTCAATACGAAAAGTTCATCGCCGGGCCGCAGCTCGGTGTCGGCCAACGCCGGCAGCAATGAAGCGGCAAAGCGCTCCTGTCGCCGAATGCCAACCACCGTCACTCCATGGCGGGTGCGCAACTGGGTCTTGGCGACCGTCTGGCCTACCAGTGGCGACCCTGCCTTGAGGCGCAGGCGGTAGCCGCGTCCAGCCAAACCATAGGCATCGGCAAATTCAACAAGGGTATGGCGGTTTTGCGGCAATGCTCTTTCCAGGCGGTCCCCCGGCAGCAGGCGGCGACCAACGAGCAGCAGATAGCCAATGCCGACCGCTAGCACCACTAAGCCGACCGGTGTAAAGCTGAAAAAGCCCAAAGGTGCCAGCCCTGCCTGCCGCAAGTCGGCGTTCACAATGAGGTTGGGAGGGGTGGCGATCAAGGTGAGCATCCCGCTGATCAAGGCGGCGAAGGCCAGGGGCATCATCAGCCGGCCGGGGCTCGCCCCCGTCTTGGCCGCGACGCTGAGCACCACCGGAATAAAGATAGCCACCACGCCGGTCGAACTTATGAACGCCCCTAGCCCGGCAACCGCCAGCATCAGGAAAACTATCATGCGTATTTCGCTGGTACCCGCCACGCGCATCAGCCAGTCGCCAATGGCATAGGCGACCCCGGTGCGCACCAAGCCCTCGCCAACGACGAACAACCCGGCGATCATCAACACCACCGGATCGCTGAAACCGGCTACCGCCTCCTGCACCGACAGCGAACCGCTCAACATCAGGGCGAGGATAACCAGGAGGGACACCACATCCAGGCGCACGCGGTCGCTGGCGAACAAAAGGATGGTGACCAGCAGCAAGCCGAATACGAAAACAGTTTCACCCGTCATAGCGCATCAGTGGCGGCAACTAAAGAAAGGTCGCTGGTTAACTGGTGGGCGTTTGGGCCTGGACTGCGAAAAACGCCTAGACTTCCCGAGTATTTCAAGTTATTTCCCATCGCTGATCCTTTTGAGCAGGCGTTTGCCTGCGGTTCTGGACGAAGGTTAAACCATTTTAGAGTTATTTTTCTGTCATTTATTGTATACGTAATTGCACTAAAACTTTTCAGTGTAACCGTGTATAGCCTAGCCGCTTTGCCCTTGAGACATTGGAAAAGACTAAAGACTCATCGCTGATAAGCGGCTACTTCGTTCAGCGATTGTTGGACGCCTTTGAAGCCACCACCATAGGGGTTCTTGTCCCCATGCAAGGTGGCGGTTAACGCCGGCACGCGTTGAACACGCTGTGTTCACCTTTTTGTAGCACAGGCTCGGTAGACAAACTAGAATTCAAAAGAGTGCCCAGCAGTCTCGGGGGTTCCTTCGTCGGCGCCTCGCTGGCGAGATCTCAATTAAACCTAACGTGGGAGAATATAATGCACGGTGCGCTTTTCACTCGGTATACAGCTCTACTGGCCGCAAGTTTGTTGACAATCGGCGCTGTCCCAACGTCCGCTTTCGCGGCCACTGAACAGGAACAACTGGTCACCAAGGCGGAAACAACGTTTTCCAACTTCGAACGCGATCCCGACATGAAATGGTTTCGCGATAACATCGGCAAGGCCAAGGCAGTGCTGATCGCTCCTGAGATAGTCAAGGCCGGCTTTATCCTCGGCGGATCCGGCGGACGTGGCGTCCTGCTGGCGCGGAACGCCAAGACTGGCAAGTGGGTTGGACCGGCTTTCTATACGCTGGCCACGGGTAGCGTGGGCTTTCAAGCGGGGATCTCCGTTTCGGAGGTCGTCATGCTGGTGATGACGGAAAAGGGCTTGAATTCGCTGCTCAGCACTTCCTTCAAGGTGGGCGGCGATGTCAGCGTCGCCGCCGGTCCGGTCGGCGCGGGCGCCAAGTCAAATATAGCCGCCGATTTGATCTCCTATAGCCGCGCCAAAGGGATCTATGGCGGGCTGAACCTCGACGGCACGGTAGTCTCGACCAACGATGAATGGAACAGCGCCTATTACGGAAAAGCGGTAACGCCACCCGACATACTGATCCGGCAAAACGTCCGCAACCCTCAAGCAATACCTCTGCAACGACAAGTCGCCAAGGCGGCTGCCAAAAAATAGCAGCTCTTGCAAACGCAGACAGTACCTTCAGCCCCAACCGGCTGAAGGTACATTCAGTTAGCGAAGAGAGACCACTTTTTACTGCCCTTGCAGTTGCTTTAGGAGTTGCTGCACGGCGGGATCCTGAGGCGCCAGTTTGGCCAACTTTTGCGCATACAGCCGGGCGGCAAACGGATTGCCCTGATCCCGTTGCAAGGTGGCTAGCGCATAGAGGATTTCCCGGTCGTTGGGATAACGGCTATGGGCCTCCTCCAGCACCTGCAATGCTTCCTTGGATTTTCCGCTGGAGTTGAGCGCTACCGCATAGACATAGCTGTAACGCGGATTATCCGGATTGAGGTTAGCGGCCTGCGCCAGCGCCTCGACGGCTTCCGGGAAGCGTTTCTGGCGTACCAACAAAAGACCCAGGGAATGTTCGACATCGGCATCCTTGGGCGCGATGGCCAGCGCTTGGCGGAGCGCCTTTTCACCCTCGTCATCCTTGCCTTGCAGACGATAGAGATCGGCCAGATTCACATAGGCCTGGACGAACGTGGGTTGCAACTTGAGAGCCGTGCGGTAGGCGGCTTCCGCCTGGGTAAACTCGCCGCGTTCGGTATACAGCGAACCGAGGTTGAGATGGGATTCGGGGCGGTCGGCGTTGGTCTGCTGGGCGGCGACATATTCTTGGGTGACCCTATTGAGCAAATCCCGTTGTTCGGCGGAGAGCGCCGCCATTGGCGCCGGCGCTAATCCGCGCGCCGCTTCGATCCGTACGGCGCGAATGGGATCTTGCAGTAAGGGCAAAAGCAAGGGTGGGCGCCCACGGGGATCGGCGCCGTCCAGCGCCTGGACGGCGCCGAGGCGAACCAGTGGATCACTGTCCCGCAGGCCCTGCCGGACTGCATTGATGGAAGCGGGGCTGAGATAGCGTTCCAGGGCAGCCAGCGCGGTGGCGCGGGCGATGTTGGGCTGGTTAGCATCGTTGGCGAGTTGCGCGAGCAATCGTTCTGTGTCCGGCGTCCCGGTGCGGCCCGCCTGCAACGCCTCGGCAAAATGCTGATAGCCCTTGGTCGGCTGGGGGTACCACTGCTTTACCTGTTCCGCCGCCCAGGCGGCGGGGCGGTCGGTATGGCAGTGAGTGCAGGCGTTCGGCGCACCCAGTTGGACCGACAAATCAGGCCGGGGAATACGCAGGCTGTGATCATGGCGGGGATCGACCACCATGTAGTTGGTGGTGGGCATATGGCAGGCCGCGCAACTGGCGCCGCTGGAGTCAGGCTTATGGAAATGGTGGGCGGCGGTATCGTACTTCGTGGGCAGATGGCATTGCGCGCACACGCCGTTGCCGGGCTGCCGCAGCTTCAGGCTGTGGGGCTCGTGGCAATCGCTGCAGGTGACGCCTTCATGGGCCATTTTGCTCTGCAGGAACGAGCCATAGGTGTAGACCTCATCCTGCTGCTGGCCATCGGCATGGTACATGCCGGGAGTCAGCAGTTGCACCCGATGGGTGTCCAGAATCGGGCGTCCCGGTACATAATCCGCCCAGAACTGGCCGCGGCGAGAGTGGCAACGGGCGCAGGTTTCGATCTCGACGCTGGTTTCCCGTGACTGGCTACGGTGCGCGTTACCTTCCTTTTCGTCCATCAGCCACTGGACCCCGACCCGTTCGTTGAAGCGGACCACCAGCCCCTTGGCGGGATCCTTATCTAGCTGTTCCCAGCCGGGCTGACGCTCCGCCCAGGCCACATGGCGGGACCCCGGCCCATGGCAGGTCTCGCAGGCCACATTGATCTCGGACCAGGTGGTGTGGTAGCGGTCGGTCGCCAGGTCGTAGTTCTTTTGCAGATTCGTCGAGTGGCACTCGGCGCACATATAGTTCCAGTTCTGATTGGGGCCAGTCCAGTGTAGGCTGTCGGTGTGAATGATTTTTTCATTCGGATACAGGTGAAACCAGCGCTGCCCGCCCTGTTCCTTGGGACGGCTGTCCCAGGCGATACTCAACGCCTGTAAGCGGCCGCCGGGAAATTCGATCAGGTATTGCTGCAGCGGGTAAACGCCGAAGGTGTATTTGATTTCGTAGTCGTGCAACGCGCCCTCGGGGCCGTCGGTGCGCACCATGAACTTGCCGCCGCGTTTGGAAAACGTGGAGGTGAGGCCGTAGTAGTTGAACGTGGCATCCTGAAAATCACCGAGCACGGTCTGGTCATTGGCCACCTGCATGGCGCGGTCGTGGTCCGAACCGGCCCACCGTTGTTGCGCCTCCGCATGGCAGCGGCCGCAGACCTGCTGACCGACGTAACCGGGTGTCATATCGTTCTGCCCGGTCGCTGGGGTTGCCTGGGCGGGGGCGCTGGTATCGGCACTGAACGCATAGGGCATGGCCAGAGCGAGCCCCATTATGGCTAGCCGGGCGGTCGCCTGGATAAAGAATTCAAACTTAACGGTCATGCTTTGCTCTCCTGCCTGCTCAGCGCTCTACTTTATTCTTAACTATCAGGTTGACACAGCGACTCAAGCACCCCGTCCTGCCTTGGCACCGGGCTCGGGCCTGAGCTGGGAGTAGTCGCTCAGAAGGCCGGCGGGCGTGCGGCTCTCCCGAGGTAGCAAGCAGGCTCCTAGTGCATTTGGTAGAATAGTATCGTGTTGGAAGCCATAGAGCTAACCTGCACACGAACCGATGTGGGTCAATCATGAACCCAAAATATCGATAGGCGAACAAGATGAAAAAGAAAGTAATCTTCTCAGTATTATTTTTATGCTGGTCTTTTATCGCTGCCGAATCGGTAAGGGCGGATCCAGTAACAGTAGTAGGTTATTTGGAAAACCCCCAACCCGGCTCGTTCCAGAGCGGCATTGGCCTGCTCTCGGGGTGGGTTTGTAATGTCAGTAACGTTACTATTAAGATCGATGGCGATCAAATCTACTCGGCAGCTTATGGCACCATCAGGGAAGATACGCGTTCTGTTTGCAACGGCGACAAAAATGGGTTTGGTTTTCTATTCAACTACAACAGGCTTGCTGCTGGACAGCATAGCATTAAGGCTTATGCGGATGGCCGCCAGTTTGCCGAAGTTACGTTTACCGTAGTTACCTTTGGTCACGAGTTTCTCATTGGGGTACCCGAACGCGATTATACAATACCCGAATTTCCTGGACCCGGTTGTTATGCAATCGTGCGCTGGCAGGAGAGTGAGCAGAATTTTGTCATTAAGAAGGTTGAATGTGACTGCCACACCCTGATCGTCAGTCCCAGTTCGGGTGTCCTCTGGCCGCCCAATGGCCAGATGGTGCCGGTGTCGGTATCCAAGGTGTGCGGCGGAACAATCCTCTCCTGCGAAATCACCGATGTGTCTAGCAATGAAGACATTACTGGCGACCTCGATTTCGAGGGCTCCTACTGGTCAGCGTACCCTTATCATCACACAGTCAAGCTGAGGGCGAAACGCGCTGGCAATGGTAATGGGCGAAACTATTCGATCTTAGCAAATTGCGGTAGTGATTTCCGAACTGTAACCATTTATGTGCCGCACGATCAAGGTAAGGATAAGGGACCGCCTGATGATAAGGGGAAGAACAAGTAAACGGGATCCCACCAAGCGGTGAGAAACGTTAACTCGTAATATTGTCCGCGAAAGCCCTATCCGTTGAAGCCGACGGATAGGGTGTATTTGAATTTCTCCAGATTGGCTGGTGTGCTCGTATACGGTGTGTCATCACACCCCATTTTCACCATCTAGCCAACGGGCGTAACCATCCCCTGCGCTCGATTGGTTACGCCTGATACCCAATACGAGCAGGAGGTGTCTTATGAGAAAGCCAAGTCTAAACAGTTTTGTTTTGATAATGGTTAGCTTACTTGGATTAGCTAACTATCCTGTTTATGCATTATCGACGGGGGGTCTCAAAGAGAAGCTTCAGGAAGAACTGGACAATAATCCTTTTTTGCAACAAAACCAGATTAGGTTGAAAGTAATCGACGAAAAAAACGGTTACGTCACGATACAAATGTATGAAGGTAATCGCCGCCTTAGAGAGGCTATCAATAAGGGTTCCGATATTTTCAGTAATAAAATCGACTTGGAAAGAGGCTCTGAAGGCACCAACAAAAAAGCAGATCAGAGTCTAAACGCCCTGAAAAAAACATTAGAGTACATAAATAAAATGGACGGTGTGAAGGCAGTTTTACTCACCGCCACTGTCAACACCGCTCAAGATGAAGCCGAGGATTTGGCAAGGAAAGCGGTGCGGATTTGTCAAGAAGGTAAACAGGATGACTGCCTAAAATTATTGCATGAAGCCGCTGAACAAAAGAGTGCACTGGCGCAATACAATTTAGGCATTGCCTACGCCATGGGAGATGGCGTTGCACAGAATTACACCACTGCTGTCGACTGGTGGCGCAAAGCCGCTGAGCAGGGCTATGTCAAGGCGCAACGCAGTTTAGGCGGTGCTTATCGCCTTGGAAAAGGCGTCGTGCAAGATTACGCGACCGCCATCGACTGGTGGCGCAAAGCCGCTGAGCAAGGCGATCTTCAAGCGCAAAACAACTTGGCATGGCTTTACGCCACCTGTAAAGATCCTCAATGGCAAAATGGTAAAGAGGCGCTAACGTATGCCTTAAAAGGCATATCCCAGGACTCACCTAAATGGAATGATTTCGATACCCTGGCCGCCGCCTATGCCAGAAACGGACAATTTCAAGAGGCAATAGCAGCACAAGAAAAGTCAATTGCTTTGCTTAAAAAAGTCAAGGAATATTCTAAACCTGAGAAAAAAGATAAGCTTTCAGATGCTTATGAGAAGCTAAATCTATATAAAAATTATCAGGCCTATGTTGAGAAGTGATTTGGAAATCTGGTTGACTGACAAAACCGTGTTTCGTATTTCTAGATGCGGGTGGCGAAAAGGTTCCCGGTCACTTTGAACATCGGTACATCGACGGTTACAGGAAACTCATCGGCGGCTCTCGCCAGCAGCCGCCACTTAGAATCGCAACTCGACCTGCGCCTCGAGCAGGTACTGATACTGCGGATAGCTACCTCCCAACTTGACCGCACCACCGAGCCCCACCTGCAACCGCTCGGAAATAGCCTTGCCTACCATCGCTTCAAACGGCACGAACCACTGGCGGGTGAGCTGGTTGTATTCGATAGGGTTCTCCGGATACAGCGTGATGAACCACCTATCCGGCAGCGCGAAGGTCACTGTCGGATACAGGTCGAGCTTACGAACTTTCGCGGCGTCAGCGGAGTCGGCGTGGTAGCTCATGAAATAACGGACGAGCGGATGGAAGGTCATGCCATAGCCGAGATCCGGCCGGCGGTAGTTGAGGCTGAGAGAGGGCGCCCATTGGTATTGTTCCTCGCCGAAGGGCGGCTGCCCGCCGGTCGGCCACACCAGCCGCAGACTCGCGCCCAGCGTCAGGTTGGTCGCGGCAGGCGGGGTGGTGACGTAGAACTCCGTGAGGCTATCGCCGCCATGGAAGGTCCAGTCACCATTGGGATTACCGTTGCCTTCCTTGTCGGTATAGATAAGCGGTACATCGAGGCGGCCGGTGAAACGCCAGCCGCCGCTGGCGCCTAAAGGCACGTAAACCTTCTCGGTCAGCTTATACTGGCCGCTGCTGTCGGCGTTATCCTGATAGTAAAACCAGGTCTCGAGCCGAGTCTTCGGGGAGTCCACAGGGTCCGGAGGACCGGGCTCGCCAGTTGCCTCGCTTTGCGCCAGGGAAGTGTCCGAGGCTGCAATGCAAAGGATCGCAGCAAGCGTTACCTGTTTTGCCAAGCGTATCATGCGTCGTCCTATCGGAAGCGTTACGTCAAGTCCGGCAAGCATTCTGCCCAAAATGCTGGCGCGGTTCGCGGTCATTTACGATGATCCGGGGAAACCGTTCGAACCCTGGCAAGGCGCAGGAGTTGATCTCCAGCACCACACCCTTTAATTATTTTTATAATTCATATAGTTAAAAAATATTATCCGATTCATGGAATGGCCGTCGCAGACGCTGCGGCGGGATGTCAACCGTATGTTATTGTATGTTAACGTCCCGCCGAAGGCTAAATTGTGAACAATTCTGGCACTTGCTGTATTTTAGATCCCTCTCTTCGCCAAGAAGGGTTTAACACTGGTCCACAATCCGGAAATACCCAATGAGTCATCAACAACCTACTCTTATCGCGATCAGCCTGGCCATACTGCTCATCCAGGGATGCGCTACGGATGTCCCATCGTCATCGACAAATGCCAACACGGATGGCTGCGGCAATCAGGGCTATACCCGTGAAGAGACGTGTATTCCTAAACATGAGCGTTTCGTGAATGGTTCGCCGTCTGATCCTGATGGCAGTGGCTGCGAGAACTTCAAAGATAAAAACTGCATTCCTCAGAACGACCCGCTCGTGGACGCCATTGAAGAAGAGACAGGACTTAAAAAGAACAAAACCGGACAACCTATCGAGTGGGGAAACGTCCTCGAAAAAGAGATCTGACTTGGTTAATTCGCCCTGTTAAACCGCATCTATTTTGAAACCCGTAGTTTTTCCTCCTCGGGGTGAAGGTGGGTTTTGACCCAGGGTCGGTCGGCGACGGCAGAGGGGATCGCGTTGATCGCCTGTTGAAGTGTTCAATTTTTGCCATCAACTCATCCCGGCTGTGGTAACCAGCGTGAAAGAAACGGTCCGCCCGGACCGCGCGCATCGGCGGCAATGCCCGCCAATGCGCGATTTTTTTGACTACCGCCAACCGTCATCTTCCGCGCAACGGTCTCCCTGGTGACAGGATTTTGGCGATTCCCCTGCCACCGGCGCCGCCAGTTTCCCGACAGCACCCCCCGCTAGTTTCCCCAATTGCTTGAAATGCCTTGAAAAAAACAGCCGCCGAAAGACGATGGCGCGCTATTTGCCCAGCAGACATTAAGTTCACTTTCCAAGCTTCGGGAACACGCATGTCTCAGAAAGACGACGCCAAGGCGCCGGCGATAGGGAAA
>Ga0209048_10003551_pt1 | contig 15122 bp, 16 predicted proteins | sample FrelakmetCRP12CR_FD_187146 | JGI IMG/M metagenome (GOLD analysis project Ga0209048, IMG submission 187146) | Freshwater lake sediment microbial communities from the University of Notre Dame, USA, for methane emissions studies - CRP12 CR (SPAdes)... | ecosystem: Environmental > Aquatic >... | reverse complement strand
CAGCCGGCGGGCCCCTTTTCTTGTCCCTCCCTTTTCTTGTCCCTCCTGTATGGCTGGAGTACTATAGCCGTCCCGCTTTGGCGGCCCCTCGCAGGAGGAACACACCATGATCGCTGAAGACGACGTCCGCTACGTCGCGAAACTCGCCCGCCTGCGCCTCGAGCAGGACGAGGTCGCGCGCATGACGGGCGAGCTGGTCAAGATCCTCGCCCATATCGACAAGATGAGCGAGCTCGACACGGACGACGTGCCTCCGACGGCCCACGTCCTCGAAGTGGTGAACGTCACCCGGCCCGACAAGCCCCGAGCCAGCCTCTCGCGCGCCGACGCCCTGCGCAACGCCCCGGCTGTGAGCGACGACTGCTTCCGCGTGCCGCGGATGGGCTGACGGTGGCTGTTCTCGACCCGCTGCGGCTCACCGCCCGCGTCGCCAAGCGCCTGCTCGTGGACGGCGAGATCTCGTCGGCGGAGCTGACCAAGGTCTACCTCGATCAGATCGCCGCCGTCGAGTCGCGGGTGCGCGCCTACATCCTCGTGACCTACGATAACGCCGCCAAGTACTCCACCAAGGTCGACCGTGAGATGCAGGCCCTGCGCGGCCCGCTCGCCGGCCTGCCGATCGCCATCAAGGACAACATGGTCACGGAGGGCGTCACGACCACCTGCGCCTCCCGGATCCTGCGCGACTACATGCCCGTGTACACGGCCACCGCCGTGCGCCAGGTGTGGGACGACCACGTGGTGATGCTCGGCAAGACCAACCTCGACGAGTTCGCCATGGGCTCCTCCACCGAGAACTCGGCCTTCCAGACCACGCGCAATCCCTGGGACCTGGCCACCGTGCCGGGCGGCTCCAGCGGCGGCTCCGCCGCCGCCGTCGCCGCCGGCGAGGCGCTCTGGGCCCTGGGCAGCGACACCGGCGGTTCCATCCGCCAGCCGGCGGCGCTCTGCGGCATCGTCGGCATGAAGCCCACCTACGGCGCCGTGAGCCGTTACGGGCTCATCGCCTTCGCCAGCTCGCTCGACCAGATCGGGCCGCTCACGCGCTCGGTGTACGACTGCGCCCTCCTGCTGCAGCACATCGTCGGCCACGACCCCAACGACGCGACCAGCGTCGCGCTGCCCGAGGTCGTCGCGCTCCCGGATGCGGAGCGGCTCGACGGTCTGCGCGTGGGCATCCCCGCGGAGTACCTGGCGGCCGGCATCGAGCCGGGCGTGCGCGCGCGCTTCGACGAGACCGTCGGGCGCATCGAGGAGCTGGGCGGCGCGTGCAGCGAGATCAGCCTGCCGCACACCGAGTACGCGCTGCCGGCCTACTACATCATCGCGCCGGCCGAGGCGAGTGCGAACCTCGCGCGCTTCGACGGCGTGCGCTACGGGCACCGCTGCGCCGACCCGATCGACCTGCTCGACATGTACGAGCGCACGCGCGGCGAGGGCTTCGGACCCGAGGTCAAGCGGCGCATCATGATCGGCACCTATGCGCTCTCGGCCGGCTACTACGACGCCTACTACGGGCGCGCCCAGAAGGTGCGCACGCTGGTGCGCCGCGACTTCGACGCCGCCTTCGCCGGCGTCGACCTCATCGCTTCGCCGACGACGCCGACCGTCGCCTTCAAGGCCGGTTCGCGGACCGCGGACCCGCTGTCCATGTATATGTGCGATATCTGCACACTCCCGGTGAACCTCGCCGGCCTGCCGGCGATCAGCATCCCCTGCGGGCTCAGCGACGGGCTTCCGGTAGGCTTCCAGCTCATCGGCCCCGCGTTCAGCGAGAACCGCATCCTGCAGGCCGCCCACGCCCTGGAGGGCGCCATCGGCTTCGTGCCGGCGCCCACTTTCCACGACTCCGGGGAGGCGCAGGAATGAGCGCCTGGGAGCCGGTGATCGGCCTCGAGATGCACGTGGAGCTGGACACGCGCACGAAGATGTTCTGTGCCTGCGAGGTCACCAAGGGCGACGAGCCCAACACGCACACCTGCCCCAAGTGCCTCGCACACCCCGGCGCGCTGCCCGTGGTCAACCAGCGCGCCGTCGAGTACGCCGCGCGCATCGCCGTGGCGCTCAACTGCAGCGTACGGCCGCGCAACATCTTCCACCGCAAGAACTACTTCTATCCCGACCTGCCGAAGGCGTATCAGATCAGCCAGTACGACGAGCCGCTCGCCGTCGACGGCTGGTTCGAGTACTGGGTCGGCGACGAGAAGCTCCGTTGCCGCATCGACCGCGTGCACATGGAGGAGGACGCCGCCAAGCTGGTGCACGCCGGCGGCGGCGCGGGGCGCATCGCCGGCTCCGATTTCTCCATGGTCGACTTCAATCGCGGCGGCACGCCGCTCATCGAGATCGTCAGCGAGCCCGACATCCCCTCGCCGGAGGCGGCCCGCGAGTTCCTCCAGCAGCTCCGCAACCTCGTCGTCGAGCTGGGGGTCAGCGAGTGCAACATGGAGGAAGGCCAGATCCGCTGGGACGCCAACATCAGCGTGCGGCCCGAGGGCAGCGTCGAGCTGGGCACGCGCACGGAGCTCAAGAACATGAACAGCTTCCGTTACCTGCAGCAGGCGCTCGAGGCCGAGATCCCGCGCCAGGTGGAGATCATCGAGGCCGGCGGCCGCATCGACCTCGAGACCCTGCACTTCGACCCCGACAGCGGTACCACGACCCCGCTCCGCTCCAAGGAGGAGGCCCACGACTACCGCTACTTTCCCGAGCCCGACCTGGTGCCGCTGGTCATCGACCCGGCCTGGGTGGAGGAGCTGCGGCGGGCGCAGCCGGAGCTGCCGGCGGCGCGCGTGGAGCGCTTCACGTCGCAGTACGGAATCTCGCGCGCGGACGCCCTTGTGCTGGGCAGCTCGCACGCCTTGGCCGCGTTCTACGAGGAGGTCGTGGCGCTGGGGGCCGGCGCCAAGCCGGCGGCCAACTGGACGATGGGCGAGTACCTCGCCCATCTCAACGCCGGCGGCCTCGAGGCCGGCCACGGCCACGTCACCGCCGAGCGCCTCGCCAAGCTGCTGAAGCTCGTCGCCGACGGCACCGTGTCGACGAGCTCCGGCAAGGCCGTCTTCGCCAAGATGATCGCGGAGCGGGCCGAGCCCGAAGAAATCGTCGGGAAGTACGGCCTCGGCCAGATCAGCGACACGGCGGAGCTCGAGGCCGCCGTCGCCCGGGTGGTCGCCGACAATCCGGCGCAGGTCGAGCAGTACCGCGGCGGCAAGCCGCAGGTGCTGGGCTTCTTCGTCGGGCAGGTCATGAAAGCCAGCGGGGGGCGCGCCAACCCGCAGCTGGTCAACGAGTTGCTGCGCAAGGCGCTGGACGGCTGAGCCTCCTTGCCTGCCCTCGCCGGCCTGTGGGACAATGCACGTGTCTTGCAGCGATGCGCTACCGTCCAGCATCGCGAGTCGTCCTTCTCTCACACGGCAGGCACGTCCCACGGTAGCGCCGTCCCCGGGGCCGGGGCGCGTGGCGGCACCCGCGTCGACAGGTAGGTGCGTATGACCAGCGACCTCTCCAGTTTCGTCATCGCCGGGGCCAGGCCGGCCGAACCAGCCGTGCGCATCGACGACACCACTCTGCGCGACGGCGAGCAGACGGCCGGCGTCGTCTTCTCCAACCACGAGAAGATCCGCATCGCCAAGCTTCTCGACGAGGTCGGCGTGCACCAGATCGAGGTGGGCATCCCCGCCATGGGCGGCGACGAGAAGGCGTCGATCAAGGAGATCGTCGGCCTCGGGCTCGACGCCTCCATCCTCGCCTGGAACCGGGCCGTTATCGGCGACGTCGAGCACTCGCTCGACTGCGGGGTCGACGCCGTGGCCATCTCCATGTCGGCCAGCGACATCCACATCGAGCATAAGCTGGCCAAGTCGCGGCAGTGGGTCCTCGACCAGATCCGCGAGTGCGTGGCCTTCGCCAAAGACAAGAACCTCTACGTGTCGGTCAACGCCGAGGACGCCTCGCGCGCCGACCTCGAGTTCCTCCTGCGCTTCTGCCAGGCCGCCAAAGAGGAGGGCGCCGACCGCCTGCGTTTCTGCGACACGCTCGGCATCCTCGACCCGTTCGATACTTTCAACGTCATCACGTTCCTCAAGAAAGAGGGCGGGCTCGACATCGAGATGCACACTCACGACGACTTCGGCATGGCGACAGCGAACGCCCTCGCCGGCATCAAGGCCGGAGCCACCTACGTGAACACGACTGTCAACGGGCTCGGTGAGCGCGCCGGCAACGCCGCCCTTGAAGAGGTCGTCATGGCGCTCAAGTACCTCGGCAAGGTGGACGTGGGCCTGCACACGAGCCGCTTCCGCGAGCTCAGCGAGTACGTAGCCGCCGCCTCGGCGCGCACCATCCCGGCCTGGAAGAGCATCGTCGGCACCAACGTCTTCGCCCACGAGAGCGGCATCCACGCCGACGGCGTCATCAAAAACCCGCTCAACTATGAGGCCTTCGCCCCCGAGGACGTCGGCCTCGAACGCCAGATCGTGGTGGGCAAGCACTCCGGGTCGCGCACCATCTACCGCAAGTTCCAGGAGTTCGGCCTGGAGCTCACGCAGGCCGACTGCGACGGCGTTCTCGCCCTGGTGCGCAAGACTGCAGTAGAGCTCAAGCGGGCGCTGTTCGACAAGGAGCTCATGTACATCTACCAGGACTATCTGGCGCGCCTTGGCGACGCCGTGCCCATCGGCAACCGGGCAGACGGCGCAACTGCCGCCGAGACCGCCGGAGCGCCTTCTTGACGGCGCTCACCCTCGCCGAGAAGATCCTTGCCGCGCACGCCGGCCTCGACGCGGTCGTGCCCGGGCAGATCGTCGTGGCCGCTGTCGACGTGGCCATCGCCCAGGACGGCACCGGGCCGCTGGCCATCCGGCAGATCGAGGAGCTCGGCACCACCACCGTCAAGGCGCCGATCTGCGTGTTCTTCATCGACCACGCCGCCCCGGCGCCACGCCGCGAGCTGGCCAACGCGCACAAGACGATCAGGGCCTTCTGCGCGTCCTCCGGCGCCACGCTCAGCGACGTCGAGATGGGCGTCTGCCACCAGAGGGTCGCCGAGAGTTACGCGCGGCCCGGCGACCTGATCATCGGCGCCGATTCGCACACCTGCATGGCGGGCGCCCTCGGCGCCTTCGCGACCGGCATGGGCAGCACCGACGTCGCCGTAGGCATGGCCAGCGGCCGCACGTGGCTGCGCGTGCCCGAGACCTTCCGCATCGCGGTCGCCGGCGAGCTGCGCGACGGCGTCGAGGCCAAGGATCTGATGCTCGCGCTGGTCGGGACCCTCGGCGCCGACGGTGCCACGTACAAGGCGCTCGAGTTCGGCGGGCCGGGCCTCGACGCCCTGCCCATGCCCGGCCGCTTCACGCTCAGCAACATGGCCGTCGAGGCCGGCGCTAAAGTGGGCCTCATGCCCAGCGACAACGCGACCCGCGAGTTCCTCGCCGGCCAGAGCCGCGAGGCGGCCTGGCGGCCGCTCGCCGCCGACGCCGGCGCCGCCTACGAGCGCGTCGTCGAGTTGGACGCCGCTACCATCGTCCCGATGGTGGCTCGGCCGCACACCGTCGACAACACGGCGCCGGCCGCGGAGCTCAAGGGCATCAGGGTCGACCAGGTGCTCATCGGCACGTGCACCAACGGCCGGCTGGCCGACCTGCGTGCGGCGGCGCGCCTGCTGCTCGGGCGCCGCCGCGCCTCCCACACGCGCCTTGTCGTCACGCCGGCCTCGCAGGCCGTGGCGCGAGCCGCGGCGGCCGAGGGCCTATTCGACGTGTTCTGGGACGCCGGGGCCGTGATCACCAACCCCGGCTGCGGCGCCTGCGTCGGCATCCACGAGGGCATCCTCGCCGACGGCGAGGTCTGCCTCAGCACGGCCAACCGCAACTTCCACGGGCGCATGGGCAACCCCGAGGCGTCCATCTATCTGGGCTCGCCGGCGACCGCGGCGGCCACGGCCGTGGCCGGCGAGATCACCGATCCCCGCGAACTTCTCTAGGAAGGAGGACCCCATGGCCAAGCAGTACGACGCACCGCCGCCGCTGGTCATCGACTCCGCCAAGCGCTACACCGCCACGATCAGCACCGACCAGGGCGACATCGTCATCGAGCTCTTCGCCGACAAGGCGCCCACCACGGTCAACAACTTCGTGTTCCTCGCCCGCGAGGGCTTCTACGACGGCGTCACCTTCCACCGCGTCATCAAAGGCTTCATGGCTCAGGGCGGCGACCCCACCGGCAGCGGCAGCGGCGGCCCCGGCTACCGCTTCGCCGACGAGTTCCACGCGGCGCTCAAGCACGACCAGCCCGGCATCCTGTCGATGGCCAACGCCGGCCCGGACAGCAACGGGTCGCAGTTCTTCATCACCTACCGCGACACGCCCCATCTGGACGGCAAGCACGCCGTGTTCGGGCGCGTCATCGAAGGCATGGACGTCCTTGAAGCCATCCCCGAGCGAGACCCGACGCGCGCTCGCGAACCCGGCCTGGCGATGAACAGCGTCATGGTCCGCGAGCAGGAATGGATCACGTGAGCGAGGAGCTCCTGCGCGGCAAGGCTTGGCTTTTCGGCGACGACATCTCCACCGACCACATCGCCCCCGGCCGGCTGTTCCACCTGCGCACCGACCTCCCCGAGCTGGCAAAGCACGTCCTCGAGGACGTGCGTCCGGAGTTCGCCGCGTCCATAGCGCCCGGCGACTTCGTCGTGGGCGGGCGCAACTTCGGCCTCGGCTCCAGCCGCGAGCACGCGCCGCGCATCATCAAGCTGGCCGGCGCGGGCGCCGTCCTGGCGCAGAGCTTCGCGCGCATCTTCTTCCGCAACGCCATCAACGTCGGCTTGCCCGTGCTGCAGTCCGACACGAGCGGCATCGGCGAGCAGGACGAGCTCGAGGTCGACCTTAGCGCCGGTGAGGTGCGCGATCTCACGAGCGGAGCCGTCATCCCGTTCGTGCCCCTGCCGCCGGTGATGGTGACGATCCTGAACGACGGCGGGCTGGTGGCGCACGTCAAAGCGCACGGCGGCTTCGCACTGCCTCAGGAAACGTCATGACCTACACAGTCACCCTGATCCCGGGCGACGGCACCGGCCCCGAGCTCGCCGCCGCCCTTGAGACCGTGATCGCCGCGACCGGCGTGCCGATCCTGTGGGAAGTGCACGACGCCGGCCTGGGCGTGATGGAGGAGTATGGCACGCCGCTGCCCGAGCACGTCCTCGACTCCATCCGGCGCACTAGAGTGGCGATCAAAGGGCCGATCACCACGCCGGTCGGCGCGGGCTTCCGCAGCGTCAACGTGGCCCTGCGCAAGGAGCTCGATCTCTACGCCTGCCTGCGCCCCGCCAAGACGATGAAAGGCGTGCGCAGCCGTTTCGAGGATATCGACCTCATCGTCGTCCGCGAGAACACCGAGGACCTCTACGCGGGCATCGAGCACATGGTCGGCGAGGACGCTGCCGAGAGCATCAAGATCATCACCCGCAAAGGCAGCGAGCGCATCGTGCGCTTCGCCTTCGAGTACGCGCGCCGGCACGGCCGCCGCAAGGTCACCGCCGTGCACAAGGCCAACATCATGAAGTGCACCGACGGGCTCTATCTGCGCGTCGCCGGCGAGGTGGCCGCGCAGTACCCGGACATCGAGTTCGAGGACCGCATCGTCGACAACATGTGCATGCAGCTCGTCCAGAAGCCGGAGCTCTACGACGTGCTGGTGCTGCCCAATCTGTACGGCGACATCGTCAGCGACCTGTGCGCCGGACTCATCGGCGGCCTCGGCGTGGCGCCGGGCGCCAACTTTGGCGAGGACGTCGCCGTGTTCGAGCCCGTGCACGGCAGCGCCCCCAAGTACGCCGGCCAGGACAAGGTCAACCCCATGGCGCTGCTGCGCTCGGGCGTCCTGCTGCTCGAGCATCTCGGCGAGGACGCCGCGGCGCGCCGCATGGAGGGCGCCATCGCGGCCGTGGTGGCCGAGGGCAAGGACGTGACCTACGACCTCGGCGGCTCGGCCGGCACCCGCGGCATGGCCGCCGCCATCGCCCGCCGCATCCACAGCTGACAAGGAGGCTCCATGGAGGAGCAAGACAAGCACATCAACCTGCACGCCACCCCGGAGATGATGGCCGGCGTCTACGCCAACTTCGCCAACGTCAGCCACTCCGACTACGAGTTCTCGATCACGTTCGTGCGCCTGGACCACGAGAGCGAGGAGCCCGGCGAGATGAACGGCGTGGTCGTCAGCCGCGTCAACCTCTCGGCGCGCTTCCTCAAGGAGCTGCTCGACGCCATGGCCGACAACTACAGCAAGTGGCAGGCGGCCGAGAACATCAGGGACCTGCCGGAAGCTCCCGGCCGCGATTAGCCGCCACAGGCGGGCCAACGTGAGGGGTGCCGGCAGGCTCGCCTCACACTGATCGACGGCCGCGGCGCCTCTCCCGACCGGCCTGCCAGAATGGCCAAGTGGAGGGCGGCTTGGGCTCCGCTTTGCCCTGCAAGACGGACATTTCCAGGCTATTGCCCCGCCTCCGGCCGTTGGCTAGAATGGCGGAGCCTGCAATCCCATCGTCTCTCTGGCCGGGGGGCCTCTTGCGCACCGAGCCGCGGCAGGGGGAAGGAGCACTTCGTCAGGAGGACGCATTGGCTTTCTACCAAGGCAAAGTACTCAGGATCGACCTGAGTGAGGGCACGTCGGCCGTCGAGCCGCTCAATATGGAGTGGGCCGAGAAGTACGTCGGCGGCAAGGGACTGCTCTTCCGTTACATGTGGGACGAGATCCCGCCGCAGATGGATGCGTGGGCAGCCGAGGCGCCCATCATCCTCATGACCGGCCCCTTCGCCGGTACCAGCGTCAGCACCGCCTCGCGTCTGGTCGTGGGCTGCAAGAGCCCGGCCACCGGGATCCTCAACGACAGCTACGTCGGAGGCTCGTTCGCCCCCGAGATGAAGTTCGCCGGCTACGACGCGATCATCATCAAGGGCGAGGCCGCCGCGCCGACCGTGGTCGTCGTCAAGGACGACGTCGTCGAGTTCCGCCCGGCGGCCAAGTACTGGGGCATGAAGACCTCCGAGATCGAGGAGGCCATGCGTCAGGACGTCGACCCCGCCGCCAAGACGCTCTCCATCGGCCCTGCCGGCGAACAGCGCATCCCGTGGGCCTGTATCAGCACCGACCAGTACCACAAGGCCGGGCGTGGCGGTCACGGCGCCCTCATGGGCAAGAAGAACCTCAAGGCCGTGGTCGTGCGCGGCACGGGCAGCGTCTCGGTGGGCGACGCCAAGGCGTTCCTCGCGGACCTGTACCGCATCCACAAGGAGTACGTGCTCACCGAAGACAACCTCTGGGCCCACGAGGAGGGCACGCCGATCCTCGTCGACCTCGTGAACGCCGCAGGGGCCATGCCGACGAAGAACTGGTCGGCCGGCAGCTTCGAGGGCATGAAGAACCTCAACAGCGAGTCTTTCCAGAAGATCCGCCTCAAGAAGCGCGCCTGCTTCCAGTGCTCCATCGCCTGCCGCAACTTCCACGGCACCACGTTCGCCGGCGCCGAGGTCCGCGGCGAGGGCCCCGAGTACGAGACCATCGCCCTCTGCGGCGCCAACTGCGGCATCGACGACATCGACGCCCTCATGAAGTTCAACGAGCTCTGCGACGAATGGGGCCTTGACACCATCTCGTCGGGTTCGGTCGTCGGCCTCGCCATGGACCTCACCGAGAAAGGCATCCACGACCTCGGCGTGCACTTCGGCGACATCGACGGCTACGTCAAGATGCCCGAGCTCATCGCCAAGCGCGAGGGCGCCGGCGCCGACCTCGCTCTGGGCGCGCGGGCCCTGGCCGCGAAGTACGGTCACCCCGAGCTCTCGTACGACGTCAAGGGCCTCGAGCTCCCCGGCTACGACCCGCGCGGTTCGTTCGGCATGAGCGTGGGCTACGCCACCAGCGACCGCGGCGGCTGCCACATGCGCACCTACCCGACGGGCGACGAGATCCTCGCCGGCACGTCGCCGGCAGACGAGATCGACGTCGCCAAGGTCGAGCAGATCGTCGTCGGCGACTCGTCCAAGGGCTTCATCGGGCAGAACATGAGCTCGGTGAAGTTCTGCGGCATCTGGTGCGACTTCTGGGCGGTCACGCCGGACCAGATCGCGCAGATGTTCAAGCACGTCTTCAAGCGTGAGTTCAGCGACGAGCAGATCCTCCGGATCGGCGAGCGCGTCTGGAACCTCGGCCGTCTGTTCAACCTGCGCGAAGGCGTCGCACGCGACGACCTGCCGCAGGCGCTCTACGCCAAGTCCGGCGCCTTCAAAGACGGCCCCTCGGCCGGCAAGGCGATCGGCGAAGACGTGTTTGCCGAGCGCATGCAGCAGTACTATGAGATACGTGGCTGGGACGAGAACGGCGTGCCCAGTGAAGCCAAGCTCGCCGAACTCGGCATCGACGTCCGCCTCTAGGCAGGCGCGTCGGAGAAAGGGACTCTCATGCCACACGTCATGATCTCGAGCAAGAAATGCACCGGCTGCCACATGTGCGAGCTGGCCTGTTCAGCGCAGCACGAAGGAGCCTATCGCCCGTCGGTCGCGCGCCTGTTCTCGGAGTGCAATCCCACGACCGGTGCCGTCAGGGGCCACACCTGCCTGCAGACCGGGTGCGCCAAGTGCCAGGAGGCCTGCCCTAACGACGCCATCGTGACCACGGAGATCACGGTCAAGGTCAAAGGCGAGTTCCGCGGCAAGGCCAAGATCGGCGACACGGTCAAGGGCTACGTGCTGATCGTCGACGAGGACGCCTGCAGCAACTGCGGCGACTGCTACGACGTCTGCCCGACCGACGTCATCCACGAGCACCCCACGCGGGCCGTCGCCTACAAGTGCGACCTCTGCGGCGGCGAGCCGCAGTGCATCGCCTTCTGCCAGAATCCGCACGTCCTGGCCATCGACCTCAAGGTCGACAAGATGGACAAGCAAGTGCAGGCCTGATCGTGGCCAAGGCCTACGTCAAGCTGCCCGTCGGCATGACCACGCCCGGCGGCGAGCGGGGGATCGAGTGCGAGGCCACGACAGTGGCAGAAGCGCTCGATCTCGCCATCGCCGCCGAGCCGCGGCTCAAACCGCGCATCTTCCGCGAAGACGGCCGGATGTGGGCCGGATTGTTCCTGAACGCGCGCAACATCAACGCGCTCGGGGGTCTGGACACGCCCCTGAAGGACGGCGACACGCTCTCCGTGGTGCCGCCCATCTCGGGCGGCTGAAGCGCGCATGGACGCCGACGCCGCCAGACGACAACTCGCCGAAGCAGGGCTCCTGAGCGCCGTCGGCGGCCGCGCCAGCGTGCGCCGCTTCCTCCCCGACCCCGTCCCTCGGGAGGACGTGACGACGATGGTCGAGCTGGCGGTGCGCGCCGCCAACGCCGGCAACGCCCAGATGTGGCGGTTCGTCGCCGTCGACGACGCCGTCACGCAGGTGGCGCTGCGCCAGGCCGTCGACGACGCCATCGACGAGATGGCCGCCTGGCCGGAGCTCGCCGGCAGCGGCCGGGAGATCAAGGCCCTGCGCGCCTACGCGACGTTCTTCGTCGACGCGCCGCTGGTGATGGCCGTGTTCGGCCTGCCCTATCTGTCGCGCGCCGACGAGATGCTGCTCGCCCGCGGCCTCGGCGTGGAGGAGCGCGACAGGCTGCGCGCCCGCCCGGACCTGCAGAGCATCGGCGCCGCCGGCCAGCTCCTGTGTACGGCGGCGCACGCCCTCGGCTACGGGTGTTGCTGGATGACGGCTCCGGTGCTGGCGGCGCCCGCCATCGAGGCGCTGCTCGGCGTGGAGCCTCCGGCCAAGCTGGTCGCCGTCGTGCCTATCGGTCGGCCCGCGGGCGCCGTCACCCCCACGTCGCGGCGGCCCGTTGCCGAGGTGCTCGAGTTCCGCTGAAGGGGAGGGACTCCTTGGAGCGCACAGCGCGCGACGTCCGCGACCTCTGCCGCCGCGCGCTCGCCGGCAAGCTCCTCACAGAGCCCGACTTGGCCGAGCTCCTCGCGGCCCGCGGCGACGCCGCCGAGGTGGTGTTCGCCGCCGCGCGCGAGGCGCGCGTCCGAAGCTTCGGCGACGCCGTCTTTCTCTACGGTTTCGTGTATTTCTCGACCTACTGTCGCAACCAGTGCGCCTTCTGCTTCTACCGTGCCGATAACGATCAGAGCCCCCGCTATCGCAAGTCCGTCAGCGAAGTCGTCGCGATCTGCCGCGACCTCGCGGGCTCCGGGGTCGTCCTGCTCGACCTCACGATGGGCGAAGACCCGGTCATCCACGACGACCCCGGCTACGCCGGGCTTCTCGAGCTCGTGGCTGCCGTGTGCGAGGGCAGCGGCCTGCCGGTCATGGTCTCTCCCGGCGTCGTGCCCGATGAGGTGCTGGCCGGTCTCCGCGCCCGCGGCGCGGATTGGTACGCCCTGTACCAGGAGACGCACACCCCGGGGTTGTACGAGCGCCTGCGGATCGGCCAGCCGTTCGCGGCGCGCGCCGCCGCGCGCCGCGCGGCCCGGCGCGCCGGTCTGCTCGTCGAGGACGGCATCCTCACGGGTATCGGCGACACGGAGGCCGATCGCGCCCGCTCCATCGCGGCGATGCGCGCGGCCGCGTGGGAGCAGGTCCGGGTCATGACGTTCGTGCCGCAGGCGGGTACGCCGCTGGCCGACGTACGGCCGACAGGAGACGAGGCGGAGCTGCTCACCATCGCGGCGATGCGGTTGGCCATGCCCCACTCTCTGATCCCAGCGTCTCTCGATGTCGACGGCATCCGTGGCCTGGAGCGGCGCCTCAACGCGGGCGCCAACGTGGTGACCTCGATCGTGCCGCCCAGCGTCGGCCTGGCCGGCGTGTCGCAGGCCGAGCTCGGCATCGACGAGGGGCACCGGACGGTGGCGGGCGTGCTGCCGCACCTGGCGCGGCTGGGGCTCCGCCCGGGGAGAGTCGCCGACTACCGTAGCTGGCTGGCCGCGGCGCACGAGCGCGCCGAGAGACCGGCGTGAGGCTCCTCGTCGTCGGCGGCAAGCTGCAGGGTACCGAGGCCGTCTACCTGGCGGCGAAGGCCGGCTGGGAGACCGTCCTCGTCGACCGCCGGGAGGCTCCACCGGCCGCTGGGCTCGCCGACCGCCACGTGATCGCCGACATCGTCGCCGACGAGACCCGCGCGAAGGCTCTGGTCACCGCCTGCGACGCCGTGCTGCCGGCCTGCGAAGATCTGGGGACGCTGGAGTGGCTCGCCGACCGCGTGCCCTCCTGGGGCATCCCCCTGCTCTTCGACCTCCACGCGTATCGCGTCAGCGAGTCCAAACTGGCCTCACAGAGGCTGTTCGCGGAGCTCGACGTGCCGCGGCCGCTGCCGTGGCCTTCATGCGGCTTTCCGGCCGTCGTGAAGCCCGACGCGGCGAGCGGCAGCGAAGGCGTCTCGGTGGTCGAGGATGACGCGGAGCTCATGGCCGCGCTCGCGCGCCTCGCGGCTGCCGGCCACGAGCCCGTGATCGAGGAGTACATCGCCGGGCCGTCGCTCTCACTTGAGGTGCTCGCCTGGGACGGCCACGTCGTCCCGTTGCAGGTCACCGGCCTGGAGTTCGACGCCGGCTACGACTGCAAGCGCGTCGTGGCGCCGGTGGGGGAGGCCGGGGCCGGAGGGCCTGCGGCCGCCGGCCCCGGCGGACCGTGCGCCTGGGCTCACGCCGTGGCGCCTGGCACGCTGGCCGCCTTCGACGCCGCGACCCTGCGTCTCGCGGCCGGCCTGGGTCTCAACGGCCTGATGGACGTGGAGGTGATGGTGCGCGGGGCGGAGCTCAAGGTTCTCGAGATCGACGCTCGCCTTCCTAGCCAGACGCCGACCGCGGTGTACTGGTCGTGCGGCCTCAACATCGTCGAACTTTTGCAGGAGACGGCGCGCCGCGGCGCCCCCCCGCGGGTCGACCGCGCGCCGCGCCGCGCCTGCGTCTACCAGCACGTCTACGCTCACGATGGTTTGCTGGAGGTCGCCGGCGAGCATGTGATGGGGAGCGCGGCTCCTCTGCATCTGGTGGAAGGCTTCTTCGGCGTGGACGAGGCTCTGACCGATTATCGCCCCAGAGCGCGCGCTTGGGCGGCTACGTTGATCGCCACAGGCGCGGACGTCGCGGAGGCGCGGGCGCGCGCCGACGAGGCCGTGAGGGAGCTGGCGCACGGCGAGAGACTCGACCTGGCGCCCGAGTCTGACAGGCTGGGCGGCATGGAGGCGACGGGATCGTGACGAGGCTTACGACAGAGGACGTCAGGGCGCTCAGCGACCGCCTCGGCGAGTTTGAGGCCGAGCTCCGGGATCTCACCGGCCTCGGCCTGCGCGAGCTCGCCATGAACACGATCGCGCACCCGCCGGTCTGCGTGCCCCTCTACGGGGCGCGCGTGGCGGCGGTGCCGGTCACCAGCGGCGAGGGCGCCATCGGCGGCTTCAGCGAGTGTGTGGTCGCCATCCTGCGGCACCTCGGCTGCGACGCCTGGGTGACGGCGCAGCCCGACGTGCGCGGCATCCAGGAGGCGTACGACGGGGCGGCGGACGTGGTGTTCCTCGCCGACGACTTCCGCTTCATCGCGCTGAACACCCGCGACGGTCGTTGCGTGGATGACGACCCGGCTACGGCCGACGGCTACGTGACCGCGCTGGAGGCGGCGGCCGGGAGTCTCTTCAGCCGGCACGTCCTCCTTCTCGGGCTCGGCCCGGTGGGCCGCGCGGCCGCGCGGCGCCTCGTGAGCCGCGGCGCCGCGGTCGAGGTCGTGGAGCCCGACCACGCGCGGCTGGGCGCCGCGCTCGACGTCGGGCTCAAGGTGCAGCCGGTGACGCTCGCCGACGGTCTCGCGCGCTGCGACCTCATCTTCGACGCCACGCCCTCCAGTGGCTTCATCGAGGCCGGCGACGTGTCCTCCATCACGGTCGCCGCCGTGCCCGGCCTTCCATCAGCATTCACGCCTGCGGCGCGGGCCGTGCTCGGCGCGCGCCACATCCACGAGCCGCTGGCCATCGGCGTCGCCGTCATGGCGGCGCGGGCACTCGTCTGAGAGGCCCCGCGTCTCCCGGCGCACGGCTGCCGGCGCGGTAGTAGAATCACCCGGCGCGGGGGGTCGATCGGAAGGATCAGCGTG
>Ga0209048_10003550_pt1 | contig 15123 bp, 14 predicted proteins | sample FrelakmetCRP12CR_FD_187146 | JGI IMG/M metagenome (GOLD analysis project Ga0209048, IMG submission 187146) | Freshwater lake sediment microbial communities from the University of Notre Dame, USA, for methane emissions studies - CRP12 CR (SPAdes)... | ecosystem: Environmental > Aquatic >... | reverse complement strand
GGGACGCAACCCCTTCTACGCGCCCTCGAAATGATCGCGCCCCGGCCACGGGGTTGGCAGCGCGGCGCCTCAAGGGACCTTCGGCGGCCCCAGGACGGGAGCTCGAGGCACGCCCGCTAGACAATCAGGACTTCCAGCCGCGCGTGCGCCTCGCGCAGAGCCGCCTCGGCGCGAGCCGGCGTATCAGCCCTGGAGAAGATGAACCCGAGATAGCGGTCCCCCTCGGGCAGCGGCACGATCCTCCCCCCGGCGTGCGCCGAGATCGTCACCTCGACGATCCCCGGAATCGCCCGCGCCGATGCGACGCCCCGCACCTCCTCGAGGACTCCCTCTGCCGGGATCGGGATCATCATGACGCCCGCCGCGCTCGACTCGCGTTCGTCCGGCCGCGTCTGGATGCCGAGCGCGTGGGTCAGGATCAGCTCTTCGAGCGACACGCCCGTTCCGAACCGCAGGGTTCGCGAACACAGGCCGCCTATCGATCGGGCCGCGATCTCGACGATCCAGACGCCCCCCTCGTTGACGCGCATCTCGGCGTGGACGGGCCCGTGCTTCAACCCGAGGGCGCGGGCCCCCGAGGCTGCGACCTCCGCGCACCGCTCCTGGATGTCCCCGGGCAGGCGCGACGGCGTCACGTAGATCGTCTCCTCGAAGAAGGGGCCGTCGAGCGGGTCCGGCTTGTCGAAGAGCGCCAGGACTTTCAGCTCTCCACGCGTGAGCAGGCCCTCGAGCGCGACCTCGAGGCCGGGCACGAAGTCCTCGACGAGGATCTCCCGCGAGGCAGCCCCGCCCCGCTCCGCGACATCCGGGGCCTCCAGAATCCGCGCGATGCGCTCCCAGGCCTCGACGAACTCCCGCGGGTCGTTCGCGCGGATGACTCCGCGGCTCGCCGCGAGGAAGGTGGGCTTCAGGACGCACGGGAATCGGGCGGCCGCCGCTGCCGCGCGCGGATCGGCGTCGAGCGCAAAGAGACGGTACGGCGGCGAGGGCACCCCGGCTCGGGACAGGCTCTCGCGCATGAAGGCCTTGTTGCCGGCCGCGGCCACCGCCGGGACCGGATCGTGCGGTAGCCCGAGCCGCTCCGAAATCGCGGCCGCCGCCACGGCCGTCCTTTCGTCCACACCCACCACGGCGGCCACGGGATGGTCCCGGGCGAAAGCGGCGGCTCGCTCGGCCGACGTGCCGAGGTCCCCGAAATCGAGCGTCAGCAGGCCCGCCGGATTCGTTCCCTCCATCGTGCTCGCCTGCTCGGAGGCGACGGTCACGTCCACGCCGAGCTTCGCCGCAGCAGCGAGAAAGTCCGGAATCCGGTAGCTCGTGGTCGGAAGCAGGAGGAGGACGCGAGCCATGCCCCATCGTAGCCCGGCGCGGCCTTCTCGCTCTCGGACGGAGGGACTAGGATGGCACCTTGCAGCGGATTCTCCTGACCGGCGCCACCGGTTACGTGGGCGGGCGCCTCCGGGCCGAGCTCGAGCGGCGCGGTGTCGCGTTGCGCTGTTACGTTCGCCGCCCGGAAGCTCTCGCGGGCCTCGCGGCCCCCGGAACCGAGGTCGTGGGCGGCGACGCGGCCGATCCGGCTGCGACGTCTCGCGCGCTCTCCGGGATCGACACCGCCTACTACCTCGTTCACTCCATGGGGGGAGAGGACTTCGCCGACCGCGACCGGGAGGCGGCCCGGGTCTTCGGAACTGCGGCCCGAGAGGCCGGCGTCCGGAGACTGATCTACCTCGGCGGCCTCGGCGAGCCGCAGAGCGACCTCTCCGCTCACCTGGCCAGCCGTCAGGAGACCGGCGACATCCTCCGCGCCTCGGGCGTTTCGGTTGTCGAGCTGCGCGCCGCGATCATCATCGGGTCGGGCAGCCTGTCCTTCGAGATGGTGCGTGCCCTTGTCGAGCGCCTGCCGGTGATGATCTGTCCCCGCTGGGTGGCCGTGCCCACGCAACCCATCGCCATCGAAGACGTCGTTGCCTACCTCGTCGCCGCGCTGGACCTCCCGCCCGGCGAGGAGGGGGTGTACGAGATCGGCGGCCCCGACCGCGTCACGTATGGCGACCTCATGAAGGAGTACGCCCGCCAGCGGGGCCTCAGGCGCTTGCTCATCCCGGTCCCGCTCCTGACCCCGCGCCTCTCCAGCCTCTGGCTCGGGCTCGTGACTCCCCTGTACGCCCGCGTCGGGCGCAAGCTCGTCGACAGCCTGCGCAATCCGACCGTGGTGCGCGATCCGTCCGCCGTCGCGCGCTTCCCGGTGCGACCGCGCGGCGTGCGCGAAGCCATCGCGCGCGCCCTCGTCAACGAGGACCAGGAGTTCGCCGAGACGCGCTGGTCGGACGCGGTTTCCTCGTCGGGTCTCCGGGAGCGATTCGGAGGCGAGCTGCGAGGAACCCGGTTCGTGGACACGCGCGCAGTGCGGATCCCCGTCCCCCCCCAACGCGCGTTCGATCCCATCCAGCGAATCGGCGGGGCCCGCGGCTGGTACTACGGGAACTTCCTCTGGCGCCTGCGCGGCCGTCTCGACCTCCTCGTCGGAGGGATTGGCCTGCGGCGCGGACGGCGACACTCGGACCGCGTCCTTGCGGGCGACCCGATCGACTTCTGGCGCGTTGAGGCCGTCGAGCCGGACCGGCTGCTGCGCCTGCGCGCCGAGATGAAGGTCCCCGGCCGCGCCTGGCTGCAGTTCGAGGTCGCCCCGGCGCCCGGCGGCAGCGAGGTCCGCCAGACGGCGATCTTCGACGCCTCGGGTCTCGCCGGCCTTCTCTACTGGTACGCGCTCTACCCGCTCCATCGCCTGGTCTTCGCAGGAATGTTGCGCGGGATCGCCGCCGCCGCGACCGGCGATAGCATGGGCAAATGAAGAAGGCCCGAACGCCCGCAAAGCGCGCCGCGAAGAAGAAACCCGCGCGGCGCAGGAGCCCGAAGCGCAAGACGATCATGCGCCACTCGCGAGAGGGGTGAACCGCGAGCCGGGAGCCGCCGGAAGCTAGTTCTGCAGCTCCTGGAAGTAGCCGTGGAGCTCGCGCAGGGCCTGGCGGTTGATCTCCTGCCGGCGCGCGGACTCGCGAACGAGCGACAGGGCCGCCATCCCCTCGGGGGCCATCTTGAGCTCCGCGATCACCGGAAGCGCCGCCGCGATCTCGCGAAGCGCCTCGACGCTCTTGCCCTCTTCGAGCAGAAGATCAGCGACGACGAGGTTGAGCGCCGCGATGTCCGCGCGCATCCCGATCGCCTGGAACTCCTCCTGAGCCTTGCGGTACGAGTCGATGGCTTCCGCGTAACGGCCGCCCTCGCGCAGGAGGATCGCGAGGCCCCATTGGACCTTGCCGAGCGCGATCCGATTGTCCAGCTTCTGCAGGACGGGAAGGGCCCGGCGCGATGCCTCGATCGCTTCGTTTGCCTCCCCCAGCATCCCGTGGGCGTGGATCAGGTTGACGTAGGCCTCCGCCAGCAACTGATCGGCTCCCAGCGCCTCCGCGGCGACACAGATCTGGTTGAACACTTTGACGCCGGCGACGGGGTCATCCTTTTCGAGAAGGGCGAGGCCCTCCAGGAACCGGCACTTGAGAAGGTCTTCCGGCATCCCGAGCTTCTGGAAACTCTCGACGAGCGAAGGAAGCAACTCGATGACCAGGTCGAGCTGCCGCTCTTCGAACCGTTCGGCCAGACGCTGGTAGGCCAGGCGCGAAAGCTCCCCCGGTGCGTTCATCGTGTGCCGGAAGCCGGCCTCCGCCCGATCGAACCAGATCCACGCCTCGTCGCGGCGGGAAAGCCAGCGGCAGGAGGTTCCCGCGAGCATCGCCGTTTCGCCGAGGAAGTAGTCCCGCTCGTCGAACAGGCCGATCTCCCGCCTCGGGCTCTCGATGAAGCGATACAGGAACTCCGCCTCGTCACGCACCGCCGCCGGCGACGCGTTGAGGCGAGTCCTCAGGATCCCGCACAGAGCAAGCAGAGTCTCCGGGTCCTCCAGGTGAAGAGTCCGCGCCTTCGCGACTCGCTCATCCGTCGGCGTCGCGAGCACACGTTCCGCCGCCTTCATGCCCGCTTCCGAAGAGAGTGGGCGATGCGGAAAGCTGAGCACGCGACCCGTCATGGGCGATCCTCTTCGGCCCGCCGTTCCAGATCGTTGGCGACCTCGTCGGGCTCGCGCGCGAGGATATCGTTGAGCTCCGCGTCGGCGGACTGCTCGCCGCCGAGTTTCCAGAGCTGGAAGGAGCGCCCGTACTGGCAAGCCGCCGACAGGAGGGAAACCCGGAGCAACTTGATCGGCATTTGCCCGGCTCCTCCACGGCGGGAGAGCCTTTGAAACCAGATGTAGAGATCTTCTTCTGCCCCGCGGGCTTCCTCTTCCGTCAGTCGGTAGTACGAAACGAGGGCCGAATGGATGACCGCCAGTGTCCGGCTGAATACCGAATCGACCTCGTCCGGTCTGCGGGTAGAAGGGCTTTCCATTGCGGTCTCATGAGGGTACACCACCCCCCTCCCGGCGGCAACATTGCGCCGTGCCGCTTTGCCCGGAAACCCCGCTATTCGAGTTGTTTAGGAGCGCGCTCGACTAGGAGGGAATCATCCCGCCGACCTTGATGACGAACCGGGACGGCTTGCGCTCCGGACGCCACGACGTCGGACGCGAAGTCGTGGTCGGCTCGGGCTGGCGCTCGGGAACGCGGGCGGGGGCATTGGACGTGGCCATAGGAGTTCTCCACCTTTCCTTGTCGAAGAAGGCTCGACCATCGAGCCAAACCGAATCGCCTGATATTTGACCACAAAGCGAGGGGGCGGGGTCCTCCTTTTTCGGTCGTCCGTTCCCCTTCCGGCTCAGGCAGATAGAGCAGAGACGGGCCGCTCCCGCAGGACACGATAGGATCGCCTCAGCTCTTCACGGAGGAGAAATGGCGCTGGATCGAAGGGTCCTTCTCGGCGGGACCGCAGGAGCCGCCGCTCTGGCCGCCTTCCGGGGCGACGCTCTGGCCCGCATCACGGAGGCGGGCAAGGCTGCCGTCGGCCGAAAGCCCGCGGACCTCGCCGCCGACGAGACGTACTGGTCCGAGATCGCCCGCGCGTTCGAGGTCGACCGCACGCTGATCAACCTGAACAACGGCGGCTGCAGTCCCGCGCCGGCCCACGTGCTCGACCGGATGATCCGCGACATCCGCTTCTCCAACGAGATCCCGGTCTACCAGATGTGGACCGTCCTCGAGCCCCGCATCGAGTCCTGCCGCCGCGAGCTCGCTGCCGAATTCGGCTGCGACCCGGAGGAGATGGCGATCACGCGCAACGCCTCCGAGTCGCTCGAGAACCTGATCTCGGGAATCGAGCTCAAGCCGGGAGACGAGGTCGTCTACACGACGCAGAACTACCCTCGGATGATCACATCCTGGGAGCAGCGCGCGCGGCGGGAAGGCATCGTCGTCAAACCGATCCAGTTCGCGGTCCCGCCTCCGTCGAGCGCCGAGGTCGTCGACGCCTTTCGCAAGGCCATCACGCCGCGGACGCGCGTCTTCGAGGTCACGCACATCACGAACCTGACCGGACAGATCCTTCCCGTGCGCGACATCGTGCGCCTCGGCCGGGAGCACAACATCGAGACCTTCGTGGACGGCGCGCACGCGTTCGCCCAGTTCCCGTTCAAGCGCGACGACCTCGAGTGCGACTACTACGCCACGAGCCTCCACAAGTGGCTCTTTGCTCCCATCGGCACCGGTTTTCTGTACGTCCGAAAGAACAAGCAGAAGTCGATCTGGCCGCTCATGGCGGCGCCGCCGGCAATGGACGAGAACATCCGCAAGTTCGAGGAGATCGGCACGCACCCTGCCGCCAACCACAACGCCATCGCCGCGGCGATCGCCTTCAACCGCGGAATCGGCGCCGACCGGAAGGCCGCCCGGCTGCGCTTGCTGCGCGACCGGTGGGCGCGCCGCCTGTCCGCAGCCGACCCCCGCGTGAAGATCCTCACGCCGCTCAACGACACCGACTCCTGCGGGATCGCCCTGATCCACGTGGACGGCATCGACACCGAGAAGCTGCAGGCCTATCTGTGGGACAAGCACCGCATCATGACGACCCCCATCGTCCACAAGGAGTTCAACGGCCTGCGGATTACGCCGAGCGTCTACACGACCCTCGACGAGCTCGACACGTTCTCGGCGCGAATGGAGCAGATCCTCAAGACCGGTATTCCGGCCTAGCTCGGGAGCTCGGGCGGGAACCAACGGCGAGACCCGGTGTCCCCTTCTTCCGGAGGGGACATATGAAACGCTCGGTTCGCGCCGGTTTTCTCCTGCTCGGCCTCTTCGCGTCGGCAGCGGGCCTTCGCGCCCATGACGGCTCGGGGTTCTCGGTCTCGGTGCTCGTGGACGGATCGGCGGTCCCGGAGTTTGCCAGTCGAGGCCGCATCTACATCGAGGCCCTGAAGGGCAGGGAATTCACGATCCGCCTGTCCAACCCGACCCCGGGGCGCGTGGCCGTGGCGCTTTCTGTCGACGGCCGCAACGTCGTGGACGCGAAGCGCACGACCGAGCTCGAGGCCACGAAGTGGGTGCTCGCCCCCGGACAGACGATCGACATTCCCGGGTGGCAGGTATCCGGCCAGACGGCCCGCAGGTTCTTCTTCACCGAGACCTCACGGTCTTACGCGAATTGGCTCGGCGACACCGCCAACGTCGGAACCATCGAGGCCGCCTTCTTCCGCGAGAAGCGGCGCGAGCCGTCCGTCACGCTGAAGGACGAGCGGCGCAGCGAGCAGCGCGCCGACGCGAGCGCCCAGGGCGGCGCCCCGGCAGCCCCGGAAGCCCGCCCCGCGAAAGCGCGCGCGGCCGACGAGAACGCCGCGACCGGCATCGGCGAGAAGACCAGCTTCCCGGTGCAGTGGGTCGCGTTCGATGAGGACCCGACTCCGGCCGCGAGGGTTGCCCTCCGTTACGAGTTTCGGCCGCAGCTCGTCCGCCTCGGCATCCTGCCGCGCGAGGACGACGGCCTCTTCGCCCGCGAGCACGCGAGCGGGTTCGAGCATGGCTACGCCCCCGACCCGCACGGCGACCGCTGAAACGGGGCGGATCCGCCGTAGAATCGTGCTCGCGCCGTCCGCGCGGCGCGATTCGCCTTTGACGCAGCCCGAGAGAACCGACGAAGAGCTCCTCGCCCTGGCGCGGCAGGGCGAGCAAGACGCGTTCGGCGATTTCGTGCGCCGCCATACCGCGACGGTCCACCGCTGGATGGTGCGCGCCGTCGGCACGGAGGACGCGGACGACATGGCACAGGAGATCTTCGTGAAGGCGTACCGCGGACTCGAGCGATTTCGGGGAGATGCCCCGCCGAGGGCCTGGCTCGCCGCGATCGCCGACAACGCGGTCAAGAACCGCTACCGCTCGCGCAGCCGATTCCGCCGCATCTTTGCCGGAAGCACCGACGCAGACCCGGAGCGCGAGCCGCAGGCGCCTGGCGCCGGCCCCGAAGACGAAGCCCGCTCGGGAGAATCGCGCCGGGTCGTCGCCGAAGCGTTGAAGCTCCTTCCGCCCGACTTCCGCATGCCCGTCGTGCTCCGGGACATCGAAGAGTGGAGCTACGAGGAGATCGCCGCGTCGCTCGGTGTTCCGATCGGAACCGTGAAGTCGCGCATCGCGCGCGGCCGCGGCCAGCTGAGGGAAATTCTGACACCCCTGATTTCGGGAAGGTTGCCATGACCGACACGCTCCACCCCGCTCGCTCCACCGAGTTTCTTTCGAGCCTTTACGACGCCGAGCTCCCTTCGGCGGACCGCGCCGCGTTCGAGGCCCACCGCTCCGCCTGCGACGAGTGTCGGGCCGCGGCCGACGCCTTCGCGGCGACGCTGGCCGCCTTTCGCGCCTCGCCCACGCCACCCCCGGCCGCCGATCTCTCGGCGCGCATCCTGCGGAAAATCCGCGCCCAGTCCCCCTCGCGCCGCCCGTTCGGGGTGATGTTCGGCATCGATGTGCGCTGGGCCGGCGTCGTCGTTGCGGCCCTGCTCGTAGTGCTGATCTCGACTCCCCTCGTCGTGCGCCGCAAGGAGGCGGCCGTCCTCCCCTCCTCCTCGATTCCCGCCACGATTCTCGACGCGCCGGAGCAGCCTGCGGCCCCGGAGCCGCAGGCGCGGAACAGCGCAAAGAGCGAGGCGGCTCGCGGAGCTGCCGCCCTCGCTCCCGCGCCGGCCCAGCTCTCCAGGGACGCGTTGCCCGCCGCAAATCTCGCCGAGGCCCCGCATCCGCAGGCCGCGTCGGGAGCGGCATCGGCCGACGAGGCCAGGCGGCGCGACGCCGAGCCGCCCCGGGTTGCGCCGGGCCCGCCGATGGTCGCGGCGACTCCGGCGCAACTTTCGGTCAGGGCCTCCGACGGCAACGGACCTGCACCGGCGATCGTGTCGCAGCCTCCGGACACGCGGCTGGCCGGCCTGCGCGGCCTCGCATTCTTGGTCACGGTGGACGCCCGGGGTCGTGTCACAAAGGTGGAGCCGTCGGCGACTGGCGGCCTCGCATCGAGCGGGAAGTCGGCGCCCGCGGACCGGGATCCGGGCGCGGGGCACGAGAGCATTCTCCGGGAGTTGCGCTTTGCCGCGGGCGACGGCGAGCGCCGACTTCTCGTGCAGGTCGAGTAGCGCAACGTCAGATCGCGAGGACCGCGGCCCCCTGAACCTCGCCCCGCTTGACGCGCAGGAGCGCCTCGTTGGCCTCCTCGAGGCGATAGATCTCGGTCCGCGCCCGCACCGGGATGTCCGCGGCCAGGCCGAGGAACTCCTCCGCGTCCGAGCGCGTGTAGTTCATGACGCTCCGTACGGCCCGCTCTCCATAGAGCGTCTCGTAGTCGAAGGACGGGATGGCGCTCATGTGGATCGCATTGACGGCGACGGTGGCGCCGCGCCCGAGGCGTGCCAGGGCCAGCGGCACGAGGTCCCCGGCGGGAGCGAAGGTCACGGCGGCGTCGAGCGGCACCCCGGGGTCCTCGAACGCTTCCCCGGCCCAAACGGCGCCCATCTCCAGGGCCAGCCGGCGGTGGTGCGCCTCGCGCGTGAACGCGAACACCTCGCACTTCCAGTGCAGGGCCACCTGGATCGCCAGATGCGCCGACGCCCCGAATCCGAAGAGGCCGAGGCGTCCGCCCGGCTGGACCTGCGCCAGACGCAGGCAACGGTAGCCGATGATGCCCGCGCACAGAAGCGGTGCCGCATCCGGCGGGGAGAAGCCCTCCGGAAGCCGGTACACCCATCGCGCCGACGCGAGCATCCGCTCGGCGTACCCGCCGTCGCGGTCGCGGCCGGTGAATGCCGCGCGAAAGCAGAGGTTCTCCCTGCCCGACCGGCAGAACGCGCATTCCCCGCACGTCGCTGCCATCCAGCCCACTCCCACGGCGTCTCCGATCGAGAGCCCTTCGACTCCGCTTCCGAGCGCGGCGACACGGCCGGCGGCCTGATGTCCCGGCACGACCGGAAGGCGGGCCGGGACCTCCCCCTCCACGATGTGAAGATCCGTGCGGCAGACGCCGCAGGCCTCGACGGCAATCGCGATTTCGCCCGAGCCGGGTGCGGCAGCCTCGAGATCGACGGGGAGGAGCGGCCGCTCCTCCGCTGCCGCTGCGCGATCGAGCCGCATCGTGCGCACGGAAAAACTATACTCGCGAGGGATGAAGCGGATCGACGCTCTGCTCGCCGACGACGCGGCGGCTCACCGCGCTCCCGGCAACATCGCCTGCCACACCGTCGGGATCACGCTGATCGTCCTTCTTCGTCAATGAACTCCTGAAGATCCGGCCCGCCGCCTAGTTCTTCGGCGCCGCCGCGGATTCCGCCGCGGTCCCGTAGTCGAGCTCGTAGGCGGGAGGCGCTCCTCCCCTGCCCCCGAGGTAGTGCTCGAACCACTGGATCATCCGCAGGTTGTAGTCGTAGCGGGACGCGGCGCGCCGGTTGCCGTGCTGCTCGCCCGGGTAGTAAACGAGGCGCACGGGCGCGTGGTCGAGCGCCTTGAGATACCGGTACAGCACGAGCGACTGGCTCGGGTGGACGCGCGGGTCGTCCTTGCCGTCGAGGATGAGCAGCGGCGTATGCGCCTTCTCGGCGTAGGAGATGGGGCTGCGTTCGAGCTTGTACTTCCAGTCCTCCCAGGCGTGCTTTCGCGAGTGGACGAGGTACTCCTCGTTCGGGATGTCGGTCGTGCCGGCCTTCGACACCATGTCCGAGATCCCCACGAACATGACGCCGGCCGCGAACCGGTCCGAGTACCGCGTCGCGCACCAGGCCGTCGCGTAGCCGCCGTAGGAACCGCCGGTCACGCCCACCTTCGCCGCGTCGACGAGACCGGTGCCGACGAGGTGATCCACGCCGTCGACGAGGTCGTCGAACTCCCTGCCCGCGGCATCCGCCTGCCCCATCTTCGAGAAGGCGACCCCTCGCCCGGTCGAGCCGCGGTAGTTCGGATAGAAGACCGCGAATCCGCGGGCGGCGGCGAGCTGCCCCGGATCGGCGTATCCCGTGAGCCAGCCGTTGCGGTAGTGCGCCTCCGGGCCGCCGTGCACGGTCAGAATCAGGGGCACCCGGGATCCCGCCTTCTCGTCGAGGGGCCGGAGGAGCAGCCCCTCGAGGGCCAGGCCGTCGCGCGCCTTGAACTTCACGACCTCCTGCGCCGCGAGGCGCACGCCCGGGAGCCACGGATTCGACGTCGTCAGGCGCCGCGGCGCAGGCGCTTCCGGCGTCCAGAGAAAGACCTCCCCGGGGTGCTGCGGCGTCTGGCCGATCATCGCCGCCGCCTTCCCGTCCCTCGAGAGATCGAGGGCAGTGAGAATCGCTCCTCCCGGCGAAACGAGGGGCTTGCGCTGTGTCCCGTCCCGGCGCACCGACGCGAGCGCGGTCCAGACCCCCTCGTCGCCGACGTACGTCACGACGTCCGGGCCCTGCCATCCGATCTGCGCCACGTTGCCTTCGTATCCGGGGAGGACGTCCCGGAGCGCGCCACCCGATGCCGGGCCGATCATCAGCCGCCCCGCAGACGGGTCGTTCAAGTCCGCGGCCGAGATGAGCGCGAGGCTCCGGCCGTCCGGGCTCCAGGCGATGGCCCCGAGCTTGCCGGGATTGTCGAAGCGCGCGAGGACGGCGCCCGAGTCGGCGTCGAGGATCGCAACCCTTCGCGCCATGTAGGTGTCGTCGATGAGCGAAGTGGGCGCGAGCGCGACGGCCAGGCGCGGCCCCTCCGGGCTCCAGTGGATCTCGGACGCGGAGCCGGGCACGTCGAGCAGCTTCGGCTTGCGATCCGCGTCGTCGATGCCCGTCACCCAGATCCGGACCGGCTTCGCGCTCTCATCCACGACTTCCTGCGTGAAGCCCTTCTTCTCCATCTCCCTGCGCGCCTTCGGCGCCTCCTCCTTCGCGAGGAAGGCGGCGCGCCGGCCGTCCGGGCTGATGCTGTAGCCGGAAATCTCCGTCGCGAGGCCGGCGATCCGCCGCGCCTCGCCGCCGCCGACGGGAATCAGATACAGCGACCGCGCCTCGTCCTTGCCCCGCTTCGCGAGGAACGTGACTGCCCTCCCGTCAGGCGTCCATGCGGCCTCGGAGACGCTGACGTCGCCCGTCAGGAAGGGGCGCGACACCCCGTCCCGACCGACGACGTGCAGCTCGGCCCACGCAGGCCCGTCCTCGTCGACGCCCGGCTGGCGCGGGACCGAAAGCACGTAGGCGATCTGCGAGCCGTCCGGGGACATGGCGACCTGGGAGACCGTCCGGGTCCTCGCCACATCCTGCGGCGTGAATCCGCCACCGGCCGCACCGGCCGCTACGAACGAAAGGACTGCCGCCAGAGCAAGACCGAGGGCCGTCCCCCGCCTGTTCTCAAACCGCATAGCCGTCACCGATTCCTTCCCTTCTCCGGCGGACGCATCTCCCGGTCGAGCGCTCGACCGGCGCGGGCCACAATTTCGGGGATCGCCTCGATGTCCCCCTGCGCCGTCCTGAAATTCACGATGCACGTGCGCAAGAGATACCGCCCGCGCACGATCGCGTTCGAGAGATAGACCTCTCCTCCCGCCTGGAGGCGCTCGACGAGCTCGGCGTTGAGCCGATCGAGATAGTCTTCGTCCCCGGGGGCCCTGCCCGACCCGAGATCCTCAGGGACGAAGCGAAACGTCGTGATCGAAAGCCCGAGGGTGAAGGCCTCGAGCTCCGGGTGCCGGCCCACGGCCTCGAACAGCCCGCGCGCGAGCGCGATGTCGTCGCCGATCATCCGGCGGTAACCCTGCTGCCCCGCGAGGCGCAGGCCCAGCCAGACCTTGAGTGCCCGGAGCCCCCGCGAGTTCTGCATGCCGTAGGAGTGGTAGTCGAGGTAGTCCGCGTCTTCCTCGGGCGTCGGGTAGTAGGGCGGGCGGAATTCGAAGGTTTCGCGCAGTTGGCTCCGATCGCGCACGAGGGCGCACCCCGCCTCGAGCGGCGCATAGAGCCACTTGTGAGGGTCCACCGCGACAGAATCGGCCAGGGCGAGGCCGGCCAGGTCGGCGGGAGCGCCGGGCATCCTGGCTGCAAAGCCGCCGTAAGCCCCATCGACGTGGAACCAGAGCCCCTCGCGCCGGCACAGCTCGGAAAGCCGCGGCAACGGATCCACGGCGCCCGTCGAAACGGTGCCGCCCGTGCCCACGACCAGGAAGGGATAGCGCCCCGCCGCGCGGTCCTCGCGAATCTGTCGCTCCAGGTCGCCGACGTCCATCCGCTCCTCGGCGTCGGTCTCCACCCATCGGATCGCGCCGGTGCCGAGCCCGAAGAGGTCGGCGGCTTTCTGCACCCAGGTGTGCGTTCCGCGCGACGTGTACAGCGCCAGCGGCGGCGCTCCCCCGGGCGCAATTCCGGCCGAGCGGATCGGCCATGGCGCCCTGGCCCGGCGCGCCGCAAGGAAGCCGATGAAATTCGCCATGTTGCCGCCGCTCGTGAGCAGGCCGCCGCAGTTGGACGGGAAGCCGATCATTTCGGCGATCCACCGAACGGTCTGGCCCTCGAGCTCGCTGGCCATCGGCGCGAGGTGCCACGCGCCGACGTTCTGGTTGACGGCCGCCGCGAGCAGGTCCGCCAGCGCGCCGATGGGCGCCCCGGAGCCCACGACGTAGCCCAGGAACCGCGGATGGCCGGGGAGCACCGAGTTCGCGAACAGCAAGTCGGCCGCCTCCTCGAGCAGGCGCCCGGCGGGCAGGCCCCCTTCCGGCAGGCCCGCGCCGCCGAGGCGTTCCCGCACCTGCGGGGGCTCGAGGCCTGGAGCGACCGGCCGCGAGGAGAGCGTCGCCAGAAAGTCGCCGATGCGATCGATCAGGGCGTGCCCCGCCGCGCGAAATTCCTCGGGCGGCATGTCCAGGGGCGCGCCGCGCCCGCGAAGCGGCCTCGGGTTTTCGCTCAGGGCCGTCTCCTCAGCAGAAGGTCGTCATCACGGCATCGGGGTGATTCAGGCGATACCCCTCTCCCGCCGGGTCCGGGTCGATCTCGAGCACCGCTCCCTGGAGCCTGCGGAAGGCGAGGTCGTCCATGACGACCGGGATGCCGGAGGCATCGAAGCGGTGTCCCTCGTCGGGCGCGTTCTCGTCGACCGAAATACGAAAGCCCGTGCCCCCGCACCCCAGCAGATGCCTCACCACGAGCACCGACCGTGAAAAGTCGGCTTCGGCGCGCAGGCGCTCGGCGGCGTCCGGCGTGATCGTGAGGGGCCCGGCCGCGACGGTCATAAGATCTCCATTCTATGAAGAAGCGGGCGCCCGCGCGCGGCAGGATTCGCCCCGTCACGGCGGTCTCGATCGCGACGTCCGACTCGGGCGGGGGCGCGGGGATCCAGGCGGACCTGCTCACGTTCGCCGCGCACGGAGTCTACGGGACGACGGTCATCGCCGCGGGAACGGCACAGAACACGCTCGGCGTCGCGGCGATCGAGACCTTCTCGACCCGCTTCCTGCGAGCTCAGCTCGACGCCGTCTTCGAGGACTTCCGGCCCCGCGCCGTCAAGATTGGCATGCTCTTCGACCGGCCCCGGATCCTCGCCGTGTCGCAGGGCCTCGCCCGGCACGGCGCGAGCAACGTCGTGCTCGATCCCGTCATGGTGTCGAAGAGCGGCGCTCGGCTGCTGTCGCGGCCGGCGCTCGCGAGCGTCAAGCGCGACCTCCTGCCCCTCTGCGACCTCGTCACTCCGAACCTCCCTGAAGCCGAAGCCCTCGCCGGGATGCGCATCCGCACGGAGGCCGACCGTCGCGTCGCCGCGGGAGTCATCGCGGACCTCGGCGCCCGCGCGGTCCTCGTCAAAGGCGGCCACCGCCGCGGGACCGAGGTGCGCGACCTTCTCTTCGACGGCCGCTTCTTCGCGGAGTTCGTCGCTCCGCGGATCAGGACACGCGCCACGCACGGGACCGGCTGCACGCTGTCGGCCGCAATCGCCGCCAACCTCGCCCTCGGCCGAGACCTCGAGGAAGCCATCCTCGGCGCAATTCAATACCTGCGCGCCGGGCTCGAACGGGGGCTCTTCCCGGGCCGGGGCTGGGGTGTCCCGGACCATTTCGCCCTGCGGCCCGCCTAGAACCGGAACGCTAGGCCGAGCAGCGCGCGGTTCGCCTCGTCCTCCTTCAGGTCTCCCGTGACGTGCTCGAGAGTGAGGAGCAGCGAGAAGGCGCGGGTCAGGTTCGCCACGGCGGAAAGACCGTACCGGTGGAAGGTGGGCCGGCTGACGACGATCACGCCGCCGGAGTCCGTGAACTGCAGGAACGCGACCGACGTCGAGTATTCCGCGGTCAGGTAGATCTGCGGGCCGATGGAGCGGCCGAGCGAGACGTACAGCCCATTGTCGTTGCCCTGGCCGTCCGTTCGCTGGTAGTAGTTCTCGGACACCGACAGGTCGAACCCGGAGTGAAACAGGTCCGACGCGAAGAGGCCCCCCGTGATCCGGCCGAGCGTGGCGTCGCTCTTGTTGCGCTTTTCCGCCGCATAGCCGGCATAGAGGCGGAGGGTCGGCGTGACGCTGACGGTGACCCGGCCACCCACGGACTCGAACAGGAACCCCTCGAGGAGCCGGGGATCGATCGGGCGTCCGTGAATCTGATCGTCGCTGAGGGTACGCGCGTCGATCGAAAGGCCGTAGTGATACAGGACCTGCAACTCGAGGATCCTCGAAGCCTGCC